>WNGQ01003443.1_pt1 | contig 15929 bp, 15 predicted proteins | sample 5407661 | NCBI WGS metagenome assembly WNGQ01 (sample SAMN13153382, study PRJNA577476) | soil metagenome | isolation source: 60 cm soil or saprolite under Garry oak tree replicate 2 | place: USA:California | collected 2016-06-15 | reverse complement strand
ACCTGCGAAAGTATTCGGTCTTGTTGGCGTCTACTCCTACGGCCTCTACCTCATTCATCAACCCTATGTCATCTGGCTGGGGCTGCGCATCCGCCAGCAACCGATCTGGATGTTTCTATTGATCGCCGTCGCAACGCTGAGTGTGCTCAGTGCGTGGGGAATGCTCTTGGAAAAAACGATCAACACGCTGGTGAACAAACTCGTCCCACGGAAGAAAACAGCGAACGGAACATAGACTTGCAGTCTGCGCGGCCGGCGGAGTTTTACTCCGCTGCACGTGCGCAGCAGACAACATCCCCGCTGGGCACACAGGCTTCAAGCCTATGTTCGACTGGCTCCCGCGAGCCGCACCGGCAAGCGTCGCGCACCCCAATCGCCACGTTCTTCTTCGAAGCGTCCTGCGATTTCGTTACCGCAAGATCGGCATCTACCATTTTCGATATTCCATTCACCCAGCTCGTACCAATCGCGCTCGATCAGCAGCCCGCCGCAACCGGGACACCAAGTGCTGCCTCCTTCGCAATCATGCACGTTGCCCGTGTAAACGTAATGCAGGCCTTTCGAGCGTGCGATCTCGCGAGCGCGCGTGAGCGTGGCCGCTGGCGTGTGCGGTTTATCGAGCATTTTAAAATCGGGATGGAAGGCGGTGAAATGCCACGGCACATCGGGTCCGAGATTCTCCGCGAACCAATTGGATGCACGATGCAGCTCATCGTCGTTATCGTTTTCGCCCGGAATCAAGAGCGTGGTGACTTCAAACCATACGTTCGTTTCGTGTCGTAAATATTTAAGCGTGTCGAGAACCGGAGCGAGCTGGGCAAAACACAACCGATGATAAAATGCGTCAGTAAATGCTTTCAGATCGACGTTCGCCGCGTCCATGTGCCGGTAAAATTCCGGGCGCACGTCGTCGGTGATGTAGCCGGCTGTCACCGCAACTGCTTTAATCCCGCGTTCACGACATGCATCAGCGACATCGATCGCGTACTCCGCGAAAATCACCGGATCATTGTAAGTAAACGCGACCGACCGGCATCCCAGCCGTTCCGCCGCGAGGGCGATTTGTTCCGGCGACGCCGCATCGGCGAGCTTGTCCCACTCGCGCGCCTTGGAGATGTCCCAGTTCTGACAAAATCGGCAGCCAAGATTGCAGCCCGCCGTGCCGAACGACAGCACGCTCGTGCCCGGCAGAAAATGATTCAGCGGCTTCTTCTCGATCGGATCGACGCAAAACCCGCTACTCCGGCCATAAGTGGTGAGCACCATTCGGTCGCCGACACGCTGGCGGACAAAACAAAATCCACGCTGGCCTTCGTTCAGTTTGCACAAACGCGGACACAATCGGCACTCGATCCGTCGATCCAGCAACATCGTCCACCAACGCCCCGGATAATCAGATTGCTTTAGCTCTGCGACCACTTGGCGAATATCGCTCAGGAAATCACAGCTTGCACGCCGCACCGACGACTCAAAAGGAGGAATAGAAGACACCGAAGAGAACAAAGGTCGGGTGAACTCCGCGATCCATTCTTCCTCGGCAAAAGGGAACGCTGCCCACGGCGTGGCTCTTTGTGGACCATCGGCAGGCTTGATTTTGAGCAGCTCTTTACTTAAATCGCAGTGTGAGCCCTGCTCAGGATGCGGGACGCGGGGGGGCGGCCCCTTTTACTACCACGCACTGGAGCGTGGTACTCAAGGCACAAGGTGATTCGCCAGCGGCGCAAGAAGCGCTCGAAAAGCTCTGCCGTATTTATTGGCGACCTATTTATAGCTTCGCGCAGCGACAGGGTGTTGGGCCCGAGGAGGCAGAGGATCTGACCCAGGGTTTCTTCGCGTTGTTGTTGGAGCGCAAAGATCTGAATACCGTCCGCAAGGAGAAGGGGCGACTTCGTTCTTATCTCATTGCGTCGCTCAAGAATTTTCTTGCCGACGAGTCGCGCCATGCCATGGCGATCAAGCGAGGAAAAGGACAGCGGCTCATTCCGTTGGAACAACTAGGCGTAGACGAGCGCATGCAGATGGAACCAGCGGACCTGATGACTGCCGAGCAGATTTACGAACATCGTTGGGCTTCGGCAGTGCTGGAACACGTGCTTAACCGATTAAAGGATGAATACCGCGCGGCAGGCCACGCCGGGTTGTTTGATTCTTTGAAGCAATTGTTGCCGGACGAACCCGGCGCGCTCTCGCAGGCGGACGTTGCTGCGCAATTAGGGATGACCGAGAATGCGGTCAGGCAGGCGTTTCACCGATTTCGGCGGCGCTACCAATTGTTATTGCGAGAGGAGATTGCCCACACGGTTGCTACGCCAAGCGATATCGAAGATGAGTTGCGCCATTTAATTTCGGTAGTAGCAGGATAACGTGCGGTAAAATTTTACGCAGTACCAGCTGGGGGAATGCGCGAGCAATTCTCCGGTCATGATCACAGTAACCAGAGTCTGCCGAAAGTGCGGTACGAAAATCTTTTCTGACGCACCGGAAGGGCTGTGCACACGCTGCGTGCTTCAAACAGCGCTCCGGACACCGCTCGAAGAGACTGTTGCGCCGACTCCTTGGGATGACTCTAGCCGCATGTACATCGGACAAAAACTCTTCGGCCGTTACAGGCTCATTAGGATTTTGGGCAGAGGCGGAATGGGAATTGTCTGGCTGGCGCACGACGAAGAACTAGAACGCAATGTGGCGCTCAAATTTCTGCCCGACTTGCTCATTCAGGATGCAGCGGTGCTGAGCAATCTCAAGCACGAGACCAGACGTTGCCTGGAACTGACTCATAAGAACATCGTGCGCATTTATGACTTCGTGCACGACGAACGCTCGGGCTGCATTTCCATGGAATACATTGATGGCGACACCCTATCGAAATTGCGCTGCGATAAAGAGGGAAAGATCTTTGAGGCCCCCGAACTGAGCGATTGGATGAGCCAGTTGTGCGATGCGCTGGACTATGCGCACAACTACGCACGGATCATCCATCGCGATTTGAAGCCGTCTAATCTGGTGGTCAATCAGCGCGGCGAGCTCAAAGTGTCCGACTTTGGGATCGCCCGCAGCCTGGGCGACTCGCTCAGCATGATCACGATGGCCGGTGGCCGGAGCGGGACACTCGCTTACATGAGTCCGCAACAGTTGGAGGGCGAGCGCGGCACTCATCTGGATGATATCTATTCGTTAGGCGCGAGCGTTTACGAGCTGCTCACCAGCAAGCCACCCTTTTACGTGGGCAACATCGATCGACAGATTCGGGAGAAGATTCCCCCGTCGATGACGGAGCGCCGAAAAGAATTCGAGATTGAGGGGGGACCGACTCCAGCGCTGTGGGAAGAATGTGTGGCGGCTTGTCTGGCAAAGGATCCCGGGCGGCGGCCACAGTCGGTCAGGGAGATTGCCCGCCGATTGCAGATGCCTACACCGGAAGCGCGCCCACCGTGGTTGAGGCCGTTCTTTCCACGACCGAAAAAGAGAGTTCTCGTTCTCGGCATGCTTGCCGGGGTTGGTGTGATTGTTTCCGCAATTGCGGGATTTTTTCTCCTGCCGCGTGGGGCCGCGCACAAGATCGACAAATCGATCGCCGTTCTTCCCTTTGAAAACTTAAGCGAAGAAAAAGCAAACGCGTATTTCGCCGAAGGTATAAAGGATGAGATTCTGACCAAATTAGCGACCGTGCGTGATCTCAAAGTCATCTCGCGAATCTCGACAGCGAAATATCAAAGCAAGCCGGACAATTTAAAGAGTGTCGCGGAAGAGCTCGGCGTTTCCACTGTCCTGGAGGGAGCGGTGCAAAAGGCTGGCGACAAGGTCCGCGTGAACGTGCAGTTGATCGATGCACGCGCTAACAGGCATCTTTGGGCGAAGAGTTACGACCGTGACCTCACAGATGTCTTAGCGGTTGAGAGCGAAGTTTCACAGGAAATCGCGGAGGCGTTGCAAGCGAACCTTTCATCAACTGAATCCCATGCTTTAGCCTCAGCCAAAACACGCGATGCAGAAGCTTACGATCTTTTCTTGAGAGGCGAGTATGAGTGGCACCAGGCCGAGAGCAGGGAGGATGTGGACGCCTATGATCGTACGGAAGCGTTTTACCGGCAGGCGCTGGCACGGGATCCAAATTTTGCCGAGGCCTCTGCCGGGCTCGCGCGCATTCGGTTATCGCGGCACTGGCATATCTCACCTTTAACGTCACCGGAATTAGAGGAAGCAAAGTCGATTATCGATCACTCTCTAGCGCTGGCTCCAAATTCACCGGAAGCGCACTTTGCGCTGGGATTATTCTTTTATTACGGGCACCGCCAATATGAGAACGCGCTGAGGGAGTTCAACCGGGCACTGGAGTTGCAGCCAAACAATGCTTTGGCTCGACAATGGTGCGCTTACGTCTATCGCCGCCGCGGTGAATGGGAGCGCTCGCTGGCGGATTTTCAACGAGCGCAAGAGCTCGACCCGCTCGATGCCGAAATCCCGGCGAATATCGGAGCGACTTATGGGAAATTGCGTCTCTGGAAGGAAGCGGAGCGTGCTGCATTGCGAGCTCTCGGCATCGATCCGCAAAACACGGTCGCAGCGGTGAGCCTGCTCCTCGCTCGCCTCAGTGCGACGGGCGATGTCGAGTCGGCCCGGCGAGCTCTCGATGGTTTCCCAGAGGCGATCAAGAGGCTCACTCTCAGTGGCGGCCGCGGCGGCGATAGTTGGGGCGATTGGGGCGGCGGTATTGTGAGTATCATTGGTATGCCGGTTTATCTCGACGTCATGCAAAGACGTTTCACCGATGCTTTCCAAGCTCTCGAGAAGGGAGTGGTCAATGACGATCATGGGCGTCTCCAGCAGCTTGTCCGGCGCGTCGCCCTCCACGTGCTGACGGGGGAGCCTGAGGCTGCCAAATCAGCGGGAGAAGAGGCGCTGCCGTTACTCGAGGCCAGACTCAGACAGCGACCTAATGACACTTTTGCCATGACGGAGCTATCTTGGGTTTACCTCGCCCTCGGACGCAATGCCGACGCTCTGCGCCTTTCCAGCCAGGCGGCGGACTTGATCTCGATTGAAAAAGACGCTCTGTCTGGTCCAATTTTCCAGATGGGGCTTGCGCAAATCGAGTCGCGTGCGGGCGCACCTGAGGAAGCCATTAAGAGGCTTCGACATTTGCTCTCCATCCCAGCGGGCCAGGCAGCTTCCATAGCTACTTTGAAGATTGACCCGGTCTGGGATCCCATCCGTAACCGTCCGGATTTCCAGCAGCTGCTCTCAGGTCCGGAGCAGATTGGACCTAACAAGTAACAGGAAGCGAATCCGAGGAGCTTTCTCGGCGAATCAAAGCGGCGCAACGTTTACAAGGTCGCGATCCCTGTTTTCGCTTGGCTGATTGATCGAGATTACGGCTCCTTGAACTCGCCTGCTTGCTCGTGCGTCTCGATCACAAAAATTCGAATAAAGTCCGGATATCGCGCTGCGATATCCCTACCAAAAAAGCCGCAGGATCTTGGGGAACCCTGCGGCTTCTTATTGGTGATATGCCAGGCTGCGTAGGCTCACTCTACTACTACGTGATCAACCACACGCGAATCCCCCATGTTTACGTACTAAACACGGACGCGAGTGCCGGGTTTGATCACAGTTTTGATCACTTCGCCGTTCTCGTTCACCACGTGACCAAGCCTGGGGCGACGGCGGCTACACGATGCCGCCGGAGAACGCGAGCGAGCGCGAGCCTCTGTTTGGACTGCATCCATCTCCCGAGAGGGCGAACCGACGGCAGCCCGCCCTCTCGTGGAAGCTCCGCCCCCTCGGTCGTTCACTTACGGCGAGAGTGCGGCACAGAACGCGGCCAGGTCGCCGGTGTGTCCCATATCGGACGACAGGATGAACTTAACGCCTGGATGCTGCGTGAAATCCAGCCGAGGTCGCGCACAGGCTTCTAGCAGAAATGGGAGCGGCTGGCGAATTAAGCGGACGCGATGAGAAGCCCGAGACTGGCGGGCACGTCACTCGGATTTTCGTGCGAGCGAAGAAATGAAAAAAATCGCTGCTGTCTCTGTGCAACTCGTATGACCCGTGCAACTCGCCAATGCTCAAGAGCGTCCTACACGTCTTGCACGAGTTGCACACGCCTGTATTGGGAGATCATCGCTGACAATCTCCATAAAGCCGGTTGGAGCTAGGCTGGGTCTTAGCAATGATGAGTTCGAGGCGTTCATGCGCGAGGTGCACCCGCACGTCGCAGAGCACTCGACTGAATACAGCGTAATGCGCCGAGTGTTCTATGCAGGATGCACGACGATTTTTCACAGTTTCTTCATGAGCAATGAGCTGGCTGCGCTCTCGCACGATGACCGGTCGAAAGACGCACAGGCGAAGAAATGCACCAGCCTCGATCACGCTTTGACAGCAGCGAAAGCAATGCCGCTACTGCGTCATTTTCCACCGCCACCAGAGCTTCTCCTGCAACTCGCGCGAGTCCAGCAGAGCCGGGCCCTTCCGCCCAAACTGCCGGCGCTCAGCCGGGTGGACGTCTTATTGTTTTGAGGGCCCCGAACTTTGGATGGAATTTGGCTCTCAATCTTAAGATCGATGGGAGAACGGCCGCCAACATTGTGCAAGGACGGCGCTACGATCACTTCGCTCCGGCGGGGAGGTCTTTGCTGTGAATTGTCCGTTGCAGTTCTTCACCGCTGACCCGTACGACGTTGAAGCTGCTAGCCTCTCCCGCCCAGCTTCCACTGTCATTAAGTTCGACCCAGTGACCAGGCAGACGACTTCCAGTAAACGCGGGTACCCAAACCCAATGGCGCCCTTTCTTCACGGTTACAGATGCCCGCGACGCTGGCGCTGCACCCAGATCAAAATTCAGTTGTGTCGGCGCATCCGACTCGATGGTTGTATTATTGATGGAAGTTTTGACGGCACCATTCACAGCCAATGTGACTCGGTAAGTGCCTGGCGGAAGACCCTCTAAAATATAACGACCGCTTACATCGGTCTTGACGGTTGTGAGCAATTTCCCACCATTTTTCGTTTCGATCCGAATGTCCGCGCCTTCTATCGGATGTCCTTTAGCATCCTTGACGATCCCTTCCAGCACCGAGCTCGCAGCCCATGCGCTTGCGACAAAGAGCATCAACCCAACAAAACCAATTCGAAGCGACTTTAGTAAGAGCATAAATAATATTCCTTTCACTTGTCTTTCCTTTTCATAACGTGAATTGTTTCTCCAAACGGGCGAAGCAATCCTTTGGGTTAGCGGGTTAGGCGTGGAGTTGGCAGAAGCTGGAACGCGAGGAACTGCGGACCATCAATCCCGGAGGCGAAGACGGTCTCCACACCGTTGGGTGTAAATTTTAAGATATCACCGGGCGGCTCAAATGCGCGGTTGGTGACAAAGAGGTTACCGCCTCTATTAAATGCCAACCCTCGAGGTTCGGTGAAACCCGTGGCAAAGTCGCTTTCTTCACCATCAGGAGTAAATTTGAGGATCTTATCGGGCGTAGGAGGGGCAGAGTCAGTTGGCGTGAAAAGATTTCCGAATCGATCAAACGCTAAGTCGCCCCAGCCGCTGATCACATCGGTCGCTGTCACGAAGACGCTCGATGTGCCATCCGGCGCGAATTTCCAGATCTCCGAAGGATCAACCGCGTAATTTACTGACGTGAAGAGATTGCCCTCGCCATCAAAGGCGAGGCCAAAGCCCTGGCCAGGCACAGAGCCGAACGTGCTTTGCACCCCGCCGGGAGTAAATTTGTAGATTGTGGAGGCCTGATTCGGGTCGTTCTGATCCCCAGCAATGACAAATAGGTTGCCTGAGCTATCAAACGCCACGCCCTCACCGAAAAGGTTACCGCTGAGTGTGGCAAAGGTGCTTTGGACGCCCTCCGGCGTAATTTTCACAATGCTTGACTGAAACGTGCCGGAAACGGAATCGAACGTGTTGGTTACCACAAAAAGATTGCCAAAGTGGTCAAAGGCGACCCCGCGAGGCCGGGAAAGGCCGGCAGCAAACGTGCTTTGCACTCCACCCGGGTTGTATTCGTAAATAAAACCGCCGCCGTTGTTGCCATCACCATTGATGGAAACAAACAGGTCGTTCGGAGCGCCATTTGCAGTTACAGCGCCTATAGCAAGGCCCACCGCAACTAGGAAGACGACCGTGAGACATCTCAACATGAGGCTACTTCGCCGCAAAGGCGCGCGATTAACGGAATTTCTTAGGAATAGAGTTGTCATATTTTTTGTATTCATTTTTATTGAGGTTGGATTTGTTTAACTGCCTCCCTGTTTTCCTTTCATTGTTTTGGGCTTGTTTGATTTCTCGTTATTGAGAACTCAATTCTGCCTCTTCACTAAGTACAGCGTAGAATTCCGCGCTGCGTTACGCGGAAACTTTGCGCGTGGCGCACACGTGGATGAGGACGTGCCCAAAGGCGGCCCCGGCAGCGATCACAGCGCCTTTCGCATGACGTTAGCAGGTAAAATGCCGTTGACTGTTGTGCATTCTAGCAGTGCCAGCGCATTGGCACAGCGCCCCGTTCGTTACCTGATCTTTGATGAGGTCAGCCGGTTCCCAGTGCAAAGCAAAGGCCGTGTTAAAGAGGGTGATCCGCTCGCGCTGGGCAAAGTCAGACAAACAACTTTCGGTGAGGACGCTAAGACCGTTTACGTATCCAGCCCGGTTGAAGAGCACCAATGCCGCATCACAGAACTTTATGAGGCGAGCACAAAGGAACGGTATCACTCCCGCTGCCCATTGTGCGGCCACCTGCAAGTGTTGCGACTGCAGGAAATGGACTTTGAGAGCGTGACCTGCCGGTGTCTATCGTGCGGCCAATCGTTCGGTCAAGACCAGTGGCAATCTGAGAAAGGCGTGTGGATGGCAGAAGTTCCAGGGGCAAAGCGCCGCGGTTTCTGGCTGAATTGTTTTGTTAGTCCGTTCATTCGCTGGGAAGTCGTCTTTGCCGAGTTCAGAGAGGCTGTGCACCGCAAAGAGGAATGGGGACGAAAGTTTGCTTAGAGTCGTTGTGGCAACCAGGCTGGCAGAAAACTTCGTGGAACACATCGAACGGATGAGTGAGCCGGAAGTGTTACTGAGCCGTCGTGAGAACTATTCTTGCGAAGTGCCAGACCAGGCCAAAGTCATCGTGGCAGCTATCGACACGCAAGTAAGCTGGTTTGAATACCTGGTTGTCGCTGGGGGTGCCCGCGGTGAAATCTGGTGTCTTGAGACCGGCACCATCGAAGGCCGCATCGAGACCGATGCCAAAGCGATGTATCACTTGACCGGCGACTGTTTCAATGTCGTTGGGCCAGGCCCGATGGCCGTCACATGGCGATCAGCCGCGCATTCCAAGATAGTGGCGGTCATGCGACAACGGCGGTTTACCAATTCTGCAAACAATACGCACGGATTCTCACCGCCTACCGGGGCAGCCCCGATTTAACTAGCCCGTTCAAACGTGGCACGGATCAGAGTGCGCACGCACGATTGATCCAGGGCAATGCTTCCTACTTCAAAGATTCACTGGCAACACGGCTGGCCATCACTGTTGCTGGCCCCGGCTACGTCCACTTTCCCTTGGCTGAACAGGCCGGGTTTGATCAGGAGTTCTTTGCGCAATTACTCTCGGAGCGCAAAGAGAAACGGAAACGGCTCGGTGTCATCACAACCCGCTGGATTCAGACCCGTGAACGCAACGAAGCACTCGACCTGATGGTAATGTGTCTGTGCATACTGGAAATGTTCAGAGGCACCTTGGACACGATGCAGCCAGTGATTGCAGACCAAACGCCGAAGGACACAGCGCCGATTCAATTCGGGGCACAGAAGGTCATCGTCAATGATCCTGTCCTTGCGAATGCATTCGGGGTGGTGCGCCGATCTAACCACAACCCACCTGGCTTTGGCGCAGCGCCCGGCAGCGGCATTCAGTGGTAATCCCCGATGCCAAAGATTACAAGACCTGACGGGGCTGCGATGCCTGGCATAGCCGATTGCATTCGACGACGGGGGTAGGCCCGCCATACCACAGCCGTGCCTAGGATTCGTCGATCAAAATCCTCCCGGTAACGCTTCCCCTTGCACCAAGTCCCGGTAACCGATCCCCCCGGCTGCGTGGTTCTGGCCGATGATTCTGTAGTCACGGTGGTCTGATGCGGCGTGGTAGTTGTCGTCTGAGGTTCGCTCGCGCAAGAAACCATCATGATCGACACTACAGAGAACGCAGAGAAGGCGCGTCAACGCTACAAGCCGATTAAGCCGCGACCGGCATACCACAGGCGACCGAATGGCAGCGCATCCGAAATTAGATCGACGCCGTTGTCTTTGCGCGGGCGGACTTCGTAAGCGTGCATCGTTGATTGCATCGGCGATGCGACATTCAATCACGGAGCGGCGCACGCGGTGAAGCGTGGCGTGGCGTTAAACGCGCCTAGAATCGCCGCAAGCGCACTCTACGGTGTTGATGCGGCCAACGTCCAGATCGACGACTACCAATTTGCCATCAGCCTGGATCGCCACCGCATTGGCGATGTCGGTGCTGCGCCTAAGATCGGTCGTCACCTTGCCGCCAATCCCGAATGTCGGGTCCAGATCACCACCCGCTGCCTGGGCCGCCTGAACCCGACGCGCCGGCCCCGATGTCCCGGTAACCGATGGGCTGACTTGGTTGCCCGTGGTCTGCCGTGGTTGCTGCCGTCGTAGTGGTCTGACGCGTTGCACTCGCCGTCGTCCCGCTTGAGCAAGAGACCAGCATCAGGGCGAGTATTGAAAGCGCAGAAGTAAGAATGGTCGATTTTTTCATAAGCAAGGATTCTTCGTTGAACTCAATTCTGCCTCTTCACTAAGTACAGCGTAGAATTCCGCGCTGCGTTACGCGGAAACTTTGGAGATTGTGGCCCAAAGTGTGAGTCTCGTGGCCTTCGAGCCCGATATCGCCTAGGCTTGTCTCGCAAACCTGTAACAGCGACGTGTGCAACTTCGTTCCTAAGGCACCGGCAGCGCCAATATCAACGTCACACCTTCCGCCACGGCGCTTGCGACGATGACCTTCAATTCGGAAGAGCGAATGAAATGATGGTGTCCTTTGCGCGATAGTTCGACCAAAAGCGTTCGCCGTCGAAAGTAAGTGAGCGACACGCGAACGGGACAACGGCGATATCTTCGACCTCTGGCGTAACCTGTCGCGGATCGAGACGCGCGATGCGCCACTCCTCGTTCGGCTGTTCTGTGCCGCGCAAGACGTAGATCGATCCATCGACGAACACATATCCGCAGATCTCAGCACCGACATCAATAACGCGCAGAATGTTTCCGTTCGCATCGAGTTTCAAGATGCGATGCTTGTACCATTGACTCAGGTACAGATGCTCGCCGTCGTAGCTGAGGTATGACCCGGTAAACTCCGGGCAAGCGATTCGATGCGTCTCCGAGAAACCGACGCTGGGATTGAATCGGTGAATGTAACGATCATCGTCCGGGCCTTCTCCGATTGTAAAATGAAGGGCGCCGTTGGTGGAGACTGCGGCCCACGGAATGCCTGGCGCTTCTTTCTCTTCGAGCACTGTCCACTTCCCCGGATCAATCGCATAAATTCGACGCAAATCCCGCGAACCCACCCAGAGCGCGCCCGCATGCCACGCCAGCGCCTGCGGCGTCCGCGCTGGCGAAGAAAACCGTCGTCGCTCTGTGATTGTTGGAAGCTTCAAGTTGTGGCCAATTAACATCCGCTCGGACCACAATTCGTGCAAGAAACGGCTGCGCGCATGTCTGAAGTCAACGTTCGATGTTCGGCGTTGAGCGTTGGGCGTTTCTTCGATTCCGTTTCTTGCTTTCTAATTTCCCCTCCTACTTTTCTCGCCCAATGTCGATCTAATTCTTGCTGGTCAGACGCAGCTTCGTTTTGATTTCCTCCACAAGTTCGTGCGGAGCCCGTCCCAGCTGGATTGTTAGCACACCCTCGGCCGGCTGTGGTTCCTCCAAATCGGCGAACTGACTTCGCAGCAATGCCGGATTCATGAAGTGACCATGCCTGTAGCGTAACTGGTCGGCGATTAGTGTGAAGTCGCCCCGAAGATACACCAGCTTCACTTCAGAATTAACTCGAAGATGTCGGCGATAAGCTTTCTTTAGGGCAGAGCATGCCAGGATGGCATTCTCCCCTGCCGCAAGACACCGCTTGACCAACTCACGCAACGACTCCAGCCACGGCCATCTGTCCTCATCTGTCAGCGGAATACCCGCGTGCATTTTCTCGACGTTAGCTGGTGAGTGAAAATCGTCCGCCTCATAGAACGCCCAGCCAAGTTCTCGCGCGAGCAGCTTGCCGACTGTAGTTTTGCCAGCACCCGAGACACCGAGAATGATCACAACCACGTTGCATTATCGAGCGCAGAGTGACCGGAGCCAAAACAGTTTTAACGTCGTCGGCGTCGAACGCTCGCCATTAAATGTCCAATCCGGTCCGATCGCGGCGGCAAGGTGAGCGCTTGCCAAATCAGGCCGGACGCAACACTCTCTGCGGCGATGCATAATCCTGAGGATCGCAGCTTCCTGGGGCATCCGCGCGGTCTCGGCTATCTCGCGTTCACCGAAGCGTGGGAACGTTTTTCCTACTACGGCATGCAAGCACTGCTCGTTCTCTACATGGTGAACCGGCTGTTGCATCCCGAACACATCGAGCATATCGCCGGGTTCGGTCCATTTCGCCATCTGCTGGAGTATATTTATCGCGGCCCGCTGTCGGTGCAGGCGCTCGCCTCATTTTCGGCCTCTACACCGGTCTCGTTTATCTCACACCGATTGGCGGTGGATTGATCGCCGACCGTGTGCTCGGGCGCACACGCACAATCACAATCGGCGCCCTGCTCATGGCGGCCGGACATTTTCTGATGGCCTTCGACGTATCGTTCCTCTTGGCGCTGCTCTGTCTGCTTACCGGCGTTGGTTGTTTCAAGGGAAACCTCGCCAGTCAGGTTGGCGCGCTGTACGCAACGGGCGACAACAGGCGCGCCGACGCGTTTCAGATTTATTATCTGTTTATTAACGGCGGCGTCATCGCCTCGCCGCTCATCGCCGGAACGCTCGGGGAAGTTTACGGCTGGCATTACGGCTTCGGCGCTGCCGGCGTCGGCATGTTGATCGGCCTGACCATTTATCTCTCCGGCCAGCGATGGCTTCCTCCCGATTCGCCCATTGTGGAAAGAAGCAAGCGCGCGGCGAAAATTCCACTGACCCATCGTGAAAAAATGGGGATCATTGCGCTGCTCGTGCTTTTGCCGGTGCTCACGCTCGCCGTCATTGGCAATCAACAAATCTTCAACGCATACCTCGTCTGGGCCGAGAAAGCCACCAACCTAGTCTTCTTCGGAAAGAAAATGCCCACGACGTGGCTGATCACGCTCGATTCAATCCTGTCGGTCAGCTGTCTCGCAGGCGCGGTCGTGTTCTGGCGACTCTGGGCGAAGAAATTTCCGGAGCCGGCGGAGATCACCAAACTCGGCATCGGCAGCATCATCGCCGTGACCGGATTTATCTCTCTTGCGATGGGCGCAGCGATCGCCGCGACTTCGGGAGGAAAAGTCTCAATCGGCTGGCTCATTACCTTTCACCTCCTCAACAGCATCGGATTCGCCAACGTCTTTCCCGTCTCGCTCGCGCTTTATGCGCGCGTCGCGCCGCCCGCCTTGTCCGCCACGATCATCGGCATCTATTATCTGGCCTTCTTTGGAGCGAACAATCTCGTCGGCTGGATCGGCGGCTGGTTGGAAAAAATGTCCGTCACACAGTTCTGGCTCCTACACGCCGCTCTATGCGGAACAGCCGGCGTCATCTTCCTCGTCGCCGGCCACTTCTTCGGCCATCTCCTCGCACCGGGCGATGGCGATGGGCAATAAGCCGCAGAGCAGAGGACACAACTCAGATGCCGGTTAGCTCGACGACCTTTTTGCGCTACTTGTTCGGTGTTTAGCTCGACAATTTACTTGCTGAAGAATTTCTCCAATTTATCGAGCACGCTGTTCCAACCCTGTGCGTGCCCGTCGCGCGACACCTCGTTTGGCAGTTGCTCGTGAGTTAAGCGGAGTTCAGTTCCTCCGTCGGCGTCGCTGAGTTCTATCGTCACGATGCTGACGTGGTTTTTCCAATCCTCGTCGTCCTGCCATTGCCAGGTGAAGACGATTTTCCGGCTGGGCTGCAACTCGCGGTATTCGCCGCGTATGGTCATATTTTCGCCTTCCGGATTGACGAGGTCCCAGCGGAACTCTCCGCCTACGCGCGCGTCAACGATTAGATTGCGAGTCTGAACATTTTCCGGACCGAACCATTGCTTCATTTGCGCGGGATCGGTCCACGCGGCGTAAACGCGTTCGCGCGGAGCTTTGATGTGACGTTTGATTTCGAGCGATAGCTTTTCTGTTTGGGCCATAATCTCTTCTTTCGTCAGGAAGGTATGTGTGTGGTGAACTTAACCACGATCGGCATCATCGCTCTCGACAAACTCTTTGAGCGATGAACCAATGATTTGCGTCCAGCCCTCCATGAAACTCCTGCGCGCGAACGACGGAGTTTTCGGAAAAGTTTCCAAACCCTCGTGCGTTAGTTTCAGGCGCGTTTTGTCGCCATCGGCAAACAATTCAAACGTGACCAATGAATTGCCCTCGTGCCCTTTGTACCGCCAGGTATAGACGAGTTTCTTTTGCGGAATCACCTCGGTGATCTTGCAAAGATGGTGATACTTCATGCCTTCGTGCTCGACGGTGAATTCAAATTCAAAGCCCACTTCGGGCTTGAATTCCTTCATGTCGAAATACCAGCGCCGCATTTCCTCCGCATCGGTGAGTGCTTTCCAAATTCGTTCTGGCGGCGCACTGAAAGTTCGTTCGATGACAACCGCGCCTGCCAACTGATTTTTCGTGGTCATGTTTTCTCGCTTTCCATCTAGGCATCGTACTTATCATGGCGGCGAACCCAATCCATCGTCGAGTCCGGGTTTTCGTCGCGGCCTTTTGGCACAAAGTCGAGGAAGTTGTAGGTGCTAACCAGGATATCGAGCCCGCGTGCGTACGTCGAATAAGTGTGGAAAACGTCGCCGTTTTCATCTTTGTAAAACACGCTCAAACCCGGCATCTCGTCGCAATTGAGCTCGTCCGTTTGATAATTGTAAAACATTCTCTCCTTCGCCTTCTCATCATCCGTCGCGGATACGTGATAATCAAAATTGAAGTCGTTGCCGTGCGACGAGACCCACTTGAAACGCCAACCCAGGCGCTTCTTATAGGGTTCCAGCTCAGACAGCGGGGCCCGCGAAATGACGGCCAACGTCACGTCGCGATGCGGAAGATGCCAGTTAGCGCCGTCAAAATGATCGGCCAGATAGGAACAGCTTTTGCAGCCCTCCTCCCAACCCGGACCGAACATGAAATGATAGACGATAAGTTGACTGCGTCCGTCGAAGAGATCGGCCAGCGTTTCTTTCCCGTCCGGTCCTTCGAACAAATATTCCTTGTCCACCTTGACCCATGGTAATTCGCGCCGGTGCCGGCTTACTTCGTCGCGCAATCGCGTCAATTCTTTTTCGCGCGTTAGCAGGTCCTTGCGGGCAACCAGCCACTCAGCTTTCGACACGATTTTAGACGGATTAATTTCGCTTAACTCTGTTTTCGCTTCCATTGTTTCGATTTTCATTTTGCCCCCCTCCAATTTTGTTTGTTTAATGTTTTCGGTCGGCTCTAAAAAAATTCTTCATGGCAAACGCCGTCAGCCCGCCGGTTGAACCCGCGCCGGCAGCAATCAATGTCATGTTTGCGATACAAGCGGGACACATAGGATTTCTCGGCTCATTCTGTTTGCGGCGGATACTCTTTGAACTTTGGCAACGCGGGATTCATTTGGTCCCACGGTTGCGCGTCTGATGTCCACACATCTACTTGCGGGTTGAACCAGCTCGGAT
>WNGQ01008948.1_pt1 | contig 15933 bp, 16 predicted proteins | sample 5407661 | NCBI WGS metagenome assembly WNGQ01 (sample SAMN13153382, study PRJNA577476) | soil metagenome | isolation source: 60 cm soil or saprolite under Garry oak tree replicate 2 | place: USA:California | collected 2016-06-15 | reverse complement strand
TTCGGTCCCGATGAACTTGGCCGTGTGCTCGAGGCAGTGCAGTTGGATTCTTCGGAACCGGCGCCGGATGTTTCGATCGACGCGCTGTACACGTCGACGGAAGTTCCAACAATCCCTCGAATCCTGACAACGCCCGCATACCTGGCGTATTTGAAAATTTCCGAAGGCTGCGACCACGTGTGCACGTTCTGCGCGATTCCGAGTTTTCGCGGCCGCTTCCGCAGCCGCAGGGTTGGAGATTTAGTGGCTGAATCATGGCGACTGGCGGAACAAGGTGTTCGGGAGCTCGTCATTGTCTCGCAAGACACAATGGCCTACGGGGCGGATATCGGGCTTCGAAACGGCATCACGACTCTGCTTCGCGACCTGGCGAAAATCGACGGATTCGAGTGGATTCGTTTTCTGTATTGCTATCCGAATATGGTCTCGGAAGAGCTCGTTCGACTCGTTGCCGAAGAGGAGCGGCTCTGTAAATACTTCGACATCCCTTACCAACACGCGAGCCGGCGTGTGCTGGAGCTAATGAAGCGCGGCGGGCACCGCAGCATGTATGAACGCCAGGTTGGCGGGATTCGAAAACTGATGCCGGATGCCGGCTTCCGGACTTCTTTTATCGTTGGTTTCCCGGGTGAAAGCGACGGAGATTTCGACGAGATCCTCACCTTCGTCCGGAGTGTGCAATTTGATAACGTTGGTGTATTCCTCTATTCCGACGAAGAAGGTACGGGAGCTTTCGATCTTGACGGTAAGGTTCACCGGCGGGTCGCCATTCAACGCCGGAGCCAGCTCATGACAGAGCAGGCGAAGATCTCAAGGCGCAAATTGAAAAATATGGTCGGACGTACCGTCAAAGTTTTGCTGGAGGGGCGTTCGGATGAATCGGACCTCCTGCTTCAAGGCCGCATGGAAACTCAAGCCCCCGACATCGATGGCCACGTACTGATCAATGACGCCGCCACCCTGGAGCCAAGCGTCGGAAGATTCTACAACGTCGAGATCACCGGCAGTATGGAGTACGACCTCATCGGAAGGATCGTCCGCCATTGAAGTGTCCGACTTGCAAGAAAGAGACCGAACATGCGGGCAATCCGTACCGGCCGTTTTGCAGCGAGCGCTGCAAGTTGATTGACCTCGGCAGGTGGGCTGGAGGGGAATATTGCGTTCCCACAGCCGAGCGGCCGCCCGAAGAAATTCACAGATCCAATGGAAATCGTGAAGACGAAGAGTGAGGCGACCGGTTCCGCTGACTGGCTCGCGATCGCCGTGGCTACTGCCGCGGGCGCCGGTTTCGTGCCGAAGGCGCCGGGGACTGCGGGTTCCGTTGTAGGTGTCGCGATATATCTCGCGCTCGACCGAGCCGGTCGAGGCGCATATTTCCCGCATGTTATAATTTTTTTCTTCATCGTCGGTATCTGGGCGTCGTCACGTGTTGAGCACATGTGGGGACACGATGCTCAGCGCATTGTGATCGATGAAGTTGTAGGTCAGATGATCACGTTTGGGATCGCCGCCGGCAGATATCAACTTTCGGCATTCTACATCGCTCTGGGTTTCGGCCTGTTTCGCCTATTCGATATCGTGAAACCCTTTCCAATCCGGCATCTCGAACGCCTTAAGGGCGGCGCCGGCGTGATCGCAGACGATGTGGGCGCGGGATTGTATGCGCTGGCAATCCTGACGCTTATTCGATATATGTTCGTCAAATCTTAATAATGCCTGGAATCACAATTAAAAACGTCGCTCCCAAAGCCGCACTTCCCGGCGGGGAAGTTGTCATCGAATATTCCGGCAGCGAACTTGCAGGGAGCGCGCGGCCCGAAGTCCGTTTCGGGGATTTCACCGCTCAGGTCATGATGGCATCGAGTGACCAGATCATTGCAAAAGTTCCGGATTCTTCGTCGGAAATCGGCACGCAGGAACTCGTCATCGCGACGGACGGGGATACGAGCCGTCCTTTTCCGTATGAGATTGGAAAGAAACTCGCGTCGAATCTTCATCCGGTCGCAAATCCTGCACTGGATCCGGAAGGAAACGTTTACGCGACGTACAGCGGCCGCCGCGGCCAGAAGACCCCGGTATCCATATACAAGATTACTCCGAAAGGCGCAGTGACTCCTTTCGTGACCGACATCATGAATGCGACCGGGCTGGCATTCAGCCTGACTGGCGATCTGTTCGTTTCGAGCCGGAATGAAGGGAATGTATATCGCGTCGATCCCGCGGGCCGAACGGAACTGTATATCGAAGGAATGGGCATCGCGAGCGGCATCGCGCTGGATCACGACGGAAATCTATATGTCGGCGACCGCAGCGGCAGCATTTTCAAGATTAGTCCGAGTAAAGAAATTTTCGTGTTCGCCACACTCGAACCAAGCATCGCCGCGTACCACCTGGCATTTGGATTCGATGAGTATCTCTACGTTAGCGGACCGACCACGTCGAGTTTTGACTGCATTTATCGGGTATCGCCGAGTGGCGAAGTCGACCGGTTCTTTACCGGACTTGGCCGGCCTCAAGGTCTGGCATTCGACATCGACGGCAATTTGTACGCCGTCGCCTCGTACCGCGGACGCCGCGGGATTTTTCGGTTCCGCGATCCCAAGAAGCCCGAGTTGATGGTTGCCGGTATCAGTCTCGTTGGACTCGCTTTTGCTCAGCACGAAAATTTAATCGTGGTGGATTCCGGGTCGCTATATCGGGTCCGCCTGGGCATTATGGGCAAGCCGTTGCCGTGAGGCGGGAATCGGGGAACAGTACTGTAGCGGCGGTCTATGACCGCCGGCGATGTCGCAAGTTGCTGGACTGCCGGCGGTCATAGACCGCCGCTACAGTATCCATTGTGTACCTCCCCGATTTCTTGGGCAAAGCCACAGCGCGTGGACGCTAAGAAAATGGATCTTTCTGCGGAAATCATTGCTATCGGTTCTGAGTTGCTGACGCCGCAATTCAAGGACACGAATTCACTTTATCTGACGGAAGAGCTCAACGCGATCGGCATTCCGGTGGTAATGAAGACAGTCGTTGGCGATGATGAACATTATCTCGAGCACGCCGTACGCGGATCGCTCGAGCGCACTCCCATCCTGATAACGATGGGAGGCCTTGGCCCGACCGAGGATGACGTGACTCGCAAGGTGATTGCACGCATTCTTCAGCGGCAGCTTGTCCTAAATGATGAAATCCTCGCAAAATTGCAACGGCGTTTCAAAGCGCGAGGTGTGGAAATGCCCGCGAACAATGCGCGGCAGGCGCTGGTTTTAACAGGTTCCGATATTCTTGAAAATAATCATGGGACAGCACCAGGTCTCTGGGGTGCTGCCGGGAAGAATCATGTCATCTTGCTGGCGGGTCTGCCATCGGAACTTCTGCCGATGTTTGAAAAATCGTGCCTGCCGCGGCTGCGTGAAATGGCCGGAAGTATCGCCCTCGCCCGATGTGTCTTTCGAACGGCGTGCCTGCCCGAGTCCACGCTCGATGCGCGGATCGCGCCGATTTACACGAAATACAAGAACCCGGAAACGACGATTCTGGCGAAACCGGGGCAGGTCGATATCCGCCTCACTGCCCGCGGTAAAAATCGCGAGGAAGCCGAGGGGTTGCTGAAGGAATTAGGCGATCAGATCGATCAAGAACTGGAAGAGTACATCTTCGCTCGTACCGAACAATCGCTGGAAGAAATCGTCGGGATGTTTCTCGTGATGAAGAACGCAACAATTGCCACCGCAGAATCTTGCACGGGGGGCCTCATCGCGGAACGACTGACGAGTGTCCCGGGCAGTTCGCGATACTTCCTCTCAGGCATCATTTGCTACAGCAACGAATCCAAAATGGAGCTCGCCGGTATTCCTCCTCTATTGCTCGAGATGCAAGGCGCCGTCAGTCCAGAGGTGGCGCGGGGCCTTGCTGAAGGCATTCGCGCGCGAGCCGGTACAACAATAGGTGTTGGAGTGACGGGAATCGCCGGACCCGGCGGCGGTTCGGAGGCAAAACCGGTGGGTACGGTTCACGTCGCCGTTGCGACGCCTTTCGGAACGGAACATCGTCAATCCTTCTTTCCCGGTGATCGTGAAAAAATCCGGTGGTGGGCATCGCAGGTTGCCCTCGATATGGTGCGGCGTGAACTGATGAAAATGTAATGCGAGTCTTTATCGCAGTCGATCTGCCAAGCGAAGTTCGAGAACAGTTCGGCCAAATTCAACGAGAACTCGAGCCTTTGAGCGGAAAGGCTCGATGGGTTGCGCCCGCGTCGATTCACATCACTTTGAAGTTCATTGGTGAAGTACACGACAAGCGAATCGAGGCTATTGATACGGCGCTGACCGGTTTAACTTGGAAAGCGTTTACTGTAACAGTGAGCGGTGTCGGATTTTTTCCCGGCAACCGTTCTCCTCGCGTGTTCTGGGCGGGAATAAAAGCCCCAACGATGCAGGAGCTGGCCGAACAACTCGACAGCCGCCTGGAATCTTTGGGTTTCGAGAAAGAGAACCGCGAGTTCCGGCCGCACATCACGCTTGCGCGGGCGCGCGACGCAAAGATCGATTCTTTGTTTGTGAATGCCGCATCGCGATATGCCGAACACGCCTTCGGTTCATTCATCGTCGACCGCATATACCTGTTCAAGAGCATCTTGAAACCGTCCGGTGCGGTGTATCAGCGAATCAAGGAATACGTCTTGTGATTCCCATCGCGATAGTTGGCGGGGGCGGCTGGGGAACCGCGCTGGCCATTACCATGGCTCGCCTCGAGCGGGACGTACGTTTGTGGGTCTATGAGCCTTATTTGGTCGAGACGATGATCGCCACAGGTGAGAATCCAATTTATCTTCCTTCTGTGCGCATTCCACCTTCGGTCCGCGTAAGCAACTCCGTCGAAGAGGTTCTCGCGGGGGTTCGGATTGTGATCCTTGCCGTTCCTTCGCACGTATATCGGCAAGTGCTCTCCCACATACTGCCGCTGCTGAATGGCGATATGTGGTTTGTCAGCGCAACAAAAGGCATCGAGAATGAGACCTTGATGAGAATGTCCGAAGTCATTGCCGATGTCGCCAGGCCGCGCTTCGTACCCTGTATTGCAGCTATCTCCGGACCAACTTTCGCACTGGAAGTCGCGCGCGGCGAGCCGACGGCTCTCGTGGTGGCATCGCCGGATGAATCCTTGCGCCTGTATCTTCAAAGGGAATTGTCGGCTCCACGATTCCGGCTTTACACGAATCCCGATCTGATCGGCGTAGAGATTTCCGCTGCGGTAAAGAACATCATCGCGATCGCTGCAGGCGTCGTCGAGGGTCTCGGTTTGGGCTCGAATCCTGCTGCGGCCTTGATCACGCGCGGGCTCGCCGAAATGACGCGGTTGGTTGTCGCCTGCGGCGGCAGGCGCGAAACGCTTTCGGGTCTAGCAGGCCTCGGTGATCTTGTCCTTACGGCTTACGGAAGTCTCAGCAGAAATCGCCGCGTCGGCGTGGCGCTGGGGCAAGGCAAGAACATCGACGAAGTGCTTTCAAGCACCCGCATGGTAGCCGAAGGCGTGAAAACGGCGAAGTCCACCGTCGCGCTCGCGCGCAAACTGGACGTGGAGATGCCGATTGCAGAAAAGATGTATGCAGTCTTGTATGAAGGCCTGAAGCCGCAAGACGCGATTGACGACTTGATGGAGCGGAAGCTGAGAGAAGAATAGCCACAAAACATATGGAATTTATCAGCTTATTTGGAACGCCCAAACGAGAGCCGACGGTCTTCGAAAAAATCAAAGAGGCCGTCAAACAGACCAAAGCCAATTTCACCGAGCAGATCCAGGACTTGGTTGAGGGCAAAAAAGAAATTGATCCGGAAATGCTGGACGATCTTGAAGCCGAGATGCTGGACGATCTTGAAGCCATCATGATCGGCGCAGACATCGGTGTAGCCACGACGAACGAAATCTTGAAATCAATTAAGGATCAGATGTCACGAAAGACGCTTCGGGATCCGGCCGAATTGAGATCAGCCATCAAGGAAGAGCTACGGAAAATTTTGAATGTGAATTACACGCCTCCGAACGAAGTTCCGGAGGGAAATCCGTTCGTCATCTTGATCGTCGGCGTCAATGGCGTCGGTAAGACGACGACCATCGGAAAGCTGGCACATCGATTCAATTCGGCGGGCAAAAAAGTAATGCTCTGCGCGTCCGACACCTTTAGGGCGGCTGCGGTTGAACAGCTCGAGATCTGGGCAAACCGCGCGGGCGTGCCCATCATCAAACAGAAGGCAGGCGCGGATCCGTCGGCCGTTCTATTCGACGCGCTTCAATCCGCTAAAGCGCGAAAGATCGATTACGTCATCGCCGATACCGCCGGCAGGCTTCATACAAAACACAATTTGATGGCGGAACTGGAAAAGATGACCCGGATCGCAAAGCGCGAAGTTCCAGGCGCGCCGCACGAAGTGTTGCTGGTCCTGGATGCGACGACGGGACAAAACGGCCTGACACAGGCACGCGAATTCACCAAGAGCGCGGGGGTGACCGGACTCGTATTGACGAAACTCGACGGCACGGCGAAGGGCGGCGTTGTGACAGCCATCGCGAAAGACCTGAAAATTCCCATTCGTTTCGTCGGTGTGGGCGAAAAAATGGATGATCTCATCGAATTCTCCGCGGATGATTTCGTAGAGTCGTTGTTCGCGGCATGAGCCCTCTCCCCTCTGGGAGAGGGCTTGCTCCCACAAGTGACAATTGAACATTGAACAGTGAACAATGGCAATTTCCGAAGAAATGTTCATTGTTCACTGTTCAATGTTCAATTGTCATTTGGGAGTGTCGTCCTATGAATGATCTCGTCTACATGCGAAGAGCCCTCGACCTTGCTGAGCAAGGCGCCGGTCTCACGAGCCCAGGCGCAATGGTCGGGGCCGTCATCGTCAAAGATGGCGCGGTCGTCGGTGAGGGCTTCTACACGTGGGATGGCATCCGGCACGCCGAAATCATCGCGCTGGAACAGGCGGGCGCAGCCGCGAGAGGGGCAACCCTCTACACGTCGCTTGAGCCATGCTCCCATCAGGGCCGTACGCCGCCGTGCACAAAAGCATTGATCGATGCCGGAGTCGCGCGCGTTGTAGCGTCAATCGAGGATCCAAATCCTGAGGTCAATGGCAGCGGGGTGGCGATGTTGCGTGAGGCCGGAATCCAAGTCGAATGCGGAATACTCGAAGAGGAAGCGCGCCGCGTGAATGAAGCATTCATTACATATAAAACGAAGCGGCGGCCGTTTGGCGTTCTCAAAGTCGCGATGACGCTTGACGGTAAGATCGCCACGCGGAGTGGCGAATCGCGATGGATTACATCGCAGGAATCCCGAGCCGCGGTTCACGAGTTGCGGCATCGTTCGGATGCCTTGATCACCGGCAGCGGCACCGTGATCGCCGATAATCCCCAGCTCACCGACCGCAGTGGACGGCCACGCCGCAGGCCGCTCCTTCGTGTCATACTCGACCGCCGCGGCCGGGTTTCCAGCTCGAGCGATGCTTTGATTTTTCGCGGCGAACTTTCTGCTCTGGCTGCCGAACTTTACAGCCGCGAAATTCAAAGCTTCCTTGTGGAATGCGGGCCGGATCTGGCTTTCAACGCCATCCGCGCCGGAATCATTGATAAGATAGTCGCCTTCGTCGCTCCGAAGATCTTGGGTGGACGTGAGATTCCGGCGATCGGCGGCGAGGGTACAGAGAAGTTATCGGAAGCAATTCCGCTGAAAGACTTTATGGTGACGAGGGCCGGGCCCGACATCGTTTTGACTGCATATGTTCACAGGAATCGTTGAAGAAGTCGGTGAGGTGCTCGAAATCGAAGACAGCGGCAAATTCCGTACTATCCGTATTCAGGGGAACGCGGTATTCGACGATCTTCGTACCGGCTCGAGCATTGCAGTGAACGGCGTTTGCCTAACGGTCCGCACGATGACAAGCCGGACGTTTACAGCGGAAATGTCCGGCGAGACGCTCGATCGGACGAGCCTCGGGAGCTTGAACAACGGCACGATTGTCAATTTGGAGCGGCCCATGCGCGCCGATTCTCGATTCGGCGGACACATCGTGCAAGGTCACGTTGACGGTGTGGGCCATATCCGGGAATTCGTGCGGCAAGATGACGCGTGGAATCTTGAAGTGGAATATCCGGAAACCGCTAAGCGTTACCTTGTCGAAAAGGGATCTATCGCCGTGGACGGCATCAGCCTGACCATAGCTTCTCTGCCGGATTCTAATATTTTTTCGGTCGCAATAATTCCATATACGTTCGAAAATACGAACCTGAGGGCAGCCAGGACGAAAGATCCGGTGAACCTGGAGTTCGATGTCCTGGCAAAGTATATAGAAAGCTTGTTGAAGCCATATGCAGTTCGTAACGATTGAGGAAGCTATCGCGGAAATACAGGAAGGGCGCATGATCGTCATCGTCGATGATGAGGATCGGGAAAATGAAGGCGACCTCATGATCGCCGCCGAAAAGGTCACGCCCGAAGCGATTAATTTCATGGCCACCTACGGCCGAGGTTTGATTTGTCTGGCCATGACGAGCCAGCGGCTCGAGGAATTACAAATCCCCTTGATGGTCTCCGATCACAGCAACACGTCACCCTACGGCACCGCCTTCTGCGTTTCGATTGAAGCCGGCAAGAACGTCTCGACCGGCATCTCCGCCTTCGATCGCGCTCAAACGATTCTTACGGCTATTGATCCGAAAACCAGGCCGAGCGACTTGACCCGGCCGGGCCACATCTTCCCACTGCGCGCGCGTGATGGAGGTGTGCTGGTACGCGCGGGCCAGACAGAGGCCTCGGTGGATCTTGCCACTGCGGCGGGTTTAGCGGGAGCCGGGGTCATCTGCGAGGTCATGAAGGAAGACGGAACGATGGCGCGGGTCCCGGATTTGTTCGAGTTTGCTGGGCTGCACCGGTTGAAAATCATCACGGTCGCCGATCTCATCCGCTACCGGTTGCGGACGGAGCGATTTGTCCGGAAAGTCGGCGAGACGACGCTGCCCACGTCGCATGACGACTTCCGAATGATCGTTTTCGAAAGCATTCTCGATCAGCAAACGCATATCGCCCTCGTCCGAGGAAATATCGAAAATGGTGAGGATATCCTGGTGCGGGTTCAGACGCACTGCCTGACCGGGGACGTGTTTGGTTCGCCGGCCTGCCATTGCCACGAACAGATGGATTGTGCAATGCAGATGATTGCCGAGGAGGGCCGCGGCGTCCTTTTGTATTTGCACCAGATGGGCCGCTCATGGTCCGGCACCGCGCTTCTTGAATATCACGGCAAGCACGGCGCTGATTCTAACGAAACGATCGGGCTTCGCGGCGAACAGCGCGAGTACGGCATTGGCGCTCAAATCCTCGCCGCACTGAATATCCGGTCGATGCGCATTCTCACGAACCATCCGCGGAAACTCGTCGCCTTGGAAGCCTACGGCTTAAAGATCGTCGCGCAAGTACCGCTCACGACCGTGAGAACGCATCGATAGGGACCGTACACCTCCGCATTACGATTGCCCTTCTTCTTTTGTATTCGTAAATGAGAGTGCGAGGAATAGCAATGCCAACACTACATATCCGGCCGTAAATTGATACGGAATCCTTCTGGGGCTGTCGGGCAACAACCACGGCAGATACATATTGCCTTCAGGAAGCGCCGAATGGATGATGCCGAAAAACGTAAACGCCGCGCACAGGAGCAAATAGAACGACGCTGTCTTCAGACGGCGATCAATCAGCTTGGCGACGAACGCACCCCATAACATCGACGTGAGTATGAATCCGTTGCCGAGCGCAACAGTGACCAGGAGATCGGGCAATCGTGTTCCTGTCGCCGCGAGCTGCTGCTGGAACCGTTCGACCGGAACGAAATCGGGATTGGAAAGCTCAATCTGAACGAGCCGGGCCACAATCGGAAAGAAGGCGAACGCCACAGCGGGCGCGTGGCGCTCGGGAGTAGCGATGAAGGCTTGGCAGACGATATCGATCGCGACGAAAACGAGTATCGGCGCGATCACGGCACGCGGAATGAGTTCCACAATGAAGCTGACATATCCAAGGATGCCGCCCAAACCAATGAACAGGCCTGTCAGCAGTGTATATCCCGCCCGGCTTCCCATCTGCTTGTACGCAGGCTGTCCTATATACGGTGTGGATTGAGCGACGCCCCCGCAAACTCCGGCCACGAGCGTCGATAAAGCCTCCGTCAGCAGAATCTCGCGCGTGTTGAAGTCATCACCGGCGACGCGAGCGCTTTCGGTGACGTTGATTCCGCCGATGACTGTCAGCAATCCAAATGGGATGGCGATGGGCAGATATTTGAGCGCCGGTACAAGCCCTTTTATGAAATTCAAAGTGGGTATCGGAAAGCCAAAATGCAATTCGGGAGAAGGCGCCGTGTACGTGCCCCCCGCCAGACCCATCGGCGCTAGCGTGTAGTAGAGCGCGGAGCCGATGAGCACGGCTGCAAGCACGCCGGGAAAGTTTTTCGGCAGACGGATCCCGGCTACGAGAGCATAAAGAATGATGCCCAGCGCGGTCATTCCAACAATGGGCAGGCCCAGTATTTCGACAATCGGAATGTAGCCGATCAGGGCCAGCCCGGCGCCCGCCAGCGAGCCGAGCAATCCGGCTTGAGGTACCGCTTTCTGGACCCACGGTCCTACAAACGAAAGCACCAGCTTCAGCAGACCCATAAAGACCATCGTCGCCATGCCGATATACCATGTCATCATCGCGGCGTCTCGGGGCGCCATGCCTTGCGCCTTCAGAGCAACAAATGCGGGGCCGAGCACAGTCAAGGCAAGGCCGATAGTGGAGGGCGTGTCGAGACCGAGCGGCATCGCCGTGACTCGCCCGTTGCCCGTGCGTTTGGCGAGCCGGAAAGCCAGCCAGGTGTAGATCGCGTCGCCGACAAACACACCGAAGGCGGTCCCTGGAAACATCCGTGCATAAACCACGTCTGCAGGGAATTGAAAGCCCAGAGTCAGAATGCCGGCGAGAAACGAAAGAACCGTGAAATTGTCGAACGCGAGCCCAAAGAAACCGTTAATGTCTCCCAGGACGAACCATTCGTAACCGGAGGGGCCTGATTTTTGAGCAGTCGCGTCGATGGTCTTCATGGAATCTTTATAAGTCCCGCTCTGGATAATGTCGAATTGTCGAATCCACGTTATAAGTCCCGTAGTGGATGACGTCAACTCCACTGTTGAGGCTGCGCGCTATCGCGCTTGCGCTGCGCGGGGACGGCCTCGTGGATTCGACGTTGTCCACAGCGGGACTTAAAAGATCCCGTGAGGCCGACGTAATCCAGTACGGGACTTTCTGACCGGAGTGTTATAGCATGCTGTGGGATACATAGCCGATGAGAAAAAGGTTCCTGCTGCTCACTCTCGGTGGAGTGTTGACGAGCTTATTGGTATTTCTTCCCCGCTCATTATCGGACGCGCCCCCGCAGGATTCCGAATTTGTCTATGCGCGAATCCGCTACCACATGACAGCGAATGCGTTCTTCATGCGTGAAGCTCCCTGGCATCATGATTATCCCTACGGTGACGAGGCCTTACCGACAATCCTGGGTGAAGTGTCGCGCGTCAAGACCGGTTCGACGTCGTATAAAATCGTGGATATCGATAGCCCCGAATTATTCCGTTATCCGTTCGCTTATCTTTCCGAACCCGGGTACATCGACTTGAATCCAAAGGACGTCGTCAATCTCCGCGAGTACCTGGACCGGGGTGGCTTTCTATTCGTCGATGATTTCCGCACCGCGGACTTCTCGCGCCAGGCTGGAGGCGGTCCCGAGGACGATATTGCGCATTTCAGGAGAGAATTGAAGAAAATGTATCCGGATCGGGACTTCGTGCGTCTCGATTTGTCGGATCCCATTTTCAACGTCTTTTACCGGATCAAGTCGCTCGATATGATGCCGCCGTACATCTTTCCCGGCCAGCACCCCGTCGAGTTTCTAGGGCTTCGCGACGCGCATGAAAACCTTCAGATGGTTTTGGACAACAATAACGACATCAGCGAATTTTTTGAATGGATCGACGAAGGCCGGATGTCCATGCATGATGCCGCGACAGCCCTCCAGTTCGGGATTAATTACGTAATTTATGCGATGACGCGATGACGCATTGATGAAACGATTCATTGTCATCCTGACTTTTCTTGCGACTCTGTCTAGTTCCGCGCTGTCGGACGTTTCCCCTCCAGGCGATTCGGAATTTGTATTCGCACGCGTCGAAAGCGGCCAACGCGAATACCGAATGTACTGGTCGGAGGCGCCGTGGCATCACGATTATCCGTTTTCGGAGGAGTTCATCACAGGAATGCTGCGCGAACTGACAGCCGTGCATGTCACGCCGAATTCGCACCAGATCGTTCAGCTTTCCAGCCCTGAGATCTTCCAGTATCCGTTTCTCTATATTTCCGAGCCCGGATTCATGAGGCTCGATGATCGGGAAATCGCCAACCTCGGCGAGTACATCCGGCGCGGCGGCTTCATCATGGCCGATGATTTCCGGACGGCAAATTATCTGCGGGGACCTGAAGAACTGGAAGTCCTGCGAGGTTATCTAAAGCGCGCCGTGCCGGAACGCGAACTGGTGCGGCTGGATGCACGTCATCCGATATTTCATTCGCTTTACAACATCAATACACTCGATATGGACCCGCCCTACGGCAAAGAGACACCGGGTTTCGTTCCGCAATTCTGGGGAATGTTCGACGACCAGGGAAACTTGCAGTTGATCGCGAACTATAACAATGATCTAGGCGAGATCTGGGAATGGGTCGATAAAGGCCAAATGCCTTTCCGCCCGGCGGTCCGGTCTGTTCAGTTAGGAATCAACTACCTCATCTACGCGTTCAGCCACTAGATAACTCGGTGCCTGCAATAGCCACAAAAAAGCACAAAACTCACTAAGTTTTGTGCTTCTTGCGCCTTTTTGTGGCTAATTACCCCGCTTTCGTTTGCGCCGTCGGCTGGGCGGGGAATACCTCCTTAAAGGCTTTCATGAAGCCTTTCATTTCTTCGTCGGTGCCGACGGAAACGCGGAGCCATTCGGTCATGGGAGGGAATTTGCGGCCAACGACAAAGCCTTTCTTGAGGAACTCCTCGGCGACGGCCGTGACGTCCTTCTTCACGTTCACCATGAAGAAATTGGATTGCGACGGAATGACCTCATAGCCCATCGCCTTCAGTTCGTTCGTGACCCTGTCGCGTATCTGCTTGTTGAGCTGTTTGATGCGGGCTTCGTTGGCCGTGTCTTTCAGCGAGGCCACGCCGCCGAACTTGACGATGACGTTCGTGTTGTATGCCATCACAAAGGGTCTGAGCTGATCGATGATTTCTTTCGGCGCAACCGCATAACCGAGGCGCATTCCGGCCAGCGCGGCGATCTTGGAGAAGGTGCGCGCGATAATGACCTTTCGTCCTTCGATGACGTACTTCACGGACGGCTCATAATTCGGATCATCGACGAAATGATGGTAGGCCTCGTCGATAAATACCGGGATGTCGCCCGGAATGCTGTCGAGCAACAGTTTGATCTCGTCTTTCGGAACAATCCGGCCTGTCGGATTGTTCGGATTGCAGATATAGACCACGCCCACATCGCGTGCATTTAACTTCGTTACGCGGATGATTTCTTTGATATTGGCGTCATATGTTTTGGTCAGCGGGACGGCGATGGCTTTGGCTTTGCTGTTCGTCGCAAAACGGTAGACAGTCTCGTACGTAGGTTCGACCCCAACAACGAGCTTGTGATCGGGCAGGAACGCGTCATCGACGATCTTCAGAATCTCGCTCGAACCGCAACCGATCAGGACGTTCTCGGGTTTGACGTGATGATGTTCGGCAATGGCATCGATGATGCCGCCATCCGGAGCGGCGTACCGATTGCCATACTTCCAGGCATCATTCATCGCTTTCACGACGCCTTCGGGCGGGCCGTACGGGTTCTCATTGTTCGCCAGCTTGATGAGCTTGTCGTAGTCCTCAGGCTTTTTCGGGTCAGGTCCTCCCTTCGCAGCCACAGAACTTAGCCGCCCGCGCCCCTGTCCGGAAAGCTGCAGCGAACCCAGTCCGGCGTAGCCCAACAGGGCAGCCGCTTTTCCCATGAATTTTCGGCGAGCAATGTCCGTTCTCATCTTTAGTCTCCCGTCACGATCGGAATTTAGAGCAAATGATACACCGGATAACCCTGGAACAGCCAATCTTTACGGTTGCGCTGTATGGAGTGGCTTGGGGTAGAATCCGCGTAATCCGCTTACCCCCGGGAGGAAAACCATGACATTGCGAACCAAGCTTAGCTTCATTGTATTGCTCGCGGCATCTCTTAACTCATTCGGGCAAGGTTTCCAGGGGGGCCTGCGCGGGGCGGTACGGGACACGGGTGGCGCTCTTGTTCCTGGCGTCGAAGTCGTGCTCACAAATGAAGCGACCAGCCTGTCGCGGACGACGGTAACGAACGATAGCGGTGAATATAGCTTCGCTGCGCTCGATCCCGGCTCATATCGGCTGCACGCTTCACTGCCGGGCTTTAAGGCACTCGACCAAACGGGCATCCGCATTGGTACCCAGCAATTCGTCACGCTCGATTTGAAGCTGGAAGTGGGTGCCGTTGCCGAGACCGTCGCCGTCACGGCGGAAGTTCCTCTGGTGGAAACCTCCAACGCCTCGACGGGGACGGTACTCGACACGCTATCCTTACAGACGCTGCCTGCCCCAGGGCGCAACGCATTCATGATCGGGGTAACGGTGCCGACAGTCATTCCCTCCGGCGATACTCAATTCAACCGGCAACAGGATCAGACCAACGCCTCGCTGCTCTCGCTCGGCGGTGGCCCACGCCGCGGCAATGGCTACACGCTGGACGGAGTTCCGATCACCGACCTCCGGGGTCGCGCAACCGCAAACCCGACAATCGAAGCTCTTGAGGACGTCAAAGTCCAAGTGCATACATACGACGCCGAAATGGGCCGTACGGGCGGTGGTGTGTTCAACACGACGCTAAAAACGGGATCCAACGACTTTCACGGCACGGGTTTCTTTCAAACGCGGCCTATTTGGGCGGAGGAGAATAACTTTTTCAGCAAGAAGGCCGGCATTCCGAAACCAAACAATCCGTATTACCTCTTTGGTGGCGGTTTCGGCGGTCCAATCATCAAGAACCGGACTTTCTTTTGGTTTGCTGCTGAGGACTATCATGATATTCAGACGCGAAGCCTCAGCGTGATCATGCCTTCCAGGGAACAGGATTCTTGCAAACCGCATCAACCCGGTTGCCGCTGCGATGCTGAAGTATCTGCCGCTGCCGGACAAAAACGTCGACAACGGCAGCACCAACTACACCAGGACGGCGCTCATCAACAATCGATTCCAGCAGGAATATACCATCAAAATTGAGCACAAGTTTACGGATAAGACCTCCGTCAGCGGCTTCTACCTTTATAACCGCACGAACGAACCGGATGCCGACTACTTCGAGCCAGGACTGAACGGCGCCAATCGTTTTGCCGATCCCAATGACTATCTGCTCAAACGCCGGCCTCAGATTATCGCAGTCAACAGTACTTCGACTCTCAGCAGCAGCTCGGTGTTGGCCCTGCGATTCGGCTGGACACGCTTCCCCGACAACGACACGATGACAGCGAATTTCGATCCGGCGACGTTGGGGTTCTCGCCGACATTCCTGAATCAGGTTTCCTTAAAGAAGTTTCCATGGGTCCGGATTCGCGGATACGACCAGTCCACACTTGGAACCACGCCTCGTACGCTCGGTGCAGCAAATCCAACACAGATCAACTGGAAGTCGGTAGGCTTCAACGGTAACTACTCGAAGTTTATTGGTACACATACATTTAAAATGGGCGGCGATTTCAGGAAGATCGGCGTCGATACGTACATTCCGGGCCCCGGATCC
>WNGQ01005169.1_pt1 | contig 15935 bp, 8 predicted proteins | sample 5407661 | NCBI WGS metagenome assembly WNGQ01 (sample SAMN13153382, study PRJNA577476) | soil metagenome | isolation source: 60 cm soil or saprolite under Garry oak tree replicate 2 | place: USA:California | collected 2016-06-15 | reverse complement strand
GGTGGGCCATCCGCTGAGTCGCGGCGCGGACGCGGCGCAAGTGGCTCCGGCCCTCCTCGTCGAGCCGGGCGGTGTAGTCTTCCTGGAGCGCCTGGCTGAAGCCGTCGATGCTGCGAAGCGGGGCCCGCAGGTCGTGCGACACCGAATAAGAGAAGGCCTCGAGCTCCTTGTTGGCTGCCTCGAGCTGAGCGCTGCGCGCCTGGATCTCGGCTTCGGCGCGCCGGCGCTCGCTCAGGTCCCGCGTTACCTTCGCGAAGCCCAGCAGCGTCCCGCGCTCGTCACGCACGGCGGTCACCACGACGTTGGCCCAAAAGCGCGAGCCGTCCTTGCGGACGCGCCAGTTCTCCTCCTCGTAGCGGCCCGTCGTGGTGGCGGCCTGGAGGGCTGCGGCTGGCTTGCCGGCGGCGGCGTCTTCCGGAGTGTAGAACAGCGAAAAGTGCTGGCCGATGATCTCCTCCGCGGTGTAGCCTTTGATCTGCTCCGCCCCGCGGTTCCAGCTCACCACGTGGCCGGTGGGATCGAGCATGTAGATGGCGTAGTCGCGCACGTTTCCCACGAGCAGGCGGAAGCGCTCCTCACTGACCCGGAGCGCCTCCGCCGCCCTGAGACGCTCCGTGATGTCGCGCAGGATCCCCGTGAACCCCACATCCGACCCCTGCTTCCAGCTCGCCAGGGACAGCTCCAGGGGAAACTCCCTCCCATCCTTGTTTCGGCCCGCCAGCTCGACCGTCTTCCCGACGACATGTGCCTCCCCCGTCGCCAGGTAGCGCGCCAGCCCCGCGCGATGCGCCTCCCGGAACCGCTCTGGCATCAGGATCGTGAGCGGCTGGCCGGTTGCCTCGGTGGCCGCGTAGCCGAAGAGCCGCTCTGCTCCCGGATTGAAGTAAGTGATGCGTCCCTGGCTGTCGGCGGAAACAATGGCGTCGTTCGCGCTCACGGCCAGCGCCCGGAACCGCTCCTCGCTGGCACGCAGGGCTTGCTCGCCGCGCTGGCGCTCCGTGATGTCCTGCGCGAGCACGAGCTCGGCTTGCCGGCCGCCGTACATCAGCGGGTGCGCCGTGATCTCGACCTCGATCACGGTGCCGTCCTTCTTGCGGTGTCGCCACGTGCCGCCTCCCGCACGGCCGCTGACGTCGGTGTGCGCCATGGTGCGGAGCGCCGGCACGTCCTCGGGCGGGCGAATGTCCGCGATCGTCATCGCGAGGAATTCGTCGCGGCTGTAACCGTACGCCTGCACCGCGGCGTCGTTGACCGCGAGGAACTTCAGGGTCTCCAGGTCGAACACCCAGGCGGGCAGGGGATTCCGCTCGAACAGCAGCCGGTGGCGCTCCTCGGACTCCCGCAGCACTTGCTGGGCGCGCTGGTGCTCGGTGATGTCCATCCAAGCGCCGACCACTTCGCGCGGCGTACCACCGGCGTCCCGCAGCAGCCGGCACTCATCGCGCACCCAGCGGTACGATCCGTCCGCGTGGCGAAACCGGTACTCGGTGGTCAGCCGGTCCTGACTGAACAGCGCGGGGACCTCGGCCAGCACGCGCGCCCGGTCGTCCGGATGCAGGTGCTCCAGCCACCACGCCGGGTCCATCGCCGCCGCTACGTCGTAGCCGGTCAGCCGAGTGACGTTCTCGCTCACCCAGTTGGGGGAGAACGAGCTGCCGGTGACCTCGTTGCCGTAGATGACGACGGTGCTCGAGGCTACCACGTGCTCGAGGCGGGCCTGCGTCGGTCGCAGCGCCGCTTCGGCATGGCGGCGGCGCGCCCGCTCGCGTCCGACCAGCACGCTGGCGACGACGGCCAGGCCGAGCGTCAGCAGCGTTCCCCCGGCGACGGCGATACGCACCTCGCGCGTGCGGGCCGCGAGCGTCGCGGAGCGGCGCGCCAGCAACCGGGCCTCCTCGTCCCGCATGCGCGCGATCAGTTCGCGGATGCGGTCCGTGAGGACCTTGCCCTGGCCGGTCACGATCGCCCGTCCCGCGGCGACTGCGCCTTCAGTGCGGCGCGCGTCGATGGTGCGCTGGAGGCGTTCGAAGCGGAGGGGAATGAGCCTCTTCAGGGAGTCCAGCCGAGCCTGCTGCGCCGCATTGTCGCTCGTCAGCGTGCCGAGCTGCGCGAGGAGCGGGCGCAGGGTGGCCCGAGCGGAGTCGTACGGCACGAGGTAGGCGGAGTCGCCCGCGATGACATAGCCACGGACCCCCGTCTCCGCGTCGATCACAGCGGCGAAGGCGGCCTCGAGGTCCGCACGCACCTGCAGCGTATGAGCCACCCAGCCGGCACTCTCGACCGTCGCGGTTGTGCTACGGAGCGCCGCCGCGCCGACCACGAGGACGATGGCGAGGGCCAGGCCGAACCCCACCTGGATCTTCCGCTCCAGCGGGAGTGTCATGCCGCGTCCAGCACCTCGCGCACCTTGCGGGCGATGCCTTCGGGGGTGAACGGCTTCTGCACGTAGGCGAGCCCGGGCTCGAGCACGCCGTGGCGGGTGATGGCATCGTCGGTGTAGCCCGACATGTAGATGACACGCACGTTCGGGCGGAGCGCCACGAGCTGCTTGGCCAGGTCGTGACCGCTCAGCCCCGGCATGACGACGTCGGTCAGGAGGACGTGAATGTCGCCAGAGTAGCGCTGGGCCAGGTCGAGCGCCGCCTCGGCGCTCGGGGCCTCGAGCACGTTGTAGCCGTGGCGCTCGAGGACCTGGCGCGCCACGGCGCGCACGGGGGCCTCGTCCTCCGCGAGGAGCACCGTTTCCGTGCCGCGCTTGGCGCCTGCCCCGGCCGTCGCCTCGCGCGGCTGGACTGACGCGTCGACGCGCGGCAGGTAGACCTTGAAGGTGGAGCCGTGGCTCGGCTCCGTGTACACCCAGATGAACCCGCCGCTCTGCTTCACGATCCCGTACACGGTGGCGAGCCCCAGGCCCGTGCCTTTCCCCCGCTCCTTGGTGGTGAAGAACGGCTCGAACAGATGGGCCTGCACTTCCGGCGTCATGCCGACCCCGGTGTCGCTGACGGCGAGCAGGACGTACCGCCCCGGCGTCGCCGGGAAGTGCTCGCGCGCATAGCTCTCGTCCAGTTCGGCGTTTGCGGTCTCGATCGTGAGCTTGCCGCCTTGCGGCATCGCGTCCCGCGCGTTGACGGCGAGGTTCATGATCACCTGCTCGAGCTGCCCCGGGTCGGCCTTCACGGCGCCGAGCGCCGGATCGAGCCGCGTCGCGAGGTCGATGTCTTCGCCCAGCAGGCGGCGCAGCATCTTCTCGATGTCGGTGACGAGCCCGTTCAGACCGACGACGCGCGGCTGCAGGATCTGCTGGCGGCTGAACGCGAGCAACTGCCGCGTGAGGCCCGCCGCCCGATCGGCCGCGGTGCGGATCTCTTGCGCATCGTGGCGGCGCGCGTCACCGGAGGGAAGGTCCTCGAGCAACAGGTCCACGTAGCCCGTGATCGCGGTGAGGATGTTGTTGAAGTCGTGCGCGATGCCGCCGGCGAGCCGGCCCACGGCCTCCATTTTCTGGGCCTGGCGCAGCTGCTGCTCGAGCAGCACGCGCTCGGTCGCGTCGCGGCCGATGCCGAGGATACCGACGAGCCTGCCGTCGCGCAGCTGCGCGCTCGCGCTGAACTCGACGACGCGCGCGTCTCCCTGCCGCGTCCGCACGCGGAACTGGCTGGCTGGACGCGGCTCGCCGCGCAGCACTCGCCCGAACAGCTCTAAGGCTTCGTGCACGTCGGCGGGATGCACCAGGCCCTCGAACGGCTTGCCCAGCCACTCGTCGCGCGACCAACCGGTGAGAGCCTCGAACGCCGGGTTGAGCGCCGCGATGGCGCCGTCGGGAGTCAGCGCGAAGATCACATCGCGCACCCCTTCGACGAGCGTGCGGTACTGCTCTTCGCTGTGGCGCCGCGCGTCCTCGGCGCGGGCGTGCTCCGTGCGCGCCCGCGTGAGATCGAGTGCGCGGGCGACGGCCGACGGCAGGCGCTCGAGGTGGTGCTTCACGATGTAGTCGGCGGCGCCGGCCTTGAGGTATTCCACGGCCGTCTCCTCGTCGAGGCTGCCGGTCACGATGATGACGGGCGCCTCGGAGCGTGCTTCCTGGGCGATGCGCAGCGCGTCGGCCGCGGTGAATTGCGGCATCGAGTGATCGGTCAGGATCACGTCCGGCACGAACTGCTGCAGGGCCTGCCGGAAGGCGGCTTCGGATTCCACCCGACGGGTCGTGATCGCGAGTCCGGCGCGCCGCAGCTCCTGCTCCATCAGCGCGGCGTCATCCGGGACGTCCTCGGCGAGGAGGATGCGCAGCGGGGCCGCCATCAGTGCGGCGGCTCGTTCAGCAACACCCAGTACAGCCCCAGCTCCGACACCGCCCGCGAGAACGCCTCGAAGTCCACCGGCTTCACGATGTAGCTGTTCGCGCCCAGCCGGTACGCTGCCGCGATGTCCGGCTCCTCGCGCGACGACGTCAGCACGATCACCGGCAGCGCGCGCGTGCGCTCGTCGGCCTTAAGGCGCCGCAGCACCTCGAGGCCGCCCACCTTGGGAAGGTTGAGGTCCAGCAGAATGACCTTCGGCGCGATCCCGATCTCATGCCACGGATGCGAGGCGTCGCCGAAGAAAAAGTCCAAGGCCTCCGCACCGTCGCGCGCCACGAAGACCTGGTTGGTGAGATTGCGGGCCTGAAACGCCCGCAGCGTCAGCGCCGCGTCGTTCGGGTCGTCCTCGACCAGCAGGATCTCGACGTCGTGCTGCGAGTTCACGGGGTCGTCCGCTCCATGGGAAGTGTCCCTCCTCGCGCGCAGGCGTTACTGCAGCACAGCATAACGACTTATGCCGGGCCGCGGGAGCGGGGGTGAGAGCGTAATTCCGGCACGCCCCGTCACGGAGTCGGCCCGAGCCCCTCGAGCTGGGGCTGCACGTGCTTCTTGTAGCAGTCCGCGCAGATGCCGTGGCTGAAGTGGGCGGCGGAGCGCGTCTCGACGTAGCGCTCGATCGATTGCCATTGGTCGGCTGGATCGCGGATCCGCTTGCAGTAGGAGCAAATCGGGAGCAGTCCTTCGAGCTGCTGCACGTGCCTCCGTAGACTAAGGATCCGGTCGGCCACTTTGAGGCGCGCATGCAGCTCGTCGATATCCACGGGCTTGGTGATGAAATCATCCGCCCCCGCCTCCATCCCCTCGAGGTAGCGCTCCTTCCCGCCGGTCGCGGTGACGAGAATAAAGTACGTGTAGCGGTCACTCGGTCGGGCGCGGATGCGCCGACACAACTCGGCTCCGTCCATCTCGGGCATGGACCAGTCGGAAATGACGACCGCGGACTGGAGGGTTCGGAACACGCTCCAGGCCTCCGCGCCGTTGGTCGTGGCCGTCACGTCGTACCCGAGCCCCTTGAGCGCCGCGTTCAGGTACAGGCCGGCGACCGGGTCGTCTTCAACCAGGAGAACGTGCATGGGAGGCTCCGCTGTTACTCAGGTAGTCGAGGACCGCCGCCACCTCGCGTTCCAGCGCCGGGAGTTCCCGCTGGACGTGCTCGAGCATGCTCTCCCGGGCGGCGCCCTCGATTTCCGCGAGCAGCAATGCGAGCCCGCGCGCGCCGATGGTGCCCGCCGCCGACTTGAACGCGTGCGCGGCGCGCCCGACCGACTCGGGATCCCCCGACCGAGCGGCCGTCTGGAGCGCCGCGAGGCGCGCGGGCGCGGTCTGGGCGAACACCCGCACGATCCCGTCCACCGCTTCTTCGGCTCCAGCCTCACGCATGGTGCTGCGGAAGCCCTCCAGGTCGATGGGCGGCGCCGGCGGCGTCGGACCGTCCGAGCTCCCTTCGACGAGCGCGAACAGCTCGTGCGCCTTGAACGGCTTGGCGAGGTACCCGCTCATGCCGGCGGTGAGACAGCGCTCCCGCTCACCGCTCAGGGCGTGCGCGGTGAGGGCGATGATCGGGAGCGCCCGGCCCTGAGGCAGGGCGCGGATGCCGTCCGCGGCGGCGAAGCCGTCCATCTCGGGCATCTGGATGTCCATGAGGACCACGTCGTAGCGGCGGGCGCGGATTGCGTCCACCGCTTCCCGGCCGTTGCTCACCACGTCCACCTGGTGCCCGCGCTTCAGGAGCATCGCCGTCGCCACCTGCTGGTTCACGGGGTTGTCCTCCGCCAGCAGGATCCGCAGGGCGTGACGCGACTCGGCGATCGAGTGGCGGGTGACGAGGTCGGCCCCGCCACCGGCCGAAGGCGTCCCCGCGAGCACGGTGCCCACCGCTTCGATCAGGTCCGCCCGCGCGATGGGCTTGGTGAGATACGCCTGGATGCCCAGCTGCCGGCAGCGCTCGCCGTCGCCCCGCTGGCCGGCCGAGGTGAGGATGAGGAGCCGGGTCGGCGCGAGGTCGGGATCGCCGCGGATGGCGGTGGCGAGTGCGAAACCATCACGCTCGGGCATCTGCGCGTCGAGGATGGCGAGGTCGAAGGGCGTGCCGGCCCCCGCGGCGCGGCGCAGCGCCGCGAGGCCGGCATCCGCGCGCGCTGCCTCGTGCACGGCCACGCCTTCCGCGCCCAGCATGTCGCGCACGATGCGCCGATTGGTCTCGTTGTCGTCCACGACGAGCAGGCGCCGGCCGCCGAGCGACGCCGCCTGCCTCGGAGCCACGGCGGTGGGAGTCTCGATCGGGAATAGCAAGGTGAAGCTGAACTCGCTGCCGCGCCCGACCTCGCTCGTGACCGTCAGCTCGCCCCCCATCAGCGCCACCAACCGCCGGGAAATCGCGAGGCCGAGCCCCGTGCCGCCGTAGCGGCGCGTCATGGACGCATCGGCCTGAGTGAACTCCTGGAAGATGGTGGCCACCTGCTCCGGCGGGATGCCGATCCCCGTGTCGCGCACGCGGAAGTGGACGGACGCGTCGGCAGCGCCGCGGCGGACCACCGCGGCGGACACGTCGACCTCGCCCTGCTCGGTGAACTTGATCGCGTTCCCGATCAGGTTCATGAGGACTTGGCGCACCCGGGTGGGGTCTCCCCGCACCATGTGCGGGACGTCGGGCGGCACGTCCACGGTGAGCTCGAGATGCTTTTCACGCGCCCGCACCGCGAGCAGCGTGGCGGTGGCGTGCACGACCTTGGGCAAATCGAAGGGGATCGCTTCGAGCTCGAGATGCTCGGCTTCGATCTTCGAATAGTCGAGGATGTCGTTGAGGATGGTGAGCAGTGCTTCGGACGACGAGCGCACCAGCTCCAGAGCGCGGCGCTGCTCCGGCGCGAGCTCGGTGTCCAGTACGAGCTCGACGAAGCCGAGCACCGCGTTCATGGGCGTGCGGATCTCGTGGCTCATGTTGGCGAGGAACGCGCTCCGCGCCTGGGCCACGCGCTCCGCCAGGTCCCGCGCCGCGCGCATCGCCGTTTCGGCCGCCTTGCGATCGCTGATGTCCTCGTACAGCGCGACGAGCGCGCCTTCGGCGGCAGCCTTCACCGCGGCTGCCGAGAGGCGGACCGGGATATGCCGGCCGTCCTTGTGGGCGCGCTCCACTTCCACGCGAACGATCTCGCCCCGCCGCGCCCGCGCCTCGAGGTCCCTCGCCTCCGCACCGAGGCCTGTGGGCACGATCAGCCGGTCGATGTTGGACCCGACGGCCTCGGCCGCGGAATACCCGAACAGGGCCTCGAAGGCTGGATTCACGCTGCGGATGAGTCGCTCGCCGTCCAGCACCGCGATGGCCACGGGCGTGCTCGCGATCAGCGCGTCGAGGTAGGCGTGCTGTCGCGCCAGCTCCTGCGTAGATGCCTCGAGCAGGACGGCGCCGCGCACCCGTTCCGCGAAGGTGTGATATGCGCGCCGGTGCACGCGGTCCATCCCCCAGGCGAACAGCGCGATCAGCAGCGTCGCGATGACCTGCGGCCGAGAGTGCCCCTGCAACAGGATGCCGATGGGGAGCGGGGTCAGCACGGTGATCAGCAGGTAGCGGAAGCTGCGGCGGTCGCCGACCAGCGAGCTCGTGGCCCCGGCGACGATCCCCGCGAGCACGACCAGGGTCAGGGCGGCTTCGTCGAGGCCCAGCGCCGGGATCGCGGCGGCGGCGCCGAACCCCCACGCCAGCCCGACGCCGGCCACCGTGAGGCGGACGCCCCGGAGGGCCTGTTCGGGGGACGGCGCCCGCTGAGCCAGTTGCAGCCGCCACCACGTCCGCAGCCCGGCGGCCGCGGTGACCGCGCCGACCCATCCGATCGTAAGCGCCAGCGGCAGGGAGTTCCACACCAGCGCGGCCACGACCAGCACCAGCACGACGTGCAACGCCTCGGCGAGCGGCCCGCCCTTGACCAGCTGACTGAGCGCGGCGCGCTGCACTTCGGCCTCCACGCGCGGCTCGTGCTCGGTGCCGCGCGCCACCGGATCCACGGTCATGGGTCTATATGGGCTCGTCCCGGGTGCGGGTGCAACATTGCAGGGCTTGGGATCCGGAGATAGGGTGTTTTTGCGGCACGGAGGGGTGACTTTGCGGCAGAAAAGACTGCGGCCTGGGGCCGTCCGCAAATGAGGTGGGCGTGCGGTCCCACCATCGTGACCTTCTGCGGACACCCCAGGCCGACTGGCCATACGGTGGGGCATGACCCTATGGTCCGGCAATCGGGGAAAACCCCGAACTTTGGCGGTGAACCTCCGGTGACTCGGCTTAGGACTCGGGGCTGACCACTCCGGCGCGGATCGCCCAGCGCACCAGACCCGCCACGTCGTGGATGTCGAGCCGGTGCATGATCTCGCTGCGGTGCGTCTCGACGGTCTTCACGGTGAGGTGGAGCCGCTGGGCGATCTCCTTGCTGGAGAGGCCCTCGGCCACGAGCTGCAGGATCTCCCGCTGGCGCGGGGTGAGGAGGTCGAGCACGCCCGGCTCGCCCACCCGTCGCAAGTACTCGTCCACGACGTGCTTCGAGACCGTGGGCGTCAGGTACGTTTCGCCCCGCGCCACCGCCTTGAGGGCGAGCTCGAACTCGGGGACGTCGGCCCCCTTGAGGAGATAGCCCGCGGCGCCGGCACGTAGGGCCTGCGCCACGTACTCCTCGGTGGCGTGCATCGAGAGGATCAAGACGCGCGTGCGGGGGGACTCTTTGGTGATGCGGGCGGTCGCCTCGAGGCCGTTGAGACCCGGCATGGCGATGTCCATGACGACGACATCGGGGCCGTGGAGGCGTGCCAGCTCGAGGGCTTCGCGCCCGTCCGCCGCCTCCGCGATCACGTCGATCCAGCCGACCTGGCGCAGCACTGCGCGGATGCCCTTACGAACCAGGGTGTGGTCCTCGGCGAGCAGGACACGCAGGGGAGTGGCGGTCATGGCTCGGTCAGGGGAAACCGGGCCCACACCGTCGTCCCGGTCCCGGGTTGGGAGTCGATCCGGAAGTCGCCGCCCAGCAGGTGCACGCGCTCCTCCATGCCGTCGAGCCCGATGGAGCCCTCCGCCGTCGTCCCGCCGCGCACCGCCGCGACGTCGAAGCCACTGCCGTCGTCCCGCACGGTCAGGTCCAGCGTTCCGTCCTCCGCCCGGGCGTCGACTTCGACGCGCTTGGCGCCGGCGTGGCGGGCCACGTTGGTGATGGCTTCCTGCGCCACCCGAAAGCACGCGGTCTCGAGATCGGAGGCCAGCCGCTCCGCGGGGAGCTGCGTCCGCACGCGGACGGAAAAGCCGGCGCGCCGCGCCTGGCGGTCGGCATACCAGCGCAAGGCGGCGGCGAGCCCGAGGTCGTCCAGCGCGGACGGCCGCAGCTCGAGCGACATGGAGCGCACCGCCTCCATCAGCTGCTCCACGATCGCGACGCTCTCGTCGAGCGGAAAGGCCTTGGCCCGGCGGCCACTCCGGAGTGACTCCAGGTTCAGCTTCACGGCGGTCAGCGCCTGTCCGATCTGATCGTGCAACTCCCGGGCGATCAGCCGGCGCTCGTTCTCCTGCACCTTGAGCAGGCGCTGCGACAACGCTTCGAGCCGTTCCCGGCTGCGCCGTACCTCCGCCTCGCGCTCCCGGACGGTCTGCTCGGCCTGGCGACGCTCGGTGATGTCCCGCACGATGATCTGTCCGCCCTGCCGGCCCGCGAGCGTGATCGGGATGCCTACGACCTCGACGTCGAGCACGGTGCCGTCGACCGCGACGAATTGCTGCTCCAGCAGCGGGGCGGGCTCACCCGTCGCGAACTCGCGCTCGATGCGCTCGCGCACGACGGCGCGGTAGTCGGGGTGGACGATGTCGAGCGTGGCGCGGCCCACGAGCTGCTCGACGCGCGCGGCGTGCAGCAGCTTGAGCGCTGCCCGGTTGGCGATGATCCAGCGTCCGTCCTGATGGACGAGAATCGCTTCGGGCGCGTTCTCGAGCAGGGTGCGGTAGCGCTGCTCGCTCTCGCGCGCGGCCTGCTCCGCCTGGCGCCGCTCGGTGGTCATCGCCGCGAGGACCAGCCCGGTGACCGAGAGGAGCGCGAGGTACATCTGCAACAACAACAGGTCGTGCGTCGGCGTCGAGCCCACGAACGAGCCCTGCCCGTGGACGGTGGACCAGATGGTCAGCGCCGCGACGATGCCGGACGCGGTCGCCGAGCCGAGGACGCCGAACCGCAGCGCGGCCCAGATGATGAGCGGGAAGATGGCGTATTCGTCCCCCGTCGGCGGCCGCAGCAACGCGGCGGTGAGGCCGAGCAGGCTCACGAGCAGCACGCCTGCCTCGGCCACCCGCGCAGGGGGCCACCGGGTCCGCGGCGCGTGCGCCCAGGCGAGCAGCGGGGGAGCGATCAGCAGGTCGCCCATCGCGTCGCCCGACCACCACACAAACCAGAGATGCCCCGTGGCCGCACGCTCGATCATCCCGCTCGCCCACAGGCTCAGCACGCCGATCGTCGCGCTCACGAGGGGGCTGATGAGCGCCGCGAGCGTGACGAGCGCGAGGACATCGCGCAGCCCCGCGAGGGAGGGTCGGAAGTCCGCGACCCGCCGGAGCAGTAGGACGGCGGTGACCGCCTCGAGGGTGTTCCCGGCCGCGATGCCCGCGGCGCCGGCGGCCGGGACGCCACTCGTCCAATTGAGCAGGAAGGCGCCGAGCGCGATGCCGGGCCAGAAGCGGACGCCCAACAGGAGGAGCGTGGCGAGCGCGACGCCGGTGGGGGGCCAGGCGGACGAGACGACCTTCTGGGCGACGGCCGCCAGCAGCCCCAGCTTGGCGGCACTGAAGTAGACCGCCGCTACGGCGCCGATCTTGGCGGGATACCACGGCCGAGGCGACATCACCTTGCTCCCGGACGCAAGGTTACGGGGGGGCTCTGGCATCCGCTAGTACGGGTTAACCCTGATCCAGCACCTCGCGCACCTTGCGCGCCAGGTCCTCCGGCATGAACGGCTTTTGCAGGAACGCCGTCCCCGGCTCGAGCGCGCCGCGGTGGACGATCGCGTCGCCCGGGTAGCCCGACATGTAGAGCACGCGGAGCCCGGGCCGGCGCTGCACCAGCCGCTGGGCGAGCTCGCGCCCGTTCATGCCGGGCATGATGACGTCGGTGAGCACGAGATGAATCGGCCCGCGGTAGCGCTCCAGCAGGCGCACCGCATCGGGCCCGTCGGCGGCGGCGAGGACGGTGTAGCCCGACGCCTCGAGCGCGCGGCGGCTGAGCGAGCGCACCGCCTCCTCGTCCTCCACGACCAGGATCGTCTCGGAGCCGCGGGCCGTCGCCTTACCCTGGGGGGCGGGGGGGGCGGGGGGGGTGGGGGATGCGGCACCGGGCGCCGCCGCGCGCGGCAAGTAGATCTTGAACGTCGTGCCATGGCCCGGCTCGCTGTACGCCGTGATGTAGCCTTCGCTCTGCTTCACGATGCCGTACACCGTCGCGAGCCCGAGCCCCGTTCCCTTGCCCACCTCCTTGGTCGTGAAGAACGGCTCGAACAGATGCGCGGTGGTCTCGGCGTCCATGCCTGAGCCGGTGTCGCTCACCGCCAGCAGCGCGTACGCCCCGGCCCGCGCGCCCTCGTGGGTCTCCACGTAGCCGGGGTCGAGCTCCACGTTGGCGGTCTCGATGGTGAGCTTCCCACCCTGCGGCATTGCGTCGCGCGCGTTGAGCACCAGATTGACGAGCACCTGCTCGATCTGGCCGCGATCGGCGCGTACGGCACCGAGGTCGGGCGCGGGCCGCGTCACGAGGTCCACGTCCTCGCCGATCAGCCGCCGCAGCATGCGGTCCATGTCGGCCACCACGCGGTTCAAGTCGAGGACTTCGGGATTCAGCACCTGCCGCCGGCTGTACGCGAGGAGCTGCCGGGTGAGCGCGGCGGCCCGTTCCCCCGCCTTCTTGATCTCTGCCGCGTCCTGGCGCAGCGGGCTCGCCGGCTCGAGCTCGCGGAGCAGCAGCTCGACCGAGCCGAGGATGGCCGTGAGCAGGTTGTTGAAGTCGTGCGCCACGCCGCCCGCCAGCCGGCCTACGGCCTCCATCTTCTGCGCCTGGCGCAGCTGGTCCTCGAGACGCTTCAAGTCCGTGATGTCGCGCTGCGTGCCCCAGGCGCGTTTCAGCAACCCATCCTCGACGATGCCGACCAGGTTGTTCAGGAATACTTTGGGTTGCCCGTCCCGGTCGCGCTCGTGGGACTCGACGTCGGCGAGCCGGTACCCGGAGCGCAGGAACGCCCGGAGCATTTCCACGTTGTTCGGATCGGATCGGGCCAGCAGGTCGCCGAGCCGGGTGCCGCTGAGCTCCTGGGCCGCCGGGAGCGTCTCGTCGAACTCGAACCGCCAGATGCCTTCGGTGGATTGCGTGATGAAGGCCCGATAGCGCTCTTCGGCCTGGTGCAGCGCCGTGTCGGCCCGCTTGCGCTCGATCGCCATCGCGACCTGAGTGGAGACGAACGTGAGGATGTCCTTCTCTTCCTCGCCGTAGCGGATGCCCTCCGAGTAGGTCTGCACCGCCACGACGCCGATGGTGCGATCCCGGATCTGGAGGGGCACGCCGACCCAGTCGAGCGAGGGGGCGCCGATCAGTTCCGCCTCGCCGCGCCGCACGAGGTCCTCGTACACGTCCGGCGTGGCGAGCAGCGGCCGCCCGGTGCGCATCACGTACTCGGTCAGGCCGCGTCCCAGCGGCCGCTCGGGTGCCTCCCGGTCGTACTGATCCACGAAGTACGGGAAGGTCAGCCAGTTGCGCTCGGGGTCGACCAGCGCGACGTAGAAGTTCTGGGCCGGCATCAGCTCGTTCACGATCTCGTGCAGCGCGCGCAGCAAGGCCTGGAGGTCCGCGGCGGTGAGCGCCGCCTGGGAGATGCGGTACGTCGCCTGCTGGATCCGCTCGGCGCGCTTGCGTGGCGTCAGGTCGTGGTAGTTGACCACGATCGCGCCGACCGCGGACTCGTCCAGCCGGTTGACCGCGACGGTCTCGAGGTGGCGATACGTGCCGTCCTTGTGCCGGACACGGAGCTCCGCGCGCAGCGGCACACCCGGCTGCGCCAGCAGCTCTTCGAAGAGATGCCGCGCGCGCTCGACGTCGTCGGGATGCAGCAGGTCGAAGCCACCCCGGCCCACGAACTCCTCCGCCGCATAGCCGAGCAGCCGTGTGGCGGTGCGGCTCGTGTAGGTCGTCACCCCTTGCGCGTCTACCAGGGCGATGGCGTCGGAGCTGTACTCGACCAGCGCGCGGAACCGCTCCTCGCTCTCGCGCAGCGCGGCGTCGGCCGGGGGGGCCAGGGGGGCTGCCCGCTGCTTCGTCGGGCGCTTGGGGCGCTTGGAGCGGGGCCTCATCGAACGTCAAGTTGGGGATTCGGGGGGGATTGGCAAGACGAAGCCGGCCTGCCGCGGTCAGCTGCGCGTGGGACGATCCAGCACCTCGCGCACCTTGCGTGCTAGGCTGTCGGCGGTGAACGGCTTCTGGAGGTACGAGATTCCGGCCTCGAGCACACCATGTCGCACGACTGCGTCGTCGGTGTACCCCGACGCATAGAGCACCTTGGCGTCCGGTCGCACCTTCGCCAGCTGGTCCGCCAGCTGCCGCCCGCTCAGCACCGGCATCACCACATCTGTGAGGAGCAGGTGGATGGGGCCGGGATGGCCCGCAGCGGTTTGCAGGGCCGCCGCACCGTTCGCCGCCTCAAGGACCGTATAGCCTTGCCGTTCCAGCACCTGGCGGGTGACCGCGCGAACCGCCGCCGCATCCTCCACGAGGAGCACTGTTTCCGTCCCACGGGGGAGGTCGCCAGGCGCCGCGCTGGCCGCACGGCCCTGGGCCGACGCTTCCACCTGCGGCAGGTAGATCTTGAAGGTCGTGCCGTGTCCCGGCTCCGAGTACACCCAGATGAAGCCGCCCGATTGCTGCACGATCCCGTACACGGTGGCGAGCCCGAGCCCCGTCCCCTTGCCCGCTTCCTTGGTCGTGAAGAACGGCTCGAAGATCCTGGCCTTGGTCGCCTCGTCCATGCCGATGCCGGTGTCGCTGACGGCGAGCATCACGAAGCGCCTGACCGGCGCGGCTTCGCGCTCGCGCGCGGAGTCCGGGTCGTGCTCGACGTTGGCGGTCTCGATCGTGAGCTTGCCGCCCGCAGGCATGGCGTCGCGCGCGTTCACGGCCAGGTTCATGAGCACCTGCTCAAGCTGCCCGACGTCGGCCTTCACGGAACCCACGTCAGGGTCGAGTGCGGTGACGAGGTCCACGTCCTCCCCGATGACGCGACGCAGCATTTTCTCGACGCCCTGAACCACCACGCTCAAGCTCACGACTCGCGGCGCGAGCACCTGCTGGCGGCTGAAGGCGAGGAGCTGGCGGGTGAGCGCGGCGGCGCCTTCCGCCGCCTTGCGTACCTGCTCGACATCTTCCCGCTTGGGATCCTCGCCGCCAAGGTCTTGCAACAGCAAGTCGCTATAGCTCGTGATCACCGTGAGCAGGTTGTTGAAGTCGTGGGCGATCCCGCCCGCCAGCCGCCCCACCGCTTCCATCTTTTGCGACTGCACGAGCTGCTGCTGGAGGCGGCGTTGCTCGGTGACGTCCCGGACGAAGGTCTCGTAATACTCGACCTCGCCGGCGCCCTTCCGGACCGCCCGGACGCTGAGCTGCACCGAGAGGAGGCGACCGTCTTTGCGTTTCCAGGTCGCCTCCACTTCGTCATACTCGCGATCGGTGTAGGTATCCCGGTCCAGGAGCCGCTGACGCTCGGCAGGATCGGCGTACACGTCGCGCGCCATGTCGAGCCGAAGCACGTCCGCGGCGGAGTCGTAGCCGAGGATGCGGACGAGAGCGGCGTTCACGGACAGGAACCTGCCCGCCGGGCTCGAGCGGTAGATCCCGACCGGGGCACGCTCGACGAGGTGGGCGTAGCTGGCCTCCGATGCACGCAGCGCCGCGCGCCCTCTCGCCTCCCGCAGTTCGCGCTCGATCGCGGGAAGGAGGCGTTTGAGCTGACCCTTCGTCACCCAATCGTTGGCGCCCGCCTTCATGGCGGCGACGGCCATCTCCTCGCTGATCGTGCCGGATACGCAAATGAACGGGACGTCGAGGCCACGCTCGCGCACCAGAGATAGCGCCGTGAGGCCGCTGAAATGCGGCATGCTGTGGTCGCCGATCACGAGATCCCAGCCCCGACGGTCGAGCGCGGCTGCCATGGCGGCCGCGCTCGCGACCCGCTCGTAGGTGGGCTCGTAGCCCCCACGCTTCAGCTCGCGTACGAGCAGCAGCGCGTCGTCCTCGGAGTCTTCGGCGATCAGCACGCGCAGCGGGACGCTCACGCAGATGCTCCGTTCACCCGGCCTTCGTGTGTTCCACGTTGCACGACGTTCCCACAAGTTGTCGGTCTGGCTTACGTCCGACGTGACCACTGTCACGTCCGGGCGCAGGGGGGCAGGGTTTACCCCTAGGAACTAGGCCGCAAACGACCCGGCCGATCCCGGAGGACACCTAGGGCGTTTCTTGCGACTCGGATGGGCGGAAGTGCAGCACAAAGCGGGGAAGCTCCCGAGGCAGGACTCGAACCTGCGACCCG
>WNGQ01007435.1_pt1 | contig 15940 bp, 15 predicted proteins | sample 5407661 | NCBI WGS metagenome assembly WNGQ01 (sample SAMN13153382, study PRJNA577476) | soil metagenome | isolation source: 60 cm soil or saprolite under Garry oak tree replicate 2 | place: USA:California | collected 2016-06-15 | reverse complement strand
GTTGCTGATCATGGACGTGCAGCAGGGCATCGTGGACCGCTTCGCCGCGATCGCCGGGTCCGGCAGGTTCGCCGTCGCCTGATCCCGCACCGCGGCGGCCGGGCCGCTAGAGCCAGTCTTTGCGCTTGAACACGAAATACAGCACGGACCCGGCTACGAGCATGAAGCCGACCGCGCCGATCAAGCCGACCTTCTCGCTGAACCCCGGGTAAGGCACGTTCATCCCGTAGAACCCGGTGACGAAGGTCGGCACCGCGATGATCGCCGCCCAGCTGGTGACCTTCTTGGTGATGATGTTCATCCGGTTGCCCTGGATGGTCAGGTTCGTCTCCAGGATGGTCGTCACCAGGTCCCGCAGGCTGTCGGTCCAGTCGGCCGCGCGCAGCACGTGGTCGTAGACGTCCTGGTAGTACGGCATCATGTCGTCGCTGACGACATGCAGGTCACGCCGCATCAGGGCGTTCACGACCTCGCGCATCGGGATCACGATCCGGCGCAGCAGCACCAGGCTCTTGCGCAGCTCGAAACTGCGCCGCTGCACGTCCAGGCTCCGTGGGATGTCCGCGAACAGGTCGTCCTCCAGCGTCTCGACGGCGTCGTCCAGGCTCTGCACCGCCTCGAAGTGACCGTCCACGATGTAGTCGAGCAGCCCGTGCAGCAGGTAGCCGACGCCGAACTTGGCCAGGTCGGAGCTGGCGTCCCAGCGGTCCACCACGGCGCCGATGTCCAGCCCGTCGTCCTTGCGGACGGTGATCAGCGCCCGCTCGGTCACGAACGCGGCCAGTTCGCTGGTGGCCAGCTCGCCGCTGCCGGCGTCGAGCCGGGCCCCGTAGGCGGTCAGGAACAGGTGGCTGCTGTAACGGTCCAGCTTGGGGCGCTGGCGCTCGTGGACGGCGTCCTCGACGGCCAGCGGGTGCAGGCCGAACTCCTCGCTGAGGACCTCCAGGTCGTCGTTGTCGGGGTCCCGCAGGTCGAGCCAGATGGTGACGGCCGCGTCGTCCACGTAGTCGCTGATGTCGGCGACGGGGAATCCTTCGAGCTCCAGCCTGCCGTCCCGGTAGAGCCGGGTGCGCGCCTGGCATTTGGTCGGGGTGACCTGGCAGATGGTCGGTCTCGCCACCGTCTCCGGGTCGCGGCCGTGGAAGGTGCGAACCAGGAGCGGCCGGGCCCCTAGAACGCCACCGGACGCGCCTTCAGCCTCATCCGGCCCGCCCGGATCCTGCTGCGGTGAGTTCATCGGGTCCTCCTTGGGTGCCCGTCACTGTAGCGCTCACCCTCGCCGGCCAGGGCCGCGACCGGCGCGGTAACGTGCCATGCGTGACCGATGTGACCTGGCTTGACGCCACCGCCCAAGCAGAACTCGTCCGCCGCGGTGAGATCAGCCCACAGGAACTGGCCGATGCGGCGATCGGCCGGATCGAGGCGCTCAACCCGCGGCTGGACGCGGTGATCCGGACCCGGTTCGAGCAGGCACGGGCCGAGGCGTCCGGCACCCTGCCCGACGGCCCGTTCCGCGGCGTGCCGATCCTGCTCAAGGACCTGGGCTGTTTCGTGGCCGGTGAGGTGACGGCCGGCGGCCTCGGGCCGCTGCGCGACCTGCCCTGGCCGGTGACGTCCTACCTGGCCAGGCAGTTCCAGGCGGCCGGGTTCGTCTCGCTGGGCCGGACCAACGTGCCCGAGCTTGGCACGACCGTGACCACCGAGCCGATGAGCTTCCCGCCGGCCAGGAACCCGTGGCATCCGGGCCATTCCACCGGTGGCTCGTCCGGCGGGTCGGCGGCCGCGGTGGCCAGCGGCATGGTGCCGGTGGCGCATGCCAGCGACGGCGGCGGCTCGATCCGCATCCCGGCCAGCGAGTGCGGGCTTGTCGGGCTCAAGCCCACCCGGGGCCGGGTGAGCCAGGGGCCGCTGACCGGGGAGGCGTGGGCCGGCAGCGTCACCGATGGGGCGCTGGCCCGGACCGTCCGGGACGCGGCCGCCGTCCTGGACGTGATCAGCGGGCGCATGCCGGGCGAGCCGTACTACGCGCCGCCGCTGCCGCGCCCGCTGCGCGAGGAGGCCGGTGCCGACCCCGGCCAGCTCCGGGTCGGGCTGCTCGACCGGCCCTCCGGCGACCTTTACGCCGACGACCCGGACTGCCGCGAGGCGGTGGCCGCCGCCGGGCGGCTGCTTGAATCGCTCGGCCATCACGTCGCCGAGTCCGCGCCCGAGGGCATGTTCGAGCCCGGGTTCGCCAGGCACTTCAACGCGATCATCGCCGCCGACACGGAGACCGCGTTCCAGGCGTTCGAGGCGGTGCTCGGCAACCCGATCGCCGAGGGCGACATCGAGCCGCGCAACGCCCAGTACCGGCGCGCCGGCCAGGCGCTCACCGCGGTGGCGTACCTGCAGGCCCGGCAGTGGCTGGGCACCTGGGCGCGGCACATGGCGCACTGGTGGACCGACCACGACCTGCTGGTCACGCCCACCGTGGGGGCGCCGCCCCCGGAGCTTGGCTGGTTCACCGCCGCCGGGCCGGAGCAGGAGGGCGCGCGGATCGCCGGGTTCATCCCGTACACCGCGCAGTTCAACATGACCGGCCAGCCCGCGGTCAGCCTGCCACTGCACTGGACCTCCGGCGGCCTGCCGGTCGGCGTGCAGCTTGTCGCGGCCTACGGCCGGGAGGACCTGCTCGTCCGGGTGGCCAGCCAGCTCGAACGGGCCGCGCCCTGGGCGGACCGGCACCCGGCGCTGTAGCGCGCCCGGCCGGCCGCCACGGCCGGGCAGACCGCGGGGCCCGCCGCTGCCGGTTTCCCGGACAGCCGCGGGCCCCGCGGGTCACCTCGTTACGGGATCGGGTTGCCGAGGTTGAACGGCCGCAGGTACGGGGGCGGGGTGAACTGGATGAAGGCCGGCGCGACCGGGACGACCTGGCCGTTGACGACGAACTTGTTGAACCTCGGGCCGAGCGCCGCCGCGTGCTTGTTCAGGCTGGCCGGCTCGAGGGCCGAGCCGGTCCAGAAGCCGGTGTCGAGCCGGTGCAGCAGGGCGCGCGCGGCGGTGATCGTCTCCGCCGGGGTGAACGTGCAGTGCCCGGCGCGGTGCACGAAGATCTGCCGCAGCAGCGAACTGTTGCCCGCGTGGCGGACCACGCTGCGGTAGGCCTGCTCGTTCTCCGGGACCACCAGGCCGTCGCCGGTGGTGTGCATGGTCAGCACCGGGAAGGAGATCTTGCCGTCGAACGTCACGTTGTGCTCCAGGTACTGCACCGCCGAGGGGTCATCGGTGATCTGGGTGGCGTTCTGGAGTGTTGCCAGGTCCGCGCTCAGGTTCAGCCCGGCGGCCTGGTACAGCGCGGCCACTTCGGCACTGTCGGCCGACATGGCGAGCTGGGTGGTGTAGTTCACGCCGGTGGTCCAGGATGCGTTGCCGCCGGCCCTGGCTTCCAGTTCGGCGCGCAGCGCGAAGATGAACGGGCCGTCCACCTGGCTGAACCAGTCGTACTGGTTGACTTCCTGCGCGGTGAAGTTCTTGGGCCCGGGCTCCGGGGACAGCGGCGTGAACCAGCCTGGTGTGTCCCCGAGCGCCGCGACCAGGGCCAGCCGGGCCCGGCCCTGCTTGGTCTGCTGCGCGGCGGCCGCGGCGGTGAGCGCCCCGGTCAGGTTGGCGCCGGGGTTGGTGATGTTCACCACGGTCACCGACGGGTCGATCAGTTGCTGGAACGCGAACGCGGCGTCCGCGGCGGTGTTCCAGGTGGCCACGCCGCCGGACAGCACCCCGCACATGGGCAGGGCGGCGTTGAACCGGCTCGGGTACCGCTGGATCAGGCCGGCGGTGATGATGCCGCCGAGCGAGTGGCCCCAGGCGATGGTGCGGGCCGGCTGCTGGTAGGTGCCCGCGAACCTGTTCAGGGTGTTGATCTGGTCGGGCAGCGCCTGCTGGATCGCCCAGCCAGTGGTGGCATAGGAGGACCCGGCGAGCGCGAAGCCATGGTTGAGCATCCAGGACCCGGTGAGCGGGTCACCGACGTCCGTGGCGGGGTTGTTGGTGCCGGGCACCACGTACCCGTGGCTGTAGAGGAACAGCGTGCCGTTCCACGTGCCGGCCGGGCATTGGATCTTGAAGAGAGCGCCGTCGGCCAGCTTCCCGTTGACCGTCGTCACCGATCCTGTGCCGCCGCAGGTCTGGGACGCAGCGGCGGTGGCGACGGGCAATGCCAGCCCGGCGGCAACCACTGCCGCGGAGAACCCGATGGCAGCGACTCTGCTCCTGAATTTCACGACCACGCTCCCCTGCGAGACCACTGTGGTGAATGATGCTTCATCGCTGACTGTAGCCCCGTCCGCATATACCGGGATAGCGACTGTTGTGTCCCGGACGGCCGTTCAGTTCCCGGGGTGGCCTGGGCGGGTTCCGGGGACAGGTGGGACCGGATGTTCCGCGACGGCGCGCCGTATGGCCGCCGCCGGCCTCCAGCCCGGCGGCCGAGCAGCCGGCCACCATGTCGCTGAAGGCGGCACCGCTGGCGCAGGTGCTCGATGGCCTCGTCCGGCGTCACCGCCGCGGCGGCGGCCGCGTGCTCGGCGTTGAGCGCGACCACCGCGGCGCCGTCCAGCCCGCTGTGCGACAGTGGAGACCATCGATTCCCTGCCGCTGAGTTACCCGGCTGACCGGCCGCGCGGGCGGCCGGATGAGAAGAGCAGCCATGAACGACTCTGGTGTCACTCGTGTCGCCGTCTACATCGACTTCGACAACATCGTGATCTCACGGTATGACCAGGTTCATGGCCGGGGCCAGTTCCAGCGTGACAAGACACGCGGGTTCACCCGGGCCGACAGGCCAGCCGATCCCGAGATCGCCGACAAGCTAGGCCATGCCCGCGTGGACGTCGGGGCGGTGATCGACTTCGCCTCGTCGTTCGGGACGCTCGTGCTGACCCGCGCCTACGCGGACTGGTCGGACGCGGTGAACGCCGGCTACCGCGGGCAGCTCGTTGGCCGGGCGGTGGATTTGGTGCAGCTGTTCCCGGCCGCCGCCTACGCCAAGAACGGTGCCGACATCAGGCTGGCCGTGGATGCGGTGGAGGACATGTTCCGCCTGCCCGACCTGACCCACGTGGTGATCGTGGCCGGAGACTCCGATTACATCGCCCTCGCCCAGCGATGCCGGCGCCTGGGCCGGTACGTGGTGGGTGTCGGGGTCGCGGGATCGACCAGCAAAGCGCTCGCCGCGGCGTGTGATGAGCTCGTGACCTACGACGCGCTGCCGGGCATCACCCCGGCCGGCGCCTCCCCCCAGCCAGCCGCACCGGCGGCCGGCCCGCAAGCCGAACCCGAAGAGCCCGGCGGCACCCCGCCCGCGCGGGGCACGCGGCGTGCCAAGCGGCCGGCGGCCGCGGTGACCGACGAGGCGGATCCCGATTCCGAGGACCCGCAAGAGGTGGCGACCGGGCTCCTGGAACGGGCGCTGCGGCTTGGCCAGGAAAAAGATGACGTGGACTGGCTGCACAGCTCGGCGGTGAAGAGCCAGATGAGGCGCATGGACCCGTCATTCAGCGAAAAGGCACTCGGCTACCGCTCATTCTCAGACTTCGTGAAATCACGGGCGGCCGTCGCCGAACTCGACGAGACAAGCCCCGTTCGGCTCATCCGGCTCAACCCTGCCCTGACCCCGCAGTAGGCCGCAGCGGTCACAGGTCACCAGATCAGCCGAGGTAGCTGACGAGAAGCTCAGCGGCGCAGGGCGGTCTCCTGCTCCATATGCGACAGCTTCTCTGGATTGCGCACGGCGTACAGCCCGGTGATGAGGCCAGCGTCGATATGTACCGCTATGACGGTGTCGATCTCGCCGTTGAGCCGGAGGATCAGCGCCGGGTAGCCATTGACCTGTGCCTGCTGCAGCGACGCCGCGGCGGCGATCCTGCCCAGCCCGATGGTCAGCAAGCGGGCCACCCGGCCGGCCCCCACGACGGGCACCCGCACGGCCTGCGCGACTCCGCCACCGTCGCCCAGGAGGACGACGTCAGGCGCGAGGATGTCGAGCAGGCGTTGCAGGTCGCCCGTTTCGGCCGCCCGCTGGAACGCCTCGAGCGCGTCTCGGGTCTGGGCCGGGGAAACCATCCCGCGCGGCCGGCGCGCCGCCACGTGTGCGCGCGCCCGGTGCGCGATCTGGCGGACCGCGGCCGGGCTCTTGTCGACGGCCGCCGCGATCTCGTCATAGGCCAGATCGAATACCTCGCGCAGCACGAACACCGCCCGTTCGGTCGGCGTCAGCGTCTCCAGCACCAGCATCATCGCCATCGAGACGCTGTCGGCCAGTTCGACGTCCTCGGCCACGTCGGGCGCGGTCAGCAGCGGCTCGGGCAGCCAGGGGCCGATGTAGGACTCCTTGCGGCGGCCGAGCGTGCGCAGCCGGCTCAGCGCCTGCCGGGTAGTGATCCGGACCAGGTAGGCACGCTGGTCATGCACGGTGTCGAGGTCGACGCCCGCCCACCGCAGCCAGGTCTCCTGCAGGACGTCCTCGGCGTCGGCGGCTGAGCCGAGCATCTCGTAGGCGACGGTGAACAGCAGGTTGCGGTGGGCGACGAACGCCTCGGTTGCGGGGTCCGGGCGGCCGTCGCGGCTCATGCTCCCGCCGCGATCTTCCGGCGCGGACCGCGACATGCCGGCCATGGGTGGGCTCCTCTTCACTCTCGACTGCCTTACCCACCAGACGCCGGGCCCCGCCGTTGTGTGACACCGAGGCAGCCACCTGCATGTGACGCACGTCACGTAACCGGCGCTGTCACAGGGATCGGGTCGCCGGCATCTCGTGTTCGTCCGGTCCAGCAGCACGCAACACCACGAGTGAGGCGAAGTCATGGAACCCCGGTTCAACATGTTCGACAACGAGATCGGCGCCAAATTCGCCAAGCGGTTCGCCAACGCCAGCCTGGTGATCGCGCAGTCGCCGCTGCCGAAGTCCACGCAGGAGCTGGTGGCGCTGCGCGCCAGCCAGATCAACGGCTGCGGTTGGTGCGTCGACCTCCACACCAAGGAGGCCGCGGCCGCCGGCGAGACCGCGGTCCGGCTCAACCTGGTCGCCGCCTGGCGCGAGTCCACCGTGTTCACCGAGGCCGAGCGGGCCGCGCTGGCGCTCGCCGAGGAGGGCACCCGGCTCGCCGACGCCTGCCACGGCGTGTCCGACGAGACCTGGGCCCAGGTGCGCAAGCACTACGACGACGACCAGACCGCCGCGCTGGTCTGCCTGGTCGCCATGATCAACGCGGCCAACCGGCTCGGCGTGATCGTCCGCCAAAAGGGAGGATCCTACGAGCCAGGCATGTTCGCCAGCATGACGAGCTGACCGGCAGGCGATTGCCACGCGGGCCAGTGTCAGGCCGGTGGCTGGATGACGCAGAACTCATTGCCGTCGGGATCGGCGAGAATATGCCAGCGCCACCCGAACTCCTGGACCGGCTCGGCGGTGAGCAGGACGGCGCCGACGGCCAGGACACGCCTGACCTCGGACGCAAGATCTGGCGTGCGCAGGTCGAGGTGAAGGCGGTTCTTATCCCGCTTCTTATCCGGCACCCGCTGCAGCAAGACCTCCACACCCTGACCGTCTGCTGGAATCAGGCCCTGATAGGGGCCCACGGCGGGGCCCTCCCGGACATACCCGAGCACCCCGGCCCAGAATTCCGTGGCGCGGCCCAGGTCGGAGCAGTCGATCACGACGACCAACTCGCCCCGCTGATACCGCTGCGGCTGATGGCGCATAACCCCATGCTGCCAGCCGACTGCGGCGAGGGGAGCAAGGTCAGCGGCGGCGGAGCCGCCACGCGTAGGCGATGTAGACGACGGCGAGGATTGCCGGCTCAGCACCTGTCACGAGGCTTGACGTCCGGATTCGTCATTCTCGGTACGCCGGCCTGGCGGGGTGCCCTGAGAGGCGGCCGGGGTGGCCGGGGATCGCCGTCCTGCCAGCAGCCAGTTGACCGGCGCGGGCAGGGCTGGTGTCCGCGGGCGAAGCGCGGGAGAGGTGGCCAGGCGCCGCTGCCGGCCCGGGAGGTAGTCCGCGGTCAGCGGATGGGCGGCCAGCATCTCCGCCAGCGACGGGTAGCACGGCACGCCGTAGTAGCTTTCGAGAACCTCGGCAACGTCGCGGTGGCGCAGGCCGCGTGGCTGATCATCGGGACCGGCGGGGCGCAGGTGCAAGGCCAGGATGCGGGCCTTGCCGCACCGGCATCCGCGAGTGCCGATCCTGGTCCGCCCGTAGCCCTGGATGACCCCGATCACTTCGCCATGCCAGTAGTAGTCGCAGCGCCAGGCGTACCGCAGAGCCCAATACGCCCAGAACCCGCACCCGCAGTCCGGCGCGGGCACCAGGTCCTGAGGACACGGCGGGGATGCCTGGCCGCCGCCGCAGACCGCCACGTTCTCCCCGCGCCGCCAGACACCGCCGAACACACCGGTCAGCAGGCCCTCCACGGGAGCGCCGTCCGCAGCCGCCTCGGCCGAGGTCATATCCACGTGCCACAGCCGCGCGGCCGTCACCGAACCGGCCGCCAGCGGCAGATCGCGGCCGCTGAACCCCGGGATGCCCTCCCCCGCTAGCGCACTCATGCCGGGACAGGCTCCGCCGCCGGCTCGACGGGCGCCTCCACGGGCGGCTCCTCGGGCAACGGCTCCAACTCGATCTCGGTGATCTCCTCGCCGATATCGCCCATCGTCACCGTCGCCACCCGCGGCACCGGTAGACGGCGGTCAGCACCCACGACGGCCCAGCGAACATTTTCACCGCCGAGAACGCGCCAGCGGATCCGGCCCAGCGCGGCCGAGGCCTGCGCCGAGGGGCGCACACGGACAGCATGATCAGCCACCGGCGGAGCCGCCTTTCGCTCAGCACGTCGGCGGGTCTTCGCGGTTCCCGGGTGCCGCGCAACACCCGCCGAGCCGCTCCCTTACGCACGCCACGCTACCCCCGCCGCCGGCACCGGCAAAGACCCCGTCCTGGTTCCAGGGCTATCCGCAGGACGAGGGCGATGGCCCGGGTACACCGAGGCCACCGCCAGCTCAGGCTGGACCACCGCCAGCTCAGGCTGGAAGAGAACCAACACAGCAATACGAGCAAGTGGGATCACAGCGTACGTGGCGCTGGCTTGCCGGTGGCAGGTGCGGGAGGATTCGGGGCATGGTGGGGGATCTGGATTCGGGTTACCTGGCCGGACTGCCCGCGGATCAGCGGGCAGCCTTGGAGCGGGTGAACGCCCCGGGGTTAGCCGCGCTGCGTGATTACCTGAGGTCCGGGGAGGCGGTGGCGTTCCTGGGCGCGGGGGTATCGGCGCCGCTGTACCCGCTGTGGGCCGGGCTCATCGGTGAGCTGGTGGACGCGGCCGCGGGGCGGCTGAGCGAGGCGGAGGCGACGACGTGCCGGGCGCTGGCGGGCAGCGCGCCGGAGGAGGTCGTGGAGATCGTGCGGCGCAGCCTGGGCGGGCCGTCCTATCACGCGGTGCTGCGCGGTGTGCTGCGGGTGCGCACCGACCCGGTCACCGGCCGGTCGTGGACGGGCGTGCAGGAACTGGTGTGCCGGTGTGCGTTCCGCGGCGTGGTGACCACGAACTATGACCCCGGCATCGTGAACGCGCGGATGCGGGTGCGGCCGGGGGCGTCGGCGACGGGGTTCATGACCTGGCAGTATGAGCTGGGCCTGGACGAATGGCGCACCGGCCGGGTGTTCGGCGGCGCCGAGCTGCCGGTGCTGTATGCCCATGGCGTGCACACCCAGCCCGATTCGGTGGTGCTGGCCGCCAGCGACTACCGGCGGGCATATGCGGGGAAGCTGGCCCCGGTGCTGGAACGGCTGGCCGATGGCGGGCACCTGTGCTGGATCGGGTTCAGCTTCGCCGACCAGCGGCTCGCCGCGATCCTGCGGGAGGTGCCGCTGCTGTCCGGCACCCGGCATGATCCGGGGGCCGCGCCAGCGCATGTAGCGGTCATGGCCTGGGATCCCGCGGATGAGGCCAGCGACCTGGGGATTCTGGCGCAGCGCGCGGAGATCGCCTACGGCGCGCAGGTCATCCTCTACCCAGCACCGGGCGGGGATCATTCCGCGCTGGCGGCCCTGTTTGCCGGGCTGGCCGACGCCCGGTTCCCGGCCGCCGCGGAGGCGCCTGCCCGCCCCGCATCCCCGGCGGCCGGACCTGGTACCAGCGCGGACACCGGCCGGGCCGATGTCGTGCCCTGGTCACCCACTGGGCCGGTGAAGGCGGCGGGATCACCCGGCGGCCGGGGCTGCGGGGAGTATTCGGGTGGAGCTTCTACACCGACCCCTCCGCCGAGCACTGGGCGGATGGGTTCCTGGAGTGGGCGCGCAGTGACCTCGGCGCCTGGGTCCCGGAAACGGAGGGCTTGGCGGGGCGGGTGCTGGGGGTGCTGGCGGCGGTGCCGGTGCTGCTGGTGCTCGATGGGCTGGAGGTGGTGCAGGAAGGCCCGGCCGGGGACGGGTTCGGGCGGCTGCTGGACGGGCTGCTGCGCGAGGTGCTGACCGGCGCCTGCCAGCTGGACCATGCCGGGCTGGTGGTGCTGACCAGCCGGTTCCCGTTCGCCGACCTGGAAGCCTTCGACGGCAGCAGCGCCCGCATGCTCGAGGTGCCCGCGTTCACCCCCGCGCAGGGCGCGACGCTGCTGGCCGCCGCGGGCGGCGGCTGGCTGCCCGAGGCCGAGCGGCGGGAGCTGGTGGCATTGGTGGACGGGCACGCCCTGGCCGTCACGGTCCTGGGCGGGCTGCTCGCCGCCCGCCTGCCCGCCACGGACCTGGCCGCCCTGCGCGACGACCTGGCTGCCGCGGCCCGCACCGATACCCGGGTCGGCAAGGTGCTGGGCTTTTACGCCGCCGCGCTGGGCGAGGCGGACCGGTACCTGCTCGCGGCGGTGTCGCTGTTCGCCCGGCCGGTTTCCGTTGAGGCGGTGCTGGCGGTGGCAGCGCATGAGGCGTTCGGCGGGAGGCTGGCCGGGTGGACGCCGGGCATGGTGCGGGCGGCGGTGCGGGAGCGGCTGGCCGGGCTGGCCACCTGGCACCCCGATGCCACCATCTCCGCCCACCCCCTGGTCCGCGACACCTTCCGCCCCCTGGCCCTGCCCGCCGCGGCCACCGCCGCCGACACCAGCCTGACCGGGCTGCCCGCGGGAACCGTGGCCTCCCGGGCGGACGCGCTGCGGGTGACCGAGGCCATCGAACTGCTGCTGGACGCCGGCCAGTGGCAGCCCGCCGACGACCTGTACCAGGCCCGCTGCGGCAGCGCCCCCTCAGTTTGGCAGACCCTGCCCGCGGCACGGCTAGGGCAGCGCACGGCCACCGCGTTCGTGGCCACCCCCGCCCGCCGCGACGCCTGCGCCACCCACCTCCCCCCCGGCCGCCTCAGCTTCTACCTGAACGAGACCGGCCTGTGCGCGAACCGCGCGGGAGACCTGGCCACCGCCCGCGACTACCTAACCCTGGCTGTCCGCCACGAGCGTGACGGCGAGAATATGGATATCCTGGCGATCCGCTTGGGGAACATGGTTGAGAGCCTGGGCCGCCTGGGCCTAGTCGACCTGGCCCAGGCGGCCGCCGTCGAAGCCCTCACCTGCGCCGAAGGCGCTGACGACCTGGTCGGTGTTCTCGACTCGCATGCGTATCTCGGGTGGCTGGCTGGCCTGGCCGGGGAAACCGCAGCCGCCGAGCAGCACTTCACCACCGCCGACCAGACCTCCCTCACCGACCGCGATAAGCACCTGTACTCGCTGAATGGGGTCTGGTGGGCGCAGTGGCTGGCCCAGACCGGACGGCCCCTCTCGGCCCGGGACCTGATCCGCCGTAACGTTGCCATCTGCCGCGAGAACGGCTGGAACGACGACGCGGCCCGGTGTGACCAGGTACTAGGCGGCCTGGCCCTGGCCGCCGGGGACCCCGTCACCGCCAGGACGCACCTGACCGCCGCCGTCACGGCCTTCCGTGACGGGGATTGCCTCACCGACCTCGCCGAGGCCCTCCCCAGCCTGGCCGCCTGCGCCCAGGCCACCGGGGACCTGGACACCGCGGAACGCCACCTGGCCGAAGCGATCACCATCGCCGCGCCCCGCGCCCTGATCCCCGCCCAGGCCACCGTGCTGGCCGCCCGGGCCCGGCTGCGCGCCGCTCACGCTACCGCCACCGGGAACGCCGATGCGCTGGCACAAGGCCGCGACGACGCTGACGCCGCGTGGCGGCTGGCGGTCCGCCGCCACCTGCCCTGGCACGAACTCGACGCCCTGACCGCCCACGCCGCCCTCGACGAAGCCGAAGGCACCAGCCACGACTGGGCTGCCCAAGCAGGGCAGTTGCACGCCCAGTTGGCCCCGCCCGGCCTCGACCCCGACCCCCTGGCGACCGTCGAACGGCTTGTCGAAGCCCAGAAGGCAGCCGGAGACGACGCAGGCGATAACGACGCCGGGAACCCGGCCGCTAACCCGACACCCGGATTGCCGTGATCATGGCTGGGACGGCAGCCGGAACCGGGGCAGCGGGGAGGGCAGCAGCACGGCGAAACCGGCCATGCCGCCGATCGCCGCGATCCACAGCGTCGGCCGCACCCCGAGGACCGTGCCGAGGAAGCCGCCGACCAGCGCGCCGAGCGGCCTGGTGCCGTAGTTGACCGCCTGGAACGCTCCGGTCACCCGGGACATGAGCCGGTCGGGTATCACTGCGGCGAAGATCGAGCCGAAGCAGATGTCCAGCGCCATGACCCCGAAACCGGAGACGAACTCGGCGGCGAACAGCATCGCCAGGATGACCGGCTTGGGGCCGCCGGCCAGCGGTACCAGCGCCAGCGGCGCGGTGAACACCAGGCAGGACGCGGTGCACAGGCGTCCCGCGCCGAGCCGCGCCGACAGCCGCTTGGTGAGCACCGCCCCGAGCACGCCGCCGACCGCCCCGGCGCCGAGGACCAGGCCCAGCAGGCCGGGCCGGACGTGCAGCGAGCGGGTGGCGTAGAGCACGAACAGCGCGAAGTAGACGAAGTTGAAGAAGTTGATGAGCGACACCGACAGCAGGGACCACCGGATGACCGGCGAGCCCTTGATGAACCGCGCGCCCGCGGTGAGCGCGCCAGGGCAAGGCCCGGCCGGGCGCGGCTCGGCCACGCGGATCCGGCCGAGGAAGAACGCCGAGCCGAGAAACGACAGCGCGTCGGCGATGACGGCGAACGGTGCGCCCAGCAGTTCGACCAGGACACCGCCGGCGCTGGGGCCGCCGGTGAACGACAGCGCCCGGCTGCCGTAGATCAGCGAGTTCCCCTCCAGGTAGGCGTCATCGGGGACGAGGGAGACGAACAGCGTGGGCTGGCAGACGGTGAACAGCACGCTGAACGCGCCGGTGCCGAGCGCGACCGCGTAGAGCTGCCAAATGGTGAGCACGCCGAGCGCGTAACAGGCCGGGATGCTGGCCAGCAGCGCGGCCCGGCCCAGGTCGGCCACGATCATCAGGGCGCGCCAGTGCCCGAACCGGTCCGCCAGCACGCCCGCGTGCAGGCCGAGCAGCAGGCTCGGCAGCCAGACCAGCGCCGCGAGCAGGCCCATCTGCGCCGGGCCGGCCCGCAACGTGAGCACGGCGACCAGCGGCAGCGCGATCGAGGAGATCTGGTCGCCGAACATCGAGATCGTCTGGCCGCACCAGTACCGCCGGAACCCCGCCTCCCGGAGCAGGGCGGGCATGCGCCGCCCGATGGGGCCCCGGCGGCCGCCGGGCACCCAGTCCGGGCGCGTGCGGGTGCCCGGGTCCGCGCGGGTGTCCACGGCCGCGCTCACCGGGCATCCCCGCCAGCAGCCGGCCCGCGCCGGGAGCTGCCCGGGCCCTGCCGCGGCGCCGCGGCCTGGATGTAGGTGACCAGGCGGGCACCGGGCGGCCGCAGCTCGGGCCGGCTCAGCCGGTCGATATAGCGGTCGAACAGGCGGTCCACCTGCTCCCCGAGTTCGGTCAGCTCGGCCGCGGTCAGGTACAGCCAGATGTCCCCGAACAGCGCGGCCTGCTGCCACTCGGCCGGTTCGTCCGCCCTGGCCTCCAGCCAGGCCATCATCTCCTCGTAGTAGCGCTCGGCGACGATCGACCGGAACAGGCCGGACGCGGCGTCGAGTTCCGGGCTGCCGGTGACCGACGGCACGTCGGTGAACATGGCGGTGGCCCGCCACGGCCGCTCCCGGCCCCGGCCGCCCCCCGCCTCCTCGACCAGGCCGTACTTGGCGAGCTGCCGCAGGTGGAACGAGCAGCTCGCGGAACTCTCCCCCACCAGCTCGCCGGCCCGGGTGGCGGTCAGCGGCCCTTCCGAGCGCAGCAGCCCGAGCAAGGACAGCCGCAAGGGGTGCGCCAGCGCGCGCAGCGCCCGTGGGTCGGTCATTCGCTTGACGGATCGCGGTTGCCGTTCTGCCATGAATGCAAAGCTATCTTTCGAAAGATATCTTTGCAAGATGAGTTACGATGGCCCGCGGTCTCCCGCCGCCCACCGGGACCGGATGTCCGGGGCCATCCAGGAGAGCCACCCGCTCCCCCGGCCCCGGAGCCATACGCACCCCCCCCGCGAGCAGGAGGTCCTGGCGCTGCTCGCCGGCGGCCTGGCCGACCGGGAGATCTCGGAGCGGCCGTTCATCTCCGAGCGCACCGTGCAACATCACGTCTCCGCGGTGCTGTCCAAGATCGGCGTCTCGTCCCGGACCGCGGCGGCCCGGGAGGCCGCGAAGCTGGGCATCGGGTCCTGACCCCGGCCGGGCGCCGGCCCCGGGCCGTGAGCGCCGGCCGTCCGCTGAACCGCGCCTTCCGGCCCGCCGCGCGCCAACGTAGGTACCTCCGCGCCCAAATATGGGTAACCGCCGCCGTCAAGCCAGGCACTTTCCCCGATGAGGCCGCTGACCCGGCCGCCTTACGGTCGCTGGAGAAATTCCGACGAACGAAGGGAGGCCGTCAGTGCCGCTTTTCATGGACGTTCATGAGATCAACGGCGGCGTGACAATGGACGACGTCGCCAAGGCTCACCTCGCCGACCTGCAAACGCAGGCGGCCACCTCGCCGACCTGCAAACGCAGGCGGCTCACGACGTCCGGTACCTCAGGTACTGGGTCGATGAAGGAAACGGGCGGGTGTTCTGCCTGGTCGAGGCGCCGTCGGCCGAGGCCGCGGCCGACGTTCACCGGGAGGCGCACGGCCCGGTGGCCGACCACATCTACCGAGTCCAAGAAGGGTCCTAGCGCAATGCAGCTACTCAAATCACGCCTGATAAGGCTCACCGGCATCACCGCCGTGGTGCTGTCGGCCGGCCTGTGGATGCTGATCCCGGCCTGGGGTGCCGCGCCATCGGCGAAGCACATGGCCGGAATGGGCACCGGCACCGGCAACTCGGTGCTGACCAAGGACATTGCCGAAGCCCGGAAGGCGACCGCCAAGTACGCCACCAACCTGGCCAAGGCGCAGGCCGACGGCTACAAGATCATCACGAAGATGATGCCGAACATGGGGTACCACTTCCTGAACCCGGGCATCAGCGGGTTCGACGTCCGCAAGCCGCAGATCCTGGTCTACGAGCACACCGGGACCAACACCTGGCAGCTCGGCGCCCTGGAATGGGTCTTCACCTCCATGCCGAAGACGCCGCCGCTGCCGAACGCCACGTTCGGCTTCTTCCCCGCGGGCTGTCACTACAACGACGGGACGTTCGTCCCCGAGCCAACCCAGCAGGACTGCCCGGCGACCGCGCCGGGTTCCGGGGCGTCGTTCTTCTTCTTCCACCCCGACCTGTTCACGATGCACGTCTGGGTCTGGTACCCGAACCCGGCGGGCCTGTACTCCAGCACGAACCCGCTGGTCTCGCCGTTTAACGGCGGCTGAGTTCAACGGCGGCTGACCTCCATCGCCGCTGGGCCCGACAGCGGCCGGGCGCAGCGCAACTGGGGCGGGCGGGCCATCGCGGCCCGGCCC
>WNGQ01003439.1_pt1 | contig 15941 bp, 20 predicted proteins | sample 5407661 | NCBI WGS metagenome assembly WNGQ01 (sample SAMN13153382, study PRJNA577476) | soil metagenome | isolation source: 60 cm soil or saprolite under Garry oak tree replicate 2 | place: USA:California | collected 2016-06-15 | reverse complement strand
CTCCCACGGCACTCGTTCCAGTGCGGGCGTGCTCGGAGTGATTCATGGTCTGTCATGACCGCCTACTGATTGGGCCGCCCCTCTTCGACGACCACCGGTCGTCGAGATCGAACACGACATCATGCGCCTCGTGCGCGAACGGGTGTGTTCAGGAGGTTCCGGAGCCGCTTACTGGTCTTGAACCGCGGGACTTTCTTCGCGGGCACGTAGACGGCGGTCCCGACCTTTGGATTCCGTGCGGTCCGAGAACGATGCTGGCGCACCTTGAAGCCTCCGAACCCTCGTAGCTCAAGTGAACACCATGGACGTGGCGACCTTCTGGCCATCTCTCTCTTCGTAGCGGACACGGACCACGGATCCCAGCGCGAGCTGCGACCATCTCGCCACGTCCTGAGGAATCAGAAGCTCCATCCCGTTGTTCAGCCACATGCGCTCTCCACGCACGTTCACGATCGCCCCTCGACCTCGTGATCGCCCCGCAGGCTCCCGGGCTCCGTGTGCGCGCAGGCCGAGAGAAAGAGCGCCCCGCCGATGCCGAGCGCGAGGGCAAGCGCCGCTGTGTGTTCACGATACATTTCTTGATCTCCTCGTTTCGGCGGGGGCACTGACAATTGAAGGCGGCCTCGATCCCCGATCCACGGTAAGTGCCGGATTTCATGGCTTCGAAGAGCTGGCCCGTCCCTTGCTCCTCCAGCAGGTCGAGACATGCGCCATGCCCAGAAACCAAGCGCCCATTCCCGCGCCGGGTGCCCCGGCTCGAATCCTCGTCGTCGACGACGATCCTCTCGTCATTCGACTCATCATAGACATGCTCAACGTGGAAGGCTATGACGTCGACAGCGCGGAGAACGGCGTGGCCGCCCTCGAGAAGATCCGGCACGCCCACTTCGACCTGATCCTCAGCGATCTCCACATGCCCCTGCTCGATGGCGTCGGCCTCTATCGCGCGCTGACCGAAGGGCAGGACCACCCCGTGGCCAAGATCATCTTCTTGACGGGGAGCGTCGGATCCTCCGAGCTGCATCGCTTCCTCACGGAGACGGGCCTGCCCGTCCTGCGCAAGCCGTTCGACCTCGCCGAGCTCCAGCAGATCGTTCGCCAGGCCCTCGCCTCCCCCTGAGCACCCCCGCCACCTCCCAGCGAAGTATCTACTCAAGATTGACCTCCTCTGCTTTGATGGGCAGCCGAACGAGGGTGTCCAGACAAGGGGGGGCCAATGATCAAGCTCAGCGACGTGAAGGTTCGGCCGCAGTATCGGACGCGGGTGCGCCATCACCTGGTCGTCCTCGAGTATGCGTGGGCGCACGGGCCAGCTGCCGCGGGGCGGCACTATCGAATCAGTGCCCGGACGATTCGGCGGTGGCGGAAGCGGTGGCGGGCCGCCGGGGTCGAGGGGCGGTGCCGTCGTATCCGCGGCACCGCCCGCGCCGGGTACCGCCCACCGCCCTGGAGCAGATCCGCCATGCCCGCCAGGAGCTCGGCTATGGGGCCGCTCGGACGCGCCTGTGGCTGCAGCGCGTCCATGGGGTCCGGCTGGCCATGGGAACGATTCAACGCGTCTTCCGGGACGTGGGACTACCCCGTCTGCGGCGAACGCGCAAGCGGGAACCGCGCCAAATGAAACTATTCAAGAAGGCCGGAACCGGGAGGTCAATCCAGGTCGACGTGAAGTACGTGCAGATCGCGGGCCGCTGGGCGTTTCAGTACACCGCCCTGGACGACTGTACGCGCTTCCGCGTGCTGCGACTCTATCGACGGCTGCATCATGGGTCGAGCCTCGCATTCCTCGGGGAGCTCCAACGAGCCTTCCCCTTCCCCATCAAGCGGCTCCAGTGTGACCACGGCCAGGAATTCTCATTCGCCTTTGTGCCGGGGGTCGAAGCCGCCGGGATCCGCCATCGATACATTCGCCCCCGGCGGCCGCAGCAGAACGGCAAAGTCGAGCGGAGCCATCGGATCGATCAGGAGGAGTTCTGGGGCCGGCAGCGCTTTCAAGATTTCGAGGCGGCCGCGGCCGCCCTTCGGGGCTGGGAGGACCGGTACAACTACAAACGGTTCGGTTCTCCCTGGCGCTCCAGGGCCGCACTCCGGCCGAGAAACTTGCCGCGCTCCAGCCGCCGCGGCAGGCCGCCTAGTCAGCTCATGTCTACGCGTGATCCATCCCAAAAACCGGGGGTCAATCTTGACGAGACCCAACAACGCCTCGAGGCTCAGGTTTGACTTGTCCCGCGTGCTCTGACAGGATCGGCGCGAGATGCCACGGTTCGTCCACGCTGTGACACGGGCACCCAGGGCCGCCGGGTCCGAGCACAGGCGTTATGCTACTTACGCGCCGCAGGATGCTCGGGTAGCCCCGCGCGGTGTCCTATCATACGCGTCCCCGGGAGGGACCCACAGTTGTGGATAGGCTTCTCGTTTTTCTCTCCGAGAACTCAGTCAAGGTTGTCCTCCTCCTCGTGATCGTCGGCGGATTGGTCGCATGGCTCGCCGTATCAGAGAGCGATCCAGTGAAGGCGCTTCAGGGGAGGTGCGCGGAACTGCAGCTTCCGGTCCGCGCGATCCAGATAGCGTCGGGAAGCGATGAAGAGAGCAAGTTCCTGCTGATGGTTCCCGCCCGACAGCGGGAGCGGTTGCGCGACGGTCATTGGGTATTCTGCCGCGCCAACTTGGCCATCCGGCCGCGCTGAGGGCAACTTCTGTGAAGGATGACAAGCTCTTTCGTGATAACGGACGCCAGCCGTCGGCCGAGGAGCTGGTGGCAGCGCGTAGCTCGAACGTCAGTAGAGGCGGCCTCAGGAAGCTAGTTCGCACAGTGATCGTGATTGTCGCCCTGGCCGCCGCGGGCTTGGTGCTTTACGGGATCTTGCAGGTATTTGTCTGTGATTTTCGGGAGATCGTGTTCAAGGGGATGCCACACCGAGCTGTCTGGTTGTGTCGGTGATCGTTCGACCGGTGCTGCTGTGCCCTGACGTTCTGAATGGTCTGGCGCCGGCCAGGGGTTGAGATGGGATGGCCTGAGACTCATCTGGTATCGGCAGCAGCGTATCAAAGCGACCGCCGCGGATATCGCCGCCTCCCTGGCCGAGGCGATTGTTCACAGCACCAACCGGCGGGGGAGAAGGCCAGGCACGAGACGCTGCTCGTGCTGGTGCCGGGTGACACCGGATCCTGGAGAGGGGGCGCTCCCGCCCGCTGGGCCAGTCCCACAACCTGACGAGGCCATCATGCGACCCGGACGGCGAGACTGCTTCGCAATCCACAAGGGCGGCCAGGGTCTTGCCGTTCGGCGCAAAGGCAAGACAGGAGATGTGCTGCAGCTTCGCCTTGAGCGTGATCGGCTTGGAGGGTCTGGTCTCGGCGTAAGCGGTGCCGCCGGTCACGCCGTGTCCACGGATCGCAGGGGCGCCTCCTGGCGACAGCACGCACATGCCCACGGCATAGGCGATGCTGACCGAGCGCTCATGGTAGATGGCCAGGTAGCTCGCCGGGCGCCAGTGCTCGCTGCCCGTGGCTCCAAGCGTGACTGGGTTCTTCCACGACCTGGACGCCCCGCAGTGGAAGGTCTGGCTCCGCGTGAAGATCTACCGCAAGCAGGTTGGCCACAAGCGCTATCAAGCTCGGGCGCGCTGATCGCCTCACCCGGATCGGCAGCCGCCGCGTTTTGTGTCTGTCCCACAACCAACCACGGAACAACTCCAGAGGTAGGGTAGACGAGATCGCCCGGTTCCGGCGGAAATGCGTCGCCGCCCCCGTGTCTTTTCCGAGAATGTCTCATATCGTCTCGGACCAGGAAACGGGGAGGACGTCACCTCTGCGTTTCGCCTTCGCTCTCATGAGGAGGCTGCAGTTTTCAGTGATCGGACCGATAACCGTATAGCGCCTCGCCAGTCCCTTGCAGTGCCCGGAGCTTGGCCGTCGCGCGCGCCCCGCGAGGAGCATGGTCATTCGGTCGTTGGCTCGTCGCCGCCGACGATCCTCAGCCAAGCGACGGCGCCCAGTGTCTGAAGCGACGAGGTGGCCTCGAATGCCTGTGAGTATTCTGTGAAGCGCCGGAGGTGAAGACGATCGAAATGTATGAGACATGCAAAGGAGAGCTCGCTACGCTCGTCTGCCCGAATTCGGCGGAGATCACGACGTCACGTAGGAACCACTCGAAGAGAGCGCCTTCCAGGACACACGCTTCACTCTCGAAGCGCTTGAGATCACTGGCTGGGAGTCCCTGCTCCCCCCAGCCGCGTCCTGAGGATGTTGGTGCCTTGAATGATGCCCTCGGCGAGGGACGCGGCGATACTCGTTGGCGGCGCCCTGACACGCCTACGCTCGCGCCCGAAGTGAGAGTCCCCATTCACCTCGGCACTCGCTTGTGGCTACCAGACAAGCGGGAGAAGCCGCCAGCGCACGCGGGCCGCATAGCCAGCGTAGCCCTTCAAGATCCGCTCCTCGCGGAGGGCGCGGAGGAGCTGCACGACGGTGTCGGCCAGCAGGATCGCCAAATTCCTCCACGAAGGGTAGGCGACCAGATATCCGACGAAGAAGGAGATCTCCATCGCGTAGAGGGGGTGCCGCACCCACGCATAGAGCCCCGTGGTCCGTAGGCCCCGGTCGGCTGGAGCGATGCCGAAGCTCCTCCCGAGCGAGATGGCAGCTACTACCATGCCGGCCAGGCCGGCGACCTGAATGAGCTCGCCCAGCCAGGGGAAGTTGCCCGGTGCCGGGCGCGCCGCGGCTGGGAGAAAGGTTCCGGTCAAGGCGAGCAGGGTTTCCCACGCGGACCCGGAGCGCCGCGCTGGGCGCCGCAGCAAGAACAGGGCGGCAAAGATCGTCACGGCCATCACCTGGCCGAGTTCGACCAACCCGCCGCCGCCACTCATGAGCCGTCTCAGGAATGCCCCCCCGTAGAGAACCCAGCCGCCCATCAACAGGAGGTCGAAGGCCAGCTCGCTGCCGCTCTTGCCGAACATTCAAACGTCCTCTCTGAAAGCTCGCTAGAGGCTCGTGTCTCTACTGGGTCCGGTCGGATTCGGAGACAGCGCACTGCATGAGCGCGGTGATCTTCCGCAGTTCCCAGAGAATGAGGCCCAGCCGCTCACATACGACCACGAGCAGAAGTCCGATGCCGACCAGCGTAGCGAGAGCCAGTGGGTCAATCGATGGCCAGGACTTTGCCAGTGAGTACATCAGCCCGATGACCACCAGGATTGCTCCGCCCGCAAAGAAGACTTCGGTGACGAGCGACTCCCGCCGGCGCCCCTTCGTCGTTCCCTGTGACACGGAATGCTCCTTTTGAGAGTAGGTAATTCAGACCGAGGTCTGGCGGCGCCCTCGCCTGTGCAAGATGAAGCCCGCGGCGAGGATGACCACGGCGGCTGCCACGAGCCCGCGCAGGTTCATGCCGGGCACTCCGAGCAAGCAGAGAAGGAGGATGGCGATTCCGACCACAATTGCAGCAATTCCCAGGTTCTTCATGGCTGTGCCCTCCTGAGCGAGAAACGATGTCGGCGGCCGGTTTGTTGCCGGTTGGAAGATCCATGTGCGATGATTACCGGGTCATGGTGTGCGCTCTGTCGGCGGGTCGCGGCCATCACGTACTGGCTTTGGCTGGGTTCGTGGCGCTTGTCCTCGCCGGGTGCGTAGCCCCGGCCGGTCCGGCCACAGTGCCCGAGGTGTCGCAGCCAGGCCCGATCAAGGCCAGCGCGCCTCCGGAGTGGCGTCCGGGTGACCAGTGGGTGTACACGTGGACGAGCGGGTCGAAAAGCGGGACGAAGACCGTGGAGGTTCTGGAGATCCAGGAGATCAACACGGTCTCGTTCTACCTCGTGAAAGTCGGAGACGCGGAGCTGTTCTATACGAAAGACCTTCAGTGGGCCGGAAGTATGCGAGACGGGAAGGTCCAAGCCCGGATGACCCCGCCGCAACCGTGGTTCGTCTGGCCCCTCGAGGCTGGGCGCCGTTGGACTCATCGCGGAACCTATGAGGACGCCGCCGGAAAGAGTGCACACAATGATTCCTTCACGGTTGTGGGAGCCGAGATTGTGGAGGTTCCCGCGGGACGATTCAGCACTGTCAAGCTCGTTCGGGAAACGGACAATCGGGACTCTGACCAGTACTGGTACGCTCCCGAAGTCCGGTTCTATGTGAAATGGCTTGGCCGTCGCGGTGATGCCCAGTTCGAGGAAGGTCTCCGGGAGTACCGCCCCGCGCAGCGCTTGATCCCTGGACCTGCCCCTTCCGGACCGCCATCGACGACAAAGTAGCCAGAGCGCTCTCACGGCTCAGCCGTCCTTGGCCGGTCGTAAGTGTCCTGGGACTCGGCCTCATCTTCGCCCTTCTTGCCCTCAGTCGGTTCGGCTGGACCGGGCGGTGGTGGGGGCTGCTCCCACTGCTGATTGCCTTGGCTCTCACCGTGGTTCTGGATCTGCAGAGCCGCATCATTCCGGACGTGATCACATTGCCCGGGGTCGGGTATGCGCTGCTCCTGGCGGTTGTTCACGGAGGGGCGGCCGGTCTCGCTGAGGCCGGCCTCGGCGCGCTGGCCGCCGGTGGGGTCGTCTTGCTGCTCGCCATCGTGACCCGTGGAGGGATTGGCGGGGGCGACATGAAGCTGATGGCCATGCTGGGGGCCGCGCTCGGATGGAAGGGCGCGTTCATGGCCTTTGCCTTCTCGCAGATCGCCGGCGGTATCGTGGCATTGATACTCATCATCGTGCACCGCCGGACAAGCCAGCCGTTGCCGGTGGGTGCCCTCATCGCGCTGTTCGGAGGGCTGATCCTTCTAGGCCGCCGGTGACCACGTTGGCCGTTCATCGCGACCTAAGGTGGAGGATTCCTTGCTGTGGATCCAGCGTGACCGTGAAGCGGCCCAGAAAGCTGTTACCGAGGAGGCCATCGATTCCCGGGCTTATGGGATGGACGACCGCGATGACATCCTCTGCCTCGGCGTTGCCGACGCGGACGGATGCCAGCTTGATGATCGGGCCGGTCGTGCGGCCTCCGACAACCTGCATAGTCACCGATTCAGCCCGGGGACCGAGCTCGATACCCAGAGCATTGGCCACCTGGGGCGAGATCACACAGGAACTGGCCCCGGTGTCCACCAAGAACTCGACCGTGCGGGAATCGTTCAGACGAACCGAGGCCATCCATCCGCCCCCGACGCGTCGAAGAGGGATCGACGCCTCATCGCCTCTGTGAGTCCCGACCGCTGGCGCCCGGATGAGCGGAGCCACCGAGCGGATGCCCTCCTTGGCCGCGGTGGCGACGTCAGCTGGGGGGTTGAGCCGTAGAGCGCTCTCAAAGGCAGCGTGCGCGTCTGGCCATCGCGAGAGGCGCATGAGGGCGACCCCTCGATGATAGTGCAGTAGCGGCTCGTCAGGAGCCTGAGCCAGCGCCCGGGTGAAGAGACGCTCCGCCGCCGCATAGTCACCGCGAGCGTAGGCTGCCTTGCCGGCCTCGTTCAGGTCGAAGGCCGCGGCTCCGATGGTGGCCATGGAGACGAGTGCGAGGAGCACCGTAAATCTTGCGTGCGCCAGCACTCTCGGCCGATGCGACATGGCCTTCATTGCAGGTCGGCCTTTCGCTCCACCCAATTGATGCCCTCCGGGAAGCGGAACTTGGTCACCGTGTCGACGCTCTCGCTGGAGCCGCTGAACCATCCGTCCTGCTCCCACAGCACGCCTTGGGGGAGCAGCACTCTGGTGAGGACGGCTTTGCCTACCCCGTCCAACCGAATCGGTCGCACCGTGCGCGTGGCGAGGCCGTCTCTCTCGGCGACGTAGAGAGTTGGCTGGACTTCTGCGTTTGGTGGAAGACCACGATAGCGGACGATCATGGCGTATACGCCCGCTCTGACGTTTCGAAGCCAGAATACGTCGGCCGGAGCGGTGCCGGACGGCCTCAGGATTGAGGTGAGCCGGACTGGTTGGGCGGCTTCATCGAGGCGGTCCGGATGAGCGCGCCAGAGCGCGCTGACTTCCACGTCTAGGTTTTGAGTGTCACTGGGCCACTCCATGACCAAAACTGCTGATGGTGCTCTTTGGCCGGTGGTGCGGACCGTCACGATCTGGCTCCGAGCTCCAGACTCGCCCGAACGTGAAGTCTCGGCCCAAACGCGCAGTGCGGGCTCGACCATCGGCAAGACCTTACGGAATCGCCCCTCGGACGCTCGTACCACGATGCGGCGGTCATTCACGACGAGCCATAGCGTGGTGGCGCTCTTATCGTCGACGCGACCCTCTACCACCACAATCGGAGGGTCTTCCGGCGTGACGACGAGTCCATCTGTCGGGCTGGTTAGGGCGACACCGTTGGAAGCCGGCGGGGCATACTCGATCGAGATACTGTCTTCGACTTGGATCCCTTCTGGGCCGGTCCCCACCGCTCGCAGCTGATTCAGTCCGGGCTTGAGAGGCACCGAGGTCTGGAACGCTCCGGCGCCGATGGCAAGCTCCGTCGGCACCTCGTTCACGTAGACCAGCAACCGGTCCGTCGTGCCGCCCATGATCTTCCCGGTGACCGTCTCGAGATCCTTTTGGGTGACCCTAATGCGCGGCCCATCGAATCTGATCTTCGCCCGCCCCGGCGCAGCCCCCACGGCGGACCCTGCGCGATGATCGCCCGCGACCTGGAGAATGCGAGGACGGTTCGGCTCTCCGGGCTCTGCTCGTGGGATGGCCGCCGAGCTGGCCTCAACGGACGAGGTCATCTCTTGCCCTGACACGGAGCTGGTAGTCGGGGTCGTGGATTGCTGAGATAGACGAGTGTCGCCCGACGCCGGGGCTACTTCCGGGTGCATCTCAGCGGGTTGTGGGTCCACCAGTGGCTTAGATTTTACCTGCGGGGTTGGCTCGACAGACGGGGGCGCTTGCCTCCTCGGTCCGACCGGCGTCAGCAAAGCTCGCTGATCCAGCCCGTCGATGGTCGGGATCATAGTCAGGGTCTTTGCCGGTTGAGGCATGACCGCGGAAGTCTCGACCGAACCCTTCGGGTCGACAGCAACGACTTCGGATTCGGCGCCGGGCCGGGCCGGGCCGAGCGGCTTGTCGCCTCCCGGCATCGAAGGCAGCCCGGTTACGGAGCCCTGGACGTGCATGTCTGGCCCTGCCAGCCTCGGCTGGTCCTGGGCGGCCTTCGAAGACACGGGACTCGATGCTGGGGGGGCGGTCGGGACCTGCGGTCGTGTCGCCGCGGTGATCGCTGCTCGCGGGCGATCGGCTGGAGTCACCGTTGAGGCCGACCGGCTCGGGATGGGGAGAACTGGCGAACTCGAGCGCGGCGTCATGCGCGTGGCTGGTGTCGCTGGTGCGCCTGCAGTGCCTCTGGCAGGCTCTGGAGCGGCCAGGTCTACCCAGGAAAGGGCGGAAGAGATCGCAGCGCCACCGCTTCCAGAGGGAAGATCCGTGACTCGCAGCACCAGGATCACGATCATTGCGTGTACGATCACAGAACAGACGAAGGATAGGCCGAGACGATCATCGAGAAGGCGCCCGAGCCCCGCGCGTCGGTTGAAGGGTGAATAGGCGCGCGGCGGCCGCGGCGAGGGAACAGGCGACCCGGCTAGCCGGCTTCCAATGTAGCGCATGGGTCCGTTAGGACTGAAGTTTCGCCAGTCGCTACTGCCCCGAGCGTCCGCTGGACAGTGCCGGGACCGGGCTCAATACTCCGACGGGCTCCAGGGTTGCCGGGAGAATGCGTTCAGCGGGATCCCGCTGGTGACTGGGTGCTTGGGTAGGCAACGGGACAGCACGAGTGACCGGTTGAACGCGAACGACGGCTGGCACGGACTCCCGCATCGCGCCGTTGCCCGACACAGGTAGCGTAGGCACGCCCGCCGAGCCGGAAATGACGACGATACTGGTCGGGCTTGGCGTAGGAACTGGCGCCGTGTGTGGCTTCGACGGTGAAGGACTCTTGTCCCTGGCCTCATCGAGCTTCGTACTCAGACGTTCAATCTCCCGCTGCAGGGTGCGGAGGCGGTCTGCCGAGAGATCCGGCTTGGCCGCCGGCGCGGCATCCCCGGCCGCTGGACCCAAGCTGGCGAGGGAAGCGGAGATCTGGTTGAGGATCTCGTCGCCGGTGTTCTTGTCGGCGAGCAGCCGCCCCGCTTCGACCCGGATCGAGACCTTGGTCATCCGGGTCGTCACCCGGTCGAGGGTGCCGTGAACGGTGACGGCCGCACCCGTGCCCTTCAACAGCCATCGCTCTCCCGACTTGTCGGTTTCGTCCAGGCGGACGGCCATCCTGCTCAGGGCATCTACGGTGATCCCCCACGTGGTAATTTGATCGGCCGGAATGGTTCTCTCGACGCTGCGATCAGCGAGTGCCGCGACGCCTGTGAAGAGGGGGCCCGCGACGGCAAAGCCCAGGGTCGTGCATCCGCCGGCACCCAGCGCTGCGGACAAGAGGCCGAGCGTGAGGAGCAGAGCGCGCCGTTGCGGAATCAATGGAGAGCGCATATGAGGAAGACCTATCTGACCAGCCTCAGCCTCGCCGTCGCTGTTATTGGTCCGGGGACGGGCGAGGGTGGGGCGGGCGCATACGCACAGTCGAAGTAGCCAAAGATTCCGGTCTGACCCGCCCAACCTGGCGGGAGACTGGTGGCGGTTCCGTTCTTCGCTCCCGTGAAGCAATGCTCGTCCCACGGATTACCGGCCCAGTGGTTGGCCACTGCGCACGTGCCGTTCTTCCCCTGCACCTGCGTGATGACCATCCGGGTCCAACCCACGATCGGCAGCGAGCCGTTGATGGCTGCCGGAGGACAACCGGAGCCGGTATCGATGACCGGCACGAACACCTCCCAGCCCTTTCCTCGGTACGCGTCGCTCCCGTCCGCCTTCTTCACCACGAGCTCGGGAGAGGCCGCATACTTCGCCGGGAACGCGTCGGGGCTGTTTCCACTCAGCCAGTTGACGACGTTGTTCAGCTGGCCATTGTTCACCGGCTCGTTGTTCCCCGTGGACAGCGGGGTACCCGTGCAGGTTCCGCTGGCTGCAGCCTGGACCTGGTTCAGGATATTGCTGTCGTTTGGGGCTTGCCCAGGCACGAGGCTGGCCCATGCTGCCGAGTTTCCCCCTACCGCAGACCCGCCGGAACTGCTGATGAATGTGACAGTGGCCCCACAGCCGAGCGCGGTGGATCCCCCGAAGAAGCACGAGGTCAGCGCAATTGGGAACACGCAGGCGGTCGGCGGTGGCGTCACGGGCTGGGTTGCCCATGCGATGGACTCGCCGGAGACCGGGAGGCTCGTGAAGCCGAGCAGCCGCAGGAAGGACGTGGGCACCGTGGTCTGGTAACGACAGAGGACGGCATTTACTTGCGTTCCATCCAGCGATGGCGTGAAGCTCGAGCCGTTCCAGATCCCCAGGACGATGTCGCCGTTGGCGGCATTGGGGGTGTTCAGGGTGAGATTGATCGTGGGCGGGGCTACGGTTCCTGCCCGGTAGGTATTCAGGAGGGCGTAATTCTGCGCCCAGGTCCGCGCGGCCGGAAAGACGCTGCTGTCGAATCCGAGCTGCCCGGCTCCCGCGAGGGCGGCGGCGTCCATGGACCGCTGAACCTCGTTGTCGACGGTGCCGAGATAGGCGAGGTCCGCGGCGAGCCCACCGAAGATGATCATGAGCGGAACCACCAACACGATCGTGAACAGCAAGACGTTGCCTGTCTCGTCCCGCAGCCAGCGCCGCAGCTTCATCATGGTGTCCCTCGTTGATCCGTCAGCGCGAGAATCGGACGACCTCGATATCTTGCCAGGGAATATCCACGCGACCCTCAGGCGTCAGGCCCCGGAGAATGACCGTCCCGAGGTTCACGTAGTCTCCGTCAACGCGGCTCCCGTCGTTGAGCAGAACACTCGCGGCGTACCGGAAATGGGTCGGCGCGACGTACGGGGGAAGGGTGCTGTTGGAAACATGCTCGCGCTTGAAGGCCAGGGCCTTGATGGTCTCGAGGGGGATCCGGCGCTCGACCCCCGCCTGCCGAATGGATACGGCCTCGGCTTGGCGATTGCCCTGCAGCGGCTGGGCCCCTCCGCCACCGAACAGCCTGCTCAGGTTCTGAACGGACCCCCTCATCTCGGTTCCGATGAGGCTGCCGGAGCTCACCCCGCTGCCCATGTTGCCGGGGGCGCCACCGGCAGCGCCCGGCACCTGTGCCCCACCGGGGCCCTCTTCCTTGGGCACGATGGTGTAGAAGACCTCGAGCGAGGGCTGGGTGAGGCGCAATGACTGGCCGCTCCACGTCCTGACCTCGGCCGTGACGTCCTGCGCCGCAGCGGGGAGAGCGGCCGCCACCAGCGCTGCAAGCGCCAGCCAGCCGATGAGCACCCTCGGATTCATGAAATGTCCTCCCTTGTCAATGGGTTCCAATTGCCTTGAAGAGCTTCAACAGGCCCAGCACGGACGGGGCCAGGGTCACGAGGAAGAATGCGGGCATGAGGAAGAACACGGTCGGGAAGAGCATCTTGAGGGGGGCCAGGTGGGCGAGCTCCTCCGCCCGGTGCCGGCGTTGCACGCGAGCGGAGTCGGCATGGACCCGGAGAGTCTTGCCGAGCGGAGTTCCGAGCTTTTCCGTCTGGATGAATGCGCCCACCATGGACTTGACTTCCTCGACCCCCGTGCGTCCTCCCAGGGCGCGGAGCGCTTCCGGCCGTGGCCGCCCGGCCCGCACCTCGAGATGCATCCGCATGAGCTCCGCGTAGAGCGGGCGGTGGCGGGACTCCGGCTGCTCGGCCACGCGGGCTACGGCGGCATCGAATCCCATGCCGGCTTCGACACACACCATCAGCAGGTCGAGGACATCGGGAAGTGCGTGCACGATGTCCCGCTGGCGGGCCTTGATGCGGTTGCTGAGCCAGAAGTCGGGGAGGAAGAAGCCGATCCCGGCGAGGATCAGCGAGATGGCCAGCAGCTGCGAGAAGGGGACCACCCTGAGAAGGACGAAGCTGCTATAGAGGAAGTATGCGGAGCCGAGGAGGGCGCCGAGCGCGACCTTGGCGCCGATGAAGAGCACTGCGGCCCGCGGCTCATAAAGGCCCGCCCAGATCAGCCGCTGACGGTACTTCGAGGGAACGGTCTGCTCCGAGCCACCGACCGCGCGACCGATGCGCTCGACGGTGCGCTGCCAACCTGGCGCGGGTTGCTCGCTCCAGCGAAGGATCGACTCCGCGCCGCCGCTCCCACCGGCCGATGTGGCCAGTCGCCCGCGCTGCACGACCGGCCACAATTTGAGCAGCGCCATCGAGGCCAGGACCGTTACGCCGGCGACGATGACGAAGGAGAGAAGGACAACCGTTACGAGGTTCATGGCCGTCTCATACCTTGATCTGGGCGATGCGCCAGATCATGACGAAGCCGATCGCTTCCATGATGAGCCCTCCCATGATGAGGGTCGGCCCCATCGGATCGTTGACGAGGGGATCGAAAAAGCCTGGATGGAGCATCTGGAACATCGCCCCGAAGATCACCGGGCTGAGTCCGACAAGGATGGCCGACCATTTATGCTGCGAGGCGAGCACCCGCGCATAGCTCAGAATCTTGAACCGTTCGCGAATGACCTCGGCCAGCCGGTCCAGGATCTCGGCCAGGTTCCCGCCCGACCCTCGCTGAATTCTGATAGCGGTGCAGAAGAACCGGACGTCCTCCGTTCCCACGCGGCCGTGGAGTCTGAAGAGGGCCTCGCCCGGCTCCACGCCCAGTCGGATCTCTTCGTCGACCTGCCGGAATTCCTGTCCAACCGGGTCCGGCATCTCCTGGCCGACGAGCCGGATCGCGCCACTCAAGGCGTTTCCTGCTCGGACGGCGCGAGTGACCATATCCAGGGCGTCAGGGAACTGGACCTGGAAGCGCGCAAGGCGGCGGTTCCGCTTGTAGATCAGGTAGACAACCGGCGTGGATCCCAGGATGAGCGCGGTGAGGATCCCCCAGGCGAACACGCCGGTCCGGAGCCACCCTCCTGCGCCACCGACGGCAGCGCAGGCCGCCAGGATCAGCATGAGATCGCCGCCGGCCGTCTTGTAGCCTGCCTGGGTTGCCAGGGAGGCCAGTCGATCCGGTAGCCCGGTCCTCCCGAGGAGTCCCTCGACGCCTCCGTCGCCCTTTTCGGTCTCGGGCTTGAGGATCTGTGTGGTGGTCTGGGGGGTAGGGTGCCAGAGACGGGCGCGGACGTTCCGGTTCGCCTGTGAGACCCACCACCCCCCCGCAACGAGGATCACAACGAAGAGGAACACCAGGCCTGCTATTGCGAGGGTCATCATCGCACCACGTGTCGCTTGGACGGGTCGAAGACCTCGGAGCCCAGATGGATGCCCGCCCGAGCCAGCCGTTCGGTGAACTTGGGCCGCACACCGGTTGCCCGGTGGAAGCCGACGACTCGCCCCTCCGCGTCGATTCCCTGCTGGTCGAAGGTGAAGATGTCCTGAGTGGTGACGACGTCCTCCTCCATCCCGACGATCTCGGTCACCCGCACGACCTTCCGAGTACCATCAGACAGCCGGGACACATGGATGACGAGGTCCAGTGCCGACGCGACGTAGTCCCGCATGGCCCGCACCGGTAGCGAGAGGCCAGACATGAGGACCATGGTCTCGATGCGGGAGAGCGCGTCCCGCGTCGAGTTCGCGTGAACGGTGGAAATTGACCCGTCGTGGCCCGTGTTCATGGCCTGGAGCATGTCGAGCACCTCCGCGCCACGGACCTCACCCACCACGATTCGATCGGGTCTCATGCGGAGAGCGTTTCTCAAAAGTTCCCGCTGGCTGACGGCTCCCTGCCCCTCGATGTTCGGCGGACGCGTCTCGAGCCTGACGACGTGTTCCTGCTGGAGCTGGAGCTCGGCCGAGTCTTCGATGGTGACGATGCGCTCGGTGTTGGGGATTGCGTTGGAGAGGACGTTCAACATGGTGGTCTTGCCGGCGCCGGTGCCGCCCGAGACGAGGATGTTCAGGCGTGCCTGCACCGTTGCCCGGAGGATCTCGGCCAGGGCCGGCGTCAGGGTGCCGAACTCGATCAGGTCGGCCATGTGGAAGGGATCCTTGGCAAACCGGCGAATCGAGAGCACGGGGCCGTCCAGGGCCAGGGGAGGGATGATCGCGTTCACGCGCGACCCGTCGGGGAGACGAGCATCCACCATCGGCGACGACTCGTCCACGCGCCGGCCGACGGCGGAGACGATCCGATCGATGACCTGGAGGAGATGGGCATCGTCGCGGAAGATGACGCGGGTGGACTCGAGCTTGCCGTGCCGCTCGACGTAGACCTCCTTCGATCCGTTGACGAGGATATCGGAGATCGTTGGGTCCTGCATCAGGGGTTCGATCGGCCCGAGTCCGAAGGTCTCGTGTTCGATCTCGACGACGAGGTCATCACGCTCTTTGCGGCTCAGAGGTGTCTCGTCGAGGGCGAGCATGTCCTCGACGATCCGGCGAATCTGCTGCTCGACGACTTCGCGCGGGAGAGCATCGAGCTTTGCGAGGTCGAGCCGGTCGATCAACTGGCGGTGGATACGAGTCTTGAGCTCGTAGTACGCCTGGTGGCCCCTGTCTTTTGCGTCGAGTGGCTCGTTGGGCACCGTTGTGTCCTCGCGCGGCACGGGCCTACGCTCGAGGGTGGTGCGGCCTCGCGCCTTTCGATCGAATAGCCCCATTTACCTGCCTCCTGAGATTCCCTTGGTGGTCCACACCAGGCGGCGTGCCAGCGAGGCGACGCGCCTGGTGGAGGGCTCGGCCGCAGGTCGCTGGCCACGCGCCAGCTGCTCCGCCAGGTCTCTGAGACTCTTGGCGATTTTGGACCGCGGAGAGGCCGTCACGACCGGAGTGCCCCTGTTGATGGAGGCCACCACGGTCGGGTAGTCGCTCGGGGTCCGCCAGTAGACGGGCAGTCCGAGCGTCTCGCGGGCATGCTTGATGGTCACGTCTTCGCCGGTTCCCTCGCGCATGACCACGACCTTGAGCT
>WNGQ01013069.1_pt1 | contig 15957 bp, 16 predicted proteins | sample 5407661 | NCBI WGS metagenome assembly WNGQ01 (sample SAMN13153382, study PRJNA577476) | soil metagenome | isolation source: 60 cm soil or saprolite under Garry oak tree replicate 2 | place: USA:California | collected 2016-06-15 | reverse complement strand
GCCCGATGCGCTTCTGACGACGAACAGTTTGCTGGCGGCAGGAGCATTGCAGGCTATGCGTGAACGGAATCTCAGCATTCCCGGTGATATCGCCCTTGTCACCTTCGATGAAACAACGTGGGCGTCGCTGGTTCAACCTGCGATTACGCTCATCGAGCAGCCGACTTATGAGATTGGCCGGACGGCGACAGAACTGCTCTTACAACGCATTGCCGATCCTGGTCGCCCCACACGCCAGGTGATTCTGAAGGGGCGGTTAGTGGTACGAGGATCGAGCGCCCCGCAGCAGCGCGTGGCCTGATGAGATCGGATCGTTTCAGGCGCGCACCACGGTAAGGCCTGCCGCCCGGTAGGGAGCCAGCACCTCGTTAGAGACAGAGCGCTCGGTCACCAGGTGCGTCAGGTCGCTGAGGGGTCCGATGATGTAGGGCGAAGCCGTACCCAACTTCTCCGCGGACGTCAGCGCCACCACTTCAGCCGCGCTCCCGATCATAGCGCGCTTCACATAGGCTTCTTCGAGATCGAAGGTACTGATGCCGATCTCTGGATGCACGCTGCTTATGCCCAGAAAACAGAGATCGGCCCGGATGTTCCGAAAGGCCTCGACGGCTGCCGCACCGGTGGTCACCAGCTCACGCTTATAGAGTTTCCCCCCGATCAGGATGACCTCAATTAGCAGGTGCTCTGCCAGGGCCAAGGCGATGGGCGGGCTGTGCGTGATCACCGTGGCGCGAAGATCGGATGGCAGATGCAGCGCCACCTGTAAAGGCGTGGTGCCTCCATCCAAGATGATCACCTGATCCTGGCGGATGAGCCCTACGGCGGCCCGGGCGATAGCAACCTTGGCTCCTGACACCTGCTGCTGCCGCTCAATGAAACTGGCGGCGGCCGCAGCGGCCAGTTCGCGCAGGTCACGCCGAATGGTATCTTCTGAGACATGTAGGGTCCGGCTCAACTCCGAGGCGAGGACCTTGCCGTCGCGCTGCAAGGTGTGTATGATCGAACGTCGTCGTTCTGCGGTCAACATCGCGTTTTTCTCCTTGAAGCTACTTGACATTGCACGCTTTTTCGCGGTAATATCATAATTGTGCAGTATACTGCACGATATTACCGGTTGTCAACGAATTGTAATGACAAAGTAGTTTCTTCACAAATGTGAGGTAAAATAATGAATGATAACTTTCGACAGATAACGTTCTATCCGTCACTGCCATGTGTCTATCACAATTGTAACGAGAAAGCCACGACCGCCATCGCCTACGCGGTGTCTGAGCGAGAATGGCGCATCGTGCCTACCTGTGAGCGGCATACGGTACCTGTCCCAATGGGGGATGAGCGGCCCAGTGATGCTGCTCATAAAAAGTAAGCGGAGGCAGGGCAACAGGAACCACGGGCAAACTGCTGGAACATGAACTCGGTATCGAAACAAACAGGCTGCAAAGCGGGCCGTTGGGAGGTGATCAGCAGATTGGGGCAAAGATCGCAGCAGGCGAGATCGATTTGCTGATCTTCTTCTGGGATCCGCTCACCTTACAGCCACACGATTCGGATGTGCGGGCCCTCTTACGGATCGCCGTGGTGTGGAATATTCCTGTTGCGTGCAATCGAGCTTCTGCCGATTTCATGATTGCATCGCCATTGATGTCAAGTACCTACCGGCGTTTTTCCCCTGATTACGACAGTTACACAGCTCGGATGGATGATAATCAGACGGAGCAGCAGAAGGGTACACAGGTTGCTTAAGAGGTGCGCGAGGCAGAATATAATGGAGAGATGTACATGGACGGTATCAAGAATTACCTGATCGACATGGATGGAGTCATCGTGCGGGGTGCGAAGCTTCTTCCTGGCGCAGCCGAGTTTGTAGAGCGCCTGCGAACGCAAGGGATTCCGTTCTTGATTCTTACCAATAACTCGTTGTACACACCGCGTGACCTGCAGGTGCGGTTGTCCTATATGGGGTTGGATGTGCCCCCGGAAGCGATCTTCACCTCCGCGCTGGCTACCGCGCAGTTCCTGCACGCGCAGAGGCCCAGCGGACGCGCCTATGTTATCGGAGAGTCGGGGTTGACGACAGCGCTGCATGATATAGGCTATGTCCTGACCGACCAGGACCCTGAGTACGTGGTACTGGGGGAGACGACCATGTATAGCTTTGAACGCATTACCCGCGCCATCCGCTTCGTGGCTGCTGGCGCGCGTTTCATTGCCACCAATCCCGATGTAATGGGTCCTGGCGAGGGAGGAATCGTCCCCGCGACCGGGGCTGTGGCCGCGTTGATTAACGCGGCCACGGGCGTCAAGCCCTACTTCATCGGCAAGCCGAACCCGTTGATGATGCGTACTGCCCTGCGCGCCATCAACGCGCATTCCGAGGAATCGGTGATGATTGGAGATCGCATGGATACCGATATTATTGCAGGGATCGAGAGCGGCCTGCGCACAATACTGGTACTCAGCGGCGTCACTACGCGCGAGCAGGTTGAGCGCTTCCCCTACCGGCCTACCTGGGTACGGGAAGCGATTGCACATGTTGCCGTTGACAGCGGCGAATAGTGCACCAATTGCTCCTCTTTTTGATTTGGGGCTGCTTTCTTCTTCCGATTTTTCTCTTTTCGAAAAGAATGATAAGGGAAGAAAGAGCGTTGAGTGCATTGCCCGGCTTCGCCCAGAGATAGCAGGGAATAGCTGAGGTGTTCTCACAACTGAAACCAAAGGAGTAGTTGTTCATGACAACCAATACGAACAATCCAACAGGAAAATACGCTTCTGTAAACGGAATCAACCTTTACTACGAGATTCATGGAACTGGCAAGCCTTTGATCATGTTTCACGGTGGCTTTGGGACCTTTGAGATGTTCGCCGCTCTTTCTCCCGCGCTTGCTGAGAAGTATCAGGTCATTGGTGTCGATCTTTATGGACACGGGCGCACAGCCCTCACGGACCGCCCCATCCGTTTTGAGCAAATGGCTGACGATATCGCTGGCCTCATCCACCATCTCGGACTCGAAAAAGCCGACCTGCTTGGATTCTCTCTTGGCGGTGCCGTGGCTCTGCAGACCGCCATTCGCCATCCAGAGCGTGTCAACAAACTCGTGGTGATCTCCACACCTTTCAAACGTACTGGCTGGCATCCCGAAATGCAAACAGGCATGACATCCATCGCCCCTGAGTTTTTTATGAGTACTCCCATCTATGATGCCTATATGCGTGTTGCGCCAAAGCCAGAAGATTTCCCTCGATTTGTCGCCAAAATGGTGGAAGCCATGGGTCAGGACTATGATTGGACAGAGCGTGTTTCCGCTTTGAGAACCCCCACGCTGATTATCGCTGGCGATTCTGATGGTCTTCCTCCTTCCCATGCGGTAGCGTTTTTCAACCTCTTTGGCGGTGGCTTGAAGGATGCTGGCTGGAATGGTGAACACCTCATCCCATCACAACTCGCCATCTTGCCTGGTGCCACCCATTACAACATTGTGTTCCGAGCTGATCTCCTGCTACCAGTTCTTTCTCCCTTCCTTGACGAGATCAGCAAGCGATGAACCAATAATACTTGAGGAGACGCACCTATTCCTTTAGAGGAAGTGAACAATGAAATCCCTTCCATCTGACCTCTCATCTTGTGAGTTAAGGGGTATCTTAAACTGTTGCTTTATCACGAGTATATCATCAGAGATTGATCCATTCAAGCGGGCAGTGTTTATCAAACCTGACGGAGTTCCCACGAGATGCGCAACGAGCTGTCCCTTCGGCTGAAGTGTCTTCACAGGCCCGTTCAATGCTCTCGCTTTTTTCTGACAAGGGGTCAGAAAGAGCTCTGTGAGAGCAGTTCCTCACTCCAAGGCCCAGCTCATGCACCTCGCCCTTACTGGTCCTAGTGTAAGGAGGAAGCGTCATGAACAGCATCATGGGCCGTGGCCCCAAACGCTGACCCACCCATGTGTTAGAATGCGTCTGGCAGGAAGACTGCCGACCTCGGCCCCATCCGATCAGCTCAGCTTTCCCTCTGTTTGGCGTGAGGAAAGGCTCTCTCTGCCTTATGCAAACGTGAGAGCAATGAAGGACGCTCTCACCCCAGTTCGACTTCTGAGATACAACTCGTTGCGCATCCCGTGGGAAGAACCAACTTATGAGTCAAACCACACTCACCTCGCATGCTCAAACTATCAATTTGGGAATTAAACTAGTAGAATTTACACAAGTATGCTGTCGAGATTGTTTCACAGAGCTACGATTACAGACCACTTAGCCACAGGATAATTAGAAAGATTCCACCAAAGGTGACAAGAGAAAAGGGGATGTATGGCAACACCAGCTTTTATCTATGCATGTGATGATCTTGGTCCTGACCGATTTACTGAACTGTGTGGTCTTCTCCTGGGGTCTCGCTATAAAGGATTTCTTTTGGGTGGAATGGGGTCAGATGGCGGCATTGATGGGGAAATCGACGATATACTAGGGGAATGGTATCCTGAAACAGGATGTGCCTTATTGACAGAGCTCATACAGCCGCATCAACTGGTAATTTTTCAATTTAAGCATAAGGTAACGGCCCGTGTAGGTCAGAAGGAAGCTCGTAGACAGTTGCTTGCACTTTACACATGCACTTCTCAAGCTCACCCCTGTGAGTTACATCGACTGCTTCAAAACAAGAAACCTGGTGCGTATGTTCTTCTCACAAATGTTGAAGTGAATGCTCAGTTCCGCACGAAATTCATTCGAGCATGTGAGCAGCATTGTCCTGCGATTAGCCACTACCAGATTATTGGTCTCGATGAGCTAGAAATGTGGGTGAGGTCAGAAGTTTTTGTGGAAGATGGGATCAACAATGTTTATTCGACCATCATTCCCAACGATATAGTGGATTGGTTGCTCAGTTATCCAGAAAAGACGTTAAAATGGCCCTTTTAAGAGTTGTCTATGCTGATAAAGAGATTTAGCTTGCCGATAGGATAGTTGGAAACATTCCACCAGTTTAATTCCAAAATTTACCCTCAAACGGGGAGATAACAGCCAAAAACTGTGAGCTGAAAAGATTGAAGAGCAAACGCTTTTAGTACAAAGCTTCTCTAATGCACATTTTGGTCAGGATCTTAGGCCAACCTCTGGCACCTTGGGGAGTGCTACTACACAGCCCGCCGGAATGACAAAGGACAACCCATCTAAGACGAATGCCAAAGATGTCCCACCCAGCGAGATTATGAGGGCGCCAATGGCTCTCGGCCGGATTTGAGCGGTAGGCACAATGGGTAAACCACCCAAGGGCATCGTGAGCAGTGCTGAAAAGGGCTCTGATAAAGAGGAGTAAGCGGTTTGCCTGTCTCATCTCCGCTCCGGTAAGTCGTAGCTTAAAGGCGCAGTTTGCAAATGCCCAGTCTTCGAGATCGCTGCCCTGTCCTCCATGCTATAGACACCCTGTTGTTGTATCAGCGAGGCGACCAGTCCCGTCCAGCCCGTCTGGTGGCTCGCGCCAAGGCCCTTTCCAGTATCGCCATGAAAGAACTCGTGAAACAAGAGGTTATCACGCCAGTTGGAATTGCCGCTGAAGAGTTCCGTGCGTGACTCGGCTGGTTCGTAGCGTACAGTATGCGCAGTGCCATCGACGTTTAACACATAGGGATGATCGGCATGGTATTTGCTCAGGGAGAGTATGCCATAGTCGCTCAGAAACTCGGCGGGGTCGAGCATGCGTTTGAGCAATTGCTTCATATGATGACCTCGTACCAGAGCCAGCAGGGGGCGCTCACTGGCAACTGCCAGATGCCAGTGAGATACCAGCCGCGTGAGGTCGGGCCGGTAGGTCAGAAACCAGGTCAGGTGATATTTAAACCTCGGCAGGGCATCGAGCACATGTGGTTCGATGGTCTCCACATTGCTATCATTGGTATGCAGAACGTAGGTAAAACGATGCAGGGCATCGAGCACATGTGGTTCGATGGTCTCCACCGCGCATAAAGGGATCAGCCCGACGAGCGAACGGATTTTTAACGGCAGGTGTGTATCATCCGGCAGGCGCAGCCAGCGGCGCTATAATCCTCACGTACTGTGCCCCAGGCGCGTTCACTCAGGTAGGGACCCCAGCTCTGCGAGGATCACTTCTTCAATATATTCTGATTTTCAGTTCTACGTGTCATTCTGCCGGTTATCTACGTGGGCCATATCCAATTTCTCCGTACTTACCACGATGGTTTTGCGACGCGGTCCAGTTACAATGAGAGAGTCAGCCGGAACCGTTCCGATACTGGCGTCTACTTCAAGTCACGGCAAAAGAAAACCGGTTCACAGAATGGAAAGTGACTGCTATGGTAAAGAAATTGATGGCTATTCTGGCCCATCCCGATGACGAATCACTCGGTAACGGCGGGATGCTGGCAAAGTACGCCGCCGAGGGAATCGAGATCCATCTGGTGGTTGCAACTCGCGGCGAACGTGGTTGGCCCGGCAAAGAGAGCGAATATCCAGGCCTGGAGACGCTGGGGAAGCTGCGCGAGGCCGAGGTACGCGCAGCCGCCAATGTACTTGGTCTCCATAGTGTCTATTTTCTGGATTACCTGGATGGAGATCTTGATGAGGCGCATCCTGCCGAGGCGATTGCTAAGATTGCCGGATACCTGCGGCTTGTCAGGCCAGAGGTGGTAATCACCTTTGGGCCATTTGGAGGATATGGACACCCGGATCATATTGCCATTAGCCAGTTCACAACAGCCGCAATTGTTGAGGCCGCCAACCAGGATTCCCCGTACCATCGTGACCTGGCCGCGCATAGCGTCTCAAAGTTGTATTATATGGCCGAGACCATGGAAGTGTTTGGTGTCTATCAATCCGTCTTCGGCGATCTAGTCATGCATATCAATGGTGTCAAGCGAGGTATTGTCACCTGGCCAGGATGGGCCGTGACAACCAGGATTGATACGTGGAGCTACTCGCACACAGTCGCGCGCGCAATTTCCTGCCACCGGACACAACTTCCCGCTTATCATGTGCTGGAAGATCTATCACAAGAGCAGCGCGAAACGTTGTGGGGTACCCAGAGTTATTACCGTGCCTTCAGCCTGGTAAACGGTGGAGGCAGGATTGAGGACGATCTATTCGCAGGATTGCGCTAAGTTGTGTAGCCCTGCGTTTATCGACCAGAGGAGAGGTCGATGTTGCCCGCTGGCCAGCGGAGCTGAAACAGAGAGAAAGGAACAAGCAATGAACGCAACGGACATTTTGAAGTACGGCCACCAGACGGTGTTCCAGACTACCGAGGGCTTTCCTGAAGCAGCCTGGGAGGAAGCAGGAGCATGTGGTGTCTGGTCGGTCAAGGACATTATCGCCCACCTGGCTTCCTATGAAGAGGTCCTGGTAGATGTTCTGTCCGGGTTTGTCAGAAGGCTCCCGACACCCCACCTGGACAAATTTACCGAGCTGGGTGGCCAGTTTAACGACACCGAGGTGGAGAGACGCAGAGGGAGAACAGTGAGAGAGGTTCTCAATGAGTTCAATGACGCACACGCGCAGGTGATGTCACTGGCCGCGCAGATTCGCCCAGAACAGTTCCGCCAGACTGGAACACTTGCATGGTACGGCATGGACTATGCGCTGGATGATGTCATTGTGTACATGTACTATGGACACAAGCGCGAACATAGCGCGCAGATTGCCGCCTTTCGAGATCGCTTGTAAGAGGTTATTTGGCCTCTACCTCAATCCTCTTTCGATCGCCCAGCTTGCAATCTGGATACGTGAGGTGAAGCTCAACTTGAACTTGATATTACTCACGTGGGTTTCGATGGTCCGTTCGCTCAGCACCAGGAGGTCGGCAATCTCGCGATTGGATTTCCCCTGCGCAATCTGTGCCACTACTTCGCGTTCACGCGCTGTCAGTCCCCCGAAAGCTTGCTTGTCAGCCTGCTTGGGTGAGAGCGGACGGGAATGGGGTAACATGGCCCTCGCCAGTTGCAGAAAATTGTCATGAAGAGGCTCATCTGCGATAGTAGCAGCGAGTTCTTCGATCAGGGTGCGGGCGGTCGCAAACACTTGCTCAGCTTCTGTGTTCCTCCCCTGGGCTTGATAGAGGCTGCCGAGGGCGATACATATGCGCCAGTGCATTGGTCGCACCCCCTGCGTCCTGGCAATCTCTTGCGCTTCCTCGAAGGCAACTGCGGCTTCGACCGGCCGCTGCAACATGACCAGCGCTTCGCCGCGCAGTTTCAAGACACGCAGGCTGTTTTGTCCCTCAGTTCCCTGTGCAGCGGATGCCATCAACCGATCGATAATATTTAAGGCATGAGCGGGCTGTCCCTGCGCGAGTGCGAGTTCCACGGATGCGCAGCAGAGCATGCGCTGCGCCATGGTTTGTATGGCTGTGCCGGGGCTGAGCGCAGTGTGAAGTAGCGCCCCGGCGCGAGCATAATCGTGCAACAGGATAGAGACGGAGGCGAGATAGCCCGTAGCCATACGAGTCCAGAAGAGTGAGTGCGTCTCCTGAGCGAGGACCAACGCTTGCTCAAAGTGGTCCCTGGCCTGCCGGTGTGCAAGCAAACCACTGTACACTCCCCCTAGCATGGCGTGGGCTGCCGTTTGCCACTGGCGATGCTCAATCTCTTCGGCGATATGCAAACTCTGCTGGCATTCAGCCAATGCATGGGTATATTCTCCTTGCGACCCCAGACAGAGTCCTAACTGAAAGAGGGCATAGGATTCAGCTGAACGCTGACCAATTTCATGGGCGACCTTGACCGCCCGTTCGGCATCCGGTAATACCTCGGCCAAACTCGCGACTGCGATGAGCGCATCGGTATGGTAGGTCGAAGCGCACATGGTGAGCGTTGCCAGACTTGATGTCAGTCCTTCCCTGTTGCCGAGTTCCTCAAAAAGCGCGATCGCCTGCTGGTAGTAAGCCGTGCCCCCGCTCAAATCGCCACCAAGGTAGCTGGTCATCCCCAGCAGGTCCAGCGTCTCAGCAATTCCGCGTGCATCATGCAGCTGCTGGAATATGGCCAGCGCCTCCCCCAGGTCAATTGCGCTTTGCCATTCTGCCGCGCGATCATGCTTAGTGCGAGCCGCATCTAATGCCTGGGTGTAATCACGCTGTGCGTGTTCAAACTCGCCAAGCGTATCATAGGCCTGCCCACGTGCTCGATACAAGGGCAATGTAGGAGGGAGGGACAGGTGATCAGCAGCCTCCAGCGTCCAGGTGAAATAGTTGATGGCGGCACGGTGCGAGTACAGTCGTAATGCCTTCTCTCCGGCGCGCTGCGCATAGTCCACTGTTTTTTGCCAGACTTTGGCCTGATAAAAATGATTGGCCAGGTCCTCCACATGCGCATCGAGGGCAGCAGGAGGAAGCTGCTCCATGGTCTCGGCAATAGTGCGATGCACTCTCGTGCGCTCACGTGCCAGGAGGTGCGTGTAAATGACCTGCCGGGTCAAGGCGTGTCGAAAGGCGAACTGTTCGGTGGATTCTTCGACCACGAGTTGAGCAAACACCAATTCTTTCATGACCTTGAGGAGCTGCTCCTCATCATAGCCGGTGAGCTGCTGGAGAAGGGCAAAATCAAAATGCCGCCCAGCGACCGCGGCCAGGGTCAACACCTGTTTGGCCGCTTCCCCCAGGTGTTGTGTCCGTTGTTGCACCGCATCCTGAACACTGTGCGGAATGCGCGCTGCAGGCAGTGATCGGCGATTCCAGTAGCCCTGTGCGTAGAAAATGTCGCCGGCGGCAATCATGGCGCTGAGCGTTTCTTCGACGAAAAAGGGGTTGCCTTCCGTCAGAGTGTAGAGAGCATCCAGGAGTTCCCCGTGCAGAAAGCGGCGCATGTCGAAACTGGTGTGTCGCTCCTCAAAGATGGCCGACAACATCGTATCGACTTCGTTGCGCGAAAGAGGCACGAGCCGGAGCGCCTCGGCCAGCCGCTCGCGGGTGAGCTGTGCGAGCCAGCTGCTCAACTCTGCACGCATTTCATCCTGGCGGTAGGTGACCAGCAGAAGAAGAGGTTGAGAGACCGTGCGCCGCGCGAGCGTGTGAAGAAAGTCCAGGCTGGTGCTGTCGCTCCAATGCACGTCTTCGATGATGAGAAGGAGTGGGGAGGATGCTGACAGGCGGAGGAAAAAGTTCGCCAGCACTGCGAAGAGACGGCGTTTCTCTTGTTCGGGCTCGAGGGGCAGCAGTGGCATCGCCTGATCGGGGACGAGTTCAGGCAGCAAGGGAAAGAGGTCACGAGCTAAACGCTCCAACTCAGTCGCAAGTGGTGCAGCCGGGCGTGACGCGAAGAGGGAGCGTAAGAGGTCGAGCAACGGCGCATAGGGATAGGTCACATCAGTCGGAAAGCAATTGCCTTGCAATAGAAGAAACCCCTGCGACGTGGTAGAGGTTTTTACCTCAGCCACCAGGCGTGATTTTCCGATGCCTGCTTCCCCACTGATCAGGACCAGGTGTCCCTCGCCGCGTTTTGCCTGCTCAACAAGCAGCTGCAAGGTTGCAAGCTGGCTTGCTCGACCAACCAGGTGCGGCATGATCATCGGTGGACGGGGTGTTTCTTCCATAGCTTTCCTCTTTTTGTCCCGAAAGATAATCTAAAGTGCATCCAGCCACTTACTTACTTCGCTTGCCTTAGTATGATCAAGAACCTCGAAGATCGTTAAGGCCTGCAGAGCGCGTCGTTTCGCCTCGACAATATCGCCTTTGTTGGCTGCGGCCCGCGCAAGATCATACAAAATATTGGCCGCCGCGTATAAGTTGCTGCTTTCCTGTTCAAGTACAGAATGGTCTTTCTGGTGGGCCTCTACATAGCTGGCAAAGTACTCGGCCATGCGCATATAAGGGGAAGTATCAGCAAGGCGTAGCTTTGCATAGTCGGCAATGGTGGGATGCAGCGTATAGCGATCTGGTTCGCCGCTTTCTAATAAGCCTGCATCGCTTAATGTGTCGAGCACTTCAACAGGTTCCTGGCATACTGCCAGCGCAGCCTCTTCAGAGAAGCTGTTCGGCTTGGCAGGAAAGACCGCTAATGTATATAATGTCCGCCTTGCCTGATCATCCAACTGCTGATCGCTGATCCCAATAACTGCCTGCAGCGATACGGGAATGCCCTTAGGCAAATTGGGCGAGCGTTCCAGCACCGCTTGTGGCTCGCTCAAGCGCAGGCGTTCTGCGGCACTGCGCAATCGCTCCATGGCGGCCTGCAGCCGGCGTGGTTGACCACTCAGGGACTGTGCCCGCAGGTGTTTACCGATAATAGTGAGGGCCAGTGGAAGACCACCAACCGAGCGTACCAGGGATCGGGCTGCTGGTGGGTTGTTGATGACACTCTTTGGCGCCAGTTGTGCCAATAACCTTGTGCCGTCATGTTCACTCAATTCCTGGATTACCTTTGCCCCTTCAGCCGCGAATTGCAGCGCAACGTACGGAAAGCGGGTCGTCAGCAGGTAAGAGCAGTGAGGTCCGCCCACCCTGAAATCCAATGCCTGGTCGATATACCAGGCATCATCGATCACCAGCAACATGCTGCGCATGCCAGTAGCAATGCGCAGCACCGTTGTCAAGTTTTCAATGCTGGTCAGGCCAGCTACTTGAGTGGGATTAATACCAAGCAATCTGGCCCAACGGCCCAGCAGTGCCAGTACATCAGGTTGCGGTCCAAGCCCCGACCAGAGGATACCATCGCGAAAGTGATGCGAGACCTCGGGGTCATGAACCAGTGTTGTCGCTAACGCAGTTTTGCCAACTCCTGGCAAGCCGTTGAGCGCCGTGGACAACGAGTTCTCTCCACTGCACAAACGCGCTTTGAGCTGAGAAAGTGCTTCATCGCGACCGACGAGTTGTGAAATTTCTGCGGCAGGAAGGGGAATAGCCGGGTCGCGCACCGCCGTCTTCGAAGCAGGAATGGCAGACAAAGCAGCCGACAGTGATAACCCTTTTACCTGGGCAATGCCTTCTACAGCAGCTTCGCTGGTCAACTGCTCGCTGCTTGAGCTGCGCTCGTCTTGCAGCAGGCCTAATTCCTTGGCATTCTTGCCAAAGAGAGCGCAGAGCTTCTGGCGGTAGTGAGGGCTGGGGGTCGCCGTGCCGCGCTCCCAGCGACTAAGGTAGTAGGGATCAACGCCTATCTGGTCTGTTACGTATTTCTGCGACCATCCACGGATTTCACGCTCCTCTCTCAGCCGCTGATTAGGAACTGGCTTCGAATCTTTTTTCATTGCGTGCTGCGCTGTTGCCTTTCTAACCCTATAGTTTAGCGTATAACAAAGGGGAGTTGCCAGGAACCCCTGTCGAAGGTTTCACATCTGACATCAACTCCTCATGCTTCTGGCGGGCCTGCGGCCCGCTTGGGGGAGGGGAGAGTGAGCGAGGACACCTCGCGCTCCGGCAGGAGACTGCGTCCCCTGCACCCCTGCTTGGGGAGGAGAGCGTGAGCGAGGACACCTCGCGCTCCGGCAAGGGACTGCGTCCCCTGCACCCCTGCTTGGGGAGTGGATTTCGGTTTCGCCTGAGCCGTGAGCCCGGGATAGGTTGTGTTTTGCATCCTGCACCCCTGCTTTAGGAGTGGATCTCGGTTTCGCCTGATAAGCTGCGCCATGCCCAGGAATGTATCGGGCCCTGCACCCCTGCTTTAGGAGTGGATTTCGGTTTCGCTTATGCAGTCAATCTGGCAGGTGTGCCAGCGACGATTTCACCTCCACGTAACGAGCGGTGATAAAGACGAGGTCGGAAAGGCGGTTGAGATAGACCACCAGCTCTTTGTTCTCGATAACGCCATCATGAAGCAATTTCACGGCCATACGTTCGGCACGTCGAATGATGGTGCGAGCGAGGTCAAGTGCCGCTCCATCGGGCGTATCACCAGGTATAACGAATTTGTTGGGAATCTCTACCTCGCGTTTGAGCGCCTCCTCCTGCTGCTCCAGGCGGTGTACATGTTCAGCCGTCACGCGGAAACCCATCTTTTCGTAGTTCTCAGGTGGAGTTGCCAACTCTGCCATCAAGAGATAGAGATCTTGCTGGATACCCAGGATTAAATCTTTTACTTTCTGGTCTTTAGTTGCAGCGCGGGCCAATCCCAGAGCTGATGTCGCCTCGTCGACGGTCCCAAAGGTATCCGGGCGTGGATCGTATTTTGGAACTCGCTGCTCTCCGATCAGCCCGGTATAGCCAGTATCGCCGGTACCTGTTGTCACTTTTGCCATAGTATCTCCTTTGAGATCCACTCATACTGCTTTTGGCGGGCCTGCGGCCCGCTGAGAGGGAAGGAAAGGAACGGGGGCACCCCGTACCCCGGCAGGAGGCTTCGCCCCCTGCACCCCTGATATGCTCATACAAAGGAATAGAACGGGGGCCCCTACACACTGTCCCCCAGACAGCGTTCCCCGTACCCCGGCAGGAGGCTTCGCCCCCTGCACCCCTGATTTACTTTTAGTTTTCCAAGTGCTAAAGTAGAACAACGTGTCCGGCAGGGGGCAAAGCCCTCTGCACCCCTGATATTCCCATGCAGACGAACTTCGATAGGACGAAAAAGCAAAAGGAGACCGCGCGTCTCCAGCCTGCACCCCTGATATGCTCATGTAGACGAGCTTCGATAGTGATATGCCCGGCTGATGCGCCGCCAGTCCAGCTCTCTCCCGCGCACCGGGCGCTCTTCATCCAATGCTTCAAGCCGATTCGTCGCGAGAAAGCGCCGTCGCAAATTCGAGAGGTCAATCTGCTCATCCAGGGGGAAGAACGCACGATACAGTAACGTCGCCTCCGCCAATGTCAGCACGCCATCGCCTATGACAGGTTCTCTAAGCACTCCTATGGGCCGGGTATCCTTACCCGGAGAGCCATTTGTATCCTGCCGCCACCAATCTATGCCGCGATCAGGCATGATGCTCATATTGCCCATATCGGCCAGGTACCTCAAGACAATTTCAGGGTCTCGCTGTACCTGGGAGCGCAGGGTATGCAGCGCCATCTCTAGCACCGGGCGAGCCTCTGGATCAAGTACGTGGCGGCCAGATTCGATCTCTTCCACCGCTGCCCACTCAACCTGTAAGCTTGGCACGGGTTGTGTATGTAGATTAGGACGCAATTCATCACGATTCGCGCGTAGGAGAAGAGTATGAATGAGAGAAACGGCAGCGCCCTGCTCCATGCTTCCCCACACGTAGACCTGCTGCTCCAGCCAGCCCGCCTTCACATGCAGCATCGAAGCCTCAATTGGCCACATCAATAACACCTCCATCGTACGCTCCACCGAGTCCGTAACCGATTCTGAGCCAAGTACCAGCCGCATAGGCGGCCCCCATGGACCATGGCGCAAAAGGATCCACAGCGACCAATCGCGTATCGCGAAAATAACTACGCTAGCGGTAACGATCAAACGCCGGGGGATGGCATCGTGAGTAAGCTGCGAAGTCATTGGTGAAGTCGTCTTCGGTAGGGGTGTATTCATAGCTATCTACTCCAATTTCTCGATGGTTTGAATACTATCGATTTTACCTGTTCTTACGAGCCAGCGCAAGTGGGATAACTTTTGAACTCCTCGCTCTGGTCAAGGTACATTTGAAAGTGGAAATATGTATTTTGCAGATCGAATATACACTAAATTTGTGTGGGGAACTCTTCAAACCTTTAATAAAGAAGCAATGTTGGGATAATGGGATTTAACTTTTTAAGCTGGATTTTGGAACAGCCACCGAGGGCCGATAAATCGGCGATGGGCACGATAAATCAGCCCCTACGGATGCCCGGATTATTTTGTTAAACTGCATTACCTCAACACTATATCACGGTGGAAAGAAGGAACATAGAATGAAGGCACTAGTTGGGTTTGACTGGCCTGAAGGTCGCTCGAAACAGGTTGTCTATGTGAGTCAGGATCACCACGTTCACGAATTTTTTGTTGGCATGGGGGGAAGGTGGGAGCATGCAGACCTGACGACGCTTGCTGGCGCTCCTCCCGCGAGCAGTCGATTTATCACTGGCTATGCCTGGCCGGAATCTAGTACGAAGCAGGTGGCTTATCTTAGCATGGATGGTCACATTCATGAATTGTGGGTACAGCCAGAAGGAAGGTGGCAGCACGCGGATGTAAGCGCGATTACGGGTGCTCCTCCAGCTCGACTGGTGACTGCAGGCTACAGCTGGTCAGAGGGACACTCAAAACAGGTCGTGTTTATAGGGGATGATGGTCATATCCACGAGTTATACGTGGAGATGGGGGGACAGTGGCGGCACGTAGACCTCACTGCTATCACAGCTGCCCCTCTGCCTGGGAGCCGCTTTATGGTCGGCTACGGATGGAAAGAGGGACGCAGTAAGCAAGTGGCATACGTTAGTCAGGATGGCCATATCCATGAGATGTATATGGAAATTGGCAAGTCGTGGGAACACGCGGATCTGACAGCCATGACGAACGGCCCGCGAGCAGTAGATATCATGGTAGCGTACGAATGGCAGGAGGGACGCTGCAAGCAAATAGCGTTCACCAGTGAAGATCGCCATATCCATGAAATGTCCCTGGTAGCAGGCAATAGATGGACACATACGGACCTGAGTATGCTCACGGGTGCTCCTCTTGCTACCGACGTTATCACTGGTTATGCCTGGCCGGAAGGTCATACAAAACAAGTTGCCTATGTCGGTCTAGACAACCATATTCACGAGTTGTTTGTCGAAGCTGGCAAAACGTGGCAACGTGTGGACCTGACACAGCAGGCAAATGCGCCGACCACCCCGGTTGTGGCTATTGATGGATTTGCCTGGTCGGCGGGCGAAGCAAAACAGGTGGCGTACGTCGGCGATGATCGACAAATTCGTGAGCTCTGGTTCCCCAAGGGTGGCAAGTGGACCTATACAGATCTCAGTACGGTACTGTTGGCTCTGCCTGTCGGGTTTTAAGCGTGCTGTAACTAAACTGGTGGTCCAGATCTTATGCGTTCTCCTGGTGCGTTCTGGAAAATGGGAGGCGCGGGGATTCCCGCGCCTCTGCTATC
>WNGQ01004746.1_pt1 | contig 15957 bp, 17 predicted proteins | sample 5407661 | NCBI WGS metagenome assembly WNGQ01 (sample SAMN13153382, study PRJNA577476) | soil metagenome | isolation source: 60 cm soil or saprolite under Garry oak tree replicate 2 | place: USA:California | collected 2016-06-15 | reverse complement strand
CTACAATTTCAACTATTTTGTGTCTACTCCTTTCTCCCCCGATGATGACAACCGCGGATCGCGATACGCCGAAAAACCGTGATAGGAATTCAACCGCGGCCGCATTCGCGCGGCCTTCTATTGCAGGTGCGTTGAGCCGCAAAACGATCTCATCGCCGCGGGAACCCGAAAATTCAGTTTTCCTGGCGTTAGGAATGACTCGAATCTTCAGTTTCGCCGCGGTACTCACTCGTGTCTTTCCCCAAACAACAACGTGCCGATCCGCACCATTGTGGCGCCCTCTTCAACGGCAACTTCGAAATCGTGACTCATACCCATAGACAATTCCGGAAGATTGAAACGCTCCGATACCTCGCGAAGCTTTCTAAAGTACGGCCGGACGTGTTCGGGATTGTCGAAAAATGGCGGAATCGTCATTAGCCCGCGGAGCCGTAACCGTTCGTACCCAGCTAAATCCTCGATGAATGTTTGTAGATGGCTTGGATCGATTCCAGATTTTGTGACCTCGCCGCCCATATTCACTTCGATCAGTACAGGCAGGGATTTCGCGGCTGTGTGATTGAGCTTCTCCGCAAGCTCGCGCCGATCGACGCACTGGATCCAATCAAAGTGTTCAACAACCTTTTTGGCCTTATTTGTCTGTAGATGCCCGATGAAATGCCAGGTCAAAGGCAGGTCGCGGAGTTCTTCAAGCTTCGGCAAGGCCTCATGAACCCGATTCTCTCCAACGTGGACGATACCTGCTTCTGCGGCCTCTCGGATCCTATCGGGTGGAACGGTCTTGGTAACGGCAATCAGCTTAACCGCTTCTCGTGTGCGGCCGCTTCGTTCGGCCGCCGCCTGGATCTTGTCGAGGATTCGGCGGTAGTTCTCCCGAACATCAATCATTGGCGTCTTCGCTGTCGCGGCGGTCCGCGAAGCGCAAGCGCGATAGCGCGCAGCCTCAAGAAATAGACCGCCGCGACAGCTTATCTGACTTTTTTCGTTCGAGAGCCCTTCGGCGAGCGCCCATTGCCGGCAACGACGGTCTGTTCTTCGACTGCAGGTGAGCGCGCCGCTTTAGCCTTTTTGGTTTCGCTCAGACTCTGCTTCAGAACTTCCATGAGATCGATAACTTTCGCGGGACCTGGCCCTTTCGCGGCAGGCACCTGGGGCGAAACGCCTGCGACTTTCATTTGGATAATCTCGAGCACCTTGTCGTGGTATTCGTCTTTGTACTTGGTTGGATCGAATTTCTCCGACATGGAGTCGATGAGCGTATTCGCCAGATCCATCTCTTTTTTGGAAATATCGGCTTTCTCGGGGAGGTTCAGCGTCCCGGGTTCAACGATCTCATGTGCAAAGCGCATGGTTTGCAGCGTCATCAGGTCGCCGACGCTCTTGACGGCCGCCAGATGCTCTCGCGATTTGAGGACGACTTTCGCGATACCGACTTTCTTCGATTGCGCCAACGCATCGCGCATGAGCGCGTAGGCCCGCTCACCGCCCTTTTGCGGCTCCAGGTAGTAGGGCTTATCGAAGAACAAGGGATCGATCTCCTCTTCGTGCACAAATTCGACAATTTGAATCGTCTTGGTTAGCTCAATATCCGCCTTATCCAGATCCTCGTCGGTAATCTCGACATATTGGCCCTTTTCGTATTCGTACCCGCGAGTAATTTCTTCCCAAGGAACTTCAACGTCTTCTTGATCGCAAAACCTTTTGTATGACACCGGACTCATGTCGTTCTTGTGAAGGTAATGAAACGACAGTTCGTTCTTGCGGGTGGCACTGAAGACGGAGATCGGAATAGAAACAAGAGCGAAGCTGATGTTGCCCTTCCAAATGGCCCTCATGTAGATCCGCCCTCCTCGGCGGGTTTTTAAGTGTTTCCGTCGTGAAACTGCCGAATGGGCGGTCATAGACCGCCCCTACAGTCCGGAAATCAACACTGTAGGCGCGGTCTATGACCGCGCAACCCTCTATAATCTCAATTGTAGCATTAACTTACAAGCTATAATGGCAATGTGGACCGCTTCTTCGTCATTCACTACAACGAGCTCGGATTAAAGAAGGGCAACCGTGATTACTTCGAGAACGCCCTCTGCAGAAACATCAATTCCGTTTTGCAGGATTGTCAAGTCGAGAGGGCTAAGCGGATCTCCGGCAGGCTCCTTCTGCCTCTGACCGCAAACGCGGATGTTTCAGAAATCAAGAAGCGGCTCGGACAGGTGTTCGGGATTGCCTATTTCGGGGAAGCGTGGGCTTCTCCACAAGTTGTGGAAAACCTGGAAACGAATGCCTGGGCGCTAATGCAAGGCCATCCCTTCAATTCTTTTAGAATTCAAGCACATAGAGCTAATAAGAATTTTCCACACACATCTGTGGAAATTAACCAGCGCGTGGGCGCTTACGTTAAGCAACAGTCCGGGGCGCGGGTGGACCTTGAAAAGGCGGAGATGACCTGCTGGATCGAGATTGTCGAGAAATATGCCCTGATTTACCTCGAGCGATTGCCCGGGCCGGGAGGTCTGCCGGTCGGTACCAGCGGCAAAGTCGTCGTCTTGCTTTCAGGGGGAATTGATTCGCCGGTAGCGGCCTGGAAAATGATTAAGCGTGGCTGCACACCCGTCTTTGTCCACTTTCACAGTTTTCCGTATACGAACAAAGAATCGCAGGAAAAGGCGAAACAGATTGTGCAGTTGTTATGTCACTACGCGCTTCAGGCTAAGATCTACTTAGTTCCTTTTGCCGAGGTTCAACGGCACATCATGGTCGATACACCGCTCGATACACGCGTCATTCTCTACCGGCGGTACATGTTACGGCTCGCCGAACAAATTGCCCGGCGAGAAAAGGCCCGTGTGCTCGTAACAGGTGACAGCGTGGGGCAGGTGGCATCCCAAACTATCGAAAACATCGACGTCATTTCGCGCGCCGTCTCCATGCCGACCCTTCGGCCATTGATTGGCGATGACAAGATCGAAATCATCGAGATCGCCCGGCAAATAGGCACTTACGAAATTTCCATTCAGCCGGATCAAGATTGCTGTTCACTGTTTGTGCCGAAGCATCCCGAAACCAAAGCGAATCTCGCCGAAATCGAAAAATCCGAGGCGCAGTTGAATGCCGGGGATGCCATGAACGCTGGAATGGAATCAGCAGAGGTTCTGTCCCTCTCCCTTGAGAGGGTGGCGCGAAGCGCCGGGTGAGGGTACAATTTCGCCCGAATCTTGATACCCTCAAAGCATGCCACAGGGACGGTTCGTCAGCTTCGAAGGGATTGAAGGCTGCGGTAAAACCACTCAGATTGCGCTTCTGTCTGAATACCTAAAAAAACATTCCATTACGCATACGATTACCCGAGAGCCAGGGGGAACCGCTGTTGGTGAGGGTATTCGTAAAGTCTTGCTGAACTCTGAAACCATCCGTCTGACGGCCGCGTCGGAGCTTCTCCTGTTTTACGCCTCCCGGAGCCAGAACATTCAAGAAAAGATCAAGCCGGCTCTAGAACGGAATGAGATCGTTATCTGCGACCGGTATTATCATGCCTCGATGGCTTATCAAGGTTATGGCCGGGGCATTCCGCTCGATTTCATTCGCAAGCTAACCGATCTGGTTTGCGATCCCTATCGACCGGATCTGACTTTTCTCCTCGATATCGAGCCGGAGATCGGACTCGCCCGCGCCCGCACGCGCAATCACGGTCGAATCGAAAACGAAGGCCGCTTCGAGGCGGAAGACCTGGAATTCTACAACCGCGTTCGAGAGGGTTACCTTGAACTGGCTTCTGAAGACGAACGCATTCAGCTTCTTTACGCGGATCGTCCAATCGAAACGGTTCACCGCCATGTCCTGACGCTTCTAGGATTCGACTGATGGGTTTCGATGCCTTTCTAGGAAATCCAACCGCGATCAGCCGCCTTCGCCGCAAGCTGCGTGAAGGCCGCTTTCCTCATGCACTGATCTTTTCGGGGCCTGAAAGTATCGGCAAACACACTTGCGCGTTGATGGTCGCAAAGGCGCTGAACTGTTTAAAGGATGGGCCCGACGATTTCTGCGATCAGTGCTCGAGTTGCCGAAAGATCAATTCCGGAATGCATCCGGATGTCAGAAGCATTTCCGTAGAAAACGAAGCCACACAGATAAAAATTGCGCAGATCCGTGATGTACTGCATATGCTTGAGCTGCAGCCGTTCGAAGGCCGAAATAAAGTTTTCATCATCGATCCCGCCGATTGGTTGAACGCCGAAGCCGCCAATGCTCTGCTGAAGGGCCTGGAAGAACCGCCTGAGAATACATTCTTCATCCTGATCGCCGTCAATGTTCACGAGCTTCCGCTTACCGTTCGCTCGCGATGCCAGATCTACCAGTTCGCGCCTCTTACACTTGCCGAAATGCGGCAGCTCGGCATAACCGATGAACTCGTTCTCCGCTGGTCGCGCGGTAGTATTGGCAGGGCGCGAAGCTTGGATATAGCCCAACTGAAGCGCGAGCGCCAAATGGTTCTAAACTTACTGGAGGATTCGGTCGGTGCCAAGGAGGACACCTTTCAGACACTGCTGGGCATCAGCGCGGAGCTTGGCCGAGCGAAGCAGGATTTTGAGGACCGTATGGCAATTTTGGCGACACTTATAGCCGACACTGTCTACGTCAAGGAAGGAGTGCCCGGCAAGCTTGTCAATATCGACCTGAGTGACAGACTTACCAAACTCGCCGAACGTACTACGGTGCACGAACTCATTCGAATGGCTGAATTTTTGCGGTTCGTGGAGTCCAGTCTGAAAAGCAATGTTAACCGGCAGATGCTGACCGACGTACTCGTCTTGACCGGCAGCAACATTCTGAATGGACTTTCCTAGCGAAAGCCGTTAAAATTTGTGGTACTTAAGTCAGTTCTAGATTTTAATAAGCGAACCTGCGCAAACCTCCGAACTCCTGTTCATTTGCGTCACGTTTTTGGTGAGGAAGATAATGTCAAATCGAAAACTGATCCGGCCGAGCCTTGCTGAGATCAAAGAACAGTTAACAGTGAGGCAGCCCCGAAACCGGCGGCCCGCACCCAGCGATCAGACGAACGCCGAAAATTTTTATTATGTCAAGCAAATGCAGAACAAGACCCCTATGGTTGTTGTTCTGCAGGACGGCGAAACCATCAAAGGTGTGATTGACTGGTATGATAAGAACTCGATCAGGGTAAATCGGTCACCGGAACCGAACCTCCTCGTCCTAAAGCATTACATCAAGTACATGTATAAGGAAAACGAGGACAAGGACGTCGACTAACCGCAACTCGCTGGTTTCCCTCATGCGTCCTACGATCGGGATCACCGCCGGCGATCCAGCCGGAATTGGTCTTGAAGTCGTTCTTAAATCGATATCAACCACTCTGCCACTTGCCCGATGGGTACTTTTCGCAGATCGCTTTGTGTTTGAGCGCAACTGCGTGCTGTTTGCTGCCGGAATGAAACGCAAGTGGATCGCCAGTACCTCCGAGGTGACCGATGAACCTGTGCTGTTTGTCCGCGAGGTTGCTGGTGACGCCTCCGATGTCGGGTTCGGAAACTGTAGTCGCGACTCCGGAGAGCGCGCCCTTGCATATCTGAAAACCGCGGGAGAGGAGGCCCTTTCGGGGTCGATTCAAGCTGTAGTCACTGCGCCGGTCAGCAAAGAGGCCATTGGGGACGGCTTTCACGGCCAAACGGATTTCCTTGCCGAAATGGCGGGCTGCCAACAGTTTGGAATGGCTTTCTTCGCGCCTTCCTTTAAGGTTGTTCTTGCAACCATTCATCTTTCCTTGCGGGACGCTCTCGGGCTGATTTCCACCGATCATTATGTTCGGCTGATTCGGTTTGTTGATTCAGAGCTTCGCCGCTTCAAGTTCCTCAATCAGCGGATTGCGGTTGCCGCGATCAATCCACATGCCGGAGAAGGCGGAATCTTTGGAAGAGAAGACATCGACGTTCTCGCGCCGGCTGTGAAACAATGCGCTTCCGAAGGCATTGCCGTCTCAGGACCTCATCCGGCCGACAGTCTCTATTTCCGCGCGCACGCCGGCGAGTTCGACGTTGTGATTGCCCCATACCATGATCAAGGCTTGATTCCGGTGAAGCTGATTGCTCATGGACAAGCGGTGAACGTCACCCTCGGGTTGCCTTACGTGCGCACTTCACCCGATCACGGGACCGCGTTTTCCATAGCGGGTAAAGGCCAGGCCGATCCGGCAGGCATGACGGCGGCAATGGAATGTGCTGTGCACCTCGTGAATCGGCTGAAATAGCCACAAAAGAAAATTCGGGGCCAGACCACCTAATTCCCTATTTTCCAATCAAGGATTCCCCGACGGAAAATAGGGAATTAGGTGGTCTGGTCCCGAATTTCTGGCTATTCTTTTCTGCAGTCGCTGCAGAGTCCATAGATCTGCAGCTTGTGATCGAGGACCTTGAATCCGAGCTGTCCTGACGCTTCGTCCTGCAGGGCTTCAATTTCCGGCTTGTAAAATTCAATGGACTTGCCGCACTGCATGCAGATCATGTGATCGTGATGTTGATGATTGTAAAGATGTTCGTAACGCGTGATGCCGTCGGCCAAGTCGATCTCCCGGGCGAGTCCACAATCGGCGAGAATTTTCATGGTCCGGTACACGGTTGTATAGCCGACGCGCGGGTCGTTCTGGCGAACAACGCGGCAAATATCCTCAACGCTACGATGGCCTTCGTGTTCTAAAAAAATGTCCAGGATGAGCTGACGGTGCGGGGTGAGCTTCAGCTTATGCTCCTGCAAGTATTCCATAAAGACCTGCATTTCCGGAGCAAAGGCTTTCATGGACTCGGCTGACCCGGCGGAAGCAATTTCACGACGTCGTTGTAGAGCACGATTACGGTCAGCATCAGAAGAAAAACGAAACTCGCCTGCACAATGCGTTCTTTCATCCGCAAGCTGAGATCGTGTCCCATCAACGACTCGACAACCAGAAGCAAAATCACACCGCCATCGAGAATCGGTATCGGCAAGATATTCAGGATTCCTAGATTCAAGCTGATAACGGCCATGAAGGTCAGCAACGTGTCGAGTCCCGCTTCATAGGCTTGCCCCGAAACGGCGACGATTCCCACGGGTCCATCGAGTTGCCTGAGCGACGCTTGACGCTTGATCAACCTTCCGATGACCTGGAAAATCAGCACCGCGTTCTCTTTATTCGTCTCGATGGATTTCTGTAATGCGCCTAATAGACCGAGCTTCATGTGGACGGTCGGAACCGGCACATCGATTCCGATCATCTTGCGTCCATCTCTCAGGACCGGCGTGACATCAAGTACGATCTCCTGGGGTTGATTTTCATTGCGAACAACGGTAATCGGAAAGGTCTTTTCGGTTGTCTCCTGGATCGCCTGCTGAATCGTTCGTCCGCTGTTGCGGAGATCGACTCCATTCACGCGGATGATTTCATCGCCGGGTTTGACCCCACCCGCCATTGCCGGTGAATTCGGCTGCACGGCCCGCACCACCGTCCGGATGACCGGCAGCATGCCGGCATAGCCCGCGTCCTCGCGTCCGCGCCGCTCCGGAGTGATGGTAGTTTGTATCCGGCTCCCGGCCCGCTCAATGACGATCGGCAGGGTATGCCCCGGACTCGTCAAAAAATCATTCTGCACGGCCTGCCAATCGGGCTTCTCCTTACCGTCGAGCGAAACGACAAGGTCGCCCGGCTTCAACCCAGCCTTTTCTGCCGGAGAGCCTGGTTCAACAATCCCGATCACCGCCTGGCCGAGGACGAATTCCGGAACGTCGGTTCCATAAAGAAACAGGCCCATGACCAAGCCAATTGCCAGGAAGACATTCATGGCCGGGCCGGCGGCTGCTACGAGAAATCGTTGCCACTTCGGCTTGGATAAAAATTCGTACGCTTCTCCCGTAATGGTGTCGCTTGGCGTTTCGCCGGCCATTTTCACATACCCGCCCAAAAGAAACGCACTGATGCGATAGTCCGTCTCTCCTATCGCGAAACCGACGAGGCGGGGACCGAACCCTACGGAGAAGGTCTCCACTTTGATCTTGAAAAACTTCGCGACAAGGAAATGCCCCAGTTCATGGATGACAATGATGACGGAGAGCACTATGAGCGCGATGACGATGTTGGAAGCGATGCTGCCGATCATTCTCCTCCCTACGCTAGAACTTCGTCCATTCTAGCATGCTGCACGTCAGTGGCCCTTCGCCTAAGATAGCCATTGCAGGGCATACTTTCGTGCCCAAGTGTCGGCTTCGATAATAGTTTCAAGGCGATCCGCCTGGTTGGGTTTATGCGCTTCCAGGGTGCCGGCAATCAACTTGGGAATATCCGAAAACGAAATCTTTCTATTTAAGAATGCTTCTACTGCAATCTCATCGGCGGCATTAAGAACGGCAGGAGCTGTACCTCCTGCCTCGATCGCCCGGTATGCCAGGGAGATGCAGGGGAACTTCCTTCGATCCGGCTGCATGAAATCCAGCCGCGACACCAAATTCCAATCCAAAGGCGGTACGGGCGAAGAAAGGCGCTCTGGATAGGTAAGCGCGTATTGAATCGGCTGGCGCATATCGGCCGTGCCGAGTTGACCGACGACGGAACCGTCCACAAACTCCACCATGGAATGCATCACGGATTGCGGATGGACCATGATGTCGATCTTCTCCGCCGGAATATCGAACAGCCACCGCGCCTCGATCACTTCCAGTCCTTTGTTCATCAGGGTCGCGGAATCCACTGTAATCCGCTTTCCCATTTTCCAGGTTGGGTGTTTCAACGCTTCCTCGGGGGTAATCGAGGAAAACCTATCATGAGGCGTATCCCGAAACGGCCCTCCCGACGCGGTCAGGATCAACCGCCGCACTTCCGCTCGCTGGCCGGAACGCAGGCACTGATCCAGTGCGCTGTGCTCGCTGTCGACCGGAATGATTCGCGCCCCCGTGCTGGCAGCCGTTTTTCGGAGTAATTCACCGGCAATGACCATGGCTTCTTTATTTGCAAGCGCCACCGTTTTGCCTGAAGCGACAGCCGTGTACGTCGGTTGTATCCCCGCGGCACCTACGGCAGCCGAGACCACAATATCGACGTCAGCGGCTGAAGTAATTTTTCGAAGGCCCGACTCCCCGGTGACGATCTCCGGTATCGAGACCTTCAACTCGCGGCAACGCTGCTGAAACTCGTCGACCCGCCCGGCGTCGCCGATTGCGACAACGGCTGGATGAAATTGGGCCGCCTGCTCCGCGAGCTGTCTGGCCGCAGAGTTGGCGGCTAAAGCGAAGATCTGGAAACGATGCGAGAGATGCTCGACGACACGAAGGGTGTTTTGGCCGATGGAGCCCGTCGAGCCGATGAGTGTCAGACGTTTCATGGAACCAGCAACCAGTAGAATACGGGAGCCGCAAAAAAAAGACTGTCCAGGCGGTCCAGTATGCCCCCATGCCCGGGAAGAACAGAAGAAGAATCCTTAACCCCGGCGCTTCTCTTGAGCATCGATTCCGCCAGATCTCCGCATTGGCCGGCGACTGCTGTCACAGCCGAAATCCATATCAAATCCAGCCGCATCCCTCCCAACAGCCATCTTCCTCCGATGACACCTGCCACAACGGATCCGATGAAACCTGCAATCGCCCCTTCAACAGTCTTCTTTGGACTGACGGTAGGTGCTAACGGGCGCCTACCGAGAGCGCGGCCAGCATAGTAGGCCGCGCTGTCTCCAATCCAGATGATCGCAAAGAGTAACAGCACTTCTCTTCGGGGCATGAAAATCGTGAAACCAAGCGTGAGCGGGCAATAAAGGATACTACCCAACCCCATAGCCACACGGACCAGTGCGTCCTCCGCTGATGCAGTCAGCATTTCGATGGTCATCAGCGTAATCGCGGCAAAGACAGCAGCACCCAACACCCAAACCGGACCGCCGAGAAAAGACATGGATACGCCGCCGACTGCGGCCAGAAACCATCGCCCCGGCCTACCTATACCCCTCTTTACACCCAGGGAAAAAAATTCTTCAGCGGCCAGTATCGAGACGACGCCAATGATTGCCGCAAAAATCACGTTCGCGGAAAAAATTGTGATGAGGACGACCAGGGGAACACCAACACCAGCGGTGAGTACCCTCTCCCTCTGGGAGACGGTAGGGTGAGGGTCGCCGGACTTCGTCAATCCCGAGACCCTCACTCTACCCTCACCGCTCCAAATGACGATTGAACATTGAACAGTGAACAATGAACATTTCTTCCAATTTCATTGCTCACTACTCAACGTTCAATTGTCATTTGGGCGGGCTCCAGTCCGCCATAACGGCGTTCCCGCTTCTGGTAGGCGATGATGGCTTCGTAAAGATGCCGCTTTTCAAAGTCCGGCCACAAGGTCTCGGTCACCCAAATCTCGGCATAAGCGATCTGCCACAAGAGAAAATTACTGACTCGTAATTCGCCGCTGGTTCGAATCAACAGATCGGGATCCGGCTGGCCGGCAGTGTAAAGATACTGAGCGAAATGCTCTTCGGTGATGCCGCCGTGATCGGCTGCGGCCTTTCCGCCATTGCGCAGGAGACGATTAACGGCATCGACAATTTCGGCGCGGCCGCCATAATTCAGAGCAACATTGAAAATCATTCCGCTATTGCGGCTCGTTTTGGTAATGGCCTTGTCCAGTTCGGCCTGAACCGAAACATCAAGTTCGTCGGTCCGTCCGATCGTGCGAAATCGGATATTGTTTTGATGAATGTTTTCGAGCTCCTTGTTCAGGTATTCCTTCAGGAGTTGCATCAGCGTCGAAACTTCGCTGCGGGGACGCTTCCAGTTTTCGACTGAAAATGCGTAAAGAGTCAGGACAGGTATGCCGAGTTCAGCCGAACCTTCGACCACCTCGCGAACAGCGCTGATACCGGCACGATGCCCGGCAACGCGCGGCAAGCCGCGCTTGCGAGCCCAGCGGCCATTGCCATCCATAATAATCGCGACATGCGCCGGTAAAGCGCTTCGATCGATCTGAGGAAGAAGATCAGATGCGTTCGTCGCCATATAACTTTTCATCTTATCACGCGGCGATTAGCAATTTGCAATACAAAGTGCTTTAATATTCAACCCTCATCAGGTGCAAACCATGCGCAGGCAACGAAGGCCCGGCCAACCGCCGGTCGCGAGCCGCGAAGAGTTCTGGCATCTGTTCTGCACGCCTGCGGCCCTGCCCGATTTCCAACAGGGTTCCGGCAATCGTGCGGACCATGTATTGAAGAAAGCCGCTGCCACGAATCCGGAAGATCCATTCTGTCCCGGACCGGTCCCAGCATGCCTCATAGATGGTCCGGATTCGGTCCTCGATCTCCGTCGCCGCCGCACAAAAAGAAGTGAAATCATGATCCCCCAGAAAATAGCCTGTACCGCGGTCCAGTGTGTCTTCGCATAGTGGATAGCGGAATGGGTAAACATACCGGCATAGAAACGGGCTCACAACAGTACCGCGCCAGAGCCGATATTCGTACGTCTTCGAACGCGCCGATCGCCGCGCATGAAATTCCAGGCCGACTTCCTCCACGGTGAGGACGCGAATTTCACACGGCAGCAACGCATTTGCGCCCCGCAAGACCGCGGTTGTGTCCATTGTTCGAATTGTTTCGACATTTGCGACTTGGCCGTGCGCATGAACACCCGCGTCAGTACGGCCTGAACCTGTGACGGTGACCTCGTGATTGAAAAGCGTCTGGAGGGCTTGCTCGAGCTCGCCCTGAATCGTGCGCAGCTCCGGCTGAATCTGCCAACCGTGAAAGTCCGTTCCGTCATAAGCAAGCGTCAACTTGAGGTTTCGCATTCGATCGGTTATAGCATGTGCTTGGGCTTGGGAGCCATGCCGGCGATCAGCGCAACAATCATCACTTTTAACGAAGCAGACCGCATTGCGGAAGCTATCGGCAGTCTGTCCTGTTGCGATGAGATCATAGTGGTGGATTCCGGAAGCACCGATCAGACTCGAGAGATTGCGCTTGCGCGCGGAGCTCGGGTCATCGAGTGTCCATGGAAGGGATATTCCAGACAGAAAAATTTCGCAGCAGAACAGGCGCAGAGTGATTGGATCTTGAGCATCGACGCCGATGAAAGGCTGAGCATGGAACTGGCGGATGAGATTGTTTACTGGAAGAAAAGCGCGGCTGAAGGTTCAGGATTTGAAAAGGCCTGTGACCCTCACCCGGCGCGCCAGCCCCGCGAAGCGCGAGCCCGTCAGGGCGAAGCCTCAAGAAACGACTGTCGCGCCGCCCTCTCCCAGGGCGAGAAGGCCGTCTCCATGCCTCGGCGGGTCTTCTATCTCGGCCGCTGGATTAAGCATTCGGGATGGTATCCGGATCGCAAAATTCGCTTGTACGACCGGCGCGTTTGCCGCTGGGAAGGCGACTTCGTCCACGAATGGTTGAAGGTTGATGGTGCGGTGAGCGCCTTCAAAGGGGACCTTCTCCACTTCCCTTACCGGGACTGGAACGATCACGCCGCCCGCATCGCCCGCTATAGCGAGCTTGCCGCGCGTGCCGCGCGTTCAAGCGGACGGCGAGGAAATATTGGCAGACTTCTGCTGGCACCTCCTCTCGTATTTCTCAAAGCCTTTTTGCTTCGGGCAGGCTTTCTTGACGGGTGGCGCGGTCTGGCAATCGCCTACATGGGCGCCCGCTATGTTTTCCAAAAGGAGTTCCGTATACTGCGCTGATGGCTTTAGCGATCGCCGTGGTTTTCGGAGTCGTCATTGGCAGCTTTTTAAATGTTGTTATTCGTCGCCTTCCGGAGGGCAACTCGATCATCAGGCCGCGGTCCCATTGTCCGAATTGTAAGCGGCTCATTCGCTGGTATGACAACGTGCCGATTCTGAGTTACTTTCTACTGGGAGGCCGCTGCCGGCATTGCAACAGAAAGATTTCCATAAGATATCCTCTCGTTGAGGCACTCAGCGGCATCGTCGGTCTCTTGATGTATGACAAGTTCGGATTAGGCATCGAATGGGTCATCTTTTTCTCGTTCTCTGCAGCATTGATTGTGCTCGCTTTCATCGATCTCGATCATCGGATTCTACCGGATCCGATTACACTGAATGGGATCTGGGTCGGCATTCTCGCCGGTGTTTATCTCGCGCAACCTAGTTCTCTGGCGGTGCGCCTGTTACGTACTATCGGCCTCGAGACGACGAACTCCCGTGTAATGGCGCTGACGGCAAGTCTTCTCGGCGTCTTTATTGGCGGAGGGTTGCTGTGGGGAGTAGCCGAAGCATACTTCCGCCTGCGCGGCATCGAAGGAATGGGATTTGGTGACGTCAAGATGATGGCCATGGTGGGTGCTATCGGGCTGCTCTACATTCGCTTTGCAGGTAAAAGTCGCCAATATGAGCTGCCGTTCGGAACCTTCCTCGCAGCAGCAGGAATCGTCGTGGTCCTCTATGGCGACGAATTCATTAATTGGTACATGGACCGCATCATTCAGCCGAGCCTATGAATCCAATACTGAGCGAGCGCGTCACGGACAAAATGCCGAGTGGTCTAATTGTGGTCGATCGCCAAGGCAGGATCGTTGCACACAACCCGGCGAGCGAACGGATTTTCGAAGGCACATTGACCCGCAACTCCCGTTTGCGGGACTTGGTCCGAGAGGCTGAAACACTCGAGGGCTTGCTCCGGCGCTGTCTCGAATATGGGGAAGCATTTACGCGAGTCGAATTTAATGTGCCGAACCAGGCCGGTATCGACAAATTGATCGGAATCAACCTGTCGCCCATTACCGATTCGGACGGAATGGCCGAGGGCGCCATCTGCCTCTTATCGGACCTTACCGAAATCGTTGAACTCCAAAACCAAATCAAGCTTAAGGAAAATTTCGCCGCCCTCGGTGAAATGTCGGCCGGCATCGCTCATGAATTCAAGAACTCTCTGGCAACGATCTTGGGATACGCCCAACTGTCGACCGAGGAGACGAATGTGGTCACACTCCACAACTATGCACTTGAGATTCATAAGGAGTCACAGGCTCTTTCGCGCATGGTGACAGACTTCTTGAACTTCGCGCATCCGGTGTATACATCGATGCATGATGTCGATCTGACCGATTTGTTGGCAAATGCCATTGCCGATGTTCGAAACCTGCGTCCCGGCCCTTATGAGGTGCGGTTCGCGGGCGGCAGCAAAGCGGTGACTGCCTGCGATCCGATTTTGATGCGTCAATCCTTCCTCAATCTGCTGATCAACGCCGTCGAAGCGTTGAATGATTCCAAGGGCGCGATATCGGTATCCGTCGTAAAGGAGCGAGGTTACATTCGGATCTTGATCGAAGACGATGGACGAGGCATCCCCCACAATGTGATCTCGAAGATATTTCTGCCCTTCTTTACGACCAAAACGCACGGCACGGGCCTCGGCTTATCGTTGGTACAAAAGATCGTGCTGGCACATAACGGCCGAATCGAGGTTCAAAGCGCCGAAGGCGAAGGTACGCGCTTCACGATAACTCTCCCAAAGCTAATAACTGCTCTGTGAAAGGCGTAGGTCTCAACTGTAGCGGCGGTCTATGACGTCTATGACCACCGGCTATGTCGAAATGCTGGACCGTCGGCGCTCATTGGGTGCCGCTACAGTTACGGTGTTGATTTCACCATGACACCGTTTTAATGTTTCGCTTGCCCGCCCCTTTTCCAGCCCCAACCGGATTACCCGTTGTCAAATCGTGGATTCACACTGATTGAAGTAGTGATCACTTCCGCCGTTGTGGCGTGTGGATTGGCTGCCGTAGCCTCGATGTTTTCTCTCGCCGTCCGGGCCGATATAGCCAATCGACAGGCAGCAGTGGCGGCTGCTTTGCTGTACGACAAGATGGAGCAGTTTCGATCGACGCCATTAAATGATCCGCTCTGGGCCGATGGAGCGGATGATATTACCTACGATGCGAAATACATGCGCGTCTGGCAGGTACGCGGCGGCCCGCTGAGAACTGTCACCATTACGATATATGCCGAAAATGCATCAAATCGCAAACAGAGCGAGTTGATCCGAGCCACCACTCTTGTAAGCGGCACGTTCTGATGATTAATCGGTCGCGCGCTTTCTCCCTAATTGAATTGCTGTTGGCGCTGGCAACGACTCTTGCCCTCAGCGCGATGATGTTTCATCTTTTTCAGCACAACGAACGTGTCGTCCGAGATCGGACTCTCGTTATGGACATGCAGCAGACTGCGCGAGTCGTGGCTTCGCAGATTGCCGACGAGATCCGGATGGCTGGCCAGGGAGTACCCGTGCACAGTTCGAAGTTTGATACCACGATGGTGGAATCAATGGCTGTCGTTCTCCCGGCGTCGACGAACAGCCGCATCGACTTCCGCGCGGGACTCTCTGACGCTGAAAGCGCGGTAACCGGCGTGCCGCCGCTTGATGTGACCCTGAACCTGCAAAGCACTGTTTCCGTCAATGACGGATCGGCCTTCTCGGCGGCTTTGGGTACCACATTGCCCTCCGGCAAGTTCATCTATCTCTGGGGCGCGGCATCTAACTCCACCTGGACCTGGGTGCGGGCGGAACTAAATGCCGTCACCTCCGCAAGCTTGACTATAACCCCGCGGCAAACTTCGAACACGAACAACACAATCCGTTTCATCCGCTTTCCGACGGTCACGCTCGAGGAAGCTGTATCGATTTATCTGAGCGGCAACAGTGTCCGTCGCGCAACCGCCACCGACATGAGCAACCCGGCAAGCCCTCAGTGGTCCGCTGCAAACGAGATCGGGAAGAACTTCACTGCTCTGAACTTCACTTACTTCGACTCATCCGGCAACGTTGTCGCCCCGACTTCACTGGCGAATCGTATTTCAATCGCACGGGTCGATGTTCAATTGACGGTTCAAACAGCCGACAGACTCAGCACCGGCAGACAGCCGACGCATTCATTAAAGCTGAGGACAATTCCCAGAAATCTGCAGCTACGCTCGGCAAACTGATATTATCC
>WNGQ01006298.1_pt1 | contig 15959 bp, 13 predicted proteins | sample 5407661 | NCBI WGS metagenome assembly WNGQ01 (sample SAMN13153382, study PRJNA577476) | soil metagenome | isolation source: 60 cm soil or saprolite under Garry oak tree replicate 2 | place: USA:California | collected 2016-06-15 | reverse complement strand
GGTTACTATAAACATGGCACCCCTGACGGGGTTTAGGTCGGCGGCTCCGCTGCCTGGCTGCACGAGCCTTTCCGTTGGAGCAGGCCTCGATCCGCTGGCAAGCGTGAAAGGCGCCAAGCTCGAAAAACTAGTGGCATTGGCCGAGGACTTGTGCGCCCCATCACGCATGCTCCGAATTTCTGGCGTCTGGCGCCGCTGACGACGTAGGCTGCAGCCATGCGCGTTTTGATTGTTGGCTGCGGCTACATTGGTCTGCCGCTTGGGACCGAGTTGGTGAAGTTGGGCCACGAGGTGTTCGGTTTACGCCGCAGCCCTGCGGCCCAAACTGATTTGAAAGCGGCGGGCATCAACCCGCTGACCGCCGACATCACCCGCCTGGAAACGCTGGCCCAATTGCCCGCAACCTATGAGTGGGTGGTCAACTGCGTCAGTTCGGCTGGCGGCGGGGCTGAAGACTACCGAGCGGTTTATCTCCAAGGGACGAGAAACTTGATCGAGTGGTTCTTGGCCGCGCCCCCGAAGAAATTCGTCTATACCAGCAGCACCGGCGTTTATGGACAGACAGATGGCTCGCTCGTCACGGAAACCAGTCCAACGGAACCGGCAGCGGAGACTGCGAAAATTCTCGTCCAGACCGAAGAGGTCCTGCTGAAGGCTGAGCAGGAGAGGAAATTCCCGGCGGTGATCTTGCGAGTGGCGGCCATTTACGGGCCAGACCGCGGCTATTGGTTCAAGCAGTATTTGAAGAACGAGGCGAAGATTGAAGGCAAAGGCGACCGTTTCCTGAACCTGATACATCGGGACGACCTTGTGAGGACAATAATCGCAGCGTTGAAGAACGGCCAGCCCGGCCAGGTCTATAACGCGGTGGATGACGAACCGGTCACCCAGTTGGCCCTCTACCAGTGGCTTTCAAGCGCATTGGGTAAGACGCCGCCGCCTTTTGCGCAGGAGGACGCTGACCCCGGGAGCAAACGCGGGCGGACCAGCAAGGAAGTTTCCAATCGCAGACTCAAGCTGGAACTCGGCTATCAGTTTAAGTATCCGACTTTTCGACAGGGTTACGCCGCCGAGATTTCGCGCGAAGCAACCCGCTCCGCGGCAACAGTTGACTCTTCCAGCCGAACTACGTCCACGCCAACGGTCAACTGATGTCTGCCGCCGCCGACAATGACGCCGCGAATGGGGCTGACGTCGTCGAAGTCGCGCCCGCAAGCCACGATGATGTGGCGATCGGATGGCAGCAGGTTGTTGGTCGGGTCCACGTCAACCCAACCCGCAGGCGGAATGAGAACCTGCACCCAGGCGTGCGAGGCATCCGCGCCAATCAGTTTGGGCTTGCCGGGCGGCGGCTGCGTTTCCAGGTAACCGCTGACGTAGCGGGCCGGCAAACCCACCGCCCGCAAGCAGCCAATTTGGAAGTGCGCGAAGTCCTGGCACACGCCGCGTTTGTTCCTGATCACCTGAGCCATCGGTGTGGCGACAGTCGTGGCCCTCGCATCGAATTTGAAATCCCCGTGAATGCGCCGGGTCAGATCCAGAACGGCCTTCAGGATGGGGCGCTGCGGAGCGAACGACGCGGCAGCGTAGTTGGCAAAATCCGGGAGACGCGGGATCAGCGGGGAGGCGAAAGCGAATTCGCCGGCTTCCAGGCCAGCCGAAGGGTCGCCGGCGCCGCAGCGGTCGCGAACATTCTCCCAACTCAGCGTCTGCAAGACGTCCGGCGGTGCGCCCCGCAGCACCTCCACCCGGCTCAGCGCAGTGACGATTAAACTGCGGTGGGCGCCTTCGACGGTAAAAAACGCGGTGTAGTTGCCGAAGTAATCCTGGCGGCTGTTGGTAAGCGCCGGAGCGGGCTGGATGAGGAGTTCGTGTTGCAGGCATTGCTGTGACGGGCATTGGCGCGGGGCCAGGCGGGCAATGTGATGGGACACCGAGACATCGCTGGTGTAGGTGTAAGTGGTGCGGTGAATGACCTCGTAGCGCATGGGCTGGTCTAGCTTGTCCGCGTGACCGCGTGGGTGAAGTAGTGGTGGGTGAAGGTGTCCGAAATGGCGCGCAACGCGTCGGCGAAACGGGCCAGCAACGGGCTCAAGCTGTCGCCGCGCCCGGCCAGGCGCGCTTCGGCCAGCGCCAGCAAGTCCCCGCCGGCCAGCAGCGCGCCAAGCGCTTCGATTTGTTGCGCCTCGCGATTGACACCGTCCGGAGCGTCCCCCGGCAGGTTGGCGGCGTGATTGGCCAGCGCATTTACCTGAAACGCCAGCGAGCGCGGGTTGCTTTCGTCGGACAACAGCAGATCCAGCGCAGTCGGCCATTGCGGCTGGGCAAAGTAGCGCCTCCGATAGGTCATCACGCTATCGGCAATTTCCAGGATCGCCTCCAACGGACCCAAACCGCTGGCCTCCACCGCCAGGCCGCCTTGGACCAGGGAGGTGATGTTTGCAGCGCGTTCCAGCCGCCGGCCAATGTCCAGAAATCGCCAGCCATGGCCGCGCGTCATGTTTTCCATTTCCATCCCGGCGAACGCCGCCAGGTCCACGATCAGCATGTTGAGCAGCGCCAGCGTCTCGGAGGCCGGCACGCGTCCTGGCCGCGCCCGAGTATCCAATTGCAGTTTGTTGAGAATCCGCCAGGTGTCGGCGGAGAAACGGTCGCGCAGCGGGAAGGCGATGCGGCTGAGACGTCCGATGACCTCGCGCAAGGCCCCGAGCCGCTGTGCGTGGTAGATGAGCAAATTAACTTCGCGTTCGACTCCCGCCAGCGTGTGACGCGCGCGGAACCTGCCGGGGAATAAGTCGAGGTTGACCAACAGCCGGATCAGGGCGGCCAGTTCGGTAGTTTCTTCTGCCCCGGCCTCGCCGGCCAGCCGCGCCAGCACGCACCGCAACAGGCGCACGGTGTCTTCGAGCCGTTCAGCGTAGCGGCCCAGCCAGTAAAGATTGTCGGCCACGCGGCTGGGCACTTCCGCCGCGGCGCGTTCAAGGCGCACAACTTGGGTGCTGGATTTGAGCAGGGTGACCTGGCTGACGGGTCCGTCGGCCAACACCCAGGTGTCTTTGCTGCCGCCCCCGCTCTGCATTGAGACGACCAGACGGTCGGGCGACGTGGAAAAGCGCGTCAGACCCCCCGGCGAAACACTAAACCCTTCGGTCGTGGCGCACACGAAGCAGCGCAAAACCATTGGCCGCGGCTCCAGCGGGCCTTCTCCCAACACGGGCGCGGTGCTCAGCGCGACCCGCTCTTGCGCAATGAAGTCGAACGGCGCCGCCTGCATCGCCGCGAGCAGCGCAGCGCGTTCCTTCGCAGATAAACGGCCGCCGAACGCGGGCTCGCCGCCGGCTCGTGAAAAGGCGCTCTTGACCACCAACTGGTCGAGATGCTCGCGCACATATTGAAATTCCTTCTCCTGGCCGCACCACCAGGTGGCAACGGATGGTAGTTTCAGTTCCTGGCCCAATAGTTCACGGCACAGCGCAGGCAGAAAAGGCGTCAGCGCCGGCGCCTCGACTGCGCCGCTGCCGAGCGCGTTGGCCACAGCGACATTGCGGGCGCGCGCAGCCTCGACCAGGCCAGCCACGCCAAGAAACGAATTGGCCCGCATTTCCAGCGGGTCACAGAAGGTGTCGTCCACCCGCCGCAGGATGACATCCACCGGTTGAAGCCCCTCCAGCGTTTTGAGAAAGACCCGGCGGTCACGCACGGTGAGGTCTCCCCCTTCGACCAGCGGAAACCCAAGGTAACGCGCCAAATAAACATGTTCGAAATAAGTCTCGTTGAACGGACCGGGCGTCAACAGCACCACGTTGGGCTGGCCGCGCGGCCCGGGGGCCAGAGCGCGCAGCGTATCGCGCATGACCTGAAAAAAATCCGCCAGCCGCTCCACGTGACAATCGCGGAACTCGTCGGGCAACACGCGCGAAAGCACGATCCGGTTCTCCAGCGCGTAACCCGCCCCGGAGGGCGCTTGCGTGCGGTCCGACAGCGCCCACCAGCGGCCATCCTGCGAGCGGCCCAGATCCACGGCGTGCAGGAACAAAAAGATTTGGCGCGCTGGAACGACCCCGTGACACGGCCGCAGAAAAGCGGGACTTGCTTGCAACACCGCCGCCGGCAGGGTTCCTTGCCGGAGCAAGCGTTGCGGACCGTAGGCATCGGCAAGAATGAGGTTCAACAACTGGGTCCGCTGCGCCAGACCGTCGGCGGGGGCAATTATCAGCGGCACCAGGTCCAGCGACCAAGGACGGCTCAGGCCCTTGGCGTCACCATAGGCGTTGTAAGTCACTCCATGCTCGCGCAGAATGCGAAAAGCGCTCTCGCGGCGCGCGGCCAATTCCGCCCGCTCGATGCGCCCCAGCGAACCGATCAGCGTCTGCCAGTGCGCGCGCTGCCCTCCGTCGGCGGCTACCATCTCGTCATAGGCTCCCCCCAGTGGCCGGTAGCCGTCCACCAGAGGCGCGGCCCACCGCTCTGCTTCAACCGTGCTCATCGCGTCGCGTGCAACACTGGCACGTTGAACGCAGGAATGCAATCGTGAGCGCCCCTACACTACGTCCGTCTGGTCCGCCTTGGTGTTCTTCGTGCTGCCTGTTTTAGCGTCAAGCCTGGCCAGAAGCCGAAAGATAGGAGCAAAAATGGCAATGTTGAAAACAGCAAGCAAACCGCAAACGGCAAAGAAAAGCGCGATGATGGCCAGCCACCCAAAGAGAATAAAAATTTCCCGATAGTAAAGGCTGCAGCCGAGTGCGACGAAAGTGAACCCAACCAGAAGCGCGAACAGAAAGCGATTGATGACGCGAGGATTTTCCATAAAAGCTAGCATCGCCTGGAATTTAAGATTCGTCAAAATATCTCCCTGACGTTCCAAAATAGTTTCAGTGAACTGCTTGATTCATGCCCTTGGACCCGGACAGGGTCCCGTCCGCAGCCGTGGATAAGAATTTCCGGCGATCTTCGTCCTGCATGAAAATGTCATCGAGCTGAAGATGGATGAAGCCACGTGAAAGAGAATTGACCGACTGTTCAGCCGCTGATGAACGGCATTGAACCCATTCTGTCGGTCGCCTTCTTCCGAACTGAAACCGGTCGCGAGCCGGTTCGCGAATGGCTCAAATCGTTGCCACGCGAAGAACGGCGCATCATTGGCGAAGACATCAAGACCGTGCAATTCGGCTGGCCGCTTGGAATGCCGCTGGTCCGGAAGCTCGACAAAGATTTGTGGGAAGTTCGCTCGCGTCTGCCCGACCGCATTGTCCGAATCATTTTCACGACCGGCGAGCGCCGGATGATTTTGCTCCACAGCTTTATCAAGAAACCGCAAAAGACGCCCAAAGGAGATTTGGAACTGGCGAAAACACGCCTCCGCCTGCTACAGTAGTGACATGAAACAATCGCACATCGGTTCTGATTTTGACGACTTTCTGAAGCAGGAGGGCCTCCTCGCGGAATGCGAAGCCGGTGCGCTCAAGCGCGTCGTGACTTGGCAGATCCAGCAGGAAATGAAACGCCGAAAGATTTCCCGCGCCAAACTCGCCAGCCGCATGAAAACCAATCGGGCGACGCTCGACCGGTTGTTTTCGGAAAAGGAGTCTTCCGTGACGCTTCAACTTCTGGAACAAGCCGCGCTCGCTCTTGGCCGGAAATTAAGAGTGGAATTGGCGTGAGTCTCTGCGCCAACACCGACCCGGAGCGCGACAGCATCTCCACAAAAGGCCGGCCAGGCTGGCCGCCACGGCCTGCTCTGCGCATCGAGCGGGGGCCGATACGACAAAAATCGGCAAAAAACCGCCGGTTCGCAGGCCAACCGGTCTGGTGCTCATGGGGCTGTAATAAGCGAGAGCAGAAACCAATCCTCCCTCACCCGCTCAGCGTACAGGTGTCGGGCGGCGCGGCAAAAAGCAATTTCTTATCAGTTCGCGGTTTTCGGTGGTTGACCAGGATGCGACGCCGGCCATTTGCAATGCCTTAAAATACCCGCGAGAACCACGGGAAATATAGGCTAATTAATTAGTCCGCCAAATACCTTGGGGCGGTGGCGTAAAGGGTCAGAAGCTGTGAAAAAATTGGAAAACTCGCCGAAACCGGTACAAGCACCATTGGGAATCAAAGACTTGCGAGAGTGGATTTCGGAAATTTTTAATTTTTTCACAGCTTCTCAGCGACGGCGGACGCGGCGAGCCAAAGCAGGTAGGGCGCGTCACTCCGTGCGCGCCGTTGTGCCCTCCCATCAGTCGGCGCGCACGGAGTGACGCGCCCTACCCGCCTTCACTGAGGCATTACGCGGTGGCCAGATCTCTGCTTGCAAATTTGGGTCTCTAAGCGTATCTTCACGTGGTGAGGCGAAAGCTCGTTGTTGTCCTGATCGTCTGTTGGACCATGGCCGTCAGTTATGGTCTGCATGCCCTGATGCTTTATAAAGGAAAGCCCGGCTCGGTGGGTGGGACACCAGAGATATGGCCTCGCAACGAGTTGCTCAATCCATCGCCGGACAAACCTCAGTTGGTGATGTTTGCTCATCCGATGTGTCCCTGCACTCGAGCAAGTCTGGGGGAGCTCGAATTGCTGGCAGCGCAAGCCAAGGGCAAATTTGATGCGGCCATCCTGTTTTATCAACCCGAAGGCAAGGGAGAAGCCTGGTCGAAAACAGCATCCATTGATATGGCTCGATCCATTCCGGGGGTCCGCGTCATTTTGGATAAGGACGGCCGTTTGGCGAGCCGATTTGGAGCCGAAACGTCGGGGCATACTCTTGTTTATGCGCCCAATGGCAGACTCATTTTCAGCGGTGGCATTACCGGGTCTCGCGGACATTTGGGAGCTAACGGGGGATTTGACTCCGTTCTGCATTTAATCAGCAATGGGTCAATCCCTTCACAACCAACGACTGCCAAAGTTTTTGGATGCGGACTCCTTGACCGATGCACGAACAGCCAGACAGCCGAAACCAGGTAAGCCTCACCCGCACAGGCGCACTCCTTCAGCAACACAAAGACCAGCTCGCTCGAAATACGAGTCGCATCTTTGTAGTCCTGATGCTGCTCCAATGGGTGGGCGCGGTTTTGACGGCCACCATTATTTCTCCCAAAACCTGGATCGGGACGACCAGTTCGGTTCACGTCCATGTTTGGGCCGCGGTGTTTCTCGGAGCCATCATTACCTTTGTTCCGGTGGGCCTGGCTCTGGTGTACCCCACACGAGCTCTGACGCGCCACGTCATCGCTGCCGGACAGATGCTGATGTCGGCATTGCTCATCCATATTACCGGCGGGCGAGTTGAGACGCATTTTCACGTTTTCGGTTCATTGGCGATTCTGGCATTTTATCGGGATTGGCGGATTCTGATCACCGCCTCCATCGTCGTTTACATTGACCATCTGCTTCGCGGCTATTACTGGCCACAATCCGTGTACGGAGTCCTTAACGCCAGCCCCTGGCGGGCTGTAGAACATGCCTGGTGGGTCGGATTCGAGGTGGCCTTTCTATGTATCGCGATTTGGCAGAGCATCCGTGAAATGGAGGCTATCGCGGAGCGCCAGATCAAATTGGAATCCGTCAACAGCAAAATTGAGGCCGAAGTCAAAGAGCGGACATCCGAGCTTTGCTCTATTAATAAACAGATGGAGACGTTCTGCTATTCCATGTCACACGATCTCAAAGCCCCGTTGCGAGGAATCCAGTCGTTTTCGCAAATCCTCATTGAAGATCATGGGCAACAACTCGGTGAGAAGGCGAAGGATTGTGTAGCCCGAATTCAAGATTCCGCTACCAGAATGAACCGATTGGTTAATGACCTTCTCGAATACAGCCGTGTCAGTACGGGAAGCCTGCCGGTAACTCCCGTGGATCTAACCAGGGCAACGGAAGAGGCCATTCGTTTGCTTTCCGCTGAAGTCCAGGAGCGTGCCTCTTCCATCAACGTTCAGCCTGACTTGGGCGTGGCGCTTGGCCATGATGCGACGGTGGTCCAGGTGATGTTGAATCTGCTTTCAAATGCGCTGAGGTATGCAAAACTGGGAACAGCCCCGGTGGTGAACATTCGATCTGAATGCCGTAATGGGCGCATACGAGTGGAGGTGCAGGACAATGGCATTGGAATCGCCCCTCAGTACCATCAAAGAATTTTTGAGATTTTCGAGCGAATCCCTGGCGCCAACACACCTTGCGGCACAGGCGTCGGTTTGGCAATTGTTGCGAAGGCAATCGAACGGCTCGGGGGAAAACTCGGCGTCGAGTCAATTCCCGCAAGCGGCAGCACTTTTTGGTTCGAATTACCCAGCGTCACCCCCCTTGCGGCAAGTCGTCGTTCAAAGGCCCCGTCAGCGCTAATGCTCGATGCGTGACGAGATGGCCGGGCGGTCCAAGCGCGAATTCAATCGGACTTGCCGCATTTTCTGTCGGTCAGCAGACGGCTGCTTTCCAAGCGACGGGCACGGGCTCTGTCAGTACCACCAGCCGCCGCGCAATCCCTCTTCTCCCTCTCTCCATCGGATGGAGAGAGGGCTGGGGTGAGAGGCCGTGCGCGACCCTGCTGCCAGCGGGTCTTCCCCCTCTCCCATCCGATGGGAGAGGGCCGGGGTGAGGGGCCGTCCTTTCTCCAACCGGTGGTAATAATAAGATGCGCCCGGCGGCCACTGTCGCGCCGAAACCCATTGAAATCCGTTTTCTGCCGACGATGATGCAGGCGGTATTTGAAAAGCATGAAGATACGACAACCTATTCTTATCGCGGAGGACTCCTCGGATGATGTCCTTTTTTTGAAGCGAGCGTTTCTCAAGGCCGGAATAGACGCGCCATTGGTTTTTGTGAAAGATGGAGAAGAAGCGATAAACTATTTGGCTGGCATAAACGAATTTGCGGAACGGACCACCCACCCGTTTCCCGGGTTATTCTTGCTTGATCTGCAAATGCCGAAGATCAATGGATTTGAAGTGCTCAGGTGGTTGCAGAAGCAACCGCGCATGAGGCGCTTGCTGGTCGCTGTATTGACTTCCTCCACGGCGCCCAGAGACGTAAATCGAGCGTATGATCTGGGGGCGAACTCCTATCTCATGAAACCATTGTCGGTGGACGGCTACCTGGAAATTGCGGAAAAAGTGCGCGGGTACTGGTTGGAACTTAATCACCCGCCCGATTGCACAGCCGAAGAATTTTAGCGCTCAGTCAAACTCCGCAGTCAACTTATGAAAACCAAAAACATTCTCAGATTGGTGATTTGCCTCCTGCTCACCTGTACCGTAAGAGCCGATTGGCTTTTGGACACTAACACTTGGAATGCCTTAACGCCATTCTGCGACTCGCAAATGACTGTGACCAATGGTTCGGCTTTTTTCCTTAATCGCGGGATTCTTGTCAGCCAATCAAATTTTCCAACTTCAATAGAAATCAGAGGCAGCTTTGAATTTGTCGGGAACACGGACGACCAATTTGAAGTTAATCTGCGCACTGACGGAACACTGGTAAACCCAGCTAAAAACTTCCCTCTCGGCACATATGTTCATTTTGGGGGTGGGGACATTGCCTTAAACGCACCAAACAATGTCGGAATCCACGATGACATTGCCGGCACCTCCGCTCCCACGAATTTCACTTTCGCTCCGAATACGTTTTACAATTTTCGCATTATTGATGACGGCACCAGTATCACTCTTTACTTAGACAATTTGACGACGCCATTTATAACGTTAAGCACCACCAATAGACAGGGTAGTGCAACCAACAGAATTGATATGGAAAATAGCAGAGGTAGTTGCGGTGGAGGTCAGGGAACCGACGGGGCGGGAATTGTCCTAAAATCCTTCACAGTCAGAGAATTTGTGAATTTGAATATTTATACGGCCATCGAATTGGGGTTCATCACTCAGAGCAACGAGATCTATCAACTCCAAGCTTCGCCGGATTTGAACACTTGGACAAACTTTGACGCCCAGGTTCAAGGCACGGGCAGCAATTGGTTCAAGACTTACTCAATCAGAGGCCAGCCGCGGTTATTTTACCGGATACAGGTGGTGCAATGATTTGATTTCTTAAGGCAGGCTCAGCTCTGGAGATTGGCATTTGACCGTGTGTCGGCTCCGTTTGCTGTCGCCGTTCATTCTTTCATGTGCGCTTCGCGTGTCACCGAGCAGTGATTGCAGACACGGGCATGATGAACCGTGCTGCGGCAAAGGCCGGTGGGAGCCGCCGCCGTTGCAGACGTCTGGGTAAGAAATGGCCAGAAGCGGGTGAATTGCGGCTCAGGCGTCAAACATAGCCCGGAACGGCTTCGGAAGGGCGCAGCAGGCCAAGGCGAGTTTCAAGCCGTACTGTGGAAAACTCGCCGTACGAAATGAACAGAGGGGGTGGAGGAAACGTCGGCAGCGACCAGAGGAATGTTTGCCACGATGCTTGAAAGGGCTGATGCGAAGGAAGCCATTGCTCTAAACCTGTCGCGCCTCCGCTCCACTCGACCAGTGGGTAATAGTGCTGTATACTGCTTTCATCGGAGTACGGGCCGAATGAAATTTGCCTGATTTCCCTTATAAAGTAACTGTATTTATGGAGATTTGGCTTAGGGCTGCCGGCTTCGGTCGGTCGCTCTTAAAGCATTATCTCCTTTTTCTTTTTAGGTCCCTTTCGACCCATACGGGGGTCCCTCCATCGACCAAAACCTCAAGAGCTGGTTTCTTCCAGCAGGCGAAAACCCTCGATGTTGCTTATCTTGTGCATACGCTTGCCGCGATGCAAAACACCTTTCAAAAACACCATGCTCCCGGTCATGTGAGCCTTATCTGCAACTGCGTACTCGTCAGCGTTAAGGTCCACATGTGCGGGGAGGATCTCTTCTTCGTGGAAAAGCCACAGCCCAACGTCGCCCGCGCGGCGTCCGTGTGCGCCCAAGTCCCCATTCAGGGTTTCGACCGTGGCAACAAATACCGATTCTTTGTCTTCGCCAGATGGACGAAGCTTCGAATGAATGTCACTCACTACCGGAAAATAGTCGGGGTTGAATTTAACTTCTTTAGGAGCTTCAGAATTTGAAGGCTCTGGCTTGGTACTGGCCCATGTCGCGGAAATTGATAGGGTGACGCCGTCTCTGAATGACTGCATTTGCAGAAGAGCGTCGCAAAGATTCCAGCTTATGACTGGTTCCCCGGGGATGTTCTGGTAAACCTTTTCGACCTCATCTCGTTCAATCGCCTCCACAATCCGTCTCGAGGAACGCAGAAGAAGCTTTGTTGCCTTTCGAACAAACGGCTCGCTCTCACCGATCAACTCTGGCGGATTTTCTATGATGCCGAACGGGCAGACGATTCTCACGATGTAGCTACCTCGCTCAGTCTGTCCTAGTCGGCACGAACTCAGAAGTTCGGCGGCTTCGGTGCGGCTCATCCGTGCGTGATGTGATTGGGGGCTGACAACGCTACAGGCTGCAGCAAGCAATGCCTTCTTCGCACCCTCTAACAAATTAATGCCGTCCTGCAAAGAAACAGAACCACCAACAGTTTCGGGTTCGATCAGTCGAAACCGTAGTACGTCCGCGTTTGGCAGCATGAGATCGTTCAGCACGGATTCAATGCTTCGATTTTCTATGGCAGCAATTCTCCACGCAGCATCCAGCACCATCTCTGCGTACTCTGTGATATTCGCATCAATAGGAATAATGATTTGCCGTAACGCCTCACTAGAATGGCGAAACAAGTAAATCCGTCCCTTGACGCCTTCCTTCACCTGCTCCCAACCGTTCGCCTTGGCGTACTCGCGAACGGACTGAGGCGAAATTACGTTCGCCATCTCTAAAAAGGTCGGGTCAGCTTTCATACAAGAGTTCTTCCTGCCGGGAGATTCTCGTCATCAGTGCCACGAGCCCTTCTGGTGAAAATGGCTGTGTTTTCGGCACATAAACAGTAACCCCCGTTTTGTTTGTCGTTTCTGGGGCGCCACGAAGACTCACCCAATACGCGCAGCGCTTCATCGCCAGTTCACTCTCACTGTGCACCAGCCAGTCCGCAGCATTCTCAGGCAGAAATAATACCACCAAAATTCGCGGAGGCATTGTGCCGCTATTCCGAAGCTTGTCATACCGTCCAACGTCCTTCATAAAATACGATAGACGGCCGTTATCAAGTGTCGGCTGTTGCTCTGTTGCCTTTAACTGTACGTGCAATGAAAAATCCGTCAGCACGGAATCTACCGAAAACCGTTCAACCGCATTAATCTCCGCATCCACACCAGCATTGTCCAGATGACGGTTCGCGTACATACAGTTCATGCCTGCTTTTGCCGCAACGGCGTGCAGGTACGCATAGCTTAACTCGGCTTCTGTGTCATTCGTGCTTAGCAACGGCATAAAATAGTCGCGAAACCAGGCAAGACCTTATTATGTTCCCATGTTCGTTTGATGCAATGGCGAAGTCACCCTCAACTTCCCCGACAGCAGCTTCGGCAGCATCGCGTCCCGCGACGCCGCCAGGGTGCGGGATTCATTGCAATTGGCGAAAATGCGGCGAATTGGCGGGACACCAGGTGATGGAGCCCTCGCTGAACCATTTCAACTGCTCATTCTTGGCAGCAGACGCTTAAGCCGTTTCCAGCGCGGTGGCAGACGGCTCACCCAACTAAATTTTCCTCAAATCCAGTGTAAATGGGAAATCGGGATTGCGCTCGACCAGCTTCGGCTGCATCGGGCCGGGCGTGTGGCCGATGCGGAGAAAACGCGTCAGACGGCGGGTCTCGGCTTCGTAGGCGTTTACCGGGAACACATTGTAACTTAGGCCGCCGGGATGCGCCACATGATAGGTGCATCCGCCGAGGCTGCGTTGGTTCCAGGTGTCCAAGATGTCGAACACCAGCGGCGCGTGGACGCCAATGGTCGGATGCAGGCAAGTCGGCGGTTGCCAGGCGCGAAACCGGACGCCGGCGACGTATTCGCCGTTGGTGCCGGTCGGGTGCAGTGGAATAACGATGCCGCCGACACAGATGGCGTGGCGCGTGCCGGTCAGCCCCCGCACCTTGACCTGAACGCGCTCCAACGACGAGTCCACGAAACGGACCGTGCCGCCTGGGCCGCTCTCTTCGCCCAGCACGTGCCAGGGCTCCAGCGCCTGGCGCAGTTCAAAGTATATGTTCCTGACTTCGAGGTCGCCCAACTGCGGATAGCGAAACTCAAAGTGCGGCGCAAACCAGTCGCTTTTCATCGGGTAGCCGCTGGTTTGCAAATCCTTGATGACCTCCTCCAGGTCGCACCAAACAAAATGCGGCAGCATCCAGCGGTCGTGAATGTCTGTGCCCCAGCGGACCAGGCGGTTGTCGTAGGGCTGGTTCCAGAACCTGGCGATGAGCGCGCGCAGAAGCAGTTGCTGGGCCAGGCTCATCTGCGCATGCGGCGGCATTTCGAACGCGCGCATTTCGAGCAGGCCGAGCCTGCCGCTGCTGGTTTCGGGCGAGTAAAGTTTATCAATGCAAAACTCGGCGCGATGCGTGTTGCCGGAGGCATCAAGGAGCAGGTTTCGGAACAATCGATCCACCAGCCACGGCAGTATGCGCGGGGCAGGCGTCTCACCCTGCCTGGATCCAGTTCCGGTCCGGCCCGTTGCCGGCGGGACAGGTGCAACGCCCCTCCGGCCACTCGCAGGCGGGGACGCCTGCGTCAGTAGCGGGTCGGGCACTTGTTTGAAGGCGATTTCGAGTTCGTAAAGCGAATCGTTGCGCGCCTCATCCACTCGCGGACTTTGACTGGTTGGACCGACGAACAAACTGCTGAACAGAAACGACAGCGACGGGTGGTTCTGCCAATAGCCCAGCAGCGAACGCAACAAATCGGGCCGGCGCAGCAACGGCGAATCCTGCGGCGTAGGGCCGCCGATGACAATGTGATTGCCGCCGCCCGTGCCGGTGTGCCGGCCATCGAGCATGAATTTCTCCGTACCCAGCCTGGCCAACCGCGCTTCTTCGTAGAGCCCTTCGGTTTGTTCGACCATTTCGGCCCACGAGGCCGTCGGGTGCATGTTCACCTCGATCACACCGGGGTCGGGCGTGACTTTGAGGACATTCAGCCGCGGATCGAACGGCGGCGTGTAACCTTCGATAATGACCGGCGTGTCGAGCAGGTCAGCGGTGTCTTCGACCGCGGCGATCAGGTCGAGGTAGTCCTCCAGTGCGCGGGCGGGTGGCATGAACACGTGCAATCGTCCGCCGCGCGGCTCGACGCACAAGGCCGTTCGCACAATCCACGAAGCGGATTCCTGAGGGGCTGGCCGGTGGGTTGCATCGGAGCTGGTCGGAGTCTCGGGCGCGCCATGGCCCGCTTGCGCGGCGAGGACCTTGCCGTCGCGTCCTTGCGGAGCGGACCGCGGTAACGGGCCAGGAGCACCCGGAATGAATCTTTGTTTGAATTCCTCGCGCGGCGGCGACGGCCCGCGTTGTTCCAGCGGTTCTTGCGGGTGGACGTGCGGATAATCACCCGGCTTCACCCACGGCAGCGAAACCAGCGGCAGGCGCAAGCCCATCGGCGAATCGCCGGGAAGCAAGTAGCAGCGCTGGGGCCGGAAATACCACGGGCTGCTCAACCAGATCGGCCCGCTCTGGCCGGACTGGCGTTGCAAAGGCAGAGAGTAGCCGACGATTTTGTCGAGGCCCTGCTCAAAAACTTTCGCCAGTCGGACGCGCTCTTCTTCATCCCGCAGGCGCGAGTTGAACGGGTCCACGTTGGTCGGCAGCCGGCGTTCCTTCCACAGGTAATACCAGGCATCTTCGAAGGCGGGCAGAATCCAATTGCCGCCGCAGCCGAGGCGTCGGGCAAGGGTGTAGATGAACTCCTCCGCGCTCTTTTCCTGGTAGCCGTAGTTCTTCGATTCGAGAGCGAGGAGTTCCTCCTTGACCCAAATCGGCTGGCCATCTTTGCGCCAGTAGCATGCCAGGGCCCAGCGCGGCAGTGATTCGCCGGGATACCATTTGCCCTCGCCGCAATACAGCAGCGCCCCGGTCGTGAAACGGCGTTTGAGCCGGCGCATCAGTTCCCCAGCCAGCTTGCGCTTCATCGGGCCGACCGCGACGGTGTTCCACTCCGGGCCCGCCGTGTCGTCAACGCTGACGAAGGTCGGCTCGCCGCCCATCGTCAGACGGCAATCGCTGCGCTCAAGGACCTCGTCCACTTGGTGGCCCAGTCGTTGGATCTGCTCCCATTGCTCTTCGGTGTACGGCTTGGTAACGCGCGGCGATTCAAAAATCCGCATCACGTTCATGTCGAAGCTCAGATCGCACTTGCACTCCTCCACCAGCCCGGTGATGGGCGCCGCACCCTGCGGGTCGGGCGTGGCGGCAAGTGGAATGTGGCCCTCGCCCGCCAGCAAGCCGGAGGTCGGATCGAACCCAACCCAGCCGGCGCCGGGCAAATAAACTTCGCTCCACGCGTGAAGGTCGGTGAAGTCTTTTTCGGTCCCGCTCGGTCCGTCCAGCGCCTTGAGGTCAGGCTTGAGTTGAATGAGGTAGCCGCTGACAAAGCGCGCCGCCAGACCGCAGTGACGCAGCAACTGGCAGAGCAGCCACGCCGAATCGCGGCACGAGCCGCTGCCAAGCTGCAGGGTGGACGCCCGGCTCCATGCGGATGATATATTTGATGTCGCGCCATAGGCGCTGGTTGAGGCCGACCAGAAAGTCCTGCGTGCGCAGGCGCGCGTCCGGTCCGTTCCCGGTTGATGGGTGCCCGCTCCGTTCGTTCGCCGCCTGCTTGTTGGCACGCGGCGGGAACAACTCGCGCCGAACGTCTCCAAGATAGCTGGCGAATTGCGGCGTGGGCGGGCCTTTGGCCAGGAACGGCGCCAGTTCATGATCGCTGGCTTTGTCGTATTTGAAGGGGAACCGCTCCGCATCCGGCTCGAGGAAAAAGTCGAATGGGTTCAGCACCGCCATTTCTGCGACCAGGTCCACTTCGACCAGGAACTCGCTGGTTTTTTCGGTGAACACCAGCCGCGCATGGTAATTGGACT
>WNGQ01003424.1_pt1 | contig 15974 bp, 11 predicted proteins | sample 5407661 | NCBI WGS metagenome assembly WNGQ01 (sample SAMN13153382, study PRJNA577476) | soil metagenome | isolation source: 60 cm soil or saprolite under Garry oak tree replicate 2 | place: USA:California | collected 2016-06-15 | reverse complement strand
ACGATGCCGTGATTGATCAGATAGCAGCCCAGCGCCTGCCCTAACGTCGTCGCGACCGCCTCGCCCAGTTCGCGCGAGGTAATCAGATCTGATGTTTGCGTGAAGCGCGGTACATCCGGTGGAGTGAACTGCGCACCCTCGTGAGAAATTGCTCGCAGGGGCTGCTGGGTGGCAGCGAACGCAATAGAGTAGAGTGGATGGGTATGCACCACGCAGGTTATTTCCGGCCTGGCCCTGAAAATCTCGCTATGAATAGGGAATTCTAAGTGGCGCCGTAGCTCACCTTCCACGACGTGCCCATCCAGGTCCAGGCGAATCAGCGTTTCAGGGGTAATCTCGTCCAGACCCATAGCCGCGGGCTTCATCCAGAACGTTTCCGCGCTCGCCTCGCGATACGTCACATGCCCGAAGACTGTATCATTTTGTCCATTGGCGGCCAGGATACGGCAAGCATAGGCCAGTGCACGACGCATCTCAAGGCTCTCGTTGGAGAACATCGCCATTACACCTCCTTGCTCTTCAGCTTTTATTTACCATGCTGTGCAAGTTACTTCCATGCACCCAGACATTTAAGATGGCTCCTCCTGCCCATAGCGATAAGCAAGCTGCTGGGGCACATTCGTGACAACGATGCCCGGCCGGAAGAGCAGAGACGCTTTCAGTTGTAGCGCAGTCTGATTGTGCAGGAAGTGTTCCCACCAGTGAGCAACAACGTATTCCGGCAATAGCACAGTCAGGGTGTAGTCGGCGTAGAGTTCATGAACCGTGTCGATATAGGCCAGCAGGGGACGCGAGAGCGAGCGAAAGGGCGACTCGATAATCACCAGCTCGATCTTCTCTTCCGGCGCAACGTTGTGTACCCACTGACGCCACTGCGCACGGATCTTTTTGGCGTCATCATCATCGATAGCCACGTGAACGGCGATCACGTGCTTAGAAATCGAGCGAGCGTATGCCATACTCTGAATAGAAACCCGGTCCATGCCCGCGATAGGCACGATAAAGAGATGCTTGATATCAGAGGGCTTCGCGGGAATGTAGGTCGTGCGCGCACGCTCAACGCCGGTATAGTGGCGGTGGATCGCCATGAACATCAACACGAGCAGCGGAATGAGCAACACAACAATCCATGCTCCCTCAACAAACTTTGTCACAGCGATAATCACAGCCACGACCAGCGTTGTAAGCGCGCCCAGGCCATTAATCACTATACTGCGCTGCCAGCCGGGATGGCTGGCGCGCAGACGCCACCAGTGCAACACCATGCCACCCTGCGAAAGAGTGAAGGACATGAACACGCCCACCGCATACAGATTGATAAGCAGGTTAGTATCGCCCTTGAAGAGCAGCAGCAGCAGGCTGGCGAGGACAGCCAGGAAGATAATACCGATCGAGAATGCCAGGCGGTCACCTCGGAAAGCAAACTGGTGCGGCAGGTAATTGTCGCGTGCCAGCAGCGAGGCCAGGCGCGGAAAATCGGCGTAGCTGGTATTGGCCGCCAGGGTCAGAATAAGCAGGGTACCGATCAGAAACACGGGTGACATAAAGGCGATTGGGCCGGTGAAGACAAGGTTGGCAATCTGCGCAATAACCGTCGGGTTGCCATCGGGAGAGGGTTCTACACCATAAGTCAGCGCCAGCAACGTGATACCAACGAACAGCGTGCCCAGGATAGCTGCCATCCACGTCAAGGTTGCCATAGCATTGCGCGGCTCGGGCTTCTTGAAGGCAGGCACACCATTGGATATCGCCTCAACACCGGTCATAGCGGAACAGCCCGACGCAAAGGCGCGCAGGATGAGAAACACCGATAGTGGTTCCACAGCCCCTACTAGCGGGTGAAATTGCGCCACAAACGGCCTGTGATCGAAGAGATAAGCTTTCGTGAGACCAATAATGATGAGGGAGAAGGCGGCAAAGATAAAGAAATAGGTGGGGATGGAGAAGATCGAACCAGACTCGCGCACGCCACGCAGGTTCACAACAGTTATCACCACGACCAGCGCGATATCGATAGTCACTACGTAGGGCGAAAGACCGCCAAAAACCGAGGCCAGGTTCTGCACCCCGGAAGCAACGCTAACTGAGACCGTCAGCACATAATCAATAAGTAGAGAAGCAGCCGCGATCAGCCCCGCAAGCGACCCGAGATTATCTTTAGCAACAATATAGGAACCACCACCATTGGGGTATGCGGGGATGGTCTGGCGATAGGAGAGAGCGACGATGGCTAGCAGAAGCACGACAGACAGGCCGATCGGGAAGACCAGGCCCAGGCTGACCGAGCCGGCCAGGATCAAGACCGCCATGCTGGCCTCGGTGGCGTATGCAACGGATGATATGGCATCAGATGAGAGCACGGCCAACGCCTTGAACTTGGTCAGACGCTCATTCTCCGCTTGAGATGATGCAATAGGTGCGCCTATCAAAAACCGTTTGATATTATAAAATGCACGTCCACCTGGGGTGATGGGCGCCTCGGTTGCTTCAGTCGCCATGAGCAGGCCAGTCCCTACACGTTGCAGAGAGGTACGGCTGGGACGGACGATGCGCACACGTTCCTGTCCGGCGTACTTGCCCTTCACGACACTGGTACGAGCAAGCTGCGCAGGATCATCTTCGATCAGCACGTTATCTATTTTATCAAGGTCTGGCCCCTGCTGCTCTTCTTTTTCTGGAGGCTGGGGGTCGATGTGATCCACGACATATTCCTTTCAGGGCGCCCCTGGTGCGGCTACCGCACGGGTCGAAGTAAGGTCCAGCAAGATCGCTCAAAATACTACAATTAGTATAAAGCAGGCGCACATAGTGCTAAAATTATCTGTTCCCTTGTATCGCTGCCACTGGCGTGATTAAATCTCAGATTCGTTGCGATCCTTTCTGCGTATAGGCACCAGATGGATATCAGCATCGGTCATCAAGCGCAACAGGCGATTGGTGACCGAACCAAAGAGGAACTCTTCCAGGCGTGAATGACCCGGTTGACCGAGCACGATCTGAGTAATATGGTGTTCGCTAGCAACCTGCGCAAAGGCACGGGCGATATCATTGCTTTTCACACGGATGACTTCCGCCCCCAGATCCTCGGCAAAGACGGCATGCTCTTCAAGGTGGCGCAGCGCCTCTTCACGGCGCTTTTTTGCTTCTGTGCCGTACTTGAGAAACGTCACGATCTTGCGCACGAAAGCGGAGTAGCCCTCAAGTTCGATAGAGACGGCGATAAAGTCGGCATGCAGACCATGAGCCAGGCGCCAGGCATCGCGAATGATCGCTCTACTCTGCGCACGATGATCAAAGCCGACCAGCACACGCTCATTGGTGGCCCACTGCTTATCGATATCGTGCCCGGTCATGTAGCGTTGAAGCTGAGACTCGGTCTTGTTAGCCGTCAGGCGCAGAGCCATTTCGCGCAACGCGGTCAGGTTGCCCTCGCGAAAGAAGTTATTCAACGCGGTATCGATGCGTTCGGCAGGATAGATATTGCCGTGTTTCATGCGCTGACGCAATGCGTAGGGAGCAATATCGATCAACTCCACCTCATCGGCCTGATCGAGGATACGATCGGGCAGCGTCTCGCGCACACGCACCCCTGTGATATCCTCAACGAGGTCATTGAGGCTTTCCAGGTGCTGGACATTCAAGGTCGTCACAACATCAATGCCAGCATCCAGAATCTCCATAACATCCTGGTAACGCTTGTTATGCTTCGAACCAGCAATATTGGTATGCGCCAATTCATCAACGAGCACGACCTGCGGGTGCCGGGCGATGATGGCGTCGGTATCCATCTCTTCGAGCGTCACACCGCGATACGTAATTTTCTTACGCGGTATGACATCCAGGTCCCCTATCTGTGCCTCGGTCTGGGTGCGTTTGTGTGTCTCCACATAGCCAATCACAACATCGGTATTGCGCCCTTTACGGCGATGCCCTTCGTTGAGCATCGCGTAGGTCTTGCCGACGCCAGCCGACGCGCCGAGATAGACGCGCAGGTGGCCACGCTGATCCTGGCGCGCCCCCTGTACTTGCTGCTGCGTCCCCTGTCCAACCGATGCAAGGCTATCATTCCTGGCATCACTATCAGGATCGAGCAAATTGTAGCGCCTCAGTAACGCCTCGGGGTCGGGGCGTCCATCATCGCGCTTCTTCTCACCACGTCGTATATCCATCGACAATACTACTTCAGCGCATCGAGCGCAAGATTCAAATGCAAGATATTGACACCAGGTTCATCGAAAATGCCCACAACACGAGCGCGGGACGGATATATTTTAGCACATTTATGAGATAAAACCTCTATCAGAGCTACGCCAGAGGCAGCAAGAACAGCAAGAGATCAATAATATTTATGCCGATAACAACAGGTCATGCCTCACAAGTAAACGATAGCCCCATACTAAAGATTCGCTCAAGAATTCACCCGTCAGAATTTTGCTTAGATTTCTCCGCTGTGCTACACTATGTACCAGTCGTGGTCCCAATGAGGAATTCAAGATGGTGAGCACGCTACTCACAACGCAAGAGAGACTGTATTTCTCTAAAGGATGATTTGAAGATATGGCACAGGAATCTGTGACGCAATCAACGCTTGTAGATCCCCATCAAGATGAGCATACGTCAAAGAGCCACCTGCTTGGTCCGCTCCTCTGCTGGGCGGTGGTATTCGCAGACATAGGGACTTCCGTATACTATGTCCCCGGTATCCTATATGGCACAGTCAAAGGTCTGGCTGGTTTCTTCGTCCTGCTCACGATGTCCGTTTTCGTCTTACTCACGTTTAAATATGCGGAAGTCACCCATCGTTTCCCACAAGGCGGCGGTGTGGTCACAGTAGCAGCACAGGCCATCAATCCCTGGTTCGGCGCGCTTGGGGGCATGTTTATTCTGGTCGACTATTTTCTGACTGCTGCCATTAGCTGTCTTTCGGGCATGCAATATCTCAGCGTTGTTATACCGGCCGTTAGTCCATCTGTGCTCTATCTGACCATCGGCATTCTGGTGTTGCTGGGCGTTCTCAACTGGGTTGGTATCAGCGAAAGTGCCCGTGTGAGCCTGGTTGGAGCACTTATTGCCTTTGTGAGCGATCTCGCCATACTTATCACGGTCTTTTCCCACGTCTCCCTCTCCGAGCTACTTACCCTCTTCTCCCACACCCTCAGCAATCATTCATTGACGCTCTTTTCGCTGCTCACAGGCTTCGCCAACGCCTTCCTGGCTTTTTCCGGGCTGGAGAGTATATCGCAGCTCTCGCCCGTGATGAAGCATCCACATAAAAAAGTGGCAGGCATCGCGCTTTTTCTGGTGGTGATTACCATTGGCATCACCAGCCCGCTGCTGACGCTGTTCGCAACTACACTGCTAACACAGCAAGCGGAAGATCCGGTATTAAATGCGCAATTAATCTCCCTGCTTGCAGGCCATTGGGGCAGTATATTTTTGCAGACAGAGGTGGCCATCAGCGCCAGCGCCCTGCTGGTTTTTGCCAGTAATACGGCCATCATTGGTGCCTATCACGTATTTATGGCCCTCTCACGCATGGACTTTCTTCCCGGCTTCATCCTGCAACGTAACAAATTGCGTGGAACACCGCACTACTCCATAGCACTCGCCACGGGTATTCCCATCGTAATACTTATCGTTGTAGCCGGTAACATCACCATCCTGGGCGACATGTACGCCTTTGGTTTGCTTGGCGCCTTTTCACTCACCTGCCTGGGGCTGGATATTGTACGCACGCGCGAGTGGAGAAGGGCGGGCAGGATTGCCCGCGCTCGCGTCCGAAGGCAAGTAGCCACAGATACACAAGCAGGCAATACGACGCCACTCCAGCAGCCCACATCCGCACATGATCTCCAGGTCTCCACCACGCAAGTGCCTGAGGCTCTCAATGGCACCACAGCGGAGGCCATCGATGGCGCCAGGCCGGTAGGGAAGCCCACCTCTACAGAAGCGCAAGTGAGAGGATTGTGGTTCAGAATCGACTATGTCCTGGGTATCCTCACGACTTTCCTGGTAGTCATCGCCTGGCTTACCAATTTATTCACCAAGCACCTGGCGACAGAATTCGGTGGTGCAGTGACCCTGCTAGGGATGATCGTGGCCTATGTGAACTATAGGACCTCACAGAAGCGAGGCGTGGTGCCCGTGCCACTGGTCGTGACCCGCATCGACGAGCGCATGCCCAACTCGGTACTGGCAATTCTCACGCCCAATAATCCCAATAATAATGCGGTTATACGGGGCGCAATCAATAGTGCAGAGCCAAATACGCCGATGATTTTCCTGTATCTGACCGAGCACAAGCCACGGGTGGCTGCGCCGCAAATGATGGAAATTGTCGATCCCTATCTGGAAGATCAGGATGCCAAGAATAACTTTGGTAAGGCTGAAGCTCTGGCCCAGCGCTCAAAAATCCCCACGCGTAAGTATGTCTATCTGAAAGGCGGAGCGGAGACGGCAACGCAGGTCTGGCAACTGCTCCATCCCCATGATACCATCATCCCGGCAAAAGAAAACCAGGAGTTCAAAGATATCAATCCTGATCGCGTGCGCTACGAGCTTACTCCTGACGGAAAAGTAGCACACTTGCTCAAGCGCTGGTAGCCACGCCTGCCAGCCTGCATGGCTAGTCCTCAGTGTTGAAGCGATAACCAACACCGGATATCGTTAAGATGAAACGAGGATGGGCAGGGTCAGGCTCGATCTTCTTGCGTAACTGGCCGATGTAGACGTGCAGATAGTGCGCCTCGCTGCCATACCCTGTGCCCCATACCTGGGCCAGGAGCATCTGCCGCGTCATGATCTTTCCCTGATTGTTGATCAGCGCCTTGAGCAGATCGTATTCTGTCGGGGTCAATTTTATCTCGTGCCCATTCACCTGCACGAGCCGATGCGCAAAATCAACGCTCAACGGGCCACTGGTGAAGATAGGATCGTTGCCAGACGTTACCTGAGCAGCATGCCGTAGCGCTACACGCACGCGCGCCAGAACCTCATCCATACCGAATGGCTTCGAGACATAGTCATCGGCTCCCAGGTCGAGCGCGAGCACCTTATCGCGCTCGGTGTCCTTGACCGACAACACGATAATGGGCAGATTTGATTGCTCTCTGACGCGCTTACACACCTCCAGCCCACTCATACCAGGCAATCCCAGATCGAGCACCATCAGATCCGGCCGATGCACAGGGATCGCCGCCAGCGCATCCTCTCCAGTGCTGGCCGTGAATACGTCGTAGCCGTGCGCGACAAGACTGCGCTGTAATGCGCGTAAGATTTCAATTTCATCATCAACAACGAGGATACGTGCGCCACTTTTACCCATTCTTCAGTCCTTCTTGTTCTTCTAGCTGCTCGTTTGCCTCCAGTGGGAGCGTAAAGCGAAATACTGCCCCTCCTCCCTCTCTATTTTCCGCCCATATATGACCACCATGCGCCTCGACCAGGCCGCGGCATACCGCCAATCCCAACCCGGAACCCATTATACTGCCTCTGCGTGAGGTACCAATGACGCGATAGAACTTGTCAAAGATACGCTCTAAATCTTCCACCGGAATGCCTGGCCCACGGTCCGCGATGCTGATCAGGATCTCCTCGTCTGCGACACGCGCATCTACTTCTATAGGTGAGTCAGCAGGGGTATAGCGGACAGCATTCTCGATCAAGTTGGTGAGCACCTGGTCTATCTGCAAGTAATCTAGTTGCACAGGAGGCAGGCCATCGGCAATCGTAGTATGTACCTCCCGCCCCTGTAACACAAACTGCATATGTCCCAGTACATCGTTGATCAACTCATCAACGGGATACCATTCCTTTTCCGGCTTGAGCGCGCCCCCCTCGATACGCGTCATATCCAGCAGATTGCCCACCAGCCGAATGAGCGCCAGGCTGACCGTCTCAATCGGCTGGTGGGCAATCTGCGGCGCTCCTCCTCATCCCACTGCACATCCTGTTGCAACAGGCTGCACGCGGCCGCCTTGATTGATGACAGGGGAGTGCGCAAGTCATGTGAAACGGAGGAGAGCAATGCCGAACGAAGCACATCTGTGCGCTTGAGCAGTTCAACCTGCATGTTTTCCTGGTGCAGACGAGCGTGCTCAATGACGGCTGTAGCCTGGTCAAGAAACGTCCAGAAGAAGGTCGTCTGTGGATTAAGGCGTTCCTGCGCAACGCTTGTATACTGATCGCGCTCGATAGATAGCTGCCAGGGTCCCTCTTCTAGAAGTAGTCGCACAACACCGACTCCCCTCCCTCCCACGCGCAATGGGATCATGCGCACATAGGTTCTGCCAGACCCCACCTGGGTGACAGGTCTGCGCAACCAGTGTTGTCCATACTTGTCGAGGTGCGAGGACGGGACATCATAATAAAGATCGATGACCTTCCCCTGTTTCAGGGCAGTAGTTGCTGTTGCTTCTTCATCAGAGGAAACCTTCGCCTGCTCTTTCGGTTGAAATGCATCGACCCGCAGGGTGAGTTTGCCAGAAATACCTGGCAATAAAATAGCACAGTCGCGCACACCACTGGGAGTAAATACATCCACGATCGCATGGGCAACGATGCCAAGCTGTCGCTCCAGATTCTCCTCAACGGTAGTAGCGCTGACCAGTTCATATAATGCACGCGTCTCTCGCTCGCGTTGGGTCGCCTGCTCCGCCCGCTGCCGCAGGGCAGACGCAAGCTGACCGGTAATAATCGAGGTCAACAAAAAGATGACCAGTGCTAACCACTCCTCAAATTTACTGATAGTAAAGGTGTAGAGTGGCAAGACCAGGAAGTAATCGAACGAAAGAAACGCTACCAATGAGGTGATGATAGCAGCATACAATCCACGCGTGCTTGCTAGAGCCAGGACCACGAGGAGATACAAAAAAGAGATATTGGGTATCTTGGGATAGAGTTTAAAGAGATAAATACTGCCTGTTACCAGCAGTGCCCCTGCTGCGGCAATGATAGTGTCCAGCACAAAACGTTGCTTGCGTTGTTTTTCGCCAACCCCCAATAGTAAAAGCTGCTCAACCGACTTCATGATGTTTTCATCTCACGTATGTTGGAAACCAATGTGCCTACCAGCAATGAGCATATCACACACAAGCATACAAACACAATGGAGGCGGTTGATCACTGTTTACCCTTGACCTCACTGCGCACTCAGGCTATACTCACGCTATGAAAAAGCGCTGCGTCGTTCTGCTTCTATTACTCATACTCGGGGTGCTCAGTGCCTGTGGCCCGGGTCATGTGGGCACTAACGTCATCGCCTTCGTGCGCGATGGACAGTTGTGGACCATCGATCCAGATGGCGCAAATGCCTTTGCCGTTGTCAAACAGGAGACGCCAGTCGTCAGCTATAGCTGGTCGCCAAACCACCAGCTTCTTACCTTTCGCGCCCTGGACGCCACCTTCGCTAAAACAGCCACCGCCCGCCAGCTAGCACGCAATGCCATCACAGGCCAGATCACCGATGCACCCAGCACTGAGAATACCATCGGGGTTGACGGTGGTTCGCCCATTACCATCGCCCTCTCCAGCCCGGACGTGTTCTATAGTGGTGCGATGTGGAACCCTAGCGGCACGCGCCTGCTCTTTCGCCAGACACCGCGTGTGACGCCCCGCAGTCCCGACGAGTCACTATGGTGGGTCTCGCAGAACGATCAACCCGGCGGCATCGCCATCAAATCCCTCTCTGCCACTTACTCCCTCCCTTCATTCTCGTACAATAGCAATTTGACTATAGGAAATTCCACACAGGGACTCTTTACGACGACGATCACTGGTAGCGATCTGCGTTATCTTGTGCACGAATCTCTCGCGGGCCATCCTCTTCCCGCTTCATTAGAGCGTGTGCTCTGGCAACCAGCCCATACTCATCCCAACATTTTATATGCTCTTTCGACTTCATCCACCCAGGCATTTCGTGATGGGACATACAAAGTGCAACTCACGCTGCGCTCACCCGCTGGCCAGACGACTACACTGGCGAATTGCACCTGCTCGCAATTCGCCTGGTCCCCTGATGGTAATGCGGTACTCTACAGCACTGGCTCGAGCTATACCGTGCTGAGGCTCAGCGATCACTCGTCGTTTACTATAGCAGGCGAGAGCGGCAGCGTCCCTTACTGGTCCCCTGACAGCCAATTTCTTCTGCTCGATGGAGTTCATACACTCACCCTTGTCACCATAAGGCAGCAACAGCAGCAGGTGCTCTTGCGTGATGGTAATGAGCCAACTAAAGCCAATGCGCCTGCGGTGCTTCCGCCCACGAATGCACTATTGCAACCGGTGGCGAACAGCCTCTGGGCCAGCGATAGCCGACACTTTGTCTTTCAAACACATCAGCGGTTAGTGTGGCAGGACAAGCCTATTACCGGATGGAAAGGGCTCTACACCATCGCTCTCGACAACAACGGCCATCTCCAGGGAAGTCCTGCGCTGGTAGATAACGGCAACGATAGCCAGGTTGGCTGGACGTATCAGGATCCCAATACATCGTTCCTATTTTGAATACTGAAATTAAGGCAAGACTACTACATAGTAGGGAGAACAACAACATGGAAGATTTCAATACGCATAAATCACGTCTCGATGTTAGCGAAGAGTACGACGACCTCGAATTGCTGGAGCGACTTGAGTCGCTACGAGAGGATATGGAGGATCTGGGGGTGAGTAGTCTCAGTGAGGTAATCGAGCGTATCGAAGAACTACATCGCCTCTTAGACGAGGCATAGAAAAGAAAGTTGAGTGCTTGTGGGGTGTGTCGCCGCAGGCGACACACCCCACAAGCACTCAACAAGAGTTATAGCTACTCACCACCAAGATACGCCTGGCGAACGAGATCGTTGGTCAAAAGATTTTTAGCGGTGTCGCTCAGCACGATCTTGCCGGTCTGCAGCACATAGCCACGGTCGGCGAGATTGAGCGCCATCGAGGCATTTTGCTCAACCAGGAAGACTGTTACGCCTTCATCGCGAATGCGCAGGATGGTGTCGAAGACGGTTTCGACCAGGATCGGTGAGAGGCCCATCGATGGTTCGTCCATGCAGATCAAACGCGGGCGTGACATTAAGGCGCGTCCCATCGCCAGCATCTGCTGCTCGCCGCCGGACATCGTGCCAGCGAACTGCTTCAGACGTTCTTTCAGCCTGGGAAAAACCTGACATACATGATCCAGATCGTCGTTGAACTCGGCTCTATTGTTGCGAACATACGCACCCATCTCCAGATTTTCGAGCACGGTCATGCGCGGAAAGATACGACGCGCCTCCGGCACAAGCGCAAGCCCCAGATGCACGATATTGGCTGTCAGCATGTGCTCGATAGATTTTTCCTCGAAGAGAATAGAACCTTTACGCGGATGAATCAGGCCAAAGATCGTTTTCATAGTCGTTGTTTTGCCAGCCGCATTGGCCCCCAACAGGCACACGATCTCGCCTTTGTTTACCTCCAGCGTGACATCCTGCAAGACATGGCTAGGACCATAATAGGAATTTACATCAGTAAGTCGTAACATAGTCGGACCTCGTGATCTTCATAATATGCTATTTCAGGAAAGAGCCAGCACTGCCGTTCACACGATGAGCGGCTCACTCAGTGGTTGGCTGCTCTGCCTCGGCCTTGCGGTCTTCCTGCGAAGCTTTACCCAGGTAAGCGGCAATGACCTTTTCATCGCGACGAACATCTTCCGGTAGACCCTCAGCAATTTTGCGCCCATAGTCCAGCACAGCAATACGATCCGACATACCCATCGTCACCGAGAGTTTGTGTTCAATCAGGAGAATGGTCAGTCCTAGCTCATCGCGTAAGCGGCGCACATACTTTACGGCATCTAAAGTCTCCACCTCGTTCATACCTGCTGTTGGCTCATCCAGCAAGAGCAACTTCGGATCAGCGGCAAGCGCGCGAGCAATCTCTACGCGCCGTCGATCGGCATACGAGAGATTCATAACATACTCTTCCTGCCGGGCCACTAATTCGGTCCCGAAGAAACTGAGCAGTTCTACGGAACGTTTGCGTGCCTCAGCTTCTTCGCGCACGACGCCGGGTGTGCGCAAGAACGATGTAATCACATTCGCCTTCAACCGACTATGTTGACCCACAAGCACATTTTCCATGACGGTCATATTATTAAATAGTCGAATATTCTGAAAAGTTCGTGCAATACCGCGGTCGACAATTTTGTCCGGGCTTGATCCTACTGTGGAGTTGCCATTGAGGACAATATCCCCGGAGGTCGGGCGGTAAATCCCTGTGATGAGATTAAACACAGTTGTCTTTCCCGCCCCGTTCGGTCCAATGACGCTGATAATCTCTCGTGGCCATATTTCCAGGTCAACATCCTGCACGGCGGTCAGGCCACCGAACTGCTTCGTCACACGTGATAGCTTGAGGAGGGGTTCCCCCGTATGCTCAATAGTCATAATAACCTCCTATGCGTTAATCGACACGCACCTGTGACTCAAAGCCGGGGGTACCGGGATTAGCATCCAGGGGACCAACTTCGACTGCCTCTTCGGGGTCCACATCGACACGGTGCAGTTCACGCCTGCGTCGGGCACTCGGTATAAGCCCTTCAGGTCGAAATATCATGATGATGATCAGGATTGAGCCGAAGATCAAATTGCGCACATTGCTAAACGTAAAGCCAGGCACCACCTGTGTGATCACCGTATGTATGGGATACACAAAACTGTGCGGGTCGGCCGACAGCGTATCAAGCTGCGAGAGGATCAACACATTGATGGCATAGACCGCCAACGCGCCGACGATGACGCCTGGGATACTTCCCAATCCGCCCATAACCACCATAGCCAGGTAGATGACTGAGTCGCTAAAGCTGAAGTTATCGGGTGAGACATTGCTCAACTTGGCAGCATAGTATGCTCCGGCAATTCCTGAGAAGAATGCACCTGCGCCAAAGGCAAACAATTTAGTGCGCACCAGATTGATACCTGAAGATGAGGCGGCAATTTCGTCCTCACGAATAGCGATCCAGGCTCGTCCCAGGCGCGAATCACGCAGGCGGATATTAGCGAACAACACGAATGCGATCAGCGCCAGAATGAGATAGAAATACGGGACCTGCGTTGACACCGTCCATTTCACAGCGGGAATTCCAGGAGCGTACACCCCCGAAAGTCCATTGGTGCCATTGGTATACTTACTCATATTCAGGAAGATAATCGGCACAATTTCGCCAAAGCCCAGCGTCACAATGGCCAGGTAGTCGCCTCGCAGGCGCAGCGTTGGTGCACCAAGCACCACTCCAAAGAAGGCAGCAATAAGTGCTGTCACGATGATCATTGGCCAGAAGAAATACGGCCAGACCTGGGGATCAACGATCGCGCCAGTGAGGACGTGCCACTGCTGTGAACCGAATATGCCCCACACATAGGCCCCAATGGCGAAGAATGCCACATACCCCAGGTCGAGCAATCCGGCAAAACCAACGACGATGTTCAGACCGAGCGCCAGGATCACATAACGCCCAGCGTCCGAGTAGCCCGAAAGTCGTCCCGCCGTTCCAGAACCAAACAAGAAGGGATCGATGACAGGATAAAATAGCAGGAACGCGATCAATAAGGTAAAGTAAAAACGCCGCGCACCAGTGCTTTGTAGAGGCAGATCATTCGGGACAATATCTTTTACCTCTTCGCGTGCACGCGTCGATGAGAGAACTTCAAGCTGGCGACGTTTGTTGACATTGCGAGCAGCACCGTTTCCACCATTTTTGTTTTCTCTCGGCGTCAGGGTATACTGGATCGCCAGGCGACCCCCAAATTGTCCAAGAAAGTAGCCAGCAATGGGAAGAATAATCGTGCGAGCCACCACCCAGATCAACAGTACAGTCGGCAACGAGCCAGATATAAAGAAGATCAGATCAACGATCAGCGAGACTACTGCGAACACCGTGGCAAACCAGAAACCCGCTAATGTGGCGCGATTCAGCAGATCCGCTCTCTGCTCATCCCCCATTACTTTTACATTTTCGAGGGTAGGTACTGGCGCTAATGCGTTTCGCAGCGGACTGATATGATTGCGCAAGTAGAAGAAGGCTACCCACACTACCGCTGAGACGGCCAACCCAAAGATCATATCGTTTAGTTCAATGACCAGCACCAGGGGTATCAAAACAAAAACCAGGATATCTGTCCAAAGGGCAAGTCTGGTGCGACGACCGCTATCCGCCGCAGTAAGGTAACCAATAAGGGCCATCACAGCGAAATAGAATAACACGATAAAAATAGCGGCCTGGATCAGCGTGGACAAATCATAAGGGGTGCTACCCGGTGTCAGAATACCAAGCAACACATTATTAACGATCGCTTCACCGCTCCACGCAAAGGTAAAGACCAGGATGGGCACAAGCAGTGCCACGACCCATTTGACCAGGAGGGAGCGTGTTTCACCCTGAGGGATGAACCTACTGCTCATTGATGCCGACATAGCTGCAACTCCTCGATTCCATTGATCACCATAAAGCTAGCAAACGCGAGCACATAAGACCATGACAACATCGCCTCGCTACACCTTATCTGGCGTTTGTTGGCCCAACAATCCAGATGGCCTGAATACCAGGATTAAAATCAAGATGGCGAAAACGACGGCCTGCGACCAGGCCAACCCACCATGTGGCAGACCATATGGCAAATCCGCATCAGGGATATACGTGACGACCGACTGGATCAGTCCAATAAGCAAACCACCAAGCATGGCACCTACGATGTTGCCAATGCCTCCCAGCACGGCTGCGGTAAAGGCAACCAGTCCAAGTTGGAAGCCGATATCAAATTTTGTTACACCATACTGCAATTCGAAAATAAACGCAGCAGCTCCTGCCAACCCAGCGCCGATAAAAAAGGTAGTCGAGATGATACGATCGACGTTAACTCCCATCAACGCGGCCGCGTCACGGTCCTGTGCAACAGCACGCATCGCTCTACCAATAGACGTTCGTGTGATCAGCCATTGTAACCCAAGCATCAAGAACAAAGACACAACAATTACCAATATGCTGATATTACTGATCGTGATTGGACCCACCTTATAGTTTACCTGCTGGACAACGGTGGGGAAGAGCACATAATCGAGTCCCTTCCACAGCTTGCCAACATCTTCGAGTATCAGCGAAACACCAATTGCCGAGATGAGCGGCGCCAGGCGAGGCGCATTACGCAGAGGGCGATAGGCAATGCGCTCAATCAACACCCCAAGCAGGGCACAGAAAAGCACAGAACCCAGGAAAGAAAGCAACAATATTCCTATTAGAGGCAAAAGCGGCAAGTTGGAGGAGCCTGTAACACCGAAAAAGCTCAGAATCGTAATGGAGACCAGCGTCCCGATCATGAAGATGTCGCCGTGAGCAAAGTTGATCAGCTCGATGATACCATACACCATTGTATAGCCTAGAGCGATGAGTGAATAGATTGCTCCGGTATACAGTCCAACAACAATCAATTGTAAAAAAAGCCCCATACTCTATACACCTCACTCTTTGCGCCAAATAATTACTTATATATACAACACCAGCAGTTTAAGTAGCAAGAAGGGGAGTAGCCATGCCGATACACGAAGTCAGCAGGCCCTCCCCCTTAATTTATCGCGTTAGACGATAACATCTCATCGCACTAGATGGTTCCCGATCCGTTAGCAGTGAGAATTACTTCACATTGACAACGGACTTGGCAGCCCAGTCGACCTTACCACCGCCCACGTCAGCGACTGCATAGATGGTGAAGATCTTATTAGTAGTGTCGCCATTCTCATCAAAGCCGGTGTGACCGGTGACGCCGTCATAGCTGGTAGCCTTGACGGTATCGATCACTGCCTGACGGAAGACGCTTGCCTGCTGGGTATCACCAGAATCCTTAGGCGTCTTCGTCTTGGTCAAAGCCGTCTTGACAGCTTGAATGAGGACATTCATCGCGTCGTAGGCTGTGGCACTATAAGGACCAACCTCACCATAGGCCGCCTTGTAG
>WNGQ01018335.1_pt1 | contig 15975 bp, 10 predicted proteins | sample 5407661 | NCBI WGS metagenome assembly WNGQ01 (sample SAMN13153382, study PRJNA577476) | soil metagenome | isolation source: 60 cm soil or saprolite under Garry oak tree replicate 2 | place: USA:California | collected 2016-06-15 | reverse complement strand
CGGCTACGGGCTCGGGCTGCCCGCGCGGCGGAAGAGGCGGCTCGCGCCCTCGAGGAGTCGCGCCAGCGCATTGCGCTCGCGGCCAAGGAAGAGGTCGTCGCCGCCCGGGAGCAGCTGCAGCAGCAGCTGAGCCGGCGCGAGCAGACGCTGGACCAGAAGCTCAGCGCCGTCGAGCAGCGCGATCAGGAGCTGCGGGGCCGCGAGCAACAGCTCGAGCAGCGCACCCGCGCCCTCGGCCAGCGCGAGCAGGAGATCGTGGTGCGGCTCGAGCAGGTGGCGGGTCTGTCCGCCGCCGACGCCAAGCAGGAGTTGGTGCGGCGTCTCGAAGACACGGCGCGCGACGACGCGGCCGCCCTGGTACGCGACATCAAGGAGCAGGCCAAGAAGAGCGCCGACCGTGAAGCCAAGAAAATCGTGGCCTTGGCCATCCAGCGCATCGCCGCGGAGCAGACGGCCGAGTCGAGCGTCGCCGCCATCCCGCTGCCCTCCGACGAGCTCAAGGGCCGCATCATCGGGCGCGAGGGCCGTAACATCCGGGCGTTCGAGGCGGCCACCGGCGTGGACGTCATCATCGACGACACACCCGACACCGTCGTCGTGTCGTGCTTCGATCCGGTGCGCCGCGAAGTGGGCCGCCTGGCGTTGGAGCGGCTCATCGCCGACGGGCGCATCCACCCGGGCCGGATCGAGGAGGTCGTCAAGAAGGCGCAGGCCGACGTGGACGCCGGCATCGTCGAGGCCGGGGAACAGGCGGTGTACGACACGGGCATCCACGGCCTGCACCCGGAGCTCGTGAAGCTCGTGGGGCGCATGAAGTACCGCACTTCCTACGGCCAGAACATCCTGGAGCACTCGAAGGAAGTCGCCTGGCTCGCCGGCATCATGGCCGCCGAACTGAAGCTCGACACGCTGCTCGCCAAGCGCGGCGGCCTGCTGCACGACATCGGCAAGGTCCTCACGCACGAGCACGACGGCACACACGTGCAGCTCGGCGTCGAAGTGGCCACGAAGTACGGGGAGCAGCCGGCGGTGATCAACTGCATCGCCGCGCACCACGACGACGTGCCGCACGAATCCGCGGTGAGCGTCGTGGTGCAGGCGGCCGACGCCGTGTCGGGGTCGCGGAGCGCGATCTCCAGTATCCCGGGCAGATCCGGGTGGTCGTGATTCGGGAGACGCGGGCGGTGGACTTTGCCCGGTAGCGCCACGCTGATCGACGGGACCGCGGTGGCTAAAGCCATGCGGGCCGAGCTGGCCGGCGACATTACGGCGTTGCAAGGCGCCGGGGTGACACCGGGACTCGCCGCCGTTCTCGTGGGCGATAATCCCGCCTCGCAGGTCTACGTGCGCATGAAGGGAAAAGCCTGCGACGAAGCGGGGCTCTACCACGAGACCATCAAACTCCCCAAGGAGACCACCGAGGCCGATCTCCTGGCCCTGATCGAGCGTTTGAACCTGGACCACAAGATTCACGGCATCCTGGTGCAGCTGCCGCTGCCGTCGCAGATCAGCGAGACGCGGATCTTGCGACGCATCGATCCCGCCAAGGACGTGGATGGCTTCCATCCCGAGAACGTCGGCAAGGTCTCGATCGGCGATCCCAGCGGCTTCCGGCCCGCGACCCCTTACGGCGTGCAGCAGCTGCTGATCCGCAGCGCCGTCGACACGACGGGAGCCCACGCGGTCGTGGTCGGCCGCTCGAACCTCGTCGGCCGTCCGATGGCCGCCCTGCTGCTCCACAACGGGCCGGGGGGCAACGCGACGGTCACGGTGTGCCACTCGCGCACACGCGACATCGCCACCGTCACGCGCCAGGCCGATATCCTGATCGTGGCGATCGGCAAGCCGGAGTTCGTGACCGGGGACATGATCAAGCCGGGCGCCGTCGTCATCGACGTGGGCGTGAATCGTGTGGACGATCCGTCGCTCAAACAGGGGTACCGGCTCGTCGGCGACGTGAAGTTCGCGGAAGCGAAGAAGGTGGCGGGCGCCATCACGCCGGTCCCAGGGGGCGTCGGTCCCATGACGATCACGATGCTGCTCTACAACACCGTCCAGGCGGCGCGGCAGTGGGCGCACCCTTAGATCTGTTCGCGGCCGCCTCGAGCGAAGGCGCCTGGACGGTCAGCGAAGTGACGCGCCGCGCCCGCAGCGTGATCGAGGCCGGGCTCCCGCCCCTGTGGGTGCGCGGCGAAGTCACGGGCTTCAAGGCCTGGCGCTCGGGCCACTGGTACTTCTCGCTGCGCGACAAGACGGCCCAGATCCGCTGCGTCATGTTCCAGAGCGACAATCGTGGTCTGCCCGCGCCACCCGCCGAGGGCATGCAGGTCTTCGCCTTCGCGCGGCCCACGATCTACGACGCCAAGGGCGACTTTCAGCTGACGGTGCACGAGCTGCTCTCGACCGAGCAGGGCGGCCTGTGGAAGCTCGCCTTCGAGAAGGCGAAGGCCGCCCTGTTGAAGGACGGCCTGCTCGACCCGGCACGCAAGCGGCGGCTCCCGCCGTTCCCGCGACGCATCGCCGTGGTGACGAGCCCCGACGGCGCCGCGCTGCGTGACATCGAGGCGGTGATCACTCGCCGCTGGCCCGTTGCGGAGCTGGTGCTCGTCGCGGCCAAAGTGCAAGGCGAGGGTGCGATCGTGGGGCGCGGCGGCGGCTCCGCCGAGGACCTGTGGACGTTCAACAGCGAACGCGTCGCCCGCGCCCTCGCCGCCGTGCCGTTCCCCGTGATATCCGCCGTCGGCCATGAGACCGACGTGACGCTATGCGATCTCGTTGCGGACCTGCGCGCCGCGACTCCGTCAGCGGCGGCGGAAGCGGCGACACCCGACCGCGCCGAGGTGCTGGCGCACCTCACGCACCTCGCCGAGCGCCTGGCGCGCGGCCTGACGCAGCGCTCGCAACGTGTGGTGGACCGTCTCGACCGGACGGCCGACCGCCTGAGCGGCGCGATGCAATGGCGGCTGGAGCAGTCCGGCGCACTGCTCACGGCGCACGGCGCACGCCTCGACGCTCTCAGCCCGTTGAAGGTGCTCGCCCGCGGCTACGCCGTGGCCCGTGACGAATCAGGCCGCGTCCTGAAGCAAGTCAAACAGTTCCCCCCGGGACGGGAGTTCACGCTGCGCGTAACCGACGGAGAGGTCGATGCCCGGGTTCGGTGAGCAGCTGGAGCGCCTCGAGGCGATCGTGCGGCGACTCGAGGCCGAGGATCTCGATCTCGACGAGGCCCTCAAGCTGTTCGAGGAAGGCGTCGAGCGGCTGCGCGCCGCGCGCGAGCAGCTCACCCACGCGGAGGTCAAGGTCAAGAAAGCGCTCAAGGGTGAAGGCTCAGGCCGTTAGGGCCTATCTCGCCGACGCCCGCGCTCGCGTGGATGCGGTGCTCGAGGTGTGGGCCGAGCGGGGCGACGCCGTCATCCGCTACAGTCTCCTCGGCGAAGGCAAGCGGCTGCGCCCGACGCTCGTCTTTGCGGCGCACGAAGCGCTGGGAGGGATGGGCGGGGAAGGGGTCGCGGAGCTCGCGGCCGCCGTGGAGGTCGTGCACGCCTACTCCCTGGTGCACGACGATCTGCCCTGCATGGACGACGACGATCTGCGGCGCGGCCGGCCCACGGCGCACCGGGCGTTCGACGTGCCGAGGGCGACCCGCGCCGGTTACCAGATGGTCGCGCTCGCCGCCCGCGTGCTGGCCCACGGGCTCGACGCGCTGCGGCTGTCGCAGAGTCGGCGGCGGGAGATCGCGCTGGAGCTGTTCCGCGCGGCGGGAGCCGGTGGGATGATCGGCGGGCAGGCGCTGGATCTCGAGGCGGAGGCGAAGACCCTGCCGGTCGCGCAGCTCGCCGAGGTGCATCGCCGCAAGACGGGCGCGTTGATCGCCGCGTCGTGCGTGATCGGCGGGCTCGCGGCGGGGGAGGACGCGCCGCAGGGCCACGTCGAGGCGCTGCGGGCGTACGGCCAGGCGATCGGCCTGGCCTTTCAGATCGCCGACGATGTGCTCGACGCCACCGCCACCTCCGACCAGCTCGGCAAGACCGCCGGCAAGGACGCGGCACGCGCCAAAGCGACGTTCGTGACGCTGCTCGGCGTGGGCGCCGCCCGCGCCGAGGCGGAGCGGCTCGCGGCGCAGGCGGTAGACCAGCTGCGGCAGACGGGGTTAGTTTCCCCTACGTTGGTGGAGCTGGCGCACTACATCGTGACGAGGCCGAACTAAACCGTGCCCTACCTGGATGCGATTCGCGGTCCCGACGACGTCAAGAAGCTGCCCCGGGCGGACCTGCAGAAGCTCGCCGACGAGGTGCGCCAGCGCCTGATCGACGTCGTCTCGCAGACCGGCGGCCACATCGGCGCGGGGTTGGGCGTCGTGGAGCTGACGGTGGCGCTGTGCTGGGCCTTCGATTCGCCGCGCGACAAGATCGTCTGGGACGTCGGGCACCAGGGGTACCCGTGGAAGATCCTCACGGGTCGCAACGACCGCCTCGCGACGCTGCGCCAGCCCGGCGGCCTGTCGGGCTTTCTGCGTCGCTCCGAGAGCGAGCACGACCAGTTCGGGGCGGGCCACGCCGGCACGGCCCTGTCGGCGGCGTTCGGGATGGCGACCGCGCGCGACCTGAAGGGCGAGGACTTCAAAGTCGTCGCCGTGGTGGGCGATGGGGCGATGACGTGCGGATTGCCGTACGAAGCCATGAACAACGCCGGCCATTCGGGGCGCGACATCATTCTGGTCCTGAACGACAACGGCATGTCGATCGCTCCCAACGTCGGCGCGATCAACAAGTACCTGGGGTCGATCATCGCCAACCCGGTGACGGTGCGGCTGCGCGAGTGGGTGAAGGGGATGATCGAGAAGACGTCGCACGTCGTCGGGGGCCCGAAGCTCGTCGAGTTCGCCAAGAGCGTCGAGGAGAGCATCAAGAACCTCTGGTCGCCGGGGATGCTGTTCGAGGAGCTCGGGTTTCGCTATTTCGGCCCGATCAACGCGCACAACGTCGAGCAGCTGATCCAGACCTTCGACATCGTCAAGACGCTCAAGGGACCGCGCGTCGTACACGTGATCAGCGAGAAGGGCAAAGGCTTCCCGCTCCCCGAGCCCGACCTCGAGAAGTATCATGCACGCGCCCCGTACGATCCGGTCACCGGCAAGCTCAAGCCGGCCACCGCCGGTCCGCCGCAGTGGACCAAGATCTTCGGCGATGCGATCACGCAGCTGGCCGCCGAGAATCCCGGCTTCGTCGCGATCACGGCGGCGATGCCGTCGGGCACCGGGACGAACATCTTCCAGAAGAAGTGGCCGGAGCGCTTCTTCGACGTCGGCATCGCCGAGGGGCACGCCACCACGTTCGCCGCTGGGCTGGCCACGCAGGGCGTCAGGCCGATCGTCACCATCTATTCCACGTTCCTGCAACGTGCCTATGACTCGATTATCCACGACGTCGCGATTCAGAAGTTGCCGGTGATCTTCTGCATGGACCGCGCCGGGATGGTGGGGGAGGACGGGCAGACGCACATGGGTCTCTACGACATCGCCTACATGCTGGCGGTGCCGCACATGACCGTCACCGCGCCGAAGGACGGCGCGGAGCTGATCGGGCTGCTGCGCTGCGCGCTGGCGCACGAGGACGGGCCGTTCTCGCTGCGCTACCCGCGCGACAAGGCGCCGGCGGAGGCTCCGCCGGCCGCCGAGGTCGCGACGATCCCGTACGGGACGTGGGAGCTGCTCCGCAAGGGCAAGGACTGTGCGATTCTCGCTGTCGGCGTGATGTGCAAGCCGGCGTTCGAAGCGGCCGAAGCGCTCAACGCCACGCTGGTCAACGCCCGCTTCCTGAAGCCGATGGATCGCGAGATGCTCGACGCCGTCGTGCGCGATCACAAGCTGCTCGTCACCGTCGAGGACGGCACCGTCGTGAACGGGTTCGGCGCCGCGCTCGCGGGGCTCGTGCAGACCACGGCGCCGGACGTCCGGGTCGTGGCCCTGGGCGTCCCCGACCGCACCTACGAGCACGCGCCGCGCGCGCAGCAGCTCGCCGAGGTCGGCCTCACCGGCGCCGGCATCGAAGCCCGCATCCGTGCCCTCGCCGCCGAAGAGTCGCTCAGCCCGCGATGAACGTCGGGGTCGTCGGTAACCCCAACTACCCGGATCTCGGCGCTTTCCTCGCGACGCTGCAACAGAAGGCGGCGCGCGTTGGGCTCAACCTCTTTACCGAAGAGCTCATCCAGTCGCTGTGGCCCACGGGCGATGGCACGGTGGCGCCCCTCAGCCAGGCAGCAGCCGAGGACTTGGACTGCCTCATCACGCTCGGCGGCGACGGCACCCTGCTGCGCGGCGCCCGGCTCCTCGGTGGCGCCAACACGCCGATTCTCGGTGTCAATCTCGGCCGCGTCGGGTTTCTCACGACGGCGGGACCCGACACCCTCGAATGGGCGCTCGATGCCGTAGCTCGCCAGGCGTACGCGACCGAACCGCGGCTGGCCCTGCAATCCGCGATCGTCGGGAAGGGCGCGAAGGGGGGGGGCGGTCGAGTCGAGCCGCTCGTGCTCAATGACGTCGTCGTGCACAAAGGCGGGGTGGCGCGCGTGGTGCGGCTCAAGGTGTCGGTCGATGGGGACGAGGTCGCCCAGTACTCGGCGGACGGCATCATCGTCAGCACGCCCACCGGCTCCACGGCGTACTCGATGTCCGCGGGCGGACCAATCGTTGTGCCGACGGTTGATGCCATTGTGGTCACCGCCATCTGCCCCCACACCCTGGCCGTGCGGCCCCTCGTCCTGGCGGCGACGGCCGTCGTGACGATCCAGCCGATTCCGCCCTGGACCGACGAGGTGCTCGTCTCCTTCGACGGGCAGGTGGGGACGCCCATCCAGCCGGGTGATCGACTCGAGGTCCGTCGTGCGGAACGTCCCATCCTGCTGATTCGGCTCGGTCCCGAAAGTTTCTTCAAGCGCCTGCGCCGGAAGCTGCACTGGGGCGACCTGAGTGATCGGACGCGCAAGTAGTGCTCAGAGAGTTACGCGTTCGCGATCTCGCCGTCATCGCCGACGTCACGCTTCCCCTCCAGCCAGGCCTCAACGTCCTCACCGGTGAGACCGGCGCGGGGAAGTCCATGCTCGTGGACGCCCTCGCTCTGCTGCTCGGCGAACGGGCATCGGCGGAGATGGTGCGCCCCGGCGCCGAGAAGACGGTCATTGAGGCCGCGTTCGAGGGTGTGCAGGATGTCGAGGATGGTGTGCTGGTGGTGAAGCGCGAGGTGACGAAGGAGGGACGGTCGCGGGTGTGGGTCAACGGGTCCCCAGCAACTGTGGGCATGCTTGCCGAGATCGGCGCTCGACTCGTCGACCTGCACGGCCAGCACGACACCCAATCGTTGCTGCGTCCCGACGCGCAGCGCGACATCCTCGACGCGTACGCGGGCGCCCAAGTCGAGCGCGTCGCCGTGCGGGATGCGCACCAACGGCTGCGGGATCTCGAGCAGCGCGAGACGGAGCTTTCGGCCCGACAAGACGAAGTCCGCCGCAAGGCGGACTACCTGCGGCACGTCGTGCAGGAGATCGAGAAGGCGGCCCCGAAGGTGGGCGAGGACGATGCGCTCGAGACCGAGGCGAAGCGTCTCGCCCACGCTGACGAGCTAGGCCGGCTGGCGCGCGAGCTGGAGGAGACCGTGGGCTCGACCGGCCTCGCGCGCGCACACAAGATCCTCGCCGCGCTCGTCAAGGTCGATCCATCGGTCGGGCAGTGGCAGGAGCTGCTCGACGCCGCGTCGGCCAACGCCCAGGAGCTTGCCGAGACGGCCCGCGACTACGCCTCGAGCATCGAGGCCGATCCCGCGCGCCTCGCGGCGGTCGAGCAGCGGCGCGACCTGCTGTTCCGCTTGCAGCAGAAATACGGCCCCTCGATCCCCGACATCCTCGCGACCCGCGACTCCTCGGCGCGTGAGCTCGAGCTGCTCGACACAGCGGACCTCGACCTACGCAACCTCGCCGACGACCGTGCGAATGCCGCCACGGAGTTCGCCCAAGCCTGCGCGGCGCTGACGAAGAAGCGCAAGGCGGGAGCGGGCACGCTCTCCCGCGCTGTCAATGAGTTGCTCCCCGCGCTCGGTATGCCGGGTGGACGCTTCGAAACGTCCTTCTCCCTTCTCCCTTCTCCCAAGGGCGATGGTGCCGAGGGTGTGGTCTTCCAGGTCGAGCTGAATGTTGGGATGGGACCGCGCCCCCTGGCCCGCGTCGCATCAGGCGGCGAGCTGTCGCGTCTCATGCTGGCGCTGAAAGTCGTGCTCTCCGCGCACGACGCAGTGCCGACGCTCGTGTTTGACGAAGTCGATCAGGGCATCGGCGGTGAGGTTGGGGTTCGGGTGGGCGAGGCGCTGGGGCGCGTCGCGGGGAAGGATCGGCAGGCCCTGGTGATCACGCACCTGCCGCAGATCGCCGCCTACGCCGACCACCACCTCAGGGTTGCGAAGGGGAAGAAAAGCGGCGTGGCGACGAGCGATGTCGAGGTGGTCGAGGGCGAGGGGAGGGTGAAGGAAATTGCGCGGATGCTGGGGGACCCCGACATGGAGACGGCGTTGCGGCACGCCGCCGAGCTGCTCAGAACGGCCAGTGCGAGGTCCGCATCACGAAGCGCAGCTTGCGACGTCCCCGCGTCGAGCACGTTGGCTGAGCGGGGCGCCCCGAGCCGCGTGGCCAAGTCGAGCGAGTCAGCCGTAGAAGCGAACGTGTAGTGGTCCCGCCCCTTGGTGAAGTAGCCGAGTGTCACGCCCGCGCCGAGATGTTGCCCGAGTTGCAGTAGCGGAGCAAAGTCCACGCCGACGTAGTCCCCAGGATCCCAACTGAGCGTTGCGAGCGCCGTGCTCGGCACGAGCCACACGTCCTGCGGCGCCACGCGGCGCTCCCGCGTGCCGGGGCGTTGCCGTCCCGCGCGCAGCGAGAGGTTGAGCCACAGGCGGCGCCATAGCGTCGCCTCCTGGACCACGCTCAGCTCGATGTCGGTTTGGTGGTCGCCGGTGGCCACGTCGAACGCATCGTTGGGCGAATCCTGGTGACCCGTCGGCAGCCGAACGAGCAGCGTCGCCGCGGCCGCCCAGTTGCCGGCGACGAGGAATCGATACCTCGCCGTCACCTCGGCATCGCCCGCGAAGTAACGCACGCGTCTGGCTGTGGTGCCGCCGAAGGGGGAGAGGCCGGCCGAGGTCAGTCGTTCCTCGAGCACGCTGTCCAGCACCGCGGCCGTTACCGGCGCGGTGGGAAGCCGGAAGGTGTCGCGCGAGAACTGCGCGACGCCGAACGTGTCGGCGAGTGCCCGCTCCAACCCCGAGACGATCGCCGCAATGCTCTGGCCCGCCTCCGAGGTCAGGAGCGGCAGGTACAGGGCGGTTGTGTCCACGGTGCCGTACACGGCGCGATGCAACGCGTCGCGGAGCGTCTGCGCCTGCGATTGCAGTGTCTGGGCGCGTTGGCACGCCGGTGCCACGGGGCACCCGTAGGCGCCCGCAGCGATGCTGTCGCTCAGCGCCGCCAGCGCCGCGTCGAGATGACCGAAGAACGTGCCGTAGCGGCTCGAGTCGGCGGGGACCAGGGCACCGAGATTCGAGCCGGGCGGGCTGACCCGGAAGCCCTCGGCCACGTCGACGCGCACCAGCGGAACTTGACGGCCCAGCGTCGCCACGTAGCCACTGAGGCCGGTGACGGCGCGCACGTCGCGCTCGAGGCGCGTGACGGACGGGAACCACACGTCGGTCGAGTCGCCGCTGAACGGCGAGCCGAGGGTCGTGCGCCGCCCGTGGTAGAACTGCGCGTCCCACGTCTCGACGCGCGGGTCGAACGTCACGCGCAGCGTCCCGGCGCGCGGGCCGTCGGTGCGCGGCACCGCCTGCGCCGCGAGTGGAGACGGGCTGACCCCTGGCGACAGCCCGGGGATGAGGAGGACCAGGAGGAGGTAGTGGCTTCGCATTAGCAGAACGGCACCCGGGCTAGGCCGGGTGCCGCTTGCGTTACACCGCCCGCGCTTCGGGGTTCGCGTCAGGGGATCGCGGGGATGTGCGTGCCGTACTTGGCGTTGATCGCCGTGGCCAGCGCGTTGGCGATCGTCTTGTGAGTGGCGGCACTGGGGTGCACCGCGTCGAGCGAGAAGGCGCGCCCGAACGGCCGCCGCACGGCGACCGTGTCGCCGGCGTTCCCCTGCGGGAAGTAGGGGAAGGCGCGCACCTGCGCCGTGTCGGTTGCAAGCGCCGCCAGCAGCGGATTCGGATTGACCCACGCCCACCCGCGCGTCGTTGCCTGCGCGGAATCGAACGCGTTGTACGCCGTCACCGTCGCGACCAGCCGGCGCAGCTCCGCCGGGACGACCACGCGCGGCACGGTGTCGGAGCAGCTGAGCGTCGCGGGACCGCCCGCCTGCGCCGTGCCGAGCAGCAGGGCGCCGTAGGGGAACGGCACCAGCGTCGAGTCGCCGCGCGCCCCGGGGATGAGGGTGGCGATCGGCGCGCAGTTGTTGTCCACGGTCATGGTCGGTGGGAAGGCCGCCCCCGGGACCAAACCGTTCTTGATCGCCCAATAGACCGCCCCCCGCGAGAAGAACGGGATCAGCGTGACGTTCGCCACGCCGATCACCACCGCCCCGCGCGGTTTCACGGCCGCGATCGAGTCGAACGCCGCGGCCGACCGCGTCTGGAACAAGGCCACCGGCGTGATCTTCGTAGTGTCGCCGCCGTTGGTCGAGCTCGTCGCCGCGCCGAGCACGTCGTTGTTGCCGATCCAGATCGATACGAACGTCGGTTGGGCACGCTGCATCATTTGGGTCTGGGTCATGCCACCCAGGAACATCGTCGTCAGCGTATTCGGGTTCGATGCGGTATCGAGGTTGTTGTAGATGTCGAGGACCTCGGCGCCGGGCACGGCCGTGTTGCTGATAAACGGAGGCGGCGTGGAGAGCGGCTTGCGCAGCAAGCAGATCGTGGGCGTGCCGCCGCCCACCCGGGCCTGTGTGAACACGTTCGTGAACGGCGGCGGGCACCCGGGCCGGTTCATGAGCGGCGCGAAGAACGGAGAGTGCATCGCCGTCGCGAGCAGGACTGGATACGCCTGTCGCTGCGTGCTGTCGTTAATGCCCGCCGACTGGAACCCCGCCGTGATCGAGTTGCCCATCGAGACGTAACGATCGAACAGCGGATCGATCGCGATGAAGCTCGTCGGCCGGAACAGTTCGTCCTGGTGGCAGGCCGAAACGCCGAACACGATGCCGAGGGCGGCGGCCGCGAAGAGCTGGGTCGTCCGTGTCATGGGTCGCCGTTCCTCAGAAAGTGTACGACAGGCCGGCGCCGAACAGATGCGCCGTGAAGTGATAGACGCCGGTATCGCCGGCGTTGATGTTGACCAGGCCGCGGCGGTCGTTCTGCTTGATGTACTGATACGCGAGATCCGCGTGCAGCTTGGGCGTCAGGTCGACTCCGCCCCCGAGCGTGAACTCGTTGCGCGAGCCTTCCGGGAGCAGCGGCGTCACGAAGTTGGCGGGCGACGCTCCCGTGTGGTACAGGTAGCCGGCGCGCAGCAACACCTTGGGCGAATACTGATACTCGGAACCGAAGCGGAATCCGTGCGTGTCCTTGTTCTGCGGCTGCAGCGTGATGTCCGGCGTCTTGGGATTCGCGAAGTTGATCGCCACCGTATTGAACCAACCCCAGACCACCAGCTGGTAATCGGCCATCAGCGTCCAATTCTCCGTCGCCCGGTAGGCGAAGCCGAGCGTGCCCTGGGGTGGCATCGTGATGGAGGTGGACACGGCGCCGTTAGAGAGCGCGCTGTCGGGGAGGAACTGCGGCGCCGTGAGCGCGTCCACCGGCAAGGGAGCGCTGGGCGGCAGTCCCAGGACGGGATTCAACGGATTGTTGGGCGGGAGGATCAGGCCTGTCAGCAGCTGCGTGAATGCGGCGGTACCGTCGTACTTGATCGTCTTACGCGTCATCCAGTGCCCGCCGATCGAGAACCGATCGCTGATCTTCAGAATGCCGCCGAAGTTGACGGAGAAGCCCGTGCCGGTCGCCTTCAGCTCGGCATCGGCGAAGTCGGTGCCGGTCGGGATGCCCAGGGACGCGAACGTGAACGGCTGTCCCGGGACGCGCTGGGTCGAGAAGTCCGCCCGCTGGTGCAGCTCCAGCCGGCTCGTGATGTACGCGAACCCGAGCCCCACCTTGAGCCGGGGATGCACCTGATAGCCGATCGTCGGCTGGATGTAGATCGAGCGGATGTCCGTGTTGTAACCCACGAACCGCCCCTCGAAGTTGGCGGTCGGCCACTTGGTCTCGAGACCATACGGCGCAAAGAGGCCGATGCCGGCGGTCAGCTTGGGGGAGAAGGCGTGCGTCAGATAGCCGTTCGGGACCGGAATGACTGGGTTATTGAGGGCCGTCTTCTCGGCGAGGAAATCGTCGGTGAAGTTGCCTTGCGCCCCGATCAGGGTGACGCCGAGGCTGAAGTGACTGCCCGACAGACCGGCCAGCCCCGCGGGGCTGAAGAAGATCGCGGATCCATCGGCGCAGGGACTGGCCGCCGTGACGCCCGCGCGGGCCATCGCACAGGTATTGTGCTCGTAGACGCCGAAACCCTGGGCGGCAGCGAGCGAGGGGACTCCGGCGCACAGCAAGAACGCAAACCGCCGCATACGTGTGTCTCCGAAGAGCGAATGGGGAGATGGTGAAACCGGCTGGCATACGGTAGCATTGCCTCCAACCCTTGTCAAACCAATGCCACACCCCGCGATAGCTCTGTTTCACAAAACCTTCGGCGCGCCACCCCGTGCGGCGGCGTCGGCGCCGGGTCGGGTCAACTTGATCGGGGAGCACACCGATTACAACGGTGGTCCGGTGCTGCCGATCGCGATCGCGGCACGGACGACGGTTGCGGTTGGCCCGGGTGAAGAAGGAATACTCGAGGCCGTCTCGACTCGAGACGGCGAGTTGACGCGCGTCCAGTGGCGGGACCACCTGGCGGGGGGCTGGACCGCTTACCTGGGGGGAGTGCTGCGCGAGCTGTGGGCGGCAGACGCGCTGCCCTCTGGCGGAGGCGCGCGCGTAGCCGTCGCGTCGGACGTCCCCATCGGGGCCGGCGTCTCGTCATCGGCGGCGCTCACGGTCGCAGCGACGCAGGCGCTTGTGGCCGCGGCGGACGCCAAGCTCAGTGGTCGCCAGATCGCGGGGGTCGCCTTCCGCGCCGAGCACGACCATGTGGGCGTGCGCTGCGGGGTGATGGATCAGACGATTGCCGCGCTCGGGAAGTCAGGTCACGCGCTGCTGCTCGAATGCGCCTCGCTCGAGGCACATCACATCCCGTTCAGGGGTCAGGTCATTCTGGTGGACACGGGAGTGCGGCACGATCTCCGGGCGGGGGCCCTGAACGAGCGCCGCGCCGAGTGTGAAGCCGCGGTCAGACGACTGAAGCTCGATCTTCCGGAACTGGTATGGCTCGCGAGCTGGCCCGCCGCGTGGCTGGCCCGCCTGAAGAAGGCGCTGAAGGATCCATTCAAGTCGCGGGCACTTCACGTGGTGGGGGAGACGGCGCGGACGCGCTTCGCCGCGCAGCTCCTGAAGCAGGGGCACTTGAAGCGCTTCGGGCAGCTGCTCTACGAGTCGCACGAGTCATGTCGCCGGCTCTATGAGTGCAGCGCTCCGGAGCTCGACACGGTGGTTGCGGCCGCGAAACGGGCCGGGGCGCTCGGCGCGCGGCTCACCGGGGCGGGGTGGGGTGGAGCGGCGCTGGTCCTGGTGGGGAAGGGCAAGGGGAACGTGACACGCGTCACCAATGCCGTGACCCGGGCCTTCGCCAAGGCGTACGGCAGGGAGCCGCGCATCGTGGCCGTCACGGCGTCCGGTGGTGCTCGGGTCGAGCGGATCCGACCTGTGTGACGTGGGCTCTTGCCCCGTGGCGACGCCACGCACACCTTGGGGCGCGCCCGCAACCCATGGTATTACTGTGCCCTGCTCCCGCTCGACGCTCGCCGGCGTTGCGGCCTCGCTATTCGTGGTGGCCTGTGGGCTGGCCGACGTCGTCGGCTCGCCTGGGCGCACGCTCGTTCGCTTTCAGTTCGGCGCCGACAGCGTCCTCGTCGTCGGGGCCAAGGTTGCGCCCGATATCGTCGTCGAGGTGAACGGGGAGCCTCTCCCTCACCCCCGTCTCCTGCTCACGTCTCTCGATCCGACGATCCTCGCGGTGACCGCCGGGGGCGACTCCCTGGTCGCCCTCCACTGGGGGACGGCGCGGCTCACGATGCGGTTGGAGAGCGCACTCGGGCCGAGCCCGGCATCGACCGACATCAAGACGCTCCGTATCGTGGTGGGGAGCGTCGCGCTCGACCGGACGACCGATACGCTCTGGAGTCTGGGCGACTCGACCGCCCCGTTCGTCGCCACGGCATTCGACGCGACCGGGAACCCGCTCCCCGGGGCTCCCGTGACATGGGCGTCTTCCGACACGACGGTGGCGTCGGTGGCCGCCGGGTCGCACCGGGTCGTCGCCCACCGCAATGGCACAGCGACGGTTAGTGCGATGGTCGACCGCGGCACCGCCACGGCGATGGTCGTCGTGCGGCAGCGCCTCGCCCGTTTCACGTTCACCCCGCCCGGTCTGTTCTTCGACGCGCTGGGAGCGCGAGCGGGCGTCGCCGCGACCGCGTTGGACGCGGGCGGCAGCCCGATCGCCGGAGTCGCGGTCAGCTGGCAGAGCGTCAACGCCAATATCGCAAGCGTCGACACCGCCGGAGGCGTGACCGCCGGCGCCAACGACACGACGTACGTGCGGGCCCGCAGCGCCACCGTGGTGGATAGCCTGCGCGTCGTCGTGGACCAGCGGGCGAGGCATGTCGTGATCTTTCCCAGCACCTTTCCGCCGATCACCGCTCTGGGCGATAGCCTCATCTTCGGGGCGTACGGCGTGGACTCGCTGGGGAACAGGGTGGTGAACGGCGACCCGAGATTTGCGACCACGGACACGCTGGGCGTGGTGCGGGTGAGTCCCGTGGGTGTCGTCACGGGGCTGGCACTGGGAACGGCCCAGGTCCTGGCGTTGCTCGACGGCGCGGCTGCCACCGTGGTGGTGACGGTGCGCAACGACGCAGCCTCGCTCGTGTTGACGCCCGATACCGCGACGATCCTGAACCTGGGCGACACGGTGGGTTTCGTGGCGGACGCGCGCAATAGTCACGGCGATCGGATCTCGGGCGCTACAGTCATGTGGAGCACGCCCGACACCGCGTTGGCGACGGTCACCGACTCTGGCCGGGTGATCGCCCGCGGCGTGGGCACGGCGCGCATTGTCGCCGCCGTTGCGCCTCTCGCCGATACGTCACGTGTGCGGGTACTCAACGTGCCCGTGACGATCTCCATCCTGCCCGACAGCGTCGTGCTCGCGAGCCTGAACGACTCGCTGCCGCTGCCGGTGGACATCCGGAACAAGCGTGGCGACGTCCTGCCGCGCTCCTCGGTCACATGGACCAGCAACGCGCCCCTCGTGGCCCGCGTGACCACGCTGGGCCTCGTCATCGCGCTGGATACGGGCACGGCCGTGGTGCGCGCCACCAGTCCGTTCGACGTCGGCCTGCGCGATTCGGTCTTGATTCATTCCCCGAATCGTGCGGCGTCGATCGTCCTCGACGTCACGCGCGACACCATGACCGCCTTGGGCCAGCAGATCCCGTACGCCGCCACGGTGCGCAACGCCCGCGGGGCCCCGATCCCGGGCTACGCGATCGCCTGGACCTCGACCAACGGCAGCGTCGCGGGTGTGTCGAGCGCGGGGCTGGTCACCTCGCTGGGCTTCGGCACCACGTCGATAGTGGCGGCCGCGGACACGTTCGCCGCCACCCTCGATCTCGTCGTCCGCAATCCGACGCTGCTGTACGTGGACAACGGCGTCGTCACGCCGGTGCGCGTGGGCACACGGCGACGCCCATACGCCAGGATTCAGGATGGCGTGCTCGCCGCCGACGCCAACGACACC
>WNGQ01003420.1_pt1 | contig 15983 bp, 16 predicted proteins | sample 5407661 | NCBI WGS metagenome assembly WNGQ01 (sample SAMN13153382, study PRJNA577476) | soil metagenome | isolation source: 60 cm soil or saprolite under Garry oak tree replicate 2 | place: USA:California | collected 2016-06-15 | reverse complement strand
CACTTTCATCAGTTTGAGATACTTACGACGTTCATTCACTGTCATCTGCTCTTCGGTTGGCATGGCACCCCTCACTCGGTAACATTTTCATGTGAGTGAAGTGTACCCGCCTCAGTAACATTTTACCTGAGTGAATACGAACCCTTGACATCTGCCAGTGCCTGTGGTATATTCATAGCGTCTTCTAGGGCATGTACCACATCATCAATAGTCCCACAGGTCCCTACCAGAAAAGGCATGTGAGTATCCCTTGTTCCAACTAGTGCGGTGTAATACCCCCCCACGTAGTTGATAGAACAATTCTAATAGTGGTATATACCAGGGATAACGAGAATGTTCGAGTATAGCCCGTATCGGCATAAACATAATCCCATTCGTCCATGTGTAGCGCTTGATGGAGTGATTTTTCCCTGATCACGAGGTGCCTGCACGTATCAGAGTAAACTATCTCGGCAGTTGAATGCCTCTTCCACTTACTATGGGTCCATTAGTGCCACACCTATCTCGGAACATTTCCGGAAAAACAATTGGTAACATATAAGTACCCTGCACTTCCCACCATTCTTTAGCTTCTTTGAAGAAAGGAGAACGGGCGTGTTCTTCTCTATAAGAATCTATCTCGCCCGGCAACAACGTGAACATCGCTGAGTTAGAAACGAAAACCATGCCAGAGTTACGCGACATCGCTCGCGACCTCGAACTCTCTGGCTTCACCACCCTCAAAAAACAAGACCTCGTCTTTCGGCTCCTCCAGGCTCACACTGAGCAGCAAGGAAACATCTTCAGCGCCGGTGTGTTAGAAATTGTAGAAGATGGCTTCGGTTTCCTCAGGCAAGAGCGCTTCCTACCAGGTAACATGGATGTCTATGTTTCGCAGTCGCAGATTCGCCGCTTTGGCCTGCGCACTGGGGATATGGTCTCTGGCCAGGTTCGCCCGCCAAAGGACAACGAGAAGTACTACGGTTTGCTGCGTGTCGAGGCCATTAACGGTGTAGACCCCGAAGTCGCCAAGCGCCGTCCCCATTTCGACATCCTGACACCGATCTTCCCACGCGAGATGTTTAACCTGGAGACAGTTCCATCGAACATCTCCGCTCGTATTATCAACCTGGTGGCGCCGATTGGACGCGGGCAGCGCGGCTTGATCGTCTCCCCGCCCAAAGCTGGTAAGACCATGCTGCTCAAATCCATCGCCAACTCTATCACTACCAACTACGACGACGCTCACCTGATGATTGCACTCATCGGTGAGCGACCAGAAGAAGTCACCGATATGAAACGCTCGGTGCGTGCCGAAGTCATCAGCTCTACCTTCGATGAGCCAACCGAGGCCCATACCCGCGTCGCCGAAATGGTGCTGGAGCGCGCCAAGCGCCTGGTAGAAGGGGGCCGCGACGTCGTAATCCTGCTGGACAGTATCACACGCTTAAGCCGCGCCTATAACCTGGCCGTGCAGCCCAGTGGGCGTACACTCTCCGGCGGTCTTGACCCGAGCGCGCTCTTCCCGCCCAAGCGCTTCTTTGGTGCCGCGCGTAAGATCGAAGAGGGCGGCAGCCTGACTATCATCGCCACCGCGCTGGTTGATACCGGCAGCCGCATGGATGATGTGATTTACGAAGAATTCAAAGGTACCGGCAATATGGAGCTGGTTCTCAACCGCAAACTCGCCGAACGCCGCGTCTTCCCCGCCATCGACATTTCTCTCTCCAGCACTCGCCGTGAAGAGCTGCTGCTCGATGACAAAACACTGCGCGCCGTAGTCGTCATGCGCCGCATGTTCTCGACACTGGCCGACCAGCGTGGCCTGGAGGCAATGGAGGCACTGCTGCAAAGTATGTCCAAGACCAGCAATAATGTGGAGTTCCTGGCAGCGCTGCACAAAAACATCCTTTAGGAGAAATCTTTCTCCTACCTCGAGCGGAGCAAGTTGACCATGACAACAACAGCCAACGTTTTTCAAAATTACATCGGGGGTAAATGGCAGAGCGCCCAGGGCGGCCAGACCTTTCCCAACTACAACCCGGCCACAGGCGAACTCCTCGGGTACTTTCCCCTCTCCGCTGAGGCCGAGGCGAATGCCGCCGTCACCGCCGCTCGCGCTGCCTTTGATAAGTGGCGGCTCGTGCCAGCACCCAAACGCGGTGAGATACTCTATCGCGCCGGCGAACTGCTCCTGCGCCGCAAAGAGGAACTGGCGCGTACCATGACGCAGGAAATGGGCAAGGTACTCAAAGAGACCCGCGGTGACGTGCAGGAAGGCATCGACATGGCCTACTACATGGGCGGTGAAGGACGCCGTCTCTTCGGCTACAGCGTCCCCGTCGAACTTCCCAATAAGTCGGGCATCGCCATGCGTGATCCCGTTGGCGTTGTCACCTGCATCACGCCGTGGAACTTCCCCATCGCCATCCCAACCTGGAAAATGTTCCCGGCGCTCATCGCGGGAAATACTATCGTCATCAAGCCCGCCAGTGATACTCCGTTGAGCGCGCTGCGCCTCGTCGAGACGCTCTACGACGCGGGCCTGCCTGAAGGCGTCGTCAACATTGTTTTCGGCCCCGGCAGCACCGTTGGTGAGGCCCTGCTGCACCATCCCGATGTTGCCGTCATCTCATTTACCGGCTCAACTGAATCTGGACGCCATGTCGCCATTGAAGCTGCCAGGTCTCTCAAACGAGTATCGCTGGAGATGGGCGGCAAGAACGCTGTCATCGTCATGGACGATGCCGACCTCGACCTGGCCGTCGAAGGCATCCTGTGGAGCGCCTACGGCACCACGGGGCAGCGCTGTACTGCCTGCAGCCGCGTCATTGTACATAAGACGGTGCGCAAGCAGCTTGTCGACAAACTTGTACCGCGCATTGAGCAGCTCCGCCTCGGCAACGGCTTAGATGAAAACGTAGACGTTGGCCCCGTCATCAATGCATCGCAGCTTGAAAAAATACACAGCTACACAGGGATCGGCAAGGCCGAAGGCGCAACCCTCGTCACAGGCGGCTCGATAGCCCGCGAAGGCGACCTGGCACGCGGCCACTTCTACTGGCCCACGCTCTTCACCGGTGTGCGTCCAGAGATGCGCCTGGCACAGGAAGAAATCTTCGGCCCCACGCTCTCGGTCATCGACGTGGGTTCGCTCGATGAAGCCATCGCGGTGAACAACAACACGCCGTACGGCCTTTCCAGCGCTATCTATACACAGGATATCAACCGCGTACAACGCGCCACGCGCGATATTACCACGGGCATCCTCTACATCAACTCTGGCACTACCGGCGCCGAGATCCAGTTTCCCTTCGGTGGTACACGCGGCACCGGCAACGGGCACCGCGAGGCAGGTATCGCTGGCCTCGATGTCTTCACCGAATGGAAGGTGGTTTACACCGACTATAGTGGCAAGTTGCAGAAGGCGCAGATAGATCAGTAATGCAGGATCTAGAAATTCACCGTGTAGGCCGCTACGAGGCGCTGGAGGCCCGTGGCGTCGTTATCGTCATCGATGTCATCCGCGCCTTCAGCGTCGCTGCCTACGCCCTGGCATGCGGTGCACAGGCGCTCTGGTTAGTACGCACGGTAGAAGAGGCCTTTGCCTTGCGCGAGCGAAATCCAGAGGTATTGCTGATCGGCGAGATCGGTGGGCGCCTGATCCCCGGCTTCGACCTCAACAACTCACCAGCGCTCATGACAGCCTCCGACGTGCGTGGACGCATACTCGTCCAGCGCACTGGTGCAGGCACGCAGGGAGCCCTCGCCGTCGCCAATGCAACTCATATCCTGCTCTGCTCACTCGTCAATGCACGAGCCACGGCAACCTACGCACGCAGGCTTACTGAGACGACAAATGGTTTGATCACTCTGCACCCGACAGGTGGCGGTCCAGGCAATAGAGAGCTAGAAGAGGACGGCATATGCGCCGATTACATAGAGGCTTTGCTGTATGAACAAGCAGGTGCGCGGGAGATGCTGGAGCAAGGAATCACAAGCTTGCGAGAAGACGGCCGCTTCGAGCAGTGGTGGCAGGGCGATTCCGACTTTCCCGCGAAGGACATCGCGTTAGTGCTCGACGTAGATCGCTTCGACTTTGCGATGGTGGGTACGAGAAAGCAGCGGGGGGAGATTACGTACGTGGAGGCGCGGAAGGTGGAGGTGCCCGCTAATTCTTGAAAATGCTTGACGGCGACACCAAAAATATACTAAAATCCGTATATAATATTAAAGAAAGAGGCTGGTAGATGAGACAGTGTGGACAATCATTTTTTACACAGAAGATGATGGCTCCAGTCCCATTCAAGAATTTTTAATGAGCCTGGATATCAAAACGCAGGCACGTTTTGCCTGGTCCATTGAAAAACTACGTGTACGTAATGTCATGGCGCGAGAACCTTTGGTACGTCACTTAGAAGGCAAATTATGGGAACTTCGGGAGGAGAGTAGCACAAATATCTACCGGCTTATCTACTTCTTTTTTTCAGGTCAACGTATTGTTTTCTTGCATGGCTTTCAGAAGAAGACTCAAAAAACACCTCGCCACGAGATTGAGATAGCATTGCAACGCCTTGACAACTTTATGAAGAGAGGATGAGAAATAACATCATGCAGAAAAAAAGACGTGACCATATCAAAGAAGGAGAGCAGGCGTACCAGGCATGGCGGGATACTTTGCTGGGCGACCCAGAGGCCAGGGAGATCTACAAAGAGGAGGCCGCTAAGAAGGAACTTTGGCTGCAGCTTGTAGAGGCCCGCCAGGCAGCAGGATTAACCCAGGCAGAGCTTGCCAGGCGTTTGGGAGTTTCCCAGGCACAGGTAGCCCGCATCGAGAAGTCTGGCTACGATTCTTATACCCTCAATACCCTGCGCCGGTATGTCCAGGCGTTGGGTAAGAGGCTTGAGGTTGCTGTGGTATAAAATCGGGTGCATATGTAAACCTTCTCACAGTGTCACGCGATTCCCGCCCGCGGGCATCGTGAAGCGCAAAAAACCGCCCTGCGCCAGGCGTGTGCATACCACAGCTATGGTGAAGATAGCCAGAAGTAATGAGACAGTTTTTAACTCGTAGACAACCAGGCCAGAAATGCCGAGGTGATGAGCGCCGCCAGCGAAGAGACGCCACAACGCGGGACCCTGCTGCACCTCGCCCATGTTGAGGGCAAGCCCCATCGTCAGAGTGACCAGCAGGTCAATGCTGAAGCAGATGGCCGCCAGCAGCGGACCAAGCAGCCAGAAACGCTTGCTCAGGCGCTCTCGCCTGGTGGACTGGATGCGGCGTGTGGCCCACACGGGCGCGATCAAGTACTGCAATGCCAGGAAAAGAAGGGGCAGCGCAACGTAGAGCCAATCGGGAAAGAAAGCCGGCGTAATCAGGGCGCCAAGACGGCCAAGCGTATAAATTATCACGCCCTCAATCAGGCCGCGTCGATAACTGACCTTGTTAAACATAGCAAGCCCGATTAGTTACAGCCGCAGCCCCCACCACCGCAGCCACAGCTTCCCATTGAAGCGCCCATCTCTTCATACCCGCTATCCTCCGCGTCACCATGCGCCGTCGCGAAAACGGAGAGCAGGCGGCGCACCTTTTCACCGTGGCACTTCGTGCACACCACCTCGTCAGCGTATTTATGGTTCACAAGTAGCTCAAATTTGGATTTGCATTCCGAGCAGTAGTATTCGTACAATGGCATAGAAAGTTACCTCCGATCGACGGAAAACGCTACGATACACACATATTGTAAAGTGTGTGCCAATCAACGTCAAGATGAGAAGGAACAGAGGAACAGATATATATGGCTCTTACTATAGGTATTATCGGCCTGCCACAGAGCGGGAAGACTACTCTCTTCAACGCGCTCACCAGAGCAGGAGCGCCCATCAGCGGCTACGCGACCAGCACCGTGCAGGCCAACATCGCCGTCGTGCAGGTGCCCGATCCTCGTCTGCAGCCGCTTGCAGAAATCTTCAATCCCAGGAAAGTCACATACGCCACCGTCGAATTCGTGGACGTCGCAGGCATGGGCCAGAGCACACAGGCAGCAGCCGAGAAGCGCGGCCTCAGCGCGGAGTTCCTGGGACATATCCGCAACGCCGATGCCCTGGCCATCGTGCTGCGCACCTTTGCCAACAGCAATGTCCCGCATCCCTACGGGGATATAGACCCCAATCGCGACCTGGATAGCCTGAATGCAGAGCTTGCTTTGACCGACCTGTCTACCGTCGAGAAGCGCATCGAGCGTACCACCAAGGCCGCCAAGTCAGGCGACAAGAAATACCAGCAAGAACTGGAGGTCCTGCGCCTACTCCAGGAAGCGCTCAATGACCTGCGTATGGTAAGTCAGGTTGAACTGCTCGCACAGGATCATGCCGTCCTGGATGAACTCTTCCTGCTGACTATGAAGCCGCGCATGTACATCCTGAACGTCAGCGAGGATGTGCTGGGAGCTGCGGCCGATTTACTGGCACGTGTCGCTGCCGGAGAAGATATCGATATTGCAACACAGGAAGGCGAGATGAAAGGTATCGCTACTATCGCTCTACGCGCCAGGGCAGAGCGCTCCGAGGTCGTAGCTGTCTCCGCCCGCCTGGAGGCCGAGCTTGCTGAATTGCCGGAAGAGGATGCCGCCGAGTACCTGGAAGCGCTTGGCCTTCCCAAATTGGGCGCGGATCGCGTCATCCAGGTCGGTTATCGCCTGCTCAACCTGATTACCTTCCTGACAACAGGCGAGGACGAGGTGCGCGCCTGGACCGTGAGAAAAGGCGCGAAGGCGCCGGAGGCCGCCGGCAAGATTCATACCGATATCGAGCGTGGCTTTATTCGCGCCGAGGTAACGCGTTTTGAGGACTTCATGGCCTGCGGCTCGTTTGCAGCCGCAGCGAAAAAGGGCTTGCAGCGCCTCGAAGGCAAAGACTACGTCATTCAGGATGGCGATATCGCCCACTTTCGCTTTAACGTCGGCAAATAGCCTTCGCCCGTTGGTATCAAAAGGCGTAGCTGCGCGATGATGAAGTTTCACGATCACGATCGGCCATACTCGCCGAGCGCCTGTCCCGTCTTGTGTCACCCTGAGCGAAGCGAAGAGTCTGGCTCGCTGAGCAACGCTGACTGGCGGGTATGACCGGTTTTGGATCGGAAACTTCATCATCGCGCCGGGGTGGAGGGAGGTATCATAGGCGAGGCCGCCATCTCCCCGGCGCCATAAATGTCGCGGCTACGTTCCTTAATATGCACGCTGTCGTCCTAGCGAGACCAGCCCCACACCGGACAGGATGATCAGCATAGCCAGCAGTCCTACCAGTGTGATATGTTCTCCGGCAAAGCCCACCCCCAGCGCCACTGCCACTACGGGATTGACGTAGGCGTAGCTGGTAGCAAGGGCCGGCCTGGCATTTCGTAACAGGTAGCCATAGGCGCTGAAAGCAACGAGCGATCCAAACACTATCAGAAAAGCCATCGCCAGGATGGGGCGAATTGTATGCACATGTGGCATCCCTTCCCGCAGCGCCAGGCTCAATGGGATTAAAATGACACCCCCGGCCAGCATCTGCGCCGCGCTCCCCATCAGTCCTTTCGGCTGCGGCAGGTGCTGGCTCCAGGCAGAGCCGAACGCCCAGCACATGGGAGCGATTATTAAGGCTATCGCTCCTATAGGGGCAGCTCGTAAACCATTCTCCAGGTTCAAAAATACCACTCCTGTGAAGCCCAGTCCGAGTCCTAACCATTCCAGGCGCCTGGGCCAGCGACCCCACAGGCCAAAGAATAGCGCGGCCCACAGCGGCACGACGGCTATACCCAGCGCCGCCAGCCCGGAAGCTACCCATTGCTCGGCAAAGACGACGCCTCCGTTGCCGCCTACTAGCAACAGTGCGCCCAGTACTATCGCGGCAGCCCACTCCTTTCGACCTGGCGACGGCACGCCACGCAGGCGCAAAACCGCGTAAAGTATGCCACCCGCTATCAGGAAACGAATACCCGACAACAGAAAGGGTGGGAAGCCCTCCAATGCTATGCGCATACCAAGGTACGTGGAACCCCAGATCAGGTAGAGAGAGAACAGGGAGAACACGATTGCCAGGCGTTTGCGCACCATCCATGCATATATGCGGGCCGATGCTGCATCTCCAGCAGACCCAGTGAAAGGCGTATCTACAGAGTCACCGGGATTTTTCTCAACCTTCGAGGAAATGCTGTCTGGGGATTTAGCCGCCAGGCCTATCTTCGCTTCTACTTCGTCCCTCGCTAACGCTTCCGGTACAGGTTTGATGCGGTAGCCGTCTTTCATGTATACCTTGTTCTCTTCCTAGGTGCTCCGTCAATCTCGATGTGATAGGTGAAAATGTAGTGGCCGTACGGTCTCTGGGGGATTACCTGCCCCCCCCAGGCAGGATTCCTCAACCCCTGCGTGGCAAGAGAGCCTGAGGGGCTCTCAGCCAGGTCTCTCGCTAGTGAAAGCCAAACCAGCGCTGCCGTCGCTCCCACTCGGGGCTATCAACGTTATCCTTGCTGTCAAGCCCCCAGCGCAAGGCTACTAGATCAAAAACAACGAGGCCAATGAGCAGGCCAATGACGAATTCCATCATGCTCTCCTTGATCCTGCGGTCGCTACACTTCTCAGGCCGCATCTCTGGACAGGTACACACAGAATCATTATGGGGCTGCGTCCTCCAGGGGAAATCGACCTCGTGCGTTTAGCTGTCCCTCAGACAGGCTTTCCGTAGGGGCACGGCATTTCTCGCAAGGATGAGTCCTTTATTACACAAACAATGGTAGCAGACGACAACGCTGGTGAACAGAGCCAAGATCGCCTTGATACCCGAACTTGGCTCCCTTGAAGTTTACAAATTAACCCTACGCGCTATTTCTTCGTAGGGGCCGATTTATCGCGCCCGGGAGCTTGCGAAGCGCGTTTCAATACACTTGTATTAATACAAGCTAACCGCCTACAACATATTTACTGGTTATAGTATAACATATTGTCACTAACCTGTCAATGCGTTTTTAGCGGTTAGCATGCGCTGCCTCTTCCGCCAGCAGCCGCTGCTTACGTTCCAGGCCCCAGCGGTAGCCACCGAGTGTTCCGTCTTCGCGCACCACGCGATGGCAGGGGATTACCAGGGATACAGGATTGGTAGCACAGGCGTGGGCGACCGCGCGTGCCGCTTTGGGGCTGCCCAGGTCTTGAGCAATTGCGCTGTAGGAACGGGTGCTGCCGTAAGGAATGGAGCGCAGGGTCTCCCACACGCGCCATTGAAAGGCGGTGGCCTGTACATCCACGGGTAGGTCGAGGTGAGGCTGCTCGCCGTCAAGGTAGCTCAGCAGGGCATTGACCCACTGGCTGAGCCCAGTTCCATCGGACTCGATGCTGGCGGCAGGGTATTCGCTCCAGAGAGCGCTCTCCAGCTCGGCATCCATGTCACCCAGGCTGACCGCGCAGATACCTTTTTCTGTAGCCGCGACCAGCAGGCGCCCCAGCGGGCAATCGACGATGGTATAGCCAATATGCATCTCCCGCCCGCCCCGGCGGTAAGCAGAGGGCGTCATACCCAACTGGGCCTGCGTCCGTTCATACAGGCGGCTACTCGAGCCATATCCTGCATCATAGAGCGCCGTAGTTACAGCTTCCCCTTCCTTGAGCCGCGTCTTGAACTGCCCTAAGCGGCAAGCCTCTACATACTGGCGCGGCGTAATCCCTACGACACGCTTGAAGACGCGCTGCAAGTGGTATGGACTGGTGCTTACTTCCTGCCCGAGGTCAGCCAGGGTAATCGGCCCATCGAGATGCGTCTCGATGTAACGGCAGGCGCGCTGGACCATCTCCACCTGCAGCTCATACACCGATGTTTCCCCCGGACGACAGCGCAGGCAGGCGCGGAATCCTGCCTCCTCGGCGGCTTCTGGACGAGTAAAGAAGATTACCTGCTCCCGGCGCGGGTGCCGGGCGGGGCAGGATGGTTTGCAATAAATGCCTGTCGAACGCACCCCGAACACAAACATTCCATCAGACTGGCTATCCCTATTCAATACTGCTTGCCAGTAGTTCTCTTCAAGCATAACTTCCTTCTCCTGATCCTTGCGTCACGCTCTACTCATTACGATTTGTTCTATAACGTATGATAGAACAAGATCGCGATGGAAGCTATCCGATTCTTGCGGTCAAATTAACCTTCAACACTGTTGCTTGTTACAGAAAAACCGAGCATGAAAGCCCCCGTGATTCATCCAGGGGATGAAGTGCCGTTCCTTGTTTGGGAAGGCGAGGGGAGCGAGCAACGTAGGGGCACTTGAGAGGCTTGACAGAGGTGGGAAAGCCTGGTATGCTCTGGAAGAGATGTTCTAAGACAAGAGAAAGCGTGAGGCCGATGGGCACCAAGCCACCCAAGGAGAGCAAACCCCCAAAACAGAACACCCCCACCTTTCTGCTCGAACTGCCCCTGGTGGTGGAGCAAGGACAGGCCTGCCGACTGCGTGCCCACCTGGAAGCTGGCCGCCAGATCTACAATGCCATTCTCTCGGAAGGCAACAAACGCTTGCGCCAGATGCGAGCAGATGCGGCCTGGCAAGCGGCGCGTGCCATCCCGCGCACCCACAAGCAGGAACGAGCGAGCGCTTTCGCAGCCCTGCGAAAACAGTATGGCTTTACGGAGGCAGCCCTGCATGAGGCGGTCAAAGGACTCCGGGTGGGCTGGATTGCCGAGCACATCGAGGCAGTGTTGGCCCAAACTCTGGCGACACGCGCCTATCGTGCGCTCAACCGCGTCTGCCTGGGTCAGGCCAGGCGGGTGCGCTTCAAGAGTCGAGGACGAGGCCTTTCCAGCATCAAGAACAAGCGCAATGATACTGGGCTGCGCTTTGTCTTGCAGAAGCCAGAGGAAGGACAACAGGGATATCTTGTGTGGAAGGACCAGTGGCTTCCAGCGCTCATCGATTGGAAGGATGCGGTGGTCACCCATAGCTTGGCTCAGCGCATCAAATATGCCCGTCTCATCCGGCGACCGGCGTCCAGTTCACAGGCACAAGGAGCCGATGCCACCGCCTCGCGCTACTTTGTGCAACTGGCGTGCGAAGGGGTGCCGTACCGCAAGCCGAAACACCCGGTCGGCACCGATGTGGTGGGCCTGGATGTGGGTCCTTCCACCGTCGCCATTGTCCCCAGGCAAGCGCCAGCCCGTCTGGAGGTCTTAGCCGAACAGCTGGCGCCGCAGGAGAAGCAGCTGCGTCGGCTCCAACGTAGGATGGAGCGGCAAAGACGTGCAGCCAATCCGCAGCACTATGACCAGCAGGGACGGTCCAAGAAGCGAGGCAAGGGCAGTGCCCCCTGGAAGCGCAGCCACAGCTATGAAGCCACCAGGCGGCGCAAGGCGAGCAAAGAGCGCAAGGTGGCGGCCCACCGCAAGAGCCTGCACGGACGTATGGCCCATGAGATCGTGGCCGTGGGCCACACCATTGTCACCGAAAAGATTTCGTATACAGGCTGGCAGAAGCACTACGGCAAAAGTGTGGGGCTTCGTGCTCCAGGGATGTTCATTGACCATGTGAGACGCACCGTTGCAAGTACGGGCGGCACCCTGCACGAAGTTCCCACCCGCAGCACGAAACTGTCGCAGTTTTGCCATGGCTGTGGTCACACTGTCAAAAAGCCCTTGTCCGAGCGCTGGCATCAGTGCAGTTGCGGTGTTGGACCAGTGCAACGCGACCTCTACTCAGCGTTTCTGGCCGCCTATCTGGAGCCAGCAGACTTCATTCCCTCGTGTGCCCGGTATCTACCCTACTGGGAAGGTGTGGAGGCGCGCCTGCGGACAGCACACGAGCGACTCTTCGAACGCGCGACTGAGGGGCAGGTCGTGCCCCGAAGCTTTGGCATCCCCAGAGCCTGAGTGCGTCTGTCCAAAAGTCAGAGCGAACCCACACTAGAGCCCATCTTGCTGCTTCGGCGAGGAAGGTTGGAAGCGTGGAAGGAACGCTCCGAACCTCCGTGCTGTAGCTGGGGGAGCACTCAGTGTTTGTCTATGCTAGACTAGTGGTCAGTCTAAGAGCGGAGAAGCCTGTGGGAGAGTACCAAATAAATGGGAGGCCGATTTTAAGAGGAGAAAGCCACGAAATGTGTCATTTGCAAGCAGGGAGAAACCCAACCAGGAACAACGCCCATGACGCTTGAACGTGATGCTACAACAGTTGTTTTTAAGAACGTTCCTGCTGAGGTCTGTCAGACATGCGGCGAAGCTTACCTGGATGCCACAACAACAAGACACTTACTGCATATCGTTGAAGAAGTTGCACGGATTGGGGTACAAGTCGATGTTCGCTCCTATGCCGCTGCATAGTTATATTAGTCTCTTTCAAGGCCTGCCCTCACACGTTTCTCAAGTGATATCGCCTCAGCTTCCCGGCCTGTCTCGCGCAGTAGATTGGCATACGCTTCCACTGTAGCAGCCAGGACAGGATGCTTCGCTCCCAGAATCTGTTCACGGATGGTGAGCGCGCGTATGAACAGCGATTCGGCTTCTTCTTCCCTACCCTGAGCGTGGCAGAGTCTCGCCCACTCATGCAGAGTCTCGGCCACATTGGGATGCTTCGGTCCCAGGATCTGTTCGCGCATAGCGAGTGCACGCCGGTAGAGTTCCTCCGCCTCGTTGTATTTGCCTTCGGCAGCAGCAAGATCGCCAAGATGGTGAAGGCTGTTTGCAACATCGGGGTGGTCGAGTCCCTGCACCTGCTCTCGGATAGCCAGGGCACGCTGCATAAGAGTCCTGGCCTGCTCGTAGCGACCCTGCGCGAGGTAGAGTTTCCCCAGATTGTTGAGGCTGGTTGCGACATTGTGATGGGTCGGCCCCAGCGCGCTCTCGAAGAGGTTGCGAGCACGCTGGTGGAATGGCTCGGCCTGCTCGTATTTGCCCTGAAAATAGTAGAGCATGGCCAGATCATTGAGTATAATTGCCACGTCGGGATGACCTGGTCCCAGGGTCTGTTCCTGGATGGCCAGAGCCTGCCGGTAGAGCGGTTCAGCCTGCTCGTACTTGCCCTGGCCAAGATAGAGTAATGCAAGATCGGAGAGGCTTCGAGCAACATCGGGATGATCTGATCCCAGCACCTGTTCTCGAATGGATACAGCACGCAGGTAGAGCGGTTCGGCCTCCACAAACTGTCCGCGCTCGTACAAGTAATTGCCTGTCCGGTGGAGTAATCGGGCCGCTTCTGGGAACATCATCTCCCACTGCTCGATCAATTCTGCGCAGGCCTGCGCGTGCGGTAAGTATTGCTGGCACTGCTGCCACGCTTCCACGAGTTCCACTTCTGGAAACGCGGCGCTGACGGCACGCACCGCCCGCTCTGCCCATTCCCGTTGCTTACCTTCCTGCATCCCATCCTTGAGCACAGTCTGTACCAGTCGATGAATGGTAAGCACCTTCGTCTCAGGATTGCGCCGCACCAGCGAATATCTCCGCAGTGCTCCAATCGCCTCGTCGAAGCGCACCTGGTCAGCAGCAATATCTTGCAGCCCCGCGTCGAGTGCAGCCGTTCCCTCCAGGAGCATAGCTTCAGGAATAGCATCCGGGTGCAGGAACGCGCACAGCCGCAACACGTTAGCAGCGACAGGATCGGCTCGTTCCACCTGCTCAAAGGATAGCGACCACGTCGTCGCCACCGGTTTGGGGTAGTCTCTCTTACTCAATGCGCCGCGTCGCTTCAACAGGTCCTCGCGCCGGGTCTGGTAGAGGCTGAGATAATCCGCAAAGCGGCACTGGTGTTCCTCTATGTAGGCAGCGGCCTGATCGAGGGCCAGGGGCAGGCCATCCAGCAGTTCCCAGATGATCCTGGCTTCATTACGATACCTATCAGATGCACACTCCAGAGGAGCATCCTCGGCAAGGATCTTCGCCCGCCGCAGTAAGAACAAGGCTCCTTCCTCCCGCTCCATTTTCTCTAACTCAATGCCTTTGATGTTGGGACCTGTTGCCTGAGAGCGACTGGTCAGCAGAGTATGACCTGCTCCCCGGGCCGGCAGGAAGTCATAGACCATCTCCAGGTCATCAGCGTTGTCCATGATGAGCAGCCACTGGCTGTGTCCCTGCAGCCAGCGCATCACGGCATCAACCGCACGGCGCTGATCTACAGCATCTTTCTCCGGTAGATCGAGCAGGCTGGCGAGGCTGACGAAATCGGAGAGCAGCGATTTAAGGGTGTCAGCATTTACCCAGAGGATTGTCTGGTACCTGGAGCCATAGCGGTAGGCATACTCGACAGCAACCTGGGTTTTGCCGATACCTCCCAGGCCGCTGACAGCACTGGCCTGTGTGAGCGCCACCATTTTCTTGCCGCCAAGGGTCTCTTGCAGATGCGCCAGGACTTGCTCACGTCCGGTGAAATAGAGGTTGCGCAGGTGTGGAACGTTCCAGATAGTAGGATGGGTTGTGGCTTCCTCTTCCCCTTCCCACTCGTCTAGACCGAATAATACTTCGGCTTGTACATCGAATATACGACAGAGTTCCGCCCGGTAGGAGGGGCGGGGGAGAGTTTTGTCATGCTCCCACCGGTTGATGCTCAGGGGGGTGGTGCCGATCAGTTCTGCCAATCGTTCTTGAGAGTAGTTGTGACGCTCCCGCTCCTGCCGCAAGCGCTGCCCGGCACTGCGTTTTTTCACTATGCTCATATACAAAAGCCTTCTACGAGGCGATCCGTTCCTGTGCCAGACTCAAGGTGCTCAGGAAAGGTGCCCCTTCATCCATTTTGTCATACTACGAAATGAGAAGTGATAGGAAAATGATAAGTTTATGCGATGGTATAATACCACGTTTCGATGCACTATAGAAGCACTGAGGTTGAGTAAAGATGCTCTGCACACAAGCAGAGTGGAAAAAGTGGTAAGAATTTTCAATACTCTTCATCAGCAGCCCTGGCCTTCAGTTCGCCCACCGGACGCCTGGCCTCTCGTTCTCTACTCAGGCGCGTTCTGCGCCGGTTAAGTCAGGGGGTAAGGCGCCGTCAAGGCCGGGGGCACCCCACTTATGACGATTTCAAAGTCGCTAGCACTTCCTCTCTGTAGGGGCTCTCCGTAGGGGCGAGGGCGGTGGAGTGGCGTGGGGAGGGCCTTTATGGTCGCCCGCCTCGGCTCGCTTGCACGGGTAGGTTTTCTAGGTGAGACCACATGAGTACGCCGGGCGGCCATAAAGGCCCCCACTCCGCTCCACACCACCCCCGCCCCTACGGACAATGATCCTGCTTGCAACAAAACCTACCTGTGAAAACTCCCCGCCCGCCTCTACGAGGGAACCGCCTGAGAAAAGGACTTTTCAATCGCCCTGCTGCCTTCGACGTTCATTTGACAAAGATGCATGTTTTCCTCTACAATACCCCCAGACTGAGCGGAACAAGTGATTGACCTGCAAATATATCCTTGCTTCCTCCTAGAAGCAGAAGAGGCCACAGATGGCAGACCGGGTGGGACAACAGTTTGGCAACTACCGTTTAGTCGCCCTGCTGGGCCAGGGCGGCTATGCCGAAGTCTACCAGGGCCAGCACCTGCGGCTCAGTCTGCAAGCGGCCATCAAGGTCCTGCATACCTACCTGACCGGCAGCGAGGCGGAGCACTTCTCTCAGGAAGCCGAGACCATTGCCAAGCTCATGCACCCCGCGATTATACGTATCCTGGATTATGATGTGCAGGAAGGCGTGCCCTTCCTGGTGATGGACTATGCTCCAGGCGGCTCCCTGCGGTGGCGCTATCCCAGGGGCAGTCTCGTCCCCCTGCCTCAGATCATCTCCTCTGTGAAGCAAGTGGCCGCTGCTTTGCAATACGCGCACGAGCGCAAGTTCATCCACCGGGATGTCAAGCCCGAGAACATGCTGGTAGGACTCCACTAAGATATTGTTGGCGAATTGCCAGAGAGGAACCACTGGGAATGTGAGATACTGGAAAGAGGAGGATATCAACTCAGAAAGGCAGAGAGCACATGTCTATGCAGCCGCAGCTCATTCCAGCAATCCCAGAAGAAACGGCCCG
>WNGQ01005166.1_pt1 | contig 15988 bp, 15 predicted proteins | sample 5407661 | NCBI WGS metagenome assembly WNGQ01 (sample SAMN13153382, study PRJNA577476) | soil metagenome | isolation source: 60 cm soil or saprolite under Garry oak tree replicate 2 | place: USA:California | collected 2016-06-15 | reverse complement strand
TCGACCAGATCGTACGCGCCGGTCGAGCCAGCCGCGAAGGCCTGCAGAGCCTCCTCGTGAAGCGCATCGAGCGCTTCTTCCTTCAGCGCGAGATAGCGCGGTGAGGCGAGGACCTGGTACGAGCGGGGCCGCGGGAGATCGACCTCCATGATCTTCTTCACGCGTGTGGGCCGGTTGGTCAAGATGATCAGCCGATCGGCCAGGAAGATCGCCTCCTCCAGCTCGGAGGTGACGCACAGGCTCGTGCAGCGCGACTCCTCGAAGAGCCTGAGCACGTACTCCTGCATGAGCTGGCGCGTGATGGCGTCGAGTCCCCGGAACGGTTCGTCCATCAGCATGACGCGCGGGTCGTTGATGATGGCGCGCGCCAGCTCGGCGCGGCGCTGCATGCCTCCCGAGAGATGGGCCGGGTAGCGGCCCGCGAAGTCCTTGAGTCCGACCTTCTCGAGCAAGCTCAGGGCCTGATCGCGGGCGGCGCGCCGCGCCATCATCCTGCGCACGGTCGGCCCGAAGGTCACGTTGTCGAGCACGGTCATCCAGGGGAACAGCGCGGTCTCCTGGAACACGACCAGGCGCGTCCAGCTCGGCCCGTGAACGGGCTGGCCGTCCAGCGTCACGTCGCCGCGCGTGGCGCGCTCGTATCCCGCGAGCAGGTTCACGGTCGTGGTCTTGCCACATCCGGAGGGGCCGATGAGGACGTTGAGCTTGCCGCGGGTCACCTCGAACGAGCATTCCTCGAGGACGACGCGCGCGCGGGCCCCGGTCCCGAAGACCTTGCTGACGTCACGGAAGGCCATCGTGGCCATCACGCGAGCTCCCGCTCGCCCGCCACGAAGGCCTTCAACGCCTCTTCGTGGATGGCCTCCAGGGCCTCCTGCTTCAGCTCGCCGTACCGCGGGGTGGCCAGCAGCCGGTAGTTGCGGGGCCGCGGGAGATCGACGGTGATGATTTTCTTCACGCGTCCCGGCCGCGTGGTCATCACCGCCACGCGGTCGGCGAGGAAGATCGCCTCCTCGAGATCGTGCGTGATGAAGAAGATCGTCTTCCGGCTGAGGTCGTACAGCTCGAGCAACGCTTCGTGCATGACGCTCTTGGTGAGGGCGTCCAGCGCGCGGAACGGCTCGTCGAGCAGCAGCACGGTGGGGTCGTTGATCAGCGCCCGGATGATCTCGACACGGCGCTTCATGCCCACGGAGAGCTCCGCGGGGTATTGAGCCTCGATGCCGGCGAGCCCGACGCGGGACAGGAGCGCTCGCGCCCGGGCTTCGGCGTCAGGGCGCGTCAGCCGCCTCGACAGGACCGGCCCGCACGTGATGTTCCAGAGCACGGTCTTCCAGGGAAACAGCGCGCCGGCCTGGAACACCACCATGCGATCGGCGCCGGGGGCCAGCTGGCGACCCGGCGCGGCCAGCAGGGCGCCGTCGATCGAGATCTCGCCGGCGCTCACCGTGTCGAAGCCGGCGATGCAGTTCAGCAGCGTGGTCTTGCCGCATCCGGATGGCCCGACCACGACGCACAGCTCACCGGCCGCGATCTCGAGCGAGACGTCGTCGAGCGCGATCACGCGTGCGCCGTCGGGATCGTAGACCTTGCCGACGTTCCTGATCGAGAGCGCGCCGGTCATGGATGGGGGGCCTCGAAGGGGCGAGATTCTGGCGCGCTCACGTGCGCCTGAGCCAGGGCGTCAACCGTCGGCCGAGCGCCCAGATCAGCGTGCTCGACAGGAGGCCGGCCAGGCCGATGCTGGCCATGCTGACGATGATGAGCGCGATGTTGCCGCCCACGTAGGCCTGCCACATCATGAAGCCGAGCCCGGCCTGGATGCTCGCGATCATCTCTGCGGCGACCACGATCTCCCAGGTGAGCCCCATGCCGACGGCCATGCCGGTGAAGATCGACGGGGCCGTGGCCGGCAGCACGATCCTCCAGAAGAGATGCCACGGACGCGCGCCCATCGACAGCGCGGCCCGCTGGTAGCTCACGTCGATCGCCTCCACGCCGCCGAGGACGTTCAGCACCACCGTGAAGAACGCGCCCAGGAAGATGATGGACACGATCGTCTGCTCCATCGTGGGCCAGAAGAGGATGGAGAGCGGCACCCACGCCAGCGGCGGGATGGGGCGCAGCACCTCGACCAGCGGAAAGCTCACGCCGTGGAAGATGCGGCTCATCCCCATCGGCGAGGCCCTGCCACACGGCCGCGCTGCGCGCGAGCTGACCCAGACGTCGCGCCAGCGGCCTCAGAGGCTCCGCCACGCCATCAGGGCGCGCCCGAGGCGCCGCACGAGCGCGCTCGAGAGGTAGCCGAGCAGGCCGAGGGTCAGCATTCCCATGATGATCGTGGGAATCTGGGCCATGTTGTAGGCGTCGAAGATCATGTAGCCGAGCCCGCGGCGTCCCGCGATCATCTCGCCCGCCACCAGCGCGAACCAGGACAGCCCCATGGCGATCTGCAATCCCGTGAAGATGAAGGGCAGCGCTCCGGGCACGACGACGTGGAGGAGGACGTTGCGCCGCGAGAAGCCCAGGCACTCGGCGGCGCGGAAGTAGCTGCGGTCGATGGTGAGCACTCCGAGCAGCGTGTTCAGCACGGTGGCGAAGAAGGCCGCGATGAACGTGACGTAGATGACGGGCGGCTCGATGCCCGGCAGCATCAGGATGGCCAGCGGCACCCAGGCGAGGGGAGGAATGGGGCGGAGCATCTCGAGGAGCGGGAACGTGTACCGGTAGACGCGCTGGCGCCAGCCCATGAGGAGCCCGATGGGCACGCCGAGCAGCACGGCGAGGAGGAAGGCGGTGTACGCGCGATAGACGCTGTAGGCGATGTGCTCGTAGTACACGGGCGTGAAGAGCGAGAGCCCGAAGGCCGGCGCCCGGTTGAACCACTCGCGAAACACGGTCAGCGGCGGCGTGATCTTCTCGAAGAGCGGCAGGCGCAGGACGGCCGTGGTCAGGTGCCAGACGACGAGAGCGGCCGTGAAGCCGAGGAGGGCGAGCGAACCGCGCAGCGCCGTTATTTCTGCGTCCCCTTCACCTCTCCCGTCGCGCGGATCACGCCGATGGGCAGCTTGATCCCGAGCTCGCTGGCGGCCTCGTCGAGGAGCTTGCCGTAGAGGGCGCCGTCGGGGATGTCGGCCGAGGGCACGGCCTTCACCTCATTGGGGAGGGAACTTGCCGTTCAAGGCCGTCAGCACCATGGGCGGCGTCCAGCCGGGCAGCTCCTCGGCCACCATCTGGGCGACCTCGCGAGGATTCTCGATGATGAAGCGGAGCGCCTCCAGATCGGCTTTCACCCAGCCCTTGGCCGCCTCGTAGTTTTTGTCGATGAAGTCCTTCCGCATCATCAGGGCCGAGCCTTCGAGCCAGTTCCAGGTGGCCCCGGTGAAGGCGACCTTGGCAAAACCCTGGGCGACGATCTGCGAGACGTTCGGCTCGAACTGCTGGGCCGCGTCGATCTTGCCGGCCTGGAGCTGCGTCTTGATGACCTCCGGGCCGAGGTAGAGCTTCTCCCCGAACTTCACGCCCTGGCGCGTCTCGAGGAACGACGTGAAGCGATCACCGCACGACGCGCGGCCGGCCACACCGTACGTCTTGCCGTTGAGCCACTTGAGCCACTCCTGAGGCGTCTTGAGATCCGGCGCGTCGGGGCGGACGAGCACGATGGCGCAGATGTTCCCGGGAGACCAGTGATGGAGGGAGACGATCCTGAGATCGGCCGTCTCGCGCTTGGTCGTGGCCACCATGGCCGGCGCGTCGCCGAGGTAGCCGATCTGGAGCTTGTTGGCGAGGAGCCCGTTGAAGACGGGGAAGCCGACGAGGACCACGTCCCAGCGGACGGTGCTGCCCGCGGGCAGGTACTTCTTCCACAGCTCCTTCTTCTTGATCACCACGCCGGACCACCCGCCGTTCCACGACGGGAAGTAGCCCACGCCGATGTTCACGGGCTCGCCCTTGGCGGGCTGGGCCGCGACGTCAGCGACCAGGCTCGCGATCATCATCAGGCCCACCAGGACAACGCTGGCTCCTCGCATCGTCTTCTCCTCAAGCAATGACGTCGATCTCGGGCGTGACGGTGACCGCGCGGGCCAGCGAGTTGCCCACCGGCGAGGTCTTCACGGTGTGCTCCCACAGCTCGCGCAGGACGGACGGGTCGGCGTCGGCCTGCACGTAGAGCTTCACGGTCACCTGGTCGAATCCCGGGTGGCGCTCCGTGTCGAGGCCCAGGAAGACGAGGTAGTTCTCCTGGGTGGACTCGAGCGCGACCTCGAGATTGCCGATGGCGATCCCGCGCTGGGTCGCGTTGAACACGAAGCCGGTGGCCAGGCACGTGCCGAGCGCGCCCAGCACGTACTCCATCGAGGTCGGGTTGGCGTTGTCGCCGGCCAGGTGCGTGGGCTCGTCGACCTCGAACTGATGGTTGCGGACGTAGGCGCGGAACTTGAGGCGATCGAGCCAGCGCACCCGCGCCCGCTTGCGGGCCAGCGCGGCCTCGGGCTGAGCCCCCACCGCGGCGAGGGCGGATTGGAGTCCGTCGACGTCGATCCCGTTGAGCATCGCGCGCTACCCGACGGTCCGGCGCAGCTCGCGCGCGGCCTCGACGATCGAGCGAAGCTTGCGGCTCGCCACGTCCGCGGTGTTCATGGGCCGCTCGGCGAACGTGCCCCAGCCGCAGTCCGGGTTCAGGTAGATCTGGCCGGGCTCGAAGTACGCGAGCGCGTCCTTGGCCCGCTCGACGATGAAGGCCGGCGATTCCACTTCGTCGGAACGAGGGTTGACGACACCGAGGCCGAGCTGTTTGCGCTTCGGGTAACGTTCGAACACGCCGAGATCGCCGGCACGCGGCGTGGCGAACTCCAGCACCAGTCGATCGATCTTCATGCCCATCATGGTCGGCACCAGCGGCTCGTAGCTGCCGCGCAGCAGCACCTCGTCCTTGCGACTCCAGTTGCCGCGACAGACGTGCACGCCCGTCCGGATGCCGTCGATCCCCTCGGTCACGCTGTTGAGGAGGCGCGTGGCGAAGAGCAGCTCGCGGGAGGGATCGCCGGTCGACTCCGCCATGGAGCCGCACATGAACGTGCGCTCCTTGACGTCGCGGTTGAAGACCACGTCGGTCAGCACGGGCTCGTCGAACTGGACGAAGGCGCACCCGGCGTCGCGAAGCGCGATCAGCTCGTCGCGCAGGATCTTCACCACGTCGACCGCGAGCTGCTCGCGCGTGGGATAGGCCTTGTCGGAGACGCCCTTGACCCACATCGACCGCGCCAGGATGTAGGGCCCGGGCAGGGGCACCATGATCGGCTTCCTGGTGTGCTGGCGCAGGAAGGTGAACTCGTCGAGCGCCAGCGGTTGGCGGGGTCGGATCTTGCCGACCACCGTCTCGTTCTTGATCGAGAACGCGGGCGCGTCGGCCGCCTTCAAGATCCGCTCGTAGGCGGCTCGGTCCTCGACGAGGTCCATGATCTCGGCCAGCGTGAGTAGCTTCACCCCCTCGAGCTTGTCGGCCACGAACGAGTGGAAGTTGTCGCGACGCTGCTCCCCGTCGCTCACGACGTCGACGCCCGCGTCTTCCTGATACTTGAGCGCCTCCAGCACGGCGCGGTCGGCGACGGCCGTGAACTCCTCGGAGCTCATCCGGCCGCCCTGCCGCTTCCGCAAGGCGTCCAGCAGCCAGCTCGGCCGCGACCAGCTCCCGACCACCGTGACTGGAAAGAGAGGAAGCTCCTGGACCGCCATCATCGATCCTCCACGAAACGTGTCATGCGCCGGTCGCCTTGGGCAGGTCTGAACGCTCGCCCCATTCGACCCACGAGCCATCGTAGTTGCGGACATTCGGATATCCGAGCAGGCGCAGGGTCAGGTACGTGTGAGCCGAACGCTGCCCGGTGTTGCAGTAGGTGACGATCTCCCGATTCTCGGTGATCCCGAGCGCGCGGAGCTCGGTGCGGAGGTCGTCCGCGTCACGGAACCGTTGATAGCCGTCGAGGCGTAGCGTACGGTCCCACGAACGGTTCTGCGCCCCGGGGATGTGACCCTCGGAGAACTCCTGTCGCGTGCGGCAATCCACCACGCAGACATTGCCATCCGTCAGCCGCGGCGCGATCCACTCCGCCGTGGCCAGACGATCGTCACGCGTTCCACCCTTGACCGCGATGGGAGCGATGGCGGGAACCTGCGCGGTCTGGGCCCGCTCCTCCGCCATCCAGCGCTCGGCTCCGCCCTCGAGCACGCTCACGCGCTCGAAGCCGAGATACTCGAGCAGCCAGAACACCTGGGCGGCCTCGGAGCCCCCGTTGGCGTCGTAGACCACCACGTGCTTGTCCGGCGAGATTCCGAGGCGTCCGAGCGTGTCGAGCACCTCGTGGAGCGGGCCGAGCGTGCGACGGATTCCCGACAGACGGGCCGTGAAGACGTCGTCGAGGCTCATGTACACCGCCCCGGGAATGTGGGCGAAGATGTACCCGCTCCCGGGAGGCGTGACCTCGACGATCCTGAGATCGGGATCGCCGAGCCGATCGGCGAGCCATTCGGTCCCGATCAGCAGCGCGTCGTTGCGGAAGCGGCCTTCGTTCACTCGTGGGGTCCTGGAGCCGGCATCCTACCGAGAGAGCGCCATGCGAGCAAGCGGCCGGGCAGGCGTTCGGGCCGCCAGCGACGCGGGCGGTCATCAACGCGTTCCGGCGGTCAGACGACTCCGGAGCCGCGGAGGGGGAGGACGTCCAGGTCGTCGAGGTGGGCGATGCAGTTGAGCAGGCGCACGCGCCAGGGCGCCCGGCCGTCGACGATCGTCAGCGACGTGTTCTCCCAGCGGAGCGGCACCGCCTCGCCGTCGGGGAGGACGAGATGGCGCTCGGCGAGCGATCGGCACACCAGGCCGTGCGTCACGACGGCGAGGTGACCGCGGGCCGCCGCCGCCAGCTCCTGAATGCGTGCCCACGCGCGATCGACGCGCGCGTGAAACGCCGGCCACGTCTCGCCGTTCGGCGGCGCGTAGTCCGGCGCGAAGAGGTCGAACCCGAGGTCGGCGTAGGATGTGCCGCGGACGTCGCCGAAGTTTCGCTCCTGGAGGAGCGGGTCGAAGGCGAGGGGAACGCGGGTGACGTCGTGAAGGCGTGTGGCGGTGGTCACGGCGCGCGCGAGATCGCTCGACACGATCTGCGCGATGCCCTCGCGCGCGAGGCGACGGGCCAGCCGCTCGGCCTGGACGGCGCCGCGCTCCGAGAGCGGGCTCTCGGGGCGCTGGACGATGCGCGCGGCATTGCCCTCGGTCTCGCCGTGACGGATCAGGAAGATCGACATCCCGGGTCAGTGCGTGTCGAAGACGTCCTGATAGTCGCGGATCTTCTTCTGCACGGCCTCGACCTCGCCGGCCGTCGGCCGATCGGGATCGGTCGCAGCGGGCAGGCTTCCGAGCTTCATCAGGCAGGCCATGAGGAGCAGCCGTGCCTTCGTGGACGTCAGATTCCGTCCGCCGATGAACGGCGCCGCCGGCGGAGGCACGAAGCCCTCGGCGTTGCCGCGGCCCGTGAGCACCACCGGCATTCCGGAAAACGCCGCGCGACGCATGAGGCGGGTGCGCACCGCCGAGGTCAGTCGGCCGTAGGGCGACAGGCCTTCGACCACGAACCCGGCGAGTGGGTGGGCGGTGAGATTGCGCTCGATCTGGGCGAGCAGATCGACCTCGCGTGACGGATCGTCGTCGTCATCGTCGGTCGTGTAGTTGCCGTCCTTCACGATGGTGACCTTGGGAATCGCCGACTCGAGCAGGTCGCCGCGCCGGTCCTTGATGGGCACCCGTGGCTCGCCCGTCTTCAGATGACCGCCGACGTCGGCGGGAAGCCGTGTGATGTTGACGGCGGAGAGATACGTGTGCCGCGTCGCGGGCACGTAGGTGAGGGCGGCCGGGCCTTCCCAGCCCGCCGCGCCGAGGATCCCGCCGTGACCGCCGGTGGTGACGTAGCCACCCGGACGCGCGTCGGCCTTCTGGACGTCCCGCGCCGCGAACACCTGCTGATCCTGCACGAGCACGACGCCCGCGCGGTTGCGCCCGGCCTCGTCGGCCCACACGCGCGAGACGATGTACTCGACCGAGTCGACGATGTTCTTGTCGCCGTCGTTGCTCACCTGTCCGTGCGGACGCTGGGCGGCGTTGCCGCAGATCGGCAGCGTGGTGTCGACGAGGAGGTTGAGCCAGTACATCGCCTCCTCGATGCGCGGACTGCCCTGGGTCCAGACCGCGCCCGTGTACTTCCCCGTGGCGAGGATGCGCTGCACGGCATTGGCGATCCGCGCCAGCGCCGTCCGCGCCGGCGAGGGCCCGAGGTGATAGGGGCGATACGGAAAGAAATCGCGCCCGCGCACCTCGGCTGCGATGTCACCCTCGCCGACGTCGGTGCGAAGCTTCGCGGCGAGGCCCTTCGTGTAGCCGGACGACGGGACCACGCGGTAGAAGTCGATCTCGGCGCGCGCCGAGATGAGGTTGCCGATCCCCTTGTCGCCGACGCCGAGCCGATCGATCTCCTCGAAGAGCCGCGAGCCGTCGGGATAGAAGGGCTGCCGCGCCTGCTGCTCCGGCGCCATCGGCCGAGCGCAGTCCTCCTCCCACGCGCGCCCGTCGGCCTGCCGCGCCATGTACGGCAGCGGGTACACGCCATCGTCCGGCTGCAGCGTGATCTCGTACACCGGCCGATCATCGGCGCCGCGACGTTCTTTGTGGAACGTGCCCCTCGAATCCAGATAGCCGTCGGGTGGGCCATAGAGCTCGGCGGCGTCGCGCTCGAGGGGATGCGCGCTGAATTGCTCGACGTAGACGGTCACCGGCGCGGCCAGGCGCTGCGGGCGGAGCGCGTCGAAGCGCAGCGCGCTGCCGTCCGGGCTCGTCAGGAGCGGCAAGCCGTACTTCTCGCGGGCCTTGTTGCTGGTCACGAGCGGCGGGCTGTTCTGGATGGTGGCGTTGGACGAAGCCAGATGGGCGATTCGAGGCCTGGGCGGCATCGTCATCCTCCTCGGCGGACTAACCCTTCGGCAAGCCGAGCACGCGCTCGCCGAGGATGTTGCGCTGGATCTCGCTCGTCCCGGCCGAGATCGTGTACTGGCGCGCGGCGACCAGCCGGTTCAGCCAGCGCGGCGCGTCGGGAACGAGCTCCGAGCCGCGATTGACCAGCGCGTGCATGCCGAGCACCTCGCCGGCGGCGTCGGCGATGCGGACGCCGAGCTCGGAGCCCGAGAGCTTGAGGATCGAGCCCTCCGGCCCCGGCGGCTCCCCGCGGTTCTGGCGCGTGAGCGCGCGGAAGCGCGTGTACTTCATCGCCTCGCAGTCGATGTAGAGCTGCGCGAGCCGCTGGCGGATACGCGGATCGTCCCACGCCGTGCCGCCATCGACCGGCAACCGGCGCGCGGCCGCGACGAGATCGCGAACCTGGCCGATCGGGTTGCGCGCGCCCGACGAGTGGCGCTCGTACATCAGCGTGGTCGTCGAGACCTTCCAGCCGCCGTTGAGCGGGCCGAGGAGCTGCCGCTTCGGCACCACGACGTCGGTGAAGAAGACCTCGTTGAAATGATGGTGGCCGGTGGCGAGGACGAGCGGCCGCACGGCGATGCCCGGCGTGCTCATGTCGACGAGCAGGCACGAGATGCCGTCGTGCTTCGGCGCGCTCGGGTCGGTGCGCACGAGCAGGATGATGGCGTGCGCGTACTGCGCGCCCGACGTCCACACCTTCTGGCCGTTGACCAGGAAGTGATCGCCACGGTCCTCGGCCCGCGTGGCCAGGCTCGCGAGGTCGGAGCCGGCGCCGGGCTCGGAGAATCCCTGCGCCCAGATCTCGTCGGCGTCGAGGATGCGCGGCAGGTACCGGTGCTTCTGCTCGTCGGTGCCCCAGTGGATGATCGTCGGCCCCACGAGGTTGAGGCCCATGCCCGGCAGCACGGGTGCCCGCGCCGCCGCGTACTCCTCGTCCCAGATGACGCGCTCGATGATCGACGCCGCGCGCCCGCCGTGCTCCGTCGGCCACGCGATGCCGATCCAACCCGCCTTGCGCATGGCCTTTTGCCAGGCGCAGCGGCGCTCGAAGACCTCGCGGGTGGACGCGACGCGGTCGTCGGCCGGATCGTCGACGCGAAGGTCGTGCGGCAGGTTGGCGGCCAGCCAGCCTCGGAACTCTTTGCGAAACGCTTCCTGCTCGGCCGTGTACGTGAAGTCCATGGTGGCGATCTCCGGCGCAAGTGTACCGCCGCGCTCCTCGGGTTGTGTTCTGGACCGACTCGCCGTATGACATGGCTCTGGGCCGGCCCGTCTGCTGAGCCTGTGACGAGAGGAGACACGATGAAGGTCGTCGACGCGATCGCGGAGATCTTGAAGCGGGAGCGGATCGAGTTCCTGAGCGCCTATCCCACGACCCCCATCATCGATTCGGCCGCGGCCGTCGGCATCCGGCCCGTCCTGTGCCGGCAAGAGCGGGTGGGCGTGGGTATCGCGGACGGGTTCACGCGGACCACGAACGGCCGGCGCATCGGCGTGTTCGCCATGCAGTACGGCCCCGGCGCGGAGAACGCCTTCGCGGGCGTGGCGACGGCGTTCTCGGACTCGGTGCCGATGCTGGTGCTGCCGCTCGGGCACCAGCGCGATCGCGCCGAGGTCTTTCCGCTCTTCAGCTCGGCGCGGGCCTACGCCTCCGTGACGAAGCACGTGGAGACCCTGAACCTGCCCGACCAGGTTGGTGAGGTCATGCGCCGCGCGTTCAATCTGCTAAAGATGGGCCGTCCGGGGCCGGTGATGGTCGAGGTCCCCGCGGACGTCGCGGTGGCGGACATCGGTGACGGCGCGCTCTCGTACAAGCCGGTGAAGGCCACGGCGCCGGCGGGCAACGCCCGCGACGTGGAGGCGGCGGCGCGCGCGCTCCTGGCCGCCGAGCGACCGGTGATCCACGCGGGCCAGGGTGTGCTGTACGCCGAGGCGTGCGCCGAGCTCCAGGAGCTGGCCGAGCTGGTCCAGGCGCCGGTGATGACGACGCTCGAGGGCAAGGGCGCGTTTCCCGAGGACCATCCGCTCTCGCTGGGGACCGGTGGCGGCGGCGTGATGTCGGGGCCGGTGTATCACTTCCTGCCCAAGGCCGACCTCGTGTTCGGCGTCGGCTGTAGCTTCACCCGCCACGGCATGGCCACCAACATCCCGGCCGGGAAGACGATCATCCACGCCACCAACGACGAGCGCGACCTCAACAAGAACTACCCGGCCGATCATCCGATCCTCGGCGATGCGAAGCTCGTGCTGCGCCAGTTCATCGACGCCGTCAAGGATCTCCCGGGCAAGCGCGCTGCGGGGAAGGGGACGGTCGCGAGCGAGGTGCACACGGTACGCGAGGCGTGGCTGAAGGAGTGGATGGGGAAGCTGACGTCGGAGGAAGTGCCCATCACACCCTACCGGGTGATCTGGGACTTCACGCGGGCGATCGGTCCGCGCGACGCCATCGTGACCCACGACTCGGGCAGCCCGCGCAATCAGATGGTGCCGTTCTATCGGGCGACCACGCCCCGCGGCTACATGGGCTGGGGCAAGTCCCACGCGCTGGGAACCGGACTCGGCCTGATCATGGGCGCCAAGCTCGCCGCACCCGACAAGTTCTGCGTGAACTTCATGGGCGACGCCGCCTTCGGCATGACGGGCCTGGACTTCGAGACGGCCGTGCGCTGTGGCATCCCGATCACCACGATCGTGCTCAACAACTCCGCCATGGCCATCGAGCGTCACGCCCTCGTCGTCTCGCACGACCGCTACCGCACGCGGGATATCGGGGGCAACTACGCCGACATGGGCCGGGCCATGGGTGGTTATACCGAAAGGGTCGAGAAGCCGGCGGAGATCATCCCGGCCCTCGAGCGCGCCCGGAAGATGAACGAGGGCGGGCGAGCCGTCCTGCTGGAGTTCATCACGAGCGAGGAGATCGAGTTTTCGCACCGGCGGGCCTTCTAGCCCACAAGGTCCGCGTCGCATGGTAGGCTGCCCCGGCGCGCCGAACCCGGTGTCGGCCGCCGGGAGGCCTGGATGAACATCGCCGTTCTCGACGACTATCAGGACACGATCCGCTCGCTGGCGTGCTTCTCGAAGGTCGCCGGCCACAACGTCACGATCTGGAAGGATCACACCAAGGACGTCGACGCCCTGGCCGGGCGATTGAAGGACGCGGAAGTGCTGGCCCTCATCCGCGAGCGGACGCCGATCACGGCGCCGCTCCTCGACCGCCTCCCGGCGCTCCGTCTCATCTGCCAGGCCGGCGTCGTGCCCCACATCGATCTCGAGGCGTGCACGCGGCACGGCGTGATCGTGTCGTCGAACACCGCCGGCGGCCGGCCGTCGTACGCCACCGCCGAGCTGACCTGGGGGCTCATCATCGCCGCGTTCCGGCGCATCCCCCAGGAGATGGCCGCGCTCAAGGCCGGCCGCTGGCAAGCCTATCCCATCGGCATCGGCCTCCGCCGCAAGACGCTCGGCATCTTCGGCTACGGCAAGATCGGCGCGGTGGTCGCCGGCTACGGCAAAGCGTTCGGCATGAACGTGATCGCCTGGGGGCGGCAGACGACGCTCGACAAGGCGCACGCCGACGGGTATCAGGTCGCTCCAAGCAAGGACGAGTTCTTGGCGCAGTCCGACGTCGTCTCGTTGCACCTGCGGCTGATTCCGGAGACTCGCGGAATCGTCACCGCCGCCGACCTCGCCCGCATGAAGCCCACGGCCCTCATCGTGAACACCAGCCGCGCCGGGCTGATCGCGCCGGCCGCGCTGGAGGCGGCGCTCCGGGCCGGCCGCCCCGGGATGGCCGCGGTCGACGTGTACGAGGACGAGCCCGTGATGGGAGGGCGGCACCCGCTACTGGCCATGGACAACGTCGTCAGCGCGCCGCATCTCGGCTACGTGGAGCGCGACGGGCTCGAGCACATGTTCAGCAACATCTTCGACGAGGTGCTGGCCTATGCCGCGGGCAAGCCGATCAACGTGTTGAACCCTGACGTGCTCGAGAAGGGAGCGGCCCGTCGATGACGATCAGGGGCAAGGCCTACATCGCGGGCGCCTTCGAGCACCCGACGCGCAAGGCCGACGACAAGTCGGTGCCGCAGCTCCACGCCGAAGTCGCCAGGGGCGCGCTCGAGGACGCGGGGCTCAGCAAGAACGACGTCGACGGCTACTTCTGCGCGGGCGACGCCCCGGGGCTCGGGCCGCTGTCGATGGCCGACTACCTGGGCCTGAAGCTCCGCCACGTGGACACGACGGACACCGGTGGGTCGTCCTACGTCGTGCACGTCGCCCACGCCGCCGAGGCCATCGCGCTCGGCAAGTGCAAGATCGCGCTGATCACGCTGGCGGGGCGGCCACGCTCCGAGGGCCAGGCGACGGGGACGGCGCCGCGCGTGCCGGCCGCGGCCATGCCCGACGCACCGTTCGAGTTCCCGTTCGCGCCGGCCACCGCCAACATGTACGCGATGGCGGCCATGCGCCACATGCACGAGTTCGGGACGACGAGCGCTCAACTCGCCTGGGTGAAGGTCGCCGCGTCGCAGCACGCCCAGCACAACCCTCACGCGATGCTGCGCGAGGTCGTCACCGTCGAGGACGTGGTCAACTCGCCGATCATCACCGACCCGCTCCATCGTCTCGACTGCTGCGTGATCAGCGACGGCGGCGGCGCCGTCGTCGTGGTCGCGCCGGAGATCGCGCGCAGCCTGAAGCGGCCGCGCGTGCGGCTGCTCGGCGCCGGCGAGGCGCTCAAGCTCCAGATGGGTGGCAAGGTCGACCTCACGTACACCGGCGCCGTGTGGTCTGGCCCCCGGGCCTTTGCCGAGGCCGGCGTCACGCCTGCCGACATCAAGTACGCCTCGATCTACGACAGCTTCACGATCACCGTGCTGATGACGCTGGAGGACCTCGGCTTTTGCGAGAAGGGCCAGGGCGGCAAGTTCGTCGCTGACGGCAATCTCATCTCCGGCGTCGGCCGGCTGCCGTTCAACACCGACGGCGGCGGGCTCTGCAACAACCATCCGGCCAACCGCGGCGGCATGACCAAGATCATCGAGGCCGTGCGCCAGCTCCGCGGCGAGGCCCATCCCAAGGTGCAGGTGAAGAACTGCAACGTCGCGCTCGCCCACGGCACCGGCGGATCACTGGGCACGCGGCACGCCAGCGCGACCATCATCATGGACAGGGAGTGACGGCCATGGCTCAGGCGCAGCGCAAGATCCCCGCGCCGGCGGTCACGCCGGAGACGAAGCCGTTCTGGGACGCGGCGGCCGACGGCCGCCTCGTGATCAAGCAGTGCACGGCGTGCGGTCAATCGCACCACTATCCACGCACGATCTGTCCGTTCTGCGGCAGCGACGCCACCGAGTGGCGGCCGGCGTCGGGCCGCGGCAAGGTCTACACGTACAGCGTCATGCGGCGGGTGCCTGAGCCCTACGTCATCGCCTACGTCACGCTCGAGGAAGGCCCGACGATGATGACGAACATCGTCGACTGCGATCTCGACTCGGTGCGGATCGGTCAGGCCGTGCGCGTGGTCTTCAAGCCGAGCGAGGGTGGGCCACCGGTTCCCATGTTCGCGCCGGCGCCCTGACCAGGGCGGCATGGGCCAGTTCGGGATCGGGCAAGGCATCAAGCGCTTCGAGGACGTCCGCCTCGTTCGCGGCGAAGGCCGCTTCCACGCCGACGTCGATCTGCCGGGCCAGGCCCACACGGTGATCGTCCGCTCGATGCACGCGCACGCGCGCATCCGCGGGATCGACGCCGCGGCGGCGCTGAGCGCGCCCGGCGTGCTCGCCGTCTTCACCGGGGCGGACGTGGCCCGCGACGGCCTCGGCACGATGACGATGACGTTGAAGCGGAAGCGCCCGGACGGCTCGCCCATGTTCGCCTCGCCGCAGCGAGGGCTGACGCCGGACCGCGCACGCTACGTCGGTGACCCGATCGCGATGGTGATCGCCGAGACGCGCGCTCAGGCGGAGGACGCCGCCGACCTGGTGCGCGTCGACTACGAGCCGTTGCCGTCCGTGACGTCGACCGCCGCGGCGGCCGAGGCGGGCAGCGCCAAGGTGTGGGACGAGTGCCCGGACAACATCTCGAATCTCTTCGAGGCGGGCGACAAGGCGGCGACCGACGCCGCGTTCGCGAAGGCGGCTCGGATCGTCCGCCGCCGCTACGTCATCACGCGCGTCCACGCCCAGTACATGGAGGCGCGGGGCGCGCTCGGCGTCTACGATCGCGGCGAGGATCGCTACACGCTCTACGCCGACGTGCAGTACCCGCACCGCGTCCGCACCGCGCTCGCGACGAACATCCTGAAGGTCGCCGAGCACCGAATTCGCGTCATCGCCGGCGACATCGGCGGCGCGTTCGGGACCAAGGGCTGGCAGTACGCCGAGCACCGCCTGGTGCTGTGGGCCGCGCGCAAGCTCGGCCGCCCGGTCAAGTGGATGTGCGAGCGGCGCGAGGCGATTCCCGCCGACGAGCACGCGCGCGACAACGTCACCGATGCCGAGCTGGCGCTCGACGCCGACGGCCGGTTCATCGGGCTCCGCGTGCGCACGCTCGCCAACGTCGGCGCCTACGTGTCGTCCGATCGCAATCTCCTGGCGACGTTCAGCAACGTGACGACGCTCGTCGGCGTCTACACGTTTCCGGCCGCGTACGTGCAGGTGCTCAGCGTGATGACCAACACCAACTCCACCGCGCCGTACCGGGGCGCCGGGCGGCCGGAGTCGACCTACGTCATCGAGCGCCTCATCGACGACGCCGCGCGCGAGCTCGGCGTGGACCGCGTCGAGCTGCGCCGCCGGAACATCATCCCGTCGGGCGCGATGCCGTACCGCACGCCGCTCGGGGGCAACTACGACTGCGGCGCGTTCGACAAGAACATGGAAGAGGCGCTGAAGCTCGCCGACGTCGCCGGTTTTCCGGCCCGCCGCGAGGCGGCACGGAAACGGGGCGTGCTCCGCGGGCTGGCCG
>WNGQ01003418.1_pt1 | contig 15988 bp, 15 predicted proteins | sample 5407661 | NCBI WGS metagenome assembly WNGQ01 (sample SAMN13153382, study PRJNA577476) | soil metagenome | isolation source: 60 cm soil or saprolite under Garry oak tree replicate 2 | place: USA:California | collected 2016-06-15 | reverse complement strand
GAAATAGACCTTAGAAATTCCCGTTTTGGTTTTAAGCACAATCCCATCCGATTCGACACGGATGATCGTGGCGTCCTTGTATAACTTACCCCTAACGGTTTTGAAGTCCTCAGCCAGCGCGAGTGTCGCTGACAGAAGTGCCAAAATTGCGAGCGTAGTCGCATACTCCTTCACGCTGGGCGCATTCTGCCTTTTTTGCTCTCCACACGGCAATGACAAAATGACGCATGAACTGTCGCAAATGACGCTTTTGAATAAGCTCACGCGCCATGAGGTGCGGGCTTGCTCATTTCAAGCTGTGCGCTCACTTTCTGTAAGCCAGCAGTAAGCGCTTCAATTTGCCTTTGCTGTTCCGCGAGCTTGGACTGAAAAACCTCCTGCTCCTGCGCCACCGTTGCTTCCAACTTCTGCACCTTCCACGTCTTCACACGCGCTTCTGCATTTTTCCTCATAACCTCGCGTCGGATTTTCCGCAGTACATGAATGGAAACCAGAGAGGCCAAAACAATGAAAATTTAATAGAAAAGGAATTTTTTAAAATGAAAACCTTTATTGTTTATGATTTAGATTCAAAAATGCCCGTTGCTGTTGGCGAACAAGTAAGCGCGGAAACCGCGCGATATTGCGCAAGCGTGGTAACTGGGATTTTCCACGAAAATCTTTTGGCAGAAGAAATTGATTTAGAAGAACAAATTACCCACTGAACCAAAATGGCAATCGGCTACGCGATGCCCCGAAGCCGCGCACAAAGATACCGTGATCCGCGCTTACGACGCGGTTGGCAACGTGATCGAAACGCACGAGCACAAGGGCGATTTCAAAGAGCCGTAAAGTTTTTTGCTCGCGTCACGTCGCACTTCCCGCTAAAATGAATTTCCATGATTCCGCTTTTATCGGGCGGTCACGAGAGAAGCCAAGCGGATTAGACGCCTAGCAACTCTTATGCGACAGCTCACTGTTATACTGACCGCACTAACGGTTGCCACATTCCAAACGCACGCTGGAAGTCTCGACTGGCTTTTTGATGCTGCTAACAACGATGATATCGCACGCAGACAAGCCCAATTCCTGGTGTGGGATGGTGTGTCGCATCCCTTCTCAGCGAGTTTCGAGAAGGTAGACCTTGTAGATAAAGATTGGCCTTTTTATCTCTTTCACGTTGTAATCACCAGTCCAGGCGCCGGAGTAGAGTGCGATCGCAGCTCATACCTGGTCTGCTTCAAGCTGACTGAACGTACAACCGAATTCCGCATAGTTACCGTGATTCAAAACGCTTCAGACCCGCCGACACAAAACGAGATTACGATAGATAAGCGTCTTAATAGATGGCCAGTTTCGCCGCCTTGGAAAGTAGGAGATGATCTACCATACAATATCAAGCCTCCTGGCTTGAGCATCGTGTTAGACAAGTGTCGCGCAGGATCAGACCAGTAAAACGTTAGCCTCCCTGCCGGTAACGCAGGTGCAATCCATCTCACGTAATGGCGACAATATTCGCTTTCATTTGCAAGCAGCCGATTACGGAATCAATGGCGGCGATCGATCTAAAATGAAAAAGAGCGGCTTCGAATCGCCGCTTCGCGTTCTAAAAACGCGGTCAACAATTCATCCGCACGCACAACGAAACGCTTTCCGTCGTCGCGGTGTGCATCGACAATCCAGATCGTTCGCCCCTGAGGATCAAGGGCTGATACGCAGCCCCAACTTCAACCGGCTTTGCTGAGATTGTCAGCGATAATTTCGGCAGTGCAGCCAAACAGATTGCACCCTACTTGAGCTTCTGCGCGGAAACCGTATCGTCCCGTTTTCTCGAAAGAGCCGGCGTGGCGGAATTGGCAGACGCGCTGGACTCAAAATCCAGTGGCCGCAAGGCCGTGTGGGTTCGAGCCCCTCCGCCGGCAGTCTCCTTTGGGTGTTGGACGTTGGGCGTTGGACGTTCGTTGTTCAAAGACACTAATAAAAATAGGGGATACCTCGGCCTTCGTCAGACTACGCCGAAAACAACGCCCTCACGGACTCACGCGAGAGCACGATAATCGTAAAGACGCCGAGAATTGTTCCAAAGGGAAGGAAGAGGCATTCGATACAAGCCATCACGAGGGCGAATGAGTAACGTTTGCGATGGGAAAGGCATCGGCCAGCAATCAAAATACAAATCGCCATGGTGATGCCCAGTAAAAACAAGAACGAACCGAGTCCGACAAAAATCCAGCCAAGAAATTCTGGCGGCAATTCCTCACCGGGTTTTGCTGTACCATGGCGCGCAACGAATATGAAAATCGCGCCGATCGTCGTGTAAAGAAGCGGGAAGAACGAGAAGAGCGCAGCGAGCCCAGCCACGATGTAGTGGAATATCGCAAGCAACCGCAGATGTTCTTTATCCTGGTTCATTTGCTACGCTCTTCCTCTAAATCTTCTTCTCTGCTTCACCGCTTTAATGAAGAGTAGGATTAAGAGGAAGCGGAAGCGTGGTCGATCATCGTCACGAAGTGATATAGCCTTCTTCGCCGTGCTGATTGATGTCGAGTCCTTGCCGCTCGACTTCCGGGGCGATGCGCAGACCGATCGCGCCTCTGACGATCGCACCGATGATCGCGCTTCCCACCACGGCCAGCACGATCGTGACTAGAATTGCTTTTAACTGTTCGATCCACAGCGTGTGACCAACGATTCGCGCCAGACCGTTTTGCGTCGCATGATTGGGCGACCCGGCGACGCTCAACGAAAGATTTGGATTCACACTCGCCGTGGCGAACACACCGGTGAGAAATGCGCCGAGCGTCCCGCCCACTGCGTGGATGCCGAAAGTATCAAGCGCATCGTCGTAGCCGAGCCAGGATTTTAATTTCGTGCAGGCAAAAAATGGAACGATTCCGGCGGCAACCCCGATAATCACTGCGCCGCTCGGAGCGACATATCCACAAGCCGGTGTAATTACCACCAGCCCGCCAACCGCGCCGGAACAAAATCCGAGCACGCTCGGCTTGCCGCGCAGCGCGTACTCGAGCATGGCCCATGTGAACGAAGCTACCGCTGTGGCAAGCGTAGTTGTCGTGAATGCGTTCGCGGCGATTCCGTCAGGCGCAAGAGCGCTTCCCGCATTGAAACCGTACCACCCCACCCAAAGCAAACCCGTTCCGACCATGCAAAGCACCATGCTGTGTGGCGCCATGATTTCTTTTCTGAATCCGAGCCGGTGACCGAGAAGAATGCACAAGACGAGTGCCGACCAGCCCGATGTCATGTGAACGACCGTGCCGCCGGCGAAATCGATTGCGGTAATTTTCGCCGCGGGATTCCACACGCCGTTCATCCAGCCATCGATTCCCCACACCATGTGGGCGATCGGAAAATACACGGCAAACATCCAGACCCCGACGAAAACCAGCACGGCCACGAATTTCATCCTCTCAGCAACTGCGCCTATGATTAACGCCGGCGTAATGATCGCGAACATCAGTTGGTACATGGCGAAGACATTCTGCGAAACCCAGTACGAATAATCGCTGTTCGGTCGCGCATCGACGCCGTGCAGGAAAGCAAAGTTCAATCCTCCGATGAAGGGCAGCCCACGCGAAAAAACGAGAGAATAACCTGCCGCCCACCAAAGAATCGTCACCAGCCCAGCAATGCCGAGACATTGCGCCAGCACGGAAAGGACGTTCTTTGCGCGGACAAGGCCGCCGTAAAAAAGCGCCAGTCCCGGCAACGTCATGAAAAGGACCAGCGCGGCGCACGTCATCATCCACGCATTGTGGCCGGGGCCTGGACCCGCGATGTTCGACGCCATTGGCGAGCCAGTATCGGCGCCGCGCGCCGAATTATTTACATAGGCTTCAAGATCGGCAATTCGCTGTTCGAGCGAGGGCGAAGCAGAAGGAGACGACGTTTGCGCATGCAGCGGAGAGAAAAGCGCAAGGATCCCAATAAGCAAAAAGATCCGCATCATTATGCGCTTCCGTTATAGCGCGCGGATTTACCACGGCAAGGAAAATGGCGTTGTTTTGCCAACGCGTTGAGGACAACGCGTTCCACCTTTCAAAGCTGGATCGGCTTCTCCGAAGGCGATGCCAAAACAATCGTCGGAGGCGCAGAACCTTTCGCGCAAAAGAAAACTCCGCCGAGCGGCTGGCTAAACCAGGTTAAGGTGCTCGGCGGAGTTCCTCCTCTGCCTCAAATCAGACTGAATTCAGAGCAATCCGTGTGCGAAAAATGATTTGAGCGAAACTCGCTCTGACGATGATTCACGATTTTCTCCTTCATCATCATCGCCTTCGGCGTCATCCCCTTTGTCGGCATCGGGTCGCGGCGCGACTTCCGGCAAGTCGTCTTGCTGTAATCTCTCGTAGCGCTCGCGAACGTCGGCCGGCAATTTATCAATGTCTTCTTTCGTTTCGACCGGACCGCTGAACAGCAATTTGCCCTGCGGGTCTCTGACCATGAGCAATTTTTTTCCATCCGCGTTTTCTAATTTAATCTCGCCCTTGTCATCAGAGAAAACGATTTGCGCTTTGCCGAGGTCGATTCTCGTAGCCCTGAGCGCGCCGTTGTCCTGACTCAAAATACGAATCTCCCGCGCAGCGCGACGGGCATCTTCCCGCGCGCGTCGCGCCGCTTCGTGAGCTTTCATCACCGCCCCACGAATGATGCCGCGTTGCGCGTCGCCCAATTGCTCTCGCAACTGTTCTTTCAATTCTTGCATTTGCTGGCCGAGATCGCCCGTCTCGTCGAAATCCCAATGCCAATCGAGGTTTCCTCCAGGAATCATGGAGTGACGCTGTGGCACTTCTTTTTTGGCAAGCTTAGCGGTGATCTTTTGCTCCTTCCCCTTGCGCAAGATTGTGAGCGTCACCTCTGTGCCTTCAGGGAAAGTCTGCAGCAACCTTCGCAATTGGCTCGGTTCGATCAGAATCTGGTCGTTCAACATCTTGAGGATGTCGTTCTGCTGGATGCCTGCCGACGCGGCAGGGCTATTCGGCTCCACATAATCGACGACTAATCCAAGACCTTTAGCCAGGCCAAGCTGTTCACTGACTACATCCGGCACTTGCGATGTCTCTACACCGAGAAATGTCACCGGGACCTTCGGCGCTTTGTCATGATGACCTGGCACGCCCGGCGGCCCTGGTGGATGGGGCGGAGCAGGCGGCTCTGGCGGTGCGGGTGGTGTTTGAGCAAGCCCTGAGATCGGTAACAAGGCGATGGCTGCGATTGTAGCGATGGATTTTATTTTCATAGTTTTGCTTGTTAAAATCATTGACCCGAAACCGGAATGAGGACTACTTCCTCGCTGGGGTAAGAAACACGAAGTGATGCGCCAGTCGTCGGATTACGCCACTGCCACGTTTGATGCATTTGATAGCGAAGGCGGCGTAGCGGTTGCTCTGAGCCTCGGGCAAACTGCAATCCTTCGTCGCGCGTGTTATAAACGACCTGCGTCGCGCCAGCAGGAATAAATCGGTTGGAGGAGGTGGATCCTTGGACTCCGCTCCCCTCACGGCGGGCAGGTGAAATCAGTCTTTTTTCGGGGGCAGGTGAAATTTGCGCGATCTTTTCGCGTCGCTCCTGCCGGCGTTCCAAACTGATTGCCGCGAACAAAACCAAAACCGCCGCGGCCGCGAGGCCGAAGCCGAGACTGTAGGGCGTTTCTGTGAAACGCCGCCAATTCCATTTGGTAGGCGCGACGGCGGACGTCCTACAACCCGCCATCGCCTCCTCGACCCGCTCAAAGAGGATCGGCGAAGGCCGCGCTGGTCGCAGGTTTCTCAGTTCATTCTCGAGCTCGCAGAAATCGTTCATTGCGGTTGCAAACTCTTCTTCAGGTTGGCTAACGCATACCGGTAACGCGATGCGGCAGTGTTCTGAGAAATTCGCAGCGCGCCGGCGATCTCGCTAAACGTCAGTTCGTTCCAAATCTTCAAGACGAGCACCTCCCGTTGATCGTGCGGCAAGGAACCCACCGCCGCAGCCAGCGCCGATTGCGTTTCATCTTCCCATTCAAACTGCGGCTCCATGGCTGGCTCGGCTTCGGCAAAAGCACTCGCCTCGCGTCGCGCGCGGCGTCTGTCGCGACGGATAAAATCAAGAGCAATGGAGCGCACGGCGGCGTAAAGCAACGCGCGGCTTTCGATGCTGTGATTTCGCCTCCAGAATTTGACGAAAGCTTCCTGGACAACGTCTTCCGCGTCGGCCGCTGATTGCACCCATTGCCGGGCAAAGAGCAGCAACCCCGGAGCAACTTCAGAAAAGCAACTCTTCCAATCCTCATGGCTGGCGACATTGTCCATGACCTTTTCACGGTCTTTACATTCAAGACGCTGCCAAGTGCAGGTTTTGTCTACACGTGCGATTTTTCCCGACCGGGGAAGAAATCTTGCCAGGGAAAGTTCGCTTTCAATTTCGCGCGTAGGCAAAGTTACGCCACCTTTCCGAAGCCCAATGAAGAGTCTAAGGCCGTTGCTGCTCGCGTTCACATTTGCGATTTCAACCCTGAATACAACGCCAGCGACCCCAGGTTCGCCGGGGCGCGCGACGAATGTCGAAGTCGCGCCGCCGCCGGCGCAGGGAAAACTTTATCACGGCTTTTACTGGGGCGGCGTTGGAACCAACAACCACGACCCAACTGAACACGATGTCACGCCGGCGGATGTCGCGCGGTACGAACGAGCGGTCGGCAAACGAACTGCTTGGATCTATTTTTCAGATAACTGGTTTGAGTCTCGAAGATTTCCAGCCGCGACGTGTAACTGGATCCGCGATCTCAACAAAATTCCGTATATCCGGCTGATGCTCCGTTCCAACGTCGATCAAAGACATTCGGAGAAAACTTTCTCGCTTCGGAAAATTATCGCTGGCGCCTTTGATGCCGATCTTCGTGCCTGGGCGCGCGAGGCGAAGGATTTCGGTTCGCCAATTTTGATTGAGTGGGGAACAGAGCCGAACGGAGACTGGTTTAGCTGGAACGGCAGGTGGAACGGCGGCCAAAGGGACGGTCCAACGCGTTACGTTGCCGCTTACCGCCACATTGTCGATCTGATGTGCGTCGAGGGCGCGGATAATCTGCAGTGGGTCTGGCATGTGAACTGGCTGGATCAGCCCGAGCGAAAATGGAACGCATTCGAGAATTACTTTCCCGGCGCAAACTATTGCGATTGGGTCGGCCTCAGTGCATACGGCCCAACGACGCCTATGACTCGCGATGGCACGGAAAGTTTCGCGTTCAAAATGCGTAACGCCTATTCACGCCTTGTGAAAATTGCGCCCGGCAAACCGATGGTTATCGCCGAGTTGGGTTGCGATCTACACAACCGGCGTGTCAACGCGGCAAACTGGGCAAAAGCCGCCCTCGAGAATCTATTCTCAAATCGATGGCCCGGTATCGTTGGCTTTTGCTGGTGGAACGAAGGCTGGCAAAACGACGATCACAAAGAACACGACACCGACATGATCATTCTTCACGATCCCGGGCTTACGAGCGTCTTTCGAGATCAGTTTGCGAAGTACCAGGACAAGATTCAGGAGACCCAAGTTAAAATGACGAATGACAAATGACGAATGAAGTCCGGCCGCCCACTTGAGCGCTGCGTGTTTGCCCGGAGGCGAGGAACACGCATGCTGGCATCGAATTCGAAAGTGTTGTGATTCCGACTGAATATCACCGCTTTGGAATCGCTCGTAAAATCAGATCGCCTAACCAGTCGGGATGCGCGACACCGGCGCGATATGCATCGAGCGATTCCACTGACGAATTCACACGGAGGTTGCTGTAGAATCCATCGGCGTTTTGCCAGCGCTCGTGCCAGTAAAGCGCCGCTTTAATGCGCGGATAGCGCGTGCGAAACAGCTTAAGCGCCTCTTCGATCCACTTGGCTTTGCCCAGCCCGCCGCCTTCGGTTGAATGTGGGAACTCGCCGGTCGCCCATTCGGCAATCATGATGGGCTTATGCGGATCGAGCTTGCACATTTCCTCGTACGGCCAGTCCACAAGTGACGGAATATCAGGATTGGGCTCGTCTTTGTATTGCTGGCCGTAAACGCTCAGGCCAAGCCAATCGACGTAATCCGAGCCGGGATAATAGGCGGGAGCGCAGTTCCAAGTTTCGTACGGATATGGATAATTGTTAGTGTGAAACATCCACTTGATGTTTGATGCGCCGCGCGCGCGAACACGATCCACCACGTAGCGATAAGCCGCTTTAAATGTTTCGGGACCTTTCCAATCATTGTGCTCCGGATCCCATTGACTCCCGCCGTAATAAGTTCCCGACCACGGAAACCAGGTCCCGTTCATTTCGACGCCAAATACCACGATAAATGGATGGCCGAAATCCCGAGCCGCGTCTGCCCACTTGTCGATGTAGGCGTCCCATTTGCCTGCGACAATCTCAGTCAAACTGAACTTGTCTGGCGCGCGATCTTCCTCATACGGCTTGTCCCAAGGCGACCAAAAAACAAGCGGCAGTGACCCGTGTCGCCAGATCACATTGAGATTGTCCACAGGAAAATTTTGTTCACCCCAATAGCTCGAGGAAGCAATGATCGCCTGATGTTTGCCGACCATCTGCTCGAAATCTTCGATTGTCTCCAGCGTCACGTCATCCTCTTCGTCGCCAAAGTCCATGAACGCGCCCGTGTAAGCGCCGCGCTCGGGAATCACAACCTCAACCGGGCCATTTGGATCGACTTGTGCAACCGCGACGTGTTCGCGGCATCCGGTCAGCGCCAAAGTCAATCCGATTAGTGCCGCAGTGGCCCTAACAACTGCATCGACGCGCATTTGAGTTTGCAAGTTCTCTGCAACGCGGACGTTGTCCAGCATCCGCTAGGCTGTTCGCATTGGCATTTGATGTTGAGCCGAAACACTTCCCTGGCCCAGGAATTCTCCTTGACCGGGGAATCTCGAATGTGAGAACAGAAGACCTCCAGTTCACGGAGGAAATGAAGACAAAAATTCTCACGTTTTTGGTCCTGTCCTTTATATCGGCGGCCTTCTCGGAAGATTTCAAAACCCTTAACGGAAAAGAATACAAAGACGCCACTGTGAGTCGCGTCGAACCCGATGGCATTGTCGTCAAGACCAAGTCAGGAATCTCAAAGATTCGGTTCGCTGAACTCCCGAAAGACGTCCAGGAGCGCTTTCATTATGACCCGCAAAAGGCCAGCGCATACTCTGCGGAGCAGGCTGCAAATTACACGGCATACCAAAAGCAGCAGGAAGAGGCCCAGCTTGAACGAGAGAACGCGGCAGCAAAGCAGAAGGCCGTTCTTGTCGAACAAGAAGCAGCCAAAAATCGGACGCAGGCATTGCAAGCCCGCTACAACGAGCTTCGGCGACAAGAAGACGACTTGCTTCTTCAGATTGGCGAGGCGAAGCAGCCCGGACCTGCATACTATGGTGGTAAGAACAATAGGACTTTGCTCCACCACCCGAACCCGCAAAAATCGCAGCTACCACTTTTGCAGAGTCATCTCAGCGACGTCCGGCGCGAAAAAGGTGAAGTCAGAAAGCAATTGGAGAAAGCGCAGCGCTAGCATTAAAAAGCGACGCGAGGGCGCGCGCGCACTCCAAAAGCTTTCGCGAAACGAGATTGATCGCTCGATGAATTTCGCACGGAGTGCTTTGAAAGTGCGATGCGTCGTCGCATCGCTTTTTTTTGCCGCGATTGCCGTTGTCCAACTGGCATTGGAAACAGACGCGCGTGCCGATGAGAAGCCAATTGTGATTTCCGCCACGGTTCTTGCAGATCATCCCGTAAACCAGTGTGCGCCACGCCAGGCGTTGGGCGCGGGCGTGGACGGTCACGAGAAAGGCGAATGCGCTCGGATGTTTACGGACAAGAACATCGAGCAAATGCTGTCAGCTGGGTTTGGGCCACTGACATATCGGCTGCGCACCGAGCTTGCTGGTGAAGTCTGGCATTGGAACCCGCAGGGCACGTGGTCCGATCCGGTTCACCAATGCGGATATTGGACCTCAGACGATTCGCTTGGCGAACTGATCAACGTCTCCTACGGCTATCATTTGCCACGGCGAGGAAACACCATCGATCAGGCAAATGATGACGGCTATTCCCGTATCGCAGACGGCGACAACGATTCATTTTGGAAAAGTAATCCGTATCTGGATTCGCATTTCACTGCGGAATCGGATGATGGACATCCGCAGTGGGTGGTGATCGATCTCGACGCGCGCAAACCAGTCAACGCCATCCGCATTCTTTGGGCAACGCCGTACGCCACACAGTATCGCGTTGAGTACTGGCCGGGCGACGATCCAATGCATTTGCACCCCGATGACGATGAGGACTGGCAGCCATTCGCACATGGAAATGTTGATCATGCTCACGGCGGCGATGAGCTCATTCGACTCGCTGAGCGTTCACGTTCGGTCCGATTCGTGCGCATCGTAATGAGCCATAGTTCGCGAACCAGCTCGCAACCATCGAATGACATTCGCGACCGGCTGGGGTTTGCCATTCGTGAGATTGAACTCGGGAAAATCGAGAAGCACGACCGTTTTCACGATTATGTCCGCCATGCGCCCGACCGACATCGACAGACGGTCATTTACGTGTCATCCACTGATCCATGGCATGGCGCAGAAGACATTGACTTCAGCATCGAACAGCCGGGAATGGATTTCATTTTGCGTAGCGCGCTCACGAACGGATTGCCCATGCTTGTGCCGGTGGGCGTTTTGTATGACACGCCAGAGAACGCCTCCGCCGAGATCAATTATCTGCTGCAACGGAATTATGATTTGGAAGGAATCGAACTAGGCGAAGAACCCGACGGGCAATGGGCTTTTCCAGAGGATTATGCCGCGCTCTACGCCGGAGTCGCTCGCCAGCTCACCACGCTTAATCCGCGTCTAAAGCTCGGAGGACCAAGTCTGCAAAATTTCGAGGAGCGACTGCTTACGTGGGCGGACGCTTCCGGCAATCGTTCCTGGATGAATCGATTTCTGAAATATGTCCGAAATGCCGGGGTGCCGTTCGATTTTTTTTCGTTTGAGTTTTATCCGTTCGACAACATCTGCGCCGACGCTGCGCCGCAGCTGCTTCAAATTCCGTCGCGCCTTCGCTCAGTCTTGGCCAGCTTGCGCGCCGACGGCGTGCCTTCTGATCTCCCGTGGCTTATGACCGAATACGGCTATTCGGTTTTTGCCGGACGCCATGAAGTGGACCTCCCGGGCGCGCTTTTCAATGCAGACACAGTCGGAGCGTTCCTCACGCTCGGCGGTTCCAAGGCTTACCAATACGGGTACGAGCCAAACTATCTCCAAGACGAGCTCAAATGTTCCTGGGGGAATCTAATGATCCTCCAGTTGACTCCAAAGAACGATCAACCGAATCACCTATCCGCCTACTATGCTGCGCAGCTGATCACAAAAGAATGGATGCAGCCAACGAACGAGCCGCACGAAATATTCCCCGCAACCATCAACCAGAAGAAGTCGAAGGCATCATCCGCGGTCAGCGTCTATGCGGCGCATCGGCCAGATAATCAATGGGCGCTTCTTGCAATCAACAAACATCCAAACCGCACGGCTCAGCTCAATGTGGAGTTCAAAATTCCCGGCGCACGGCAGCCCGTTCGTTTTACGGGCCAGGTCGAGCTAATTCAATTTTCGCGACAGCAATACGCCTGGCAAGAGGAAGGGCCGAACGGCCACCCCATCCGAAGTCTGCCACCTGCGCACTTCACGCGCGAAGCATCGCCATCCTACAACCTGCCGCCGTATTCGCTCACCGTTCTGCGCGGAAAACTTTCAGACTAATGTATCGCATCTCGCGTGCGACCTACATTACGGCCTAACAAGACAAAAGATCAGCCACCCAGCACTAGCCGTCTAACCTGATCGCCTGATGGGGCTTGCCGCCTTGCCTGGAATTCGATGCGGACGAGGCCGGCGTTTCATTTGCCGAAAATTCCCGAAAACCACCCTTTCCTCTGGGTCTTCAAAGCTTTCTGGAACTCCTCCTTCACAAAATTGGAGTCCCTCGCGTGAGCCATAGCGTCCATGAGACTGATGCGCTCAGCCAGAAGCAACTCGATAAGACTAACGTCCACGGTATGCATGCCGTCCGCAGCGCCGATTTGAATTAGTCCCGGTATCTGCGAAAGCCGGCCGGACCGGATACACGCCTCGATTCCCGAGTTCACCGTTAACAATTCCGTGGCCAAAATCAGGCCTGCCTGGCCGCTTCGCGGCAGGAGATACTGACACACCACTCCCAACAACGACCACGCAAGTTGGGCACTGACGAACTGCTGACCCTCTTTTGGAAAGGCATCAATAATGCGCCCGATAGCCGTTGGCGCATCGTTCGTGTGCATGGTACCAATCACGAGGTGCCCTGTTTCCGCCGCCGTAATCGCAGTTTGCATCGTGTCCGTGTCCCGCAACTCGCCCACAAGAATGACGTCTGCATCCTGTCTCAAGGCGTTTTTGAGCGCTGACGCGAAGCTAGTTGCGTCGGAACCAATTTCGCGCTGGTTCACCAGGCTTCGCCCCTGCGAATGAACAAATTCGATCGGGTCCTCAATACTGATGATGTTGACGGAACGCCGTCTGGCTATCGTTTGGGCCATGCTCGCCAGCGTTGTACTCTTGCCTTCACCGCTCGCGCCAGTCACCAGTATCAGGCCGGCTCTCTCGTCACACCAGCGATCCACCACGGGAGAGTGTCCCAAGGACTTTAGATCGCCGACCTCAGAAGGGATACGTCGGAAATTGGCCTCAATCGCGCCTGACACATAGCACGCATTTCCGCGATAGCGCCCGAGGTCACCGACCTGCAACGCGAAGTCAAGCTGCCATTCGTTTTCCAGCTTCGCCCGTTGTCCCTCCTTCAAGGTATCGATCACCAGTCTCCTTGTGTCCTCCGCCGACAGTGGCTCTTCCGTCAGCGGCTGGATAACACCAGCGACCCGCAACATCGGTGGCGCCCCCACTGTCAAATGAAGATCAGAAGCCCCCCGCTCGGCCGCAAGCGCCAGAAAATCGATCAAGTCATGTTCCTTCATATGGGTTCAAATTGTGCGGAGGACTTGTCTAGCCGATTCCCCTCATGGCGCGACGAAGCTCGGATTCATTGCTGACTGAAGCCATGGCAGTCGCTTCCGTGATGACCTTGGCTTGGAGGGCTTTGAGCGTCGATTGCAAAAATGAAACGGCGGTAGGATCCGATCCGCGGGAGATATACTGATCGATGTTCTGCAACTCTCGTCTGGCGATCCAGTCGCGCATGGCACCCGCATTTTCGACGTGTTCCACCAGCAAATGCAAGCCTCCGTCAGCAGATTGAACCAGCTTCTGGCACAGAACGCCAGAAAGCTGGTTTGCCAGAAGGTTCACACCATGCTTCTCGTCCTGGGCTGGGAAAAGATTCAGATAGCGCTCCATCGTGTCCGCAACTCTCTCCGAATGCAGGGTCGAAACAACGAGATGTCCGGTTTCCGAAGCCTGCAGCGCCGTCAACGCAGTTTCGTAATCCCGGATCTCACCGACAAAAATGACATCCGGCGCCTGACGAAGGGCGCTCCGCAATCCGATCGCAAAAGTGCCGGTGTCGCGTCCGACCTGTCGCTGGGTGAAATGACAGCGCTTGCTGGTGAACTGATACTCGACGGGATCCTCGATCGTCACTATATGTCGCACCAGGTTCTCGTTCATCCATTGAAGCAGGGACGCGATGGTGGTGGATTTGCCTGAGCCGGTTGGTCCCGTTATAAGAATCAGGCCGTGCTCGCGAGCGCCCCATCGGGTCAGGAGCCATTCGGGCGCTCCGAGCGCTTTCAATGTAGGCACTTTGGTCTTGATGCGGCGCAGGACCGCACCGAGGCGGCCCATGGTGCGGTGCAGGCTCACGCGGTAGCGCGTATGCGTGCGCGAGACGAAGCCGGTGTCGCGATCCCTGTCGCCGTCGCCTTGCGCGTTCGCGCCGCACGCCTGCCAGAATGCGGTCATGTGCGCGAGCGACATGGGTTCTTTGCCGAACACGATGATTTGTTCATTGATCTTAAGCCGCGGTACCTCGTCCTCTTGAAGGAAGACGTCGCTCGCCTCCTGCTGCTCCGCGGCGTCGAGAATGCTGTCGAATTTTTGTTCCATGGCTCTCGCAACTTCTACCACGGCGCGGAGACGTGGCAAGCGTTGCTGACTGATCTGGAAGCTGCGCAAGAGGTGTTTTTGCTCACTTGCTGCGGGAAGGGCTTTGGAAAGAGGCGGGTTGGGTTTCTCGGTCTATTGAAAGTGATGCAAATGTTGATTGTTCTGAGTTGACCGTGCCTCAGCCCTGGCTCTCCGAATATGTTGATTCTGTGCCGGGAGTCATTGGCGTGATTGTGGTGCTAACGAGAATAAGATCAGCCACCGCTGATGGAAGCGAGCTTTGCTAAAAGTAGAGGCGGTTTCGTGAAAGTAAATCCGGTCATCGCAACGGCCAGCGGTTAGCTTGAGCGCTTTGTTAGATGACGGGCAAATCGTCATTGATGAACCAGACTTTTAAGCCACGGAAAGTAGTGCTGAAAGAAGCTAACCGCCTCGGGATCCTGGTGCAGGCCCGAGACCGTATGAACTCCGACAGCGGCACCGCCGAATGCGTAATAGCCACAAGCGCCGCCGCCGATGGCGATGGCCCCAATCGCACCTCCACCGAAGGCGATACCTCCAATGGCAGCACCGCCAAGTGCAACGAGGACGCCGATGGCACCTCCGCCAAACGCAACGAGGCCAATGGCAAGACCGCCGACCGCGACAATACCACGTGCCAAGCCGCCACACGCTAGCCAGCCGGTCGCCATGTCGCCCACGGCGAAGATCGCGCGAGCGTGTCCACGCATCTCCCCGCGTTCCAGATCTGGACCGATAGCAATAGCCCATAGCGGCAAGCCACAAAATGTGTGTGAGGACTGGCGGCGTATGCTCTTAAAGGGAACGCTTGAGAGCCCGGGAGAAGATAAAAGCTGGCTATTTGCTTTGGCGAATTCCTCGGCGCTCAGGACTCCGTCGGCGTGGAGTTTGGATAGTCGTTCAAGTTCTTGGGCGATGTTCATGCGGAGGCGATCGAAGACATCTAACGAGACGGAGCTGAGCCACCGCTGGCGAGAGCGAGAGTTGCTTTTACTTCATTGTTCATAATTCATCCTTCAACCTTTGAGTACGCCGGCCAGCGGTTGGCTGGAGCGCATAGATGACATGGTGGGGATTGTCGGGTGCGGGTTTTGGACCTACACCCGGCAATATGAATAGTGTTTATCACACTGAGTTGTCCTCACACGAGGGAACCCGCCGCCAGTTTAATGGCGGCAAAGCCGACATCAAGCTTGGGATTGATGTGCACCAGGATTTTTACGTGGTGGTCGAGCAGGTGGATGGGAGCAATCCCAAGCCGCCGCAGCGTTTTCAAAAGCAAGCGTTTTTGCATTGGGCGACCAAGCTCAAGCAGAGCGGTGCCGAAGTGTACGCTGTGTATGAAGCGTGCGGTTTTGGTTTTACTCTGCAGCGCCAATTGAGCGAACTGGGGATCCATTGTTACGTGGTCTGTCCACAAAAGTTGGATGAACAAAACCGGCGGGTAAAGACTGACGGGCTCGATGCCAAGGCGCTTTGTTTGAAGTTGGACCGCTTCGTGGAAGGCAACCGCCATGCCCTGGCACTGGTGCGCGTGCCCAGCGAAGAAGAGGAACAGGCCCGGGCGTTGCATCGAGAGCGCGAGCAGCTCGTCAAGGTGCGCAAGGTGTTGGAAGCGCAGGGGCGCAGTCTTTTGGTCAATCACGGGATGGAGCCGGTTCAAGGGTGGTGGAAAAAGCGCGCCTTTGCGACCTTGGCCGCGCCGGAATGGATCAAAGAGTTGTTAGGCAACAGTCAGCCTGTTGTGCTCTTGCTGCAGGAGAAGATCGACCAGCTCACCCGCCAATTGCAAAACGCCGCCAATGCAGAGCCACCGCGCGGCCTTGGCAAAATGACCTCGGTCATCATCGA
>WNGQ01006998.1_pt1 | contig 15990 bp, 17 predicted proteins | sample 5407661 | NCBI WGS metagenome assembly WNGQ01 (sample SAMN13153382, study PRJNA577476) | soil metagenome | isolation source: 60 cm soil or saprolite under Garry oak tree replicate 2 | place: USA:California | collected 2016-06-15 | reverse complement strand
TCTTAGCGGAAATCGGGACCAACATGCAGCAATTTCCGACTGCGGGGCACATGGCCTCCTGGGCCGGTGTCTGCCCGGGCAATCATGAAAGTGCTGGCAAGCGATTATCCGGGAAAACGCGCAAAGGCAATCCCTGGTTACGCTGCCTCTTCGTTCAGGCCGCTCATTCGGCGTCTCACCAGAAGCAGTGTTATCTGGCTGAGCAATATCGTCGCATTGCCAAACGACGAGGGGCCAAACGAGCGGCGATCGCCGCTCACAGTATCCTGGTCATTATCTACCATCTCTTAAGTCAGCAGACCACCTATCAGGAGAAAGGGGAAACCTTCTTTGAGGAGCAGGAGCGTCAGGGAGCTGAGAAACGGTTAGTTCGCCAGCTTTCCCGTTTAGGGTATCACGTGGAACTTCAGCCGGCCGCTCTGGCAGGGTAATCTCTTGCTTGCTTCGGTTGATGGGGGGACTTTTTCAGAAGAGGTGCGCAATGAGTTGCTGAAAAGTAGCAAGCAAGCCTAAAAATGTGCCTCCTTACGAATGGAATGAAACACACATTCGTTCAGGAAGGAGGACCAATGACCAGTATCGCGTATTCTCCCGTCAGCATCCAGATTTCTGTCCACTCGGTACCCACCCCACCCAGTTGGTTCGGAGAAATCACGTTGATGGCTCACCACCTCCAACGCCAGGGGGTGCTTGCTGCCATAGAAGAACAGGTGCGCTTTGCCCGTCGCCGTTTCGGGCGCTATGAGGTGATCGATTTTCTCGCCGTGCTCGCAGGGCTATGCGATCAGCAGTGAACGGACGCTGGAAGCCTTTTACGAACGCCTCCAGCCCTGGGCAAACGCGTTCATGGCGCTCTTTGGGCGAGATCGGAGGCCTTCGCGTGCGACGCTCAGCCGTTTTCTCGCCGCGCTGGATCAGCCTGCCGTTGAGTCCCTGCGCACCCTCTTGTCTCCAAGATCTGCTGGCTCGTCCGCCGGGAAAAGAGGAACAGTCAGGTGGGATGTTCGACCGGCAAGGGAACCACTACCTCGTCTTCGATGTGGATGGCACGCGCGAGGCAGCGAGCCCTCGCGCCCTGCCAAAAAGGGCGGATCGGCCTGCTCCGAAGCCTCGTTTGCGTCCACTGTGTGCCCCCGGCTACACCGGGGGCAAACGAGGGGAAGTCGTGCGCTCGCGTACCACGGTCTTACAGGCGCATACGCATCAGTGGATTGCGACGTTTGGAAACGCTGGCTCAGGCTCGTACCGTGTAGAACTGCGTCGAGCCGTCACGGCCATACAAAGCTATCTCCAGGCACATCACCATCCCCAGGAGCATACACTCCTGCGCCTCGACGGACAATATGGGACGGGAGCTGTCCTCGCCGATTTGGCCGGGCTGCCGTTTGTGATGCGCGGGAAAGACTCTCAACTTGTAAAGCGAGCCGAGGTCCAGGCTCGCCTGAAACTGCCCCCCGATCAGCACCTGACCCATCCCGAAAGCGGGATGGTGCGCGCGCTCTATGACTGCCCTGATCTGCCTCTGGGACCGGATGGCATGCGGTGTCGGCTCATCGTGGCAACGCATCAGGCCACCAAGAGTCGGATCGGGGTCACCCGTTTGGGTGTGGTCTACGAACTGTTGGTGACACAGCTCCCCCAGAGCGCGTTCATGGCTAGTGATGTCGTGGCGCTGTATTTGCATCGTGGGGCGAGTGCCCCGGCGCTGGCTGATGAAGACCAGGAACAAGACCCAGACCGCTGGGTCAGCCATACGGCAACGGGCCAGGAGTGCTGGCAAATCGTCTCCCAATGGCTCTGGAACCTGCGTCTCGAACTGGGTCATCAGCTTGATCCTGACCCCGTGCGCACGACGGAATTTGCTCCTGCCATCGCGCCTACGCGCACACAGCAGGCCCACGCGCAGGCTCCCGCACAGGGATATGGACCGGCGACTGTGGCTCTGCCCTGGAAGGCTGGTCGCTTCTCGGGGCAAGACTTTCCTCTCCAGCCGGATGGAACGCTCCGCTGCCCTGCCGGGCAGGCACTTGTGGCAAACGAGCGGCGCAGGGAAGCTGATGGCAGCCTACGCATCGTCTATGCAGCCAGCCTGCGCAGTTGTCGTCCTTGCCCGTTGCGTGAGCAGTGTCAATGGAATGGCAACACCACCGCGAAGCCGCGCCAGGTGGGCGTGAGGCTCGCATCCACTGGGGGTGGGTTCTGCTCCTCTCCTCTGGCGTGACTGGAATCGTCGCCACCATCGACAGGCGTGTATGCAACTGCTTCGGAAGCCTCACCTGGAGGTGCAGGTGCAACAGGGCCTTCCTGTCACCCCAACCCTCTCACCTGCACCCTTGTCCCGTGCGCAGCGAGCGCATGATCGGCTGACGTTTCAAGAGCGGCTGGCTCGCCATGTTCGCGTTTCCACAGCTGGGCAGGTGACGGTCAAACTGTTCGGCGTCCCAGCAGACTTTGCTCCCTCGCTCGGGAAGGCTCCGGCTTGACCTTCCCTCTTGAGGGTCCGACAACGGTTCCCTTTCCTCGGACATATCCTTCTCCGAGTGGAACCTTGTGGCCTCTTTTCCCAGATGGTCCTCCATTCCTCTCCTCTTTTGCCCTTTTCATTGGTTCTCCCCCTGTTTCTCTCGTCTCTTCTGTTCTCAATGTCCAGTTCTCCACGATTTTCACTCACCGGGTCAGAAATTCGCTCTTCAACAACCTCGTTGCGCAATTCGTGGGCACAAGGAGACCAGTTGCCTGGAGGAATACTCATGAAAGCCATTGTATACACACAATACGGACCACCGGATGTGCTTCAGCTCAAAGAGGTAGCAAAACCGACTCGCCATCAGACCATGAAGTCCTGATACGAATCTATGCGACAACCGTCACAGCAGCGGACTGTGAGCTTCGCAGTATAAAACTCCCCATCTGGCTCCGGCTTCCCCTACGCATCTATCTGGGTCTCATCAGACCAAGACACAAGATCCTGGGACAGGAGCTCGCCGGAGAAATTGAAGCAGTCGGCAAAGACGTCACACGATTGAGGCAAGGAGACCAGGTGTTTGCCTGGACCGGTTTGGGTTTGGGTGCGTATGCTGAGTACACCTGCCTGCCTGAAAAAGGGATGCTGGCCATCAAACCGGCCAATATGACCTATGAAGAAGCCGCCGCCGTTCCTCTTGGGGGACTGAATGCATTGCATTTTCTGAGAAAAGGACATGTCCAGAGCGGACAAAAGGTCTTGATTCATGGTGCCGGTGGAAGTATCGGGACGTTTGCGGTCCAGCTTGCCAAGTACTTCGGAGCTGAAGTGACGGCCGTGGACAGCACGGGGAAATTGGACATGCTGCGCTCGCTTGAGGCAGACCACGTCATTGATTACACGCAAGCAGATTTCACCACAAACGGTGAGACCTATGATGTGATTTTTGATGTGGTAGGCAAGAGTTCGTTTACCCGCAGCGTACGATCGCTCAAGCACCATGGACGCTATCTGTTAGCGAACCCGAAGCTGTCACAGATGGTTCGAGGGCAATGGACTTCGAGGAGAAGCAGCAAGCAAGTCATAGTTGGGGCAGCAAGCGAAACGACTGAAGATTTACTGATCCTCAAAGAGCTGATTGAGGCGGGGAAGATCCAATCGGTCATCGATAGACGCTATCCATTGGAACACATTGCCCAGGCTCACCGCTACGTCGACACAGGACACAAAAAGGGCCATGTCGTCATCACGGTGAAACAGAACAACCACACCTGGTGACACTCTCACTCCCGTCAACAGAAGGAGTCATGATTGATATAGCCGAAGTGAACGAATTTGGCGCATGCCTGGTTCATACTGACATGCCATATCGCTTGAAATGAATTTTTTGGAGGTCATAGACACATGGATAGAGCCTACGCCGCTCTGGGGCGTTTTGATGTGCGCTTTCGCTACCTCATCGTGGTCGCCTGGGTCGCTATCACGATTTTTTGCGTCGTTGCTTTCCCCTCTCTGGCAGCGTGATTTCCAACACGAGCTTTTGGTTCCAATCTTGGGCAAACCCCTAATATCAGCACGAAGGCCAATTCGGCTTGATTTATCTTTGAGCTCATCTTATTCTCGCTCTTGCGCCAAGAATCTTGGCAAACCCTTGACAAAACTTTCTCCATATAACATTTTAAGCAATCAACAACTGACGATTTCCGAAGAAAATCAGAGCTCGCCAGCTGTTCGGTGTAAGGCTTTATTTTAAGTGTAAGGCTTTATTTGACGTCTACAACAATTGTAGACGTCAAATAAAGCCTTACACTTTCGGAGAGATCCTGAGCTCACATGTATCCGCTAGAATCTCCTGATAAAGTTTTACACTTTCAAGCCATTGGGTGCTTTACCACTTATCACTGCCGGGTAGCTTAAAATAAAGATGTACACTGACAGCAACATGGGATCCTTTAGGAGGCTAATGAATGCTCTACGTAGAGAGCGCCCATCATTTTTCGAACGGATAACCTAAGTAGCCAGCACAGGGATTCGGGCGAAGTTATGCGCCGTAAAAATCAGTATTGACTCATCCATTCAAGCTCAAAGTACTGGCGAAGTTATGCGTCGGAAGTGGCGAAGTTATCGTCTTTTTGACACGCTACAATTATCCTTTCGAGCGTAAGACCCCGGCATTCATGCCTGGGGATAGAAGCGAGTCCTTGTTTCGGGTGGATAGGGTGGTAGTACTCAATGCATGAGTACTCAACGAAAGTCTATACACCTATGATACGATGGACTCAGTAAGACGGGACTACGGTTTCGCATCTACCCAGGGGCTCTGGGAACGTCAGGTCTGTGGAGGCGGTGTAAGACACCCAAGGCGAAAGTCTTGTGCGTAACCTCCTGTGAAACAGAAATGCCTACTTGTGAGAGTAGGAAGCCCCCGGCTTTAGCCGTGGGGAGATGTCACATCAGAACCATCGAGCAAGAGTTGTTATAAGTCAGGAAAAACGAAGTTTATTGAGTCAAACAACAGCGGGGGTTAGGAAGCACCCTCGTGCGAGGTGAGAGCCATGAGTATACGCTTCTTCCTGCTGACCTGCGGCACGGCCGATGAAGATCAGAGCACGCTGACACCCGGCCGCGGCGCCGGCGCCCGCGTGCGCGTCCCCATCCCCGCCTACCTGCTCCAGACCGACGGGCGAACGATCCTCTTCGACACCGGCATGCCCGACTTCTGCTACACCGGCGACCCGCGGGCGCTGGCCCACGAGGGCGAGCCCGACCCGCCCTGGGCCATTCCCTACGGCGGCGCGGCGGACACGATTTCCGGCCAGCTCGCGACGCTCGGCCTGCGCCCCGCCGATGTAGACCTGGTGGTCAACAGCCACCTGCACCTCGACCACTGCGGCGGCAATCTACATTTCGCTCATTGCCCGCTGCTGCTGCAGGCCGCCGAGCTCGAGGCGGCCCACGCACCGGTCTTCCCCTATCAGGACTTCACGGGGTGGAACGAGCCGGGCCTGCGCTATCAGACCATCCAGGGCGATCACACGCTCGCGCCTGGTGTCGAGCTGCTCGCCACGCCCGGCCACAGCCCTGGCCACCAGGCGCTGCTGCTGCGCCTGCCCAACAGCGGGGTCCTGCTGGTTACCTTCGACGCCGTCTACACGCGTGCGCTCTGGGAGGCTGACGAGCTGGGGGCCGCCGCCGATCCCGCTGGCGCGCGCGCCAGCATGGATCGCCTGCGCGCGGTGGCGGCCCAGACCGGCGCGCAGGTCGTCTGTGGCCACGACCTGGAGCAGTGGGCCGCGCTGCGCCACCCGCCGGCGTACTACGACTGAGGCGTTCGAGGGCGTTTCATAACCGGCAAGACAGGGTAGGATGCTCCTGAACGCGGCTTGCTCCCGCCTGCATGAGGCATCCCATGGCACCCCCCCTGTGTGCTGATCAGGCGCCGATTCCCCCGCCATCGTATCACCGCAGCCCGGCCGGAGCGCTGCATCTGGACGCCCTCACCCTCGTCACCCGCCTGCGCCTGCTCACGCTGTGTCAACTGGCTGTGCATCTGACTCACCAGCGCGGTGTTCCCCCACTGCCTGCCGGTCGGGGCGGGGCCCCGCGCGTCTATCGCGGGGAGTCGCTTTTGCTGCTCGCCCTCTTGCGCACTCTCTGGCGGCTGTCTTATCAGGAAGTGCATGATTGGTTGGTGGCGTGGCCGGCCCTGGCACTGGCGTGCGGGTTCCTGCTGGGGCCCGACGGGCGGGTGCGGATGCCAAGTGAGGCGCAGCAATCCAAGCGCCTGCGCGCCGCTGGGGCCCCAAGCAGCGAGATGCTCTTCGTGCTGCTGGTGCGCGCCGGGCTGTGGATGGGGCTCACGCGGGGGCGCGATCTCATCATTGACAGCGCCCCCATTTTGGCCTGGCGCCGGGCCGATCCCGATGCCGCCTTCGGCCATGCTCCCGCCCATCATCCGCGTCCCCTGCTGCGCGGCTACCGGCTCCATACACTGCTCTGTCGCGGGACCGGCCTGCCCCTGCTGTTCCACCTGTCCCCGGCCAACGTTCATGATGCGCCCTTCGCTCGCCCGCTGCTGGAGCTGGCCGTCCGACTCTTGGCGCTGCGCCCGCGCGTGGTGCGCTTGGATGCCGGATATTGGGGCCTCAAGCTCATCGCTTGGATTCATATCACGCTGTGCGCACGAGCCGTCATCCCGTGGAATCCCAAGCGACAGAAGCGGCGCAACGGATTACCACCCACGTGGACCGCCGAGGAGCTGGGCAAACGGACCAGCATTGAGCGCTTCTTTGGCCGCGTTCTGGTCTTCTTCCGCTTGCAGCGCCCGCCCGTCTTCGGGTGGTCAGCCGTCGAGACACGGGTTGCGCTGACCTATGCCGCCGTCTGGGTGATCGCCCTGGCCGCTTGGCAGGCGGGCCGCCCTGAGCTCATCCGCTCACCACGGCTCGTTCTGGCTCACGTTTGGGAGGGGCTGGAGTTATGAAACCCCTCACGGTTTCTAACTCCTAGACTTTATCTGGCAGAAACAACGCCGCTCCTGAAGGTCTCTCCGAGAGCCACTCGAAAAGAATTGCGTCAGAAAATGATGCGTTTTCCTTTTATCTGGTCAGCCAGGGTGTAAATTTGCTCACTTCATGGGAAGAAATTTGCACATTGTGTGGGAGATGAGATATACTTGAGAGGAAAATCGTGCGACTGGTTCCTTTCGCCTGGGAGAGCGCTTATCATGGTGGAACCGCCTGTCCCACTGACGGCCCTTTCAGAGGACCTACGAGCACAAGCACACACCCGCTTGACCATCATTCGACCAGCCCTGGAAGACGGGATCACCCAGGCGCAGGTCGCGTGTACCCACAACATCTCCAAGAGCACCATCGCCCGATAGGTCAAACGCTATTGAACTGCTTGTCGATCCGCAGAGTGATCCCGAAGATCAGGCGTTGCGGCATGAGCAGATCAGCCTGGCTTTTCTGGTCGCGTTACAGCACTTAACACCTGCCCAGCGGGCCGTTCTGCTCTTGCGCGAGGTGCTGGAGTGGAAGGCTTCTGAAGTGGCCGAGTGGCTTGACCTCTCCGTTCCCGCCGTGAACTCCGCTTTGCAGCGAGCCCGACAGACGTTGCATCAGCGCTCTAAAGAAAACGGAAGCGAGACTCCGGTTGCGCAGCCTCGCCCCCAATTACAAAACCTGCTTGATCGCTACATGACCCTGTGGCAGCAGGCGGATGTTCCTGGCCTGGTGGCGCTGCTGCGAGAGAATGCGTGGTTGACCATGCCGCCGCTTCCCGCCTGGGTTCAGGGACGAACGGATATTGCTACTCTGCTCCGGCTCCGGGTCTTCACTCCCGGCAAACAATGGCGGCTGAGGCCCTCGTGCGCCAATGGCTGCCCGGCTTTCGGGCTCTATCGGCGGGAAGTTGGGGAAGACGGCTATCAGCCGTCTTCCCTGTGGGTCCTGGGGGTGGAAGGCGAACAGATCGGCAGCATCGTTGTGTTCCTGGATGTGACCAGTTTCACCGCTTTTGGCCTCCCGTCCACCATTGAAGGGGAAGCGGGAGGCCAAGAAGCATGAAGATCGGTTGTATGGAGGATTTTACGGGCTCAGAGCTTCTTCGTGCAGAGCGGCTGTTTTCCTCTCCTCTGGCTCAATTGCTTTGACCTGCCTGCCGGGCAGCACCAGGCCGGCGATCGCTCCCAGGAGCGAGAGCGCAGCGGCGACGCTCAGCGCGCTCGCGAAGCCGCTGCTGAAAGCCTGGGCGGAGCCGAGGCTGCCGGTCGCGGCAAACACCGCCGCCAGGATCGCCACGCCGAACGCACTGCCAAGCTGACGGAACATGCTGAAAGCGCCGGAAGCCTTGCCGATGTCGCCTGCTCTCACCGCGTTGATTACGGCATTCTGCATGGCGGGTGTGGCCAGCGAGACGCCACAGCCGGCGATGATCAGCGGTGCAATGAGCTCCGCGTAGGGCAGGCCGGGCGCGGCGACCAGCCCGATCCAGGCTATCCCGATCGCTTGCAGGAACAGCCCGCCGGCCACCAGGACCCGTTCACCGATCCGATTGACGAGAACACCGGCCAGCGGGGCAACCACGAACAGGGTCGCGGTCAAGGGCAGCAGGCGTAGCCCGGCGCCCAGCGGTCCATTGCCCTGTGCCACCTGAAAAAACTGCGCGATCAAGAAGACGACACCGACCAACGACGTGGTCTGCAAGAAGATCGCCGCGTTGCCTGCAGAGAAGGCGCGAGCGCGGAAGAAGTGCATTGGCACCATTGGCGCGCGAGCACGCAGTTCCCAGGCAACGAAGACGATGGCGAGCAGCCCACCGGCCACAAGCGAGGCTTTGACCTCAAAGCTGCCCCAGCCGGCGCTGTTCCCGCGCACCAGTCCCCATACCAGCCCGAGGGAGGCGCCCGAAACGCTCAGCAGGCCGCCGAGATCGAGCGAAGTGCGTGGCCCGAAGCTTTGCTGTACGCGACTGAGCACGAGCGCGACAATCAGCAGGCCGATAGGCACGTTGAGCCAGAAGATCCACTGCCAGGCCAGGCCCTGAGCGATAGACCCTCCCACGACCGGACCGGCGATCAGGGCCAGCCCCATGATGCTGCCAAAGATTCCCAGCGCCCGCGCCCGCTGCTCCGGTGGGAAGGCCGCGCTCAGCAGCGTCAACGCCAGCGGGAGCACCAGCGCTGCGCCGCATCCCTGGATGGTGCGCGCGGCGATCAGCCAGCCAATGTTGTGAGCGAGCGCGCAGGCAGCCGATGCTCCGACAAACAGCAGGAGGCCAGCGACGAACATGCGCCGCCGCCCGAAGCGGTCACCCAGGGCAGCAGCCGGAATGAGCAGCACCGCGAAGCTCAGGGTATAGGCATTCAAGGTCCATTCTAACGCCTCGATAGAAACACCCAGGTCCCGATGAATCGTGGTAAGCGCGGTCACGACGACCAGGGCATCGAGCGAGACCATAAATGATGCCAGCGAGGCCAGCACCAGAATCCAGGTTTGTCTGGCTTTTTCGTGAGAGTTTTGCATGATAAAATGGTGTCCTTTCATTGGTTTGCGAGAGGTGTCAATCACCTTGAAGAGAAAGAGTCTGCGATGGCCTTCAGAATTCCCTCATGAGAGAGGACCTGCGCAAAGGCGACCACTTCTCCCATCCAGGATGGGGTTGCAGGCTTCGATTCCGGCGTAATCTGGATTCTTCCCGAAGAACGCGTCATACTGCGAGGGTGTCCTCCTTGTTTCAGAAGCGATTGTCCGGTCTGTGGTATCCTAGACAGAGGAAAGTGAGACATCGAACATTCAGCTTTCCAGGGGGGAATGCTCATGCTTCCTGCGCAGACGCAAAAGCTGGCTCAACTCCCTGTATATCCTTTTGGATTGTCAGGACGAGGCGCAGCTTCAGTCGCTCTCTGAAACGAGCCGGGAGAGCAGTTCATCCCGGCTCGACATCTCCCGGTATCGCCTGATTTAGTTTGCGCTGACGACTCGCCCTAACCAATCTCTAATTGCAGCACCAATTTCTACAGCATGGTCTTCCTGGAAGAAGTGCCCGCCTACGCCCATATACCGCTGCTCAATGGTGTGAATGTGCGTTCGGCTCCATTGCACACTGGCTTCAGGGTTAATCATACCCGGCGTGACGTACAGGTGAAGCATCGGGACATCGGTCGTTGTCAGCCACTCAGAATAGCTGCCGATCAGCTTAAACGCGGCGCCGTTGCCGATCTGACGTGGACCATTGTCCAGAATCGGGCGGCGGCTCTCCGGCGTCGGAAACGGCACGCGGTAGGCATTCATCTCTGCCTCGGTCAGCGAACGGGTGATCTGCGCTGGCAGAACCTGCTCAATGAAGGCATTCTGATTGAGGATCATCTCTTCATCGACGCCGGGCTGAAGGATCGTTTGGAGAGTCGCCATGAACTCTGCTAGTGTCCCAGTCGGCACAAAATCCGGCGAGAAAAGGGGCGGGATAGCCGCCTCCATGAAAACGATCCCCTTGATATTGTCCTCATGCGCGGCGGCATACGCAAAGCCCACACCCGACCCCAAATCCTGGATCACGAGTGTGATGTCATGCAGATCGAGCGCATCAACGAAGCCTTCCAGATAGGTCACCTGGGTCGCCAAATCATAGGGAACATCCGGTCGTTCGGACCGTCCGAAACCCACGAAATCGAGGGCGATCACACGCCCGGTGGGTTCAACAACGGGCATCACGTTGCGCCAAATGTATGACCATGTGGGGATTCCATGAAGGAATAGGATGGATCGGCACATGGGTTGCCCCCTTCGATATAGTGGATTCTGATCCCATCGACTTCGACCCAACGAGACACATACGGTAACTCAGGGAATGCCAACCCTTCGTAGATCACTGGGGTGGCCACAGATGGCGTGGCATCTTGATTATTGGTCATGGTGGATACTCCTCTCAAAAGAGACAAGACGAAGAAAAGGCAGGAGACTCACAGCCTCTGCATGGGCTTCATCTGCTTGATTGTGTAAGGTTGCAAAGGTAGGAAGACGAACTTCCATGAACCGGTTGATTTGGAGGAAGAGAACTCCTTTCTCTAGCCGGGCGATCAGAGTTGAATGTAGCTGGTCGTGGCATGATTCTCTTTTCCAGTTGAACGGATCGATTAGATCTGTGCCTGACCCCCATCGACAAACAGTTCAATTCCATTGACATAACTGCTCTCATCTGAGGCAAGGAAGACGACGGCTTTGGCGATTTCGTCAGGATCAGCCATTCGTCCCAACGGGACAGTAGCCGCAACTGCGGCAGAGAGCTGGTGCCACTCTTCTTCAGTTCGCGCCAGACCAGTGACTCCAGGCGTGCGAGTTGGACCAGGGCTGATGGCATTGACGCGGATATTGCGACCCTGGAGATCGAGCGTCCAGGTACGTGCAAAGGAGCGAATGGCTGCCTTGCTTGCGGCATAGACACTTATGGCAGCCTGTACTTTGCGCGTGGTCGACGAAGCCGTCAAAATGATTGAGCTGCCTTCCCGCAAGAACGGGAGTGCCTTTTGCACTGTGAAGAGCAGCCCTTTGACGTTGACTGCGAATATGTTGTCAAAGGTGGCTTCGGAAATCTCCCCCAGGAGAGCGGGTTCAATAAGCCCGGCGTTGGCAAAGACCACATCAATGTGGTCATGCTGCTGTTGCACGGTGGTGTACAACCGATCCAGATCCGCAAGGTTCGAGACATCCCCTTGCACCCCGGTGACATGGTGGCCAATCTGCTGGACTGCTGCATCCAGTTCACTTTGACGGCGACCAGTGATATAGACATAGGCGCCCTCAGAAACGAAGCGCTGTGCCGTGGCAAGACCAATGCCGGTGCTTGCACCTGTGATGACGGCCACTTTTCCTTCAAGCTTGTTCATATTTTGTCTCCCTAGTGGTGAATAGTAAGTTTGGAAGCACTGAGCAAGATAGCTCTGCTTTGTTAAATGTTGTAACTGATACAGTTACAACATGTGGTAAAAAAGAGAACGAAAAAAGCTCTTTTGGTGAATTGTAACTAGCACAGTTACAACTACGGGTAAAAAAAGCGTAGCTCCTCCCAGAACCAGACCACGCCTGACGTTAGACGAGAGCTGGCTGTCTGACGCTCACTGATCACTGCTTGCCCACTCCTTCTCATGTCCCTTGAGAAAAGGAAGCAAGTGTCTCATCTAATACATCCGCTACAGTAACCTGGGCAAGCTGCTGCTTCAGCGCAGCTTCAGCATCGCTATAGAAGCGTTTCAGTGCTGGTTGAATGCCTCTGCCTACAGGACAGGCCTGATTGGGAAGCGTATGATGAAGCTCGAAAAGCGGCTCTTGCTCAACGGCGTTATAGACTTCTCGAAGGGATATCTTCTCTGAAGGACGTGCCAGTGTCCACCCGGCACCCGTTCCATGTTGCACATTGACCAGGCGGGCTTTGTGAAGCCTTCCCAGAATCCGTCGAATAAAGACGGGGTTCGTGTTGACACTCCCGGCGATCTGATCGGAGGTCATGATCTCTTGCTGTTGTGATGCCAGTGCCATCCAGGTGACGATATGCAGTGCCACGGTGAAACGAGTATTTGCGCTCATGAGTTTTCTCACCCCTCTCCTGTAACTATTATAGTTACAACCAGGGGCGTTGTCAAGGGGGTCATGAAAATGGTCAGGGCTGTTGCAGAGTCGATGTTTCTTCAGGCCACCAAACGGGCGAGAGCTCTCTCGAAATGATAGGCAAAATCACGTCTGGTGTGAGCCACATTGGTTTCTCCTTGTCGAGCAAAGAGTCCAAGCACGATATTGTTGAGGATGGCCAGCATTTCTGGTGCATGGCCCATACGGCCTGTAAGTGCCATCTTGACCAAAAGATACGACGTGCTATATAACTGAGGCTGAGTTTGCTCTTACTCTTCTTTTCTGCATGTCCAGCAGGTATTTCTTGGCTCTCAAATGCCTTTTTCTGCTGTGAGCGTCTCTGATTGCGATGCAGAACCAAGGAGTGAAGTGAAGGTCCTCAAGGCGCGCAGAAGAGCCTCTAGAGCCGTTCCATACAGAAGCTCATGCGTAGTTATATGGCACGTCGTATCTTTTGGTCAAGATAGCACTTACAGGCCAACTTCCCACCGGGTGTCGTTGTGTCGATCTTCTCCGTGAGTGAGATAAAATCGACCCCGCCAGTGTTGAGCTGATTGAGAATCTCAATGAGGTTCTTGAGCGAGCGCCCCAGGCGGTCAGATGATCTTCGATATCTGCAATCCGTGGATTGTGAAAAGAGTGGGCTCGAACGTCGGGGGCACGGGTGCAGTCTACAAGGGGTAGTGCTACGTATGGTGTCACCAGCCGCAAAGTAACCGATGAGGTAAACGACATCGCTCATGCTCAACACTTCCGCTCTTTTAGGGGTCACCATATTATTTCGGGGAAAACATACGCTAAGCTATAAAACCTCTTCTCAGGCTCGTTCATAGACATATTGGTGCGTAATAAAGCGTTTTTAGAGCATCAGGAATAAGAGCTTTTTCCGTCCCTTGCAGCAAAAGCGGTAGCCATGTGACAGGAAAGATCACATAGCATATGGTAGGTTTGCAATGCTACGCTCCTCCCTATTGGGTCTTCTGAGAATGGCGCCTCCGCTCGATACTCTTCTCCTGAGCAGCACCATAAAGCTCTGGGTGTATGTAATACCCATGCTCCTCAACAGATTTTTCTTCTTCAACCTGCATAGGGTGAGCTTTTGCCCAAGCATCCTGTCGGATACCTGTCACCTGCCAGGAAACTTTCATTGTGGATGTGCCTACAGCAATCTTAAAACGATTGTTGGAAATTTCCTCTGCAATGTAGAGATTTGGACCTGGAGAGCCAATGGAAGTAAGTTGATAGCGGAAATCGGTGTTGAGGGGCTCGAACCACCCAGGAAGTTCGACTGTTGCCTCACCGCTGGCATCGAGAACGGCGATCCCATCGTAGACATTCTTCATATCAGACGACTCGACAGCAGAGAGGGACAAGTACTTATTAGCTGAATCGAGCGGATGGTCGATTTGGAACTTGCTGTGCCCTTTGCTCAACGTACCAGTAACGACAACATCGCCCGTAAACCATGCAGCGCAGCAACCTGAGGCCAAATATGCCGCATGGTCGTTGTTCGGGTTGAACGCTGCAACACCATCGTTTGGAGAGGTAGGACTAGGATCCTGACGAAAATAGGTCATAGCATTGTAAAGCCGCTTCCCAAGCCGATCTAGATGATAATGAAAACAGGGAGAACTGGAATAAGAAATGCATGAAAAATACATTAAAGCCGCTTTTATCATGCTTCTTCAGTCATATTTGAGACAAAAACCTAGAACATTCGTGCGCTATGACCTATTTTCGTCAGGATCCTAGTCCTACCTCATTAAGCGCGAGGCCATTGAAATTGCCCGGCTGCGGTTCTGGCTCTCGCTCGTGGTGGACGCCGATCCCTTTGAAATGGAGCCACTGCCCAACCTCGACTTCAAGCTGATGGCCGGTGACTCACTAATTGAGACGATTAATGGCACGGCAATCTATCCGACGCGCCCAATAGAGAGCAGGGCCAGTCAATACTCCTTACTGGAGGGCAAGACACAGCAGCTGATTCACCGCCCGCGCGAACTGAAGGACGAGTATTTTCAGCCAGCAGGGGACAGGTCCGCTAGCACCATCAAGCAGGAGATCGTGCAGATGGAGCGTGCGGTCGTGTTGGAAGCGTTACGGGAACGAGAGCAGCAGAGCCAGGAGCGGCTCAACCATGTGAGTAAATCGTTGGTGAGCGCGCTCTCCACGCAGGCCAACCGTGCTGGGGTCGAGACACTACGCCGTGACATCCAGACCACCCAGCGGGCGATAGCCGACCTGGAGGCGGGCAAGCCCCTGCCGCTCTTCCTCTACCGGCTGCACTTTGCGAGTGTCTTTGAGGAGAAAGATGGCTTTGATATCGTCATCGCTAACCCACCCTATGTGCGTCATGAGCGGGTGCCTCCAGAGACATTGCGCACGCTGCGGGCAGCCTATCCAGAGGTACAGCATGGCATGGCCGACCTCTACGTCTATTTCTATGCCCGCGCTTTGCAACTGCTGCACGAGAGTGGGACACTGGCCTTCATCTCCTCCAACAAGTTCTTCCGTGCTGGCTATGGCAAGAGCCTGCGCAACTTACTGGCTGGCCGGACGCAGGCACAGATCATTCTAGATTTTGGTGACGCGCCGGTCTTTGACGCTGCCGCCTATCCCTGTGTCGTACTCACTTCCAAAGGCAGGCCTGCACAGGACCACACCTATCGCGGGTTGACGGCAGATAACCACGTTGACCTGGAAAAGCTGTACACCATCTTTGAAAGCATAGCCCAGACGTTGCCACAGGCGCAGGGTGTGCAGCCGCCCGCCAGCAGCGGTGGTGGTTCAGCCCTGGTGCAAAAACTGATCCAGACGGGCACGCTGCTGGGCCAGTATGCCGGTGGCAAGATGTACTATGGCATCAAGACAGGGCTGAATGAAGCCTTTGTGATTAACCAGACCACCCGCGACCGGCTGATCGCTGCAGACCCGCGCAGTGCCAAGGTACTCAAGCCCTTCCTTCGTGGGCGTGATTTAGGTCGCTATGCTATTCGCACGGCAGGGCTATGGCTGATACGGGTAGAGAATGGCTGGACACAGGCGGCAATGGGTGCGAAAAGCAAGCCTACGGAAGCTCAGGCATGGGAGTTCTTTTGCAAGCAGTATCCAGCGATTGCAGCCCATCTTGAACCATTCGCTGAGAGAGGGCGAAAGCGAGATGACCAGGGACAATATTGGTGGGAGTTGCGCCCTTGTATTTATTATCAAGAGCTTGAGGAACCCAAAATTATATACCCTGATATTGCTAAGCAAGCAGAGTTGTAAATTGCGTTTGTCAAGTAGGCAGGACTGCGGCTGAAAATCCGGCATCAAGTGCTGATAAAAATGACGCCAAAGCTCTCCTGAGCCAAAGATGTTGTGTCGGCCTGGTCTTGAGAAAACCTGATCAGGCCTTCT
>WNGQ01006006.1_pt1 | contig 15995 bp, 19 predicted proteins | sample 5407661 | NCBI WGS metagenome assembly WNGQ01 (sample SAMN13153382, study PRJNA577476) | soil metagenome | isolation source: 60 cm soil or saprolite under Garry oak tree replicate 2 | place: USA:California | collected 2016-06-15 | reverse complement strand
CTGTGCAGCCGTTGCCATGACTCTTGTTGCCTCGCTCCTCTTTGTCGCTCGGCCCAATTTCTTACATGCCTATACCACCACCAAAACGGTCTCTGTACCCCTTACAACAACATCGGCTCGATCCACGAGCACTGCACATGTTAAACCGCTCTCTGGTCAGCCAACCCGCCCAATTGCCACCTCTACATCCATAGTTCTCCCTACCCCTACACCCGTGGTTCTCCCCACCTCTGTACCCACAGGCGTCCCAACACCAACCAGTGGACCAAAACCCACTCCTACTCCGATACCAAGCGTAACCATTGATGACAGTGTCACGGGAACAGGACAGAATCAGTGGAATTATGTAGGATCCGGCTGGAAATCTTGTACTAATTGTAATGGAACAAACCCAACAGTTATCTTCTACAATGCCTCCCAGCACTGGGATAAAGCGGCCAATGATACGGCAATGCTTATTTTTTCAGGCACCCAAATCAAATTCTACGGTGTCACTGCCTCTTGGCATGGTATTGGCGCAGTCTCAATTGATGGAGGAGCTGAAACAAATGTTGATTTCTACAGTGTCAATAAAACTGGTGATGTACTCCTGTGGACAAGCCCGGTGTTGGCAAACGGCATCCATACCTTCAAACTCAGAGTAATGGGAGCAGTCATTGTTGTTGACAGAGCGGATATACTGACTTCATCCTAATTCGCTAGAGGCTGTAGGAAAAGCCCAGAGAAGCCTCTTCTCATTTCAACAGAGGTGGGCTGCTTCTCCAAGCTAAAAAATGATGGCATTTGCTCTGCTTTGTTTGACAAAACGGCTTCCGGAACTTTTTTCCAACTTATTACGGCTCCTAATCGTAATAAGATTGTAGTCAAAATGCTGGATGCAGGACGACTGGCACATCACGAGATGCCTTGTGGAGCGTATCGCTGACGTTTCCATGCAAGCGACGATTTCAGAAAAATAAAGAAGGAGAAGAACAATCATGTCACAGAATAGTACAGACGGTGAGCAGAAACCCAATTACCAGACGTATACAGAGGAAATCCAGGTGATGGGTGAGCAACTGATCACAAAAGTGAAGGAACTGGTTCACGAGGGCAACGTGCGCCGCATCGTAATCAAACAGGAGGGACGCACCGTGGCGGAGTTTCCTCTCACCTTTGGTGTCGTTGGCGCGCTTCTGGCTCCCCCGTTGGCGGCTATTGGCGCTATCGGCGCGTTAATCGCCCAGTGTTCCATTGAGGTAGTGCGCACAGAGCAACCTACTCCCACTACCCCCGGCGCTGACGTACCGCCCAGCACCCTCTAGGTTCCGCTAACAACGTATCGTGAGCGCGTTATAGTGGTTCGAGGCCAGAGCTTTCTAAACAAATGCTCTGGCCTCTTTGTGTTATTGGGGCAAATGGCGGGCTGCCAACTCGTGTATACTCCTGTATAATAGGGGAGAAGGATTCACCTCCTCTCTATCGCGAAGGAGTATCACAATGCCAGTACCAACCTTTGAACAGATCGATGCCTACGAAGCTGCGCCCGCCCAGATTGCCAGCGCTACATCGGGATTGAGTGAACTGCAACTTCTGCACGTTCCCGCGCCGGGGGAATGGAGTATTCACGAGGTTCTGGTTCACCTGCCCGATAGTGAGATATTTGGCTTTGAGCGCATGCGCAGGATCATTGCCGAGGATAAGCCGGTATTGCGTGCCTATGATGAGGAGCTCTGGGCCAGAAATCTCGCCTATCGTACACAGGACCCGATGCGTGCTTTAGACCTGTTTAAGGCGTTACGCCGTTCCAATGCTGCTCTCTTGCGCCCGCTCTCTCCCGATGTATGGGAGCGTAAAGGGAGACATACGGAGCGAGGCGAAATGAGCCTGTACGATATTTTTCAAGTGTACCTGGAGCATGGGAATATTCATCTGAGGCAGATTGAACAGGTGAAGCGGTCGCTTTAGCCCGTTCTTTATTAGTGAAAGAGGGAGCCATTCCGGCATGTCAAGAAAGTTCTCAGGCCACGCTGTTACACGCGCGAAGAATCTGTACCAGGCGTATGTATTGCTCCTGCTTGGCATCATCTTTTTGTTGCTGGCGTGGCTCCTGCATCCCTCGACCAGCGAGTATCCCATCGGCGTGATGATGTTGGGGATAGGGATGGCAATAGCCGCGCTGCTCAACCCCTATCGCCTGGTGATCGCGAGCTGGTTGACGACACTGCTAGGAATCGCGGTGTTCCTCTTCTTCAGCCATCGTATCCCTGGCGGCCAGGTCTTTCCGGCTTACATTATAGCGATGGGGGTAGCCCTCATTGGCATCGCGTTGATGGGTCGGCGAGGCTACATTAAAGCTGGCGCGATAACTCCAGGTATAATAGTGCTGCTGGTCGGCATAATCGAGGCTTTATTGTTGGCGGGTCGCACACCCAACAATTTTGTACCCTTTATGCTCTCGCTCTGGCTGCCGGGTATAGGCTTATGCGTACTCGGATTGTTGTATATGGTGGCTAGCATAAGGGATTAGATGATTGTAATGAAAGAAGAATTAGGATTGGCTGAAGTGGAGCATAATCCGAAAAACAACCGCATGCGCGCAAAGTAACCTTTCATACAAAAGGGAGGCATCTGCTTCATGTTTAAACCAGTGCTTGCGACGTTAGGCTATGTTTTATCGCCGGATAGAAGTCAGGTATTAATGATCCATCGGAATAAGAGGCCGCAGGAGGATATCCATTATGGCAAGTATAATGGGCTGGGAGGGCGATTGGAGGCGAACGAAGATATTGTGAATGGCATGCGCCGCGAAATCTTCGAGGAATCGGGCCTGACAGCCGAGCAACTCGTTTTACGCGGGACGATTTCCTGGCCGGGTTTTGGGAAGCATGGTGAAGACTGGTTTGGCTTCATCTTTCGTATTGAAAGCTGGCATGGGGAAGTGCATGCCGGTAATCACGAGGGGACGCTGGAGTGGGTGCCGCTTGCGTCTCTGCTTAGCCTGCCCCTGTGGCCCAGCGATCATCTCTTTTTGCCGATGGTCTTTGACGATGATCCCAGGCTCTTTCACGGGTATATGCCGTATCAGAATGGCGAGATGGTCAGCTGGAGCTATGAACGCCTGTGAATTCGATCGGTTCTCCTAAAACCAAGGCGTATTTGATTCCCTGTATCCAATCGGCATGACCTCGCGTGTACGCCCGATCTGGCACACTAACCATGTAAGATCATGGGTGCGTATTCCGGCCAGGGCCCATTGAAGTTCAAGCAACCCCGCATAGAAGCGTGCTCGATCCAATGCTTCTTCAATCGCAGGGTAAAATTTTGACATGCGCCGAAGGAAATTTTCGCCGTATGCATCTACAATCAGCGCGCAATCACCGGCGGGCTCGTTAATCGAGGCTGTGCCGAAATCGATTACTCCTGAGATGCGCTGATCAGCTCTATTGAAGAGAATATGATAGGGTGCGATGTCATCATGGATCAAAGCAGGTGTATATTCCAGGCTGAGTGTCCCTGTAAGAACCGGCGCAAAATGCTGTCTGACCCAGTCCTTTGCCATCGTCATAAGGTAGGGAAAAAGCTCCTGTTCGACATCCTGGTAAAGATGTTTGCAGCGCGCAAGATTTTGTGCGGGGTCTGACTGGTGAATGGCATACGAATCAAACTCGTTTATGGGGATAGCGTGTAATTGGCGAAGAAAGGTTGCCAGCTGTTCAGCTACTCGATCCTGGATGGTTTCGTCCAGGCGAAGAATGTCGTTCCTGTAAAGTGGCTCACCCGGTATCATGCGATAGACAACGAAGTCGGGTTCGCTATGTTCGAAAAATGGAATGGGCATATCGAGATAGTTGCGTGCGAGATCGAGTACTTTGACCTCCACCGCGAGCGACTGCTGCGCCGCTTCATTTTTCGCGAAACGGAAAACGAACTCGTTGTTGACGATGTACACGTTATTGATGAGTCCATCGCTATCGACATGGAGAGACGAAATTGCGAGGTCTGGATAGAGGGCGCGAATGCGGCCAAGATACGGTTCTGGGATGTCCATTATGTTTGTGCCTTGAGAAATTGGCCGATCTCGCTTAACGCGGCCATCGCTCTACAGGTGATCTCGATGGATTCATAATAGGGGACTCCTTCTTCTCGTAAGAGGCGCAGCGCTGGGATATTGTGCCTGGCGTAAATGGTCTGCACAAGAGGACAGGTTTCTGATATTGCCTTGCCAGTTTGCCGAGTTCGTGGGCTGCGGCCTCTTCGCGCGGACCAAAATCTTCTGAGAGAAGCCAGCGATAGCCGCCGAAGAGTCCGGTGATGATGACGCCGTCTACCTGGGGGTCTTTCAGGCAGACTTCCGTCAACCAGGCGAACGCCAGGGGGTCTTCGTCGGCGGCTCCGGCGACATCCACGGGATTCGTCGAGGTGGCGCGTGCTGGCATGAGCTTGCTCAGGGCTTGCCGCGTTTCCGCACTCAGGATAGGTACTTCCAGACCGGCGCGTATTGCTGCATCGCCGGTGGCGACCACGCTGCCTCCACCATCGCCGATGATGGCGATACGGCGGCCTCCATTGGGCGTAGGTGGCTGCGTTGCCAGGGCCTGCGCGACGGGGAAGAGTTCATCTGAGCGCACGACACGCACGGCGCCGCTGCCGAGTAAACCGGTATCGTCATCGGGCCGCACGGTAGAAATCGTGCCGGTATGAGCAAGCGAGGCGCGCACTCCTACCTCGGTAGCGCCGCTCAGCAGGATGACGACGGGTTTATAGCAACCTTGTGCGTACATACTGTGGGTCACTTCGCGCAGTGTTTGTTCTTGAATAGCCTCGACGTAGCCGGCGATGACCCGCGTATCGGGATCATTGGCCAGGTATTGCATGCATTCGGGGAAAGTGACGTCGACAGTATTGCCCACGCTCAAAAAGGTGGTAAAGCCGAGACCATCCAGGTGCGCCTGCGCGTAAAAATACATGCCGAGATTGCCGCTCTGGGATACCAGTCCAATAGGGCCAGCAGGCAGTGGGAAGACCATACCGAGAGCGTTGAGTTGTGAGCGTTTGACGTAGATACCCATACAATTGCTGCCGAGCACGCGGATGCCGTGATCCCGACAGCGCGCTACCAGTTCTTGCTCTAACGCGTGGCCCTCTGGCCCGGTTTCGCTGAAACCGGCGGTGATGATGACAATGCCTTTCACGCCATGCGCAATACAATCATCGACGGCCCGGGGGACGTGTTGAAATGCCGTGGCAATAATGGCCAGGTCAACCTGAGAGGGCACATTGCGGAGAGTGGGGAATGTGGGACGGCCAAGCACTTCGGGAATCGAGGGGTTGATAAGATAGATATTGCCGGGAAAACCTCCGGCAATAAGCTGTTTAGCTGCGACATGACCCCATTTATGGGGAGCGCGAGATACGCCTAAAATGGCGACGGCACGAGGACTCAGAACCTCCTCGAGAGCATAAGGGGCACGGCTCATTCGTTCTCCTCGTCGGCATCAGGATTTTGCTGGTTATTCTCGCGTTCCTGGCGCAATAATTCTTCTACACTGCGAATCAGGCTATCCGCGCTTGGCAGTGGGCCTGTACTGACCGGTTTGTCGGGGTTAATATCGATCTGTTCTTCGTCGTCCTGTTCTTCATCGTCATCGTCGTCTAATATACTTTCGGACTGAGTTTCTAATTTGCGCACATACGCGCTTGCCTCCGGGTCGCGTGCGACGAGGGTAGAAATCTGCTCTTCGAAGCGAATGGCGTCGGCCTGGATGTCGCTCAGGTCAAGTTCAAAGGAGAGGAAGGTGTTCAGGTATGTCAGAAGCGCTGAAGTCACTTTGATGTTTGGTGTAGCGACAAGGTAATGCGGCGCGGCGGCGAACAGGAGCGTTACAGGAATATTCGCGCGCCGGAGGGCATCATGAAGTACACCTACGATACCCGTGGGGCCTTCGTAACGCGAACCACGTACATCGATCTCGCGCAGGCGTTCCAGCATCTCGTTGTTCGAGGAGAATCCAGATATAGGCACATCTATCGAGTGTGGGATGTTGGCGAGAAACGCGCCAAGCAATAGTATCTCAGAGGCATTAAAACGTTTGCAAACTTCCAGGAAAGTAGCAGTAAAGGTCTTCCATTTGAGTTGTGGCTCTACTCCCAGGTACAAAATAACATCGCGCTCCAGGGTCGGGTCCGTGTAGGCTAAGAATTGATTGGCAGGCCAGTTGATGGTACGCAGTTGACCTTTGCTGATCGAAACAGTGGGACGCGTTTCGGTAAAGACATAAAACTCTTCCGCTTCAATCTCAGCGAACTTGTCCGGCTTCCAACGGTCCATGAGAAATTTAATAGCCGTTGTCGCTGCCTCGGCTGCGTCATTCCACCCGGCAAATGCCGCCACGACCACTGGATTCCGTAACTCTGGCTTTTTTAAATAGTGTACGAAAGCCATCTTGACTCCTCTACAAATGCCTAGCTATTCCCCATTGGTCAAAATGATAATTTTTACTATTGTACCATGCCTGTCACCTGTACGTCTGGCTTTTTATGCTCGAAATAACGCTTTTTCATCTTATCTATCTGATCATACGCGTGGGCCAAAAGCTTTGAAGCGCCTTTTGTTGTGTAGCGGTTTTGAGGTTCAAAGCGTAATATGACAAGTATATTTCTCTTTCCCAGCATAGTGCTAGCCATCAGATCGCCCTGGAAGATGTTAACACTGAATGGCTCTAAGAGATGGCTGTTAACTATTGACCCACGCCCATATTCACCCTATACTCAGTGCATGATAGAAGCCAGAATACCCGTTATTTACCAAGATCATCACCTGCTGATTGTCAACAAACCGGCGGGGTTAGTTATTCATCCCACGTATAAACATGCGGATGGGACGATGTGGGATAGTATCCTCACGTACCTTGCGGAGCAGGGGGGCGATGATTGGCAGCCTGCCGATCTGCCAGACAAAGCTGAATGGGCGGGCGCACCCGAACATATACTGGTGATGTTGCGTGAGCAACAGGTCATGAAGGAGTGGAAAGAAGAGGGCTTATTACCCCGACCATGCTTGTTGCACCGCATTGACAAAGATACATCGGGTATCGTGGCGCTGGCACGCACCGAGCGCGCGCGGCGCCATGTCATTCGCCAGTTTCACGATCACAGCATCGTTAAGCGTTACCTGGCGGTCGTTTGCAAAGGTTCGCCTGAGTGGGCGCAGCCGCGCGTTCCTTTGAGTGTGATGCGCAGGGGTGTGGATGGTCAAGAAACCATGCTATCACCGGTTGATCTTTTATCCACAGACACAGGCGAGCTACTCCTCGATGGTCCTCTGCAGCGTGATCCAGGTGATCGACGACGTTGTATTGTTGGGCCAGGTGGTCAACCTGCTGCGACTGTGGTGAAGACTCTCGCGGTGCGAGGTACATATGCGCTGTTGGAAGCTCAGCCAATCACCGGGCGTACCCACCAGATTCGCGCTCATCTCGCAGCCGCGGGCTATGCAATTGTTGGGGATCAAACCTACGCGCCGCCTGCGCGGGTGGGAACTCCAGCAGCCGGACTGCGCAGGCAGTTTCTACACGCTTACAGCCTGGAACTGCGGCGCTATCCCGACAACGAACGGTGTACCTTTGTTGCGCCTCTGGCGGATGACCTGGTTGCGTGGTTGGAGGCATTTCTCCCCGAAGGATTGGAAGCGATAGATGCAGGGAAATCAGAGCATGCAGCAACCTCCTGATAGTGGGCCATATGCGAAACTGAGCGCGGAAGAGAAGAAAAAACGCCTGGATGCAATGGTGCGCATCTGGCAGAGCGATACGGAAAAACGTATCGAGCGTGAGGGGTATCGCGCTTTTATCAAAGCAACTGGGCTTGATGAGTATCGCTATTCTGTGTGGATGCGTTTCCCCGAATGGGATCGCTCGGCGGTGGTAGGGCAGGTGGTTACGCTGCGGCGTTCAGCGAGTGGGTCGCCGGAAGACCCGACTCTATTTAGCATCTGGCGGCACGATCCCCTATTGAAGTCGATGCCGGACTGGAAGATACAGCTCCCCAATGAGAACGTCTTCAACATCACGGTGCGCATTACTCCGGGAGGGTTAGGCGAAGGAGTCAAGTGGGCAGTAGTCATGCCCAGGGAAATGATTCCGCGCTATAAACCGGGATGGCCAGCACAAGAGGCGTGGGTGGCCTGGACGCGGTCGTTTGACTGGCTCTCGGTGGCGGTGATGTTTGTGCGTGCCATGCTGGATTCGCTAAATTAGTAAGATGTCTTAACCGATGATTTTTTAATGATACAGCTCTGTAAATCGCTACGGATTTCATACGATTCCTCTGCAATGGCGAGAATGGCTGTATCTACTTCTTGAACGAACATGGCTTCATCGTTGTGCATGACGATATCGAGCGGGCCTTTGAATGGGACGGTAACCTGAGATTGACCGATCAGGGTGCATTTATTTCCATCCACGGTTGTCTTTCCGGCTGCGTTAGCGTAGACCAGCACGATCTCATGTTCAAAGGCCCTGGCAATACATAGGGCATTGACAAGCATTACTTCGGCATGCGGGTTGAACTGCTGCCCATTTCTGGCATCCTCCAGGCACCAGTAGCTGGGGCAGATCACGATTTCTACGCCCTCTTTGACCATCGCCCGAAATATCTCAGGGAACATCAGATCCCAGCAGATAATCAGGCCAACTTTGCCGAAACGGGTAGCAAAGACGGTGATGTCATTGCCGGGAGTGACGTAGCTGCGTTCGGGCAGCCAAAGGTTGACCTTGCGGTATTTCCCCAGTATGTCGCCTGATCGGTCAATGTAGTAAGCGGTGTTGTACAGGCCGGATTCGTCGCCTTCGATGATCGAGCCTGGGACGATGTCAATGTGGTATTGCGAGGCGAGTTGCTGGAAGTGTTTCACGTACTGGGTATCGAAATCGGCCAGGTCGGCTCGCCCATTCAGTGGACCAACAAGAAAATCTTCGGGAAAGACGACGAGGTCTGCTGCCGATGCGACGGCCTGTTGAATAAATTGTTCGGCTTTCGTAAGATTTTCCTGTGGTGTAAACTGGCTGATTTCGAATTGCACAACTGCGACTTTTAGCTGCATAACTCTCCCCGCTTTTATCGTTTATCTGCTCTTCATTGTTGGGCTTTCGATAAAACATAATGCAAGTATACTATATGGTTCAATACCATATTAGCCCAATTGCCCGAGAATTTCAGGTAATGCAGCAAGTCTTCTAATGTGTAGCATCGCCCTTGTCTCAAAATGTGGGAAGTCACTGATGAGGATGGTTTTTGTGCCGACCTGAGTTGCGTTTTCCCTACTTACTGCTTCGCCCAATCGCTCAACAGCGCCTTTGCTGCGTTATGACCGGGTGCGCCCATTACGCCGCCGCCGGGGTGCACACCCGACCCACATAGATAGAGACCCTCGACTGGCGTGCGATAGCGGGCGCATTCGGGCGTGGGACGCAGAGAGAAGAGTTGATCGGGAGTGATTTCGCCGTGAAAGATGTTGCCGTTGGGCATGCCGTAGCGCTGCTCGATGTCTACCGGGCTGAGTACCTGGCGGTGGACGATGGCATCCGCGAAGTTGGGGGCGAACTCGGTCACGGTGGCGATGATGCGGTCAGCCATCTCGTTTTTCACGTCTTCCGACCACTCACGCCCATGCAGGTGATAGGGGGCGTACTGGCAGAACATCGAGATGGTGTGGTAGCCCGCGGGCGCGACACTTGGATCGGTCGCCGATTGCATGTACGCCTCGATGTAGGGCTTTTGCGAGAGGCCACCATGCATGGCATCTTCATAGGCATTCTGTACCCAATCGGGCGTTGGACTGATATCGAGTGAACCAGCATGTTGCAACCCTGGAGTTGTACCGGGGAGACAATTGAAACTGGGCAGCTCTTTCAGCGCGATATTGAGCTTAATTACAGCGCTCTCGGTCTTGAAACGTGAGATGCGTTTGAGGAAGCCTTTGTTCAGGTCGGCATCCGCGCAGAATTGCAGGAAAGTGCGTTTGGGGTCGGCGTTGGAGAGAACGGCGCTGGCGCGCAATTCTTCACCGTTTTCCAGGCGCACCCCTTCGACTCTGCCGTTATGCACGAGGATTTTGGCGACGCGCGCATCCGTGCGAATAACCGCGCCGTGCGCCTCGGCTGATGAAGCCATGGCGAAGCTTATGCGGCCCATACCGCCGCGCACATAGCCCCACATGCCGTGTTGGCCGTTGACTTCACCAAACATATGATGCCAGGCGACGTAAACTGAGCCAGGCGTCTTGGGACCTATAAAGGAGCCAATTACGCCCTGACCTGCCCAGGCAGCACGCAAATAGTCAGACTCGAAATTATCTGCCAGCATATCATAGAGGTTGCCAAACATCAGATAGCGATAGATTTCTTCATCCTCGCCTCTAAAACGCCCTGCTAGATCAGCAACAGAGGGGGGTTCTTCCAGCAAAATAGGGTTGAGTATCTCTGAGGCGCGCTCGAAAAAGGCCAAAAACTTCGGATACGCCTCTGCATCGTGTGGAGAAAGTTTACGAATACCCTCAATGGTCTTCTCAGTACTGGCCCGGAAGAACAGGTACTTGCCGTCCAGGAAGGGGACGAACATCTGTGGGTCTTTGACATAGGCATCAAAACCGTAGCGATGCAGTTCCAGGTCGCGAATAATCTCAGGTCGCAGCAGGCTGACGACATAGGCGCAGGGTGACATGGTGAAGCCGGGGAACGGTTCCTCGAGCGTGCAGGCCCCTCCTACACGGTCGCGTTGCTCAAGCACAACGACTTTTTTGCCCGCGCGCGCAAGGTAACCAGCGGCGACGAGGCCATTATGTCCTGCTCCAATGATGATCGCGTCAATCTGCCCGGTCTGATTTGCCATGATAGTGGTCCTTTCGGGGATAGTACAATGCGGCGACTGATTGCCTGTACTAAGTATACCATAACGAGGAGGTTATATCTGATGTTACATGGAACATAACGAAATTGTTATGTTGAATCTCTGTTTGAAATAATCCATAATGAAGAAGTTATATATAGTCATAGAGGTGATATAACAAAGAAGTTATATCACCTCTATGCCCGAATGCGCATCATGAATTGGTTTCTGGTCGGAGGGCCTGACTTGATTTCTTGAGACACTGATAGAAGGTATCGCGCAGGGCTTGTTTTAGGGAACAACGCGCCGCGCAACCAGCCGAAGAGAACCATCATCACCCCTACGGGCATGAGCCAGGCTTTGTGATACCATGCTCCAATGATCATGGGAATATTGCCTGCCATTGGCTTCGCGATCCAGGTTTTTCCACTGCGTGAGTAACCAGTGATCGCTCGCGTCGTCGAGCGCATCAATCATACCATGTCTCCGTTGAGCGTGCTATACTGAGGAAATAGTACGAAAGTTCATCTCAACTGGGGTGCATCCTATGCAGATACGACCTTATGGTGATACGGCCAACGACGGTGTTGTGCAGATTTCATTTACTTTGCCCCTGCCGCTCAGCGCTCGCGCTCGTGAAGCGGCCCGCCGCTATGCGATGCTGATGGGGATCAGCAATCCGCTGGTGGCGCATGCTGAGGGGATCGACAAAATGTTTAGCTTCTTTGTCGTCTATGGCGCGTGTTCACATACGCTTGACCCTGAGCAGATTCAGGTGGATGAACTGGCGCACGAAGAACTGGATTTTCATGAGATCAACGAAATGATCGAGCAGCGCCTGGGGCGTCGTGTGACGGTTATTGGAGCGGCCATCGAGAGCGACGCGCATACGGTCGGGATTGACGCCATATTTAACGCCAAAGGATTCGCGGGCAATTATGGCCTGGAGCGTTTTCCGGCTTTTCGCGCTTTGAACCTGGGGGCACAGGTGTCATGCGAGGCGCTATTACGCAAGGCGGCGTTAGAGCAGGCCGACGCTATCCTGGTGTCGCAGGTGGTGACACAGAAAAATGTGCATATGCATAACCTGACCAAATTGATCGAACTGGCCGAGGCGGAGGGTGCGCGTGATCGCTATCTCTTTATAGTGGGTGGTCCGCGTATCTCGCACGCTTTTGCCAAAGAGCTTGGCTATGACGCGGGCTTTGGGCCCGGTTCGAACGCGACGATGGTTGCCAGCTATATTGCTCAAGAATTGGTGGCACGGTTGGAATAACCTCTCGTTCTTTCCTCCTTTCATGCATCTCTGTAACGTTTCAGCGTACCAGAACGTGGTATCTGGTATAGACAGGATTTGCCTGATTGACACGTACCCAGCCTGTATTCAATTATTGCATAGACAGCAGGCAGGTGGGTATAACAGAGAAGAAAGCACAAATGTATGGATGCATTCCTTGCTTTACTGATCGTTTTTGGAGCTTTAATTGCTCTAGGAACCGCCGTAAACATTTACCTCTTTAATTCAGGGGCCCTGGGAACACAGCGTTTTAGACGTTTCCGACGCAGGCGCACGGCTCGCTATCTGCCGGTTGAGGCCGAGGTGCCTGTGGATGAAGACGAATATGATGTGGTGTAAGGTACGCCAGCGTGTAGAGTCAATTGTAAGATACTGAAGTGGTGAGGACGTGGGATGGTAACTGTTACGGAGTAAACGTTTCTAGAACGGGGCAATCATTACGTGAAAGCAGCGCGAACGCGGCTCGCATGATGCGCGTTTGTAATTCACTGTTGTTGGGTTCGCCGAGCGGGTAGCCGAGCGGGAAAGGCACAAACAAGGCGCGCGGCGGGCGAATTTTCTCGGTAATCTCGCGTAATAATGAGATGGAAACGGTCGTTATACCGGCATACTCAATCTGGTGCTGGATCAATCCAACGGACTGATGGCACATCGGTCAAACGGGTGTCAGCAAGACGACATCGACATGATCCTCTCGAAGTCGATGGGCTACTTCTGGGGCCGAAACGGTCATAAGCTTCCTCGGGCCAACGATGGAACCCATGAAACTGTAGTGATGGGAGGCTATCGCGCCAATTTCGCCGCGCTGCTGCATTTCTCTCAGACGATCCAGTGGAAATGCCAGGTTCCTATCTCGCAGGATACCTGTCTGGTCGAATGACCAGCTGCGCTGATTCATTTCAAGCAGTTGTGGCGCGGTATCTGCGGGAAATTCGCGAAAGGAACTGTCGCCCATTTTGATGGTGACATCAAACGGAGGCTGGTCGGGCAGGCTCAGTCCTGCCGTTGTGACAAGCGCCACTGTGCATACGGATAGAGGTTTGCGCAGTGGCGCTATGGCGCTTGCGATTGGATCACCTGGTTTCGGGCTGTACTTGTGAAAAGGATATCCTTTGAGAAAGAGCCGCTCTACAAGGTCAACATCATCTAGTCGAGCCATATACTTGCAACTGCCTTTGGTGGTAAAGAGTATCATTAAGCTTATCAGCGTGTATGTTAATGGTGTGGTTAGTATATCATGAGGAAAACTTTCTCTTTCACCTTATTACAAGAGTACCATTGAACTATCTCAATATACAGAAGTGTGATAGGATAAGCGGTGGTGTTTACCTTCCACGGCTAAAGCGAGGGGACTTCGCGCCGCTAAGAGTGTTGAACAGCTGCTGTTCTCTTCTAAACTAGTATAAAAGCAACCAGTTCATTTTGTGGGGAATTGAACGCATGAGGACTCATCCAACGCGCTTGCACTCCGCCGATTTTTGGATGAACTATTACTATGTGTTGCTCTTGTTGTGCTTGCTGCTCCTGACTGGTTGCTCAGATTTACTCAATGGCGTTGCCGCGACGAGTACTCCCCAACCAACTCCTACATTTGCCGGGCCATCACTGACCGGCAATCCGGAAAAGAGAGTTGATGGTCGTGCTGAGAACCCATTGATGGGCGAACTGGCGAAAGTGCAGCAGATCATGTCTGGCATGACGCTGGATCAGAAATTGGGACAGCTTATCATTGTCGAGTACCTGGGCAATAGCTACGCGCCGAATCTGCAATACATGATCGCGCAGCAATATGTGGGGGGGTTCCTCTACCAGGCCGTCAATCATAATTTTAATGCGCCCTACAATGTGATCGGGAATGTGGCGAATTTTTCGCGCCAGGCGATGAAGGATGCGAAAATTCCCCTGCTGATCGGCACCGACCAGGAAGGCGGCAATGTCAACCGTTTATTTACCTTTCATGGCAATTTGCCATCGGCGGCGGAGATGGCTGCTACGGGAGATCCACGTGTACCCTTTGCACAGGGAGCGATGGCGGCAAAGTGGTTGGTGCAACTGGGCATCAATGCCGACCTTGCGCCCGTAGTCGATGTACAGAGCGCCAGTCCGCCTGTACCTATACTGCAGACGCGCACGTTTGGAAGCGACCCGAGTGCTGTTGAGACCTACGCGGGCGCGTACTTGAATGGATTGCAACAGAATAGCGTGATGGGCTGTCTCAAACATTTTCCCGGATTGGGTGCGATTACCTCTGACCCCCATACAGGGCTGCCAATGGTGAATAGAAGCCTCACGCAGTTAGAAACTATTGACCTTGCGCCTTATAAACTCCTGATTCAGAAAGATCACCCCGCGATGATTATGACGACGGATGTTGTGATGCCTGCCATCGATCCCAACCTTCCCGCCGAGCTTTCGCCAGCCGCCATCAATGGCTTGCTGCGCCAGCAGTTGGGTTTTAATGGGGTGGTCATCACCGATGGACTCTACATGGGCGGCATCCGGCAGAGTTGGTCTCTGGCTCAGGCGGCAGTCCTGTCGATTATAGCAGGCGATGATCTTATAGAAGGCCCATATACGATCAGCCAGGTGGCAACAGTGATCGAGGCGTTCAAGCAGGCGATACAGCAGGGAAAGTTGACGATGGAGCGCATCGATCAGTCTGTCGAACGCATCCTCCTCATGAAGATGCAGTATGGTATCATTTCAGCAGGAAACTGATTTTGGGGTACAACCATTCAATGTAGCTACACAGTAGCTTTACTACAAAAGATTGGAGAATTATATGCGGCAACTCAACAACATACAAAAGGCGATTGAAATGAGAAAAGACAGCACACAGAGGATGCTACTGAATGAAAATAGTAAACATCGGCATCGTAGCGCACGTAGACGCTGGAAAGACAAGCCTGACGGAGCGCATACTATTTGAAACGAACGTCATCGATGAAATTGGCCGAGTAGATCATCGAGCCCTGATGGAGCTGTCGGAAGAAGATCCGCTGATCAAAGTGATGAAAGATGCCTTTCATCATGAAATCTATCTGCGGCTCTTTGGCGAAGTGCAAAAAGAAGTGATCGAAACGATGCTTCAGGAAAATTATGGCCTGGCTGTCCAGTTCTCAGAGACAAGGGTCGTCTGCATTGAAAAGCCTGCTGGAGCAGGGCAGGCATTAGAGGAGATGGGAGCAGAGGAGAATCCATTCTATGCGACCGTCGGCTTCAGGGTTGAACCAGGAAGCACTGGCAGCGGCATCAACTATAAGTTAGAAGTAAAACTTGGCTCGTTGCCCCTCTCCTTTCACCGAGCGATTGAAGAGACGGTCCTTGAGACGTTAAAACAAGGGATCTACGGGTGGGAAGTCACCGATATTGCCGTGATCCTGACGCATACCGGCTACGCCAGCCCTATCACAACGGCGGGCGATTTCCGAAAACTGGTGCCACTTGTTTTAATGGACGCGCTCTCCCAGGCAGGCACTGCGGTCTATGAACCCCTGAACCAGTTTGAGTTGAGTGCCCCTGCCCCTGCCATCAGCAAAGCGATGTTCAGGTTGTCAGCGTTAAAGGCGGTCTTTGAGAAGCCTATTCTGCGCGGCGATACGTTTCTTTTGACGGGAACACTGCCAGTGGCGACGACGGAGGAGTTTAAAAGAAGCCTGCATTCTTTTACCGAGGGCGAAGGCGTTTTTCTGACGAAGCCGTCCGGGTTTCGCAAAATAGAGAATGCTTTCCCCACAAGAAAGCGTGCGGACTATAATCCTTTGAACCGAAAAGATTATATGCTTCACGTCCTTCACGCTTACTGATTGCGCAGGGGCCGAGCCTTTGCTAT
>WNGQ01004236.1_pt1 | contig 16003 bp, 10 predicted proteins | sample 5407661 | NCBI WGS metagenome assembly WNGQ01 (sample SAMN13153382, study PRJNA577476) | soil metagenome | isolation source: 60 cm soil or saprolite under Garry oak tree replicate 2 | place: USA:California | collected 2016-06-15 | reverse complement strand
CACGACGGACGCGCGTGGTTGCCCCTCTGATTCCGACCGCGACGGCGTGTACGATGGGCTCGACCAGTGCCCCGGCACGCCCGCGCGGGCGCACGTCAACGCCAAGGGCTGCCCCGCCGACGCCGACGGTGACGGCGTGCTCGACGGCCTCGACCAGTGCCCGAGCACACCCGCGGGCGCGAGCGTGGACGCGAAAGGCTGCCCCGCGGACGCGGACGGTGACGGCGTCCTCGACGGCCTCGACCAATGCCCGAGCACGCTCGCGGGAGCGGTCGTCGACCCGGCCGGGTGCCCGCTCGACGCGGACAAGGACGGGGTCCCGGACGGACTGGACAAGTGTCCCAACACGACGCCCGGAGCGGAGGTCGACGATGTCGGCTGCCAGCGGTTCAGAGATTCGGACGGGGACGGCGTGGATGATGCGAAGGACCGCTGCCCGAGCACCACGCCCGGCACGCGCGTGGACGCCGCCGGCTGCCCGATTCTGTTCACCCCGGAGCGGACGCCGGTCATCCTACGCGGCGTGATCTTCGAGACCGGGAAGTCGGCCCTCAAGCCAGAGTCCTTCACCGTCCTGGACATCGTCGCCCAGTCGCTGAACGCCAACCCGGACATCCGGATCGAGATCGCCGGCTATACGGACAACACCGGGTCGTCCGCCACTAACCTGCGGCTCTCACAGGCGCGGGCGGACGCCGTGCGAGCGTACCTCGGAAGCAAGGATGTCGCACCGAACCGCATGGTGACGCGGGGGTACGGCGCGGCGAATCCGATCGCGCCCAATACGACGGCCGCGGGGCGGGCACAGAACCGGCGCGTCGAGCTGCACCAGTTACCTTGAGCGCTTGCGCGCGGGAGCGGCTATGAGACGGTTCGCGTTGTTGTCGGCCGTGCTGGCACTCGCCGCGGGGGGCCTCGCCGCGCAGCATGCCGGACAGGTCGAAGTCGGCGCGTTCGGCTCCTACACGCGCTACGATGCCACGTTCGGGCTCGCCCACAAGATCGGGGGCGGCGTGCGGCTGGGATACCTGTTCGGCAACATCGTCGGCGTGGAGGGAGACATCCTCTTCCAGCCCGAGTACACCGTCTCGCCAAGCGGCACGCCCACCACACTCGAGCCGTTGATTGGCAGCGCGTCTCTTGTGGTCAACGCGTTGCACGCTAAGCGACTGATGGTCTACGTACTCGGTGGCTACTCACTGCTCGACTTCGGCACCCGCGCGCCCTACCGCTTCACCGATAACGGCGCCCACGGCGGCGCCGGTGTTCGCCTATTCCTGACGGAGCGTGTCGCCCTGCGGGTGGAGGGCCGGGCGATTTACAGCCCCAGCACCCAGTCGACGTTCGGCCCCAAGACGGCGACCCACTTCGTGGGGACCGCCGGGCTCTCCGTCTTGCACCTGGGTACGCCGGCCAAGGACTCCGACCACGACGGCGTCACCGACCAGAACGACGCCTGCCCGGACACCCCCGCTGGAGCGGCCGTGGACTCAAAGGGCTGCCCCATCGATTCCGACCATGACGGCGTGTACGATGGGATCGACAAGTGCCCCGGCACGCCGGCGGGCGCGCATGTCGATGCGACCGGTTGCACCGGCGACGCCGACGCCGATGGCGTTCCCGACGGGATCGATCAATGCCCGGCCACGCCGGCGGGCGTGCATGTGGACGCGAAGGGCTGTCCGGTCGACTCCGATGGCGACGGCGTGTCACGGTCGACCCCGCCGGGTGCCCGCTGGACTCGGACAAGGACGGCGTCGCCGACGGCATCGACAAGTGCCCCAACACGCCCGCCGGGGCCATTGTGGATGCGAGCGGCTGCCCATTTGACGCGGACCTTGATGGCGTGCCGGACGGGCTCGACAAGTGTCCCAACACAGCGGCGGGCACCAAGGTGGATGCGACCGGCTGCCCGCTGCCGGTTGAAGCGGTCAGGCCGCAGGCAGCGGTCCCGCCAACCGCTCCCGGGAAGTGTCCGCCCGCGCCGCCGGGGAGTCAGGTGGATGCGAACGGCTGTCTCATCCTGTTCACACCCGAGGCGGCGCGGTCCCCGACGCCCGGTGCGCCGCCGCGCCCCACCCTGATCCTGACCGGTGTGAACTTCGAGACCGGCAGGTCGGCGTTGACGCGGGACTCCTACATGGTGCTCGACGCGGTCGCGGCCTCCCTGCTCGCGAACCCGGAGATCCGGATCGAGATCGCGGGATACACCGACAGCACCGGGATGAAGTTCTCGAACCTGCGGTTGTCGCAGGCACGCGCCGTCGCCGTGCGGTTTTACCTCGCACGGAAGGGTGTGACACCGGCCCGCATGACGGCCAAGGGGTACGGCGCCTCCGGCTACATCGCACCCAACAGCAGTGCCGCGGGGCGCGCGCAGAACCGTCGGGTGGAGCTGCACAAGCTGCCGTAGCGGGGGCGGGCGGGGCCTCGGTAAGTTCTCCTGCCCCCATGCTCCGCCCGCTGGTGCTCCTGTTCGCCGTGGCGATGGCCGCCGCGCCGGCCCCCCCTGCCGCGGCGCAGCAACCGCGCCGCACGCCGCCGCCCCGACGCCGCCCCCCGGTCACCGCGCAACGGATCCCGACCCCGCGGTCGGTGCTGGGGTTCGAGCCCGGCGACGATAGGAAGCTCGCCGACTGGCCGACGCTCGTCCGCTACTACCAAGCGCTCGCCTCGGCGAGCAACCGCCTGCGGTACCGCGAGCTGGGACGCACCACGCTCGGTGCCCCGCTCGTTGCGCTCGTGATCTCGAGCCCAGAGAACCTGCGGGCCCTGGACCGCTACCGGACGCTCAACGCCAAGCTCGCGGACCCCCGGGGCTTCAAGACTGCCAGGGAAGCGGAGAACGTGCTCCGGGGCGGCAAGACCGTGGTGCTCGTTACGTCGGGCATACACTCGACCGAGGTCGGCGGGCACCTGACGCCCGCGATGCTCGCGTACCGGCTCGCGAGCGACACCAGCCTCGCGACCCGGACGATCCTCGACAATGTGATCCTCTGGCTCGTGCCCTCGCTCAACCCGGACGGAGTCTCGATCGTCACCCATTGGTACAACCGCACGATCGGAACGACAGCCGAGGGCACTGATCCACCAGAGCTGTATCATCATTACACCGGGCACGACAACAACCGCGACTGGTACGCCTTCACCCAGGTCGAGACGCAGCTGGTCGTGGACTCGATCCACAACGTGTGGCACCCGCAGATCGTGCACGACATCCACCAGCAGGACACCGACGGGTCGCGGCTCTTCCTCCCACCCTATCTCGATCCGATCGAGCCGAACGTCGATCCCCTGCTGGTCGACGGCGTGAACGCCCTCGGCACCGCCATGGCGTGGGCGCTCGCCGGCCAGGGGAAAACGGGAATCGTCATCAACGCGGTCTACGACGCATGGACGCCCGCCCGCGCCTACCAGCATTATCACGGCGGCGTCCGCATCCTGTCGGAGGCGGCGAGCGCGAACCTCGCGTCGCCCCTCGACCTCCCTCCCGACCAGCTCGCCGCGCGCGGCCGGGGCTTCAATCCGCGCGAGCGATCCTGGAACTTCACGAATCCCTGGCCGGGCGGTCGGTGGACCCTGCGCGACATCGTGACCTACCAGACGGACGGAGCCTACGCCCTGCTCGAGAACGCGGCCCGCTATCGCGAGCGCTGGCTCGCGACCTTCCTGACGGTCGAGGGTCGCGCCGTGCGCGGCTGGAAGGGCTGGCCCTATGCGTACGTCGTGCCCCGAGAGCGTCAGGATTCCGTCGGGCTCGCCACGCTGCTCGGCATCCTGCATCGTGGCCAGGTCGAGATTCGGACCGCGCTCCACCCCGTCGCGCTCGGTGGCCAGCGATTCCCGGCCGGGAGCTACGTCGTGGTGCTGCGGCAGCCGTATGCCGGGTTCGCCAAGACACTGCTCGAGCCGCAGCGCTATCCCGACCTGCGGCTGTACCCCGGTGGTCCCCCACTCCCGCCGTACGACGTCACCGCCCACACGCTCCCCCTGCTGATGGGTGTGACCGCCGTGCCAGCGCGCGACTCGCTGCGCATCGCCCTCTCCGCCCCGGTCGAGCCTCCTGCGGCGAGCACCGGGTATCCGGGCTTCGCCGGCCCGGAGCCGCCGCGAATCGGGCTGTACCGCTCGTATGCGGCGTCGATCGACGAGGGGTGGACGCGCTGGGTGTTCGATACGTGGAAGGTGCCCTACGTGTCCGTCGTCGACTCGGTGGTGCGTGCGGGGAAGCTCCGGGACCATTTCGAGGCGATCGTCCTGCCGGACCAGTCGCCCCACGAGCTGTTCGACGGGCTGCCGCGTCAATATCCCGCGCCCTACGCCGGAGGCCTCGGCCAGGAGGGCGTGGACGCGCTGCGCCAGTTCGTGACCGACGGCGGCACGCTCGTGGCGCTCAACGATGCGAGCCGCTTCGCCGTCGAGCGCCTCCTCCTCCCCGTCCGCAACGTCCTCGAGAGCGTGGCCGACGATGAGTTCTACGCCCCCGGATCGATTTTCCGGCTCGAGCTCGACCCGAGCGACCCGATCGCGCGTGGCATGCCCGCCCAGTCCGTGGCCTGGTATGAAAGCGGTCCCGCGTTCGAGGTGCTCGATTCGAGCGCCGCGCACGTCGTGGGACGTTATCCCGCCGACGCCGACAAGGTGCTTTTGTCCGGCTGGGCGTTGCATCCCGAGCGGGTGGCAGGTCGGGGGGCGCTGGTGGAGGCCAAGCTCGGGACCGGTCGGGTCGTCCTGTTCGGCTTCCGGCCGCAGTATCGAGGACAGAGCATCGCTACTTATCCATTGCTATTCAACAGCTTGCGGCTGACTCCACGGTAACGTGATGCCCGTCTCTTGTCCGATTGTCCGGTGATTCCTATCGTGTAGCCCCCTATGGTTGTGGTCCGGCAGGCAGGTGCTCTCTTGCTGGCCGCGCTCATTACGAGTCGCGGCCTTTTTGCACAAGACAGCGCCGCGGTCGTGACCGCGAGTCCCGCGGATCAGGTCAAGGTCCTGCTGCGACCCACTGAGATCCGGTACATGCAGCAAGAGTCCGTGCTGCTCCCGCCCACTGCGAAGATCAAAGGACTGTACGTCAACGCGTGGGCGTTCGGGTCGCAAAAACTGTGGCAGCTCGTGCGTCTCGCCGACGAGACCGAGATCAATGCCTTCGTCGTCGACGTGAAGGACGACACCGGCTGCCTGCTCTACCCCTCGACGGTACCTACCGCCGAGCTGATCGGCGCTAACCGTTGCGTGCGCGCGAAGGACGCGCGAGCGCGGCTCGACACCCTCGCGGCCCACGACATCTACGCCATCGCGCGCATCGTGGTCGCGAAGGATCCTCTCCTCGCGGAACGGAAGGCCGCGTGGTCGGTCAAGGACCGCGTGACGGGCGTGCTGTGGCGGGACCGGATCAACAGCGCCTGGGTGGACGCCTACAACGACTCCGTCTGGATCTATTCCGCTCAGCTGGCGCAGGAAGCCGCGCGGATGGGATTCCAGGAGGTGCAGTTCGACTACGTCCGCTTCCCCGACGAGCCGCGCGAACGGATGGCCACCGCGATCTTCCCCGCGCACCGGCCCGGGCGGACCCAGCGCGAGGCGGTCCGTGAGCATGTGGCGCTGCTGAAGGACCGCCTGAAGGCATCGGGCGTACCCGTCACGTTCGACATCTTCGGGCTCACCGCGTCCGCCACCGGCGACCTGGGCATCGGGCAGGTGTGGGAGGACTTCGTGAGTGTGGCCGACGTGGTGCTGCCGATGGTGTACCCGAGTCACTACTACCGGGGCGCCTTCGGCTACGCGTGGCCCAACGGCCAGCCCTACCGCATCGTGCGCAGCGCCCTGACCGATGCGCTGAAGCGCTCGGAACCGCTCCCGGGCTCGGCCGAGATCCGCCCCTTCCTGCAAGCGTTCACACTCGGGCGCCGGCTGCCCCGCTACACGCCATTCGAGATCCGCGAGCAGATCCGCGCGGTCGAGGATCTGGGCATCACGTCATGGGTGTTGTGGAACCCGCGGAGTGTGTACCAGCGCGGCTCGCTGCGACCGAAGCACAGCGCCGAACCGGTAACGGGACAGGGCCTCTCGAGCCGCGGGGGCCGCTAGGTCCGTTCGGCGAGCGCCATCCCGGGCTGCCACTCGGTGATATAGCCCGCAATCGCTGACGCGGCGACCGTGTAGGGATTGGCGAGGTACAGTTGTCCGGGCCCCGAACGGCCTGGGAAGTTGCGGTTGATCGCGCTGATGGTGACTTCGTCGCCTGTCTTCGAGACGCCGGGCCCCGCGTTGATGCACGCTCCGCACGACGGCTCGAGGAACGTGGCACCCACCTTCCGGAACAGCTCCAGGTACCCCCGCTCCTCACAATAACGCTTCACGTCCTGCGACCCGCACTGGATGAAGAACCGCACCCAGGGCGCGACGCGCTCCCCGCGCTCCGCCGCCTCCTCGAGGACTCGGGCGTACATGTCCATGTCTTCCTTCTTTCCCGCGGTGCAGGACCCGGCGTACGCTATGTCCACCCTCACCCGCTCCACCTCCGCGATGTAGCGCCCATTCCCGGGATCGCCCGGTAGCGCGATCAGTGGCCGGATCATGCCGGCGTCGATCTCGATCACCTGGCAGTACTCCGCGCCAGGATCGCTCGCGAGACCCCGACACAGCCGCTCCGCCGCATCTCGCGTCATGCCGCGATACTCCATCAGGTACGCCACGGTCTTCTGGTCGGGAGCGACGTAGCCGGTGAAGCCGCCGACTTCGGCCGTCATATTGGTCATTGTCGCGCGCTCGTCTACGGACAGCGACTCGACAGCATCACCACAGTATTCCACCAGCTTGCCGATGGCGCGACCGCTTTTCACGTACGGGTGGCGCAGGATCTCGAGCATGAAGTCCTTCGCCGTCACGTTGTCGGGCTTCCCGCCGCGCACCAGGACTTTCACGGTCTCGGGCACCGTGAGCCGCACGTCCTTCGTGATCCACGAGTTGAAGATGGCCGTCGTGCCGACCCCGAAGGCGACACACCCCACGGCGCCGGCATGCGGCGTGTGGGAGTCGCTGCCGATGATCACCATCCCCGGCTCGGCGTGCCCCTCGAGGATCTTGGAGTGGCAAATCGCCTCGGACCCGTGGTGGCCCAGCCGCAGCTCGCCGTACAGCCGGATCCCCTGCTTCTCCGCAAACGCGCGCTGTTTCTTCTCGAGCTCGAGCGCCACGTCGAGCAGGCCCTCCTTCACGCGCTCGGGCGTCATCGCCTCGCCGAGAAAGGTGAGGTGATCGCGGAACATGAGGATCGAGCCCGGATCGTGCACCTGCTCGTCCCGTCCCACGAGCTGCTCGAAAAAGATCGCCGCCATGGGGGTGACGTATTCGTGGCTGAACCGGACGTCGGTGACGATGAACCCTTCATCTCCCGGCTTCACGTTCGGGACGCCGACGTTCTGCTTAGACGGATCCACGACCCAATGACGAGCGATGATCTTCTCGCCGAGCGTCATAGGGCGACGGGGGGTGTCGGGGGGTGAGAGCACGACCTTCCCCTGAAGCCGGGCGACGTTGAAGTTGAACAGCCCTCCGTATTCGATGATGCCGCGGGTGATTTCACCTTCGCCCGCGGTGAACGCGCTCAGGGGGATCGCCTCGCCGCGTCGCGCCTTGTCGATGATGGAGAAGTCCGTCGTGGTGAGGACGCCCAGATTCTGACAGTTCTCCCGATAGATGCGCTCGATGTTCTCCGCGACGACCAGCTTGATCCCCGCGCACATCTCGGCGTAGGGCGACTGCTCACGCGACGAGCCCTTGCCCCGGCGCTTGCCGCTCACCGAGGCGACGAAGCCACCGCGCTTCACCGCGCCGCGAGTGATGGGAAACTGTTCGCCGCACTTGAGCCCTAGGTAGGGAAAGTCGCCCAAGGTTTCGTCGTAGTAGTAGCAAATGTAGGCGGGAGTGATCTCGTCGGTGGAGATGTTGTCGCGGAGCTTCATCGCGGGCTGCCAGTCGATATCCTCCCCCTCGAGCTGGCGGCGCACCAGGTCAGCGTCCTCGGCCAGGAACAGGATCCGCCCCCCGAGCACGACTCGATCCGGCAGTTTCTCGACGTGACGGGAGCGCAGGGCAGCGAGCATCGGGCGAAAGATTACCCCTTGCCTAGGCCCGAGCAAGCCGATTTTCCTTGGGGGCCGCGCCGTCGGGGGCTTCGTCCGAATTCGCGGCGCCCGTGCCATCGATTGGGAGGACATCGCTCTCGGCCCCCGCCTCATGCGGCACGGCGCGTGCCTGTACATCGCGGACAAGGGCGATAACGAGAGGCGCCGCAAATCCGTAGTCATCTACGCGGTGCCCGAGCCCGATCCACACCGTGAGATGCCCCGACCGACTTCCACAGGAGCGAGTTACGTGTCCCTGAAATGGCCGACTGCTGTCATGATCATGTCGCTCGCTTGCACCGGCGCGCCGGAGCCCGCCGCCACGCCGGCGACCCTCGGTCCTCCGACGGTCTCCGTGAGCACGGCGGCCATGGACGCCCATCTCAAATACCTCGCCGATGATCTGCTCGAGGGCCGGGCGCCGGCGACGCGCGGCGGCCGCCTGGCCGCGAAGTACATCGCCGCTCAGTTCGAGGCGCTCGGCTTGGAGCCCGCGGGCGGCGACGGATCCTACTTCCAACCCGTCGCGCTCGTCGGCATGACGCCGCGTCCGTCGCTCGTGTGGGGCAAGGGCGGCGCGACCCGCGCGCTCACCTATCTCGACGAATTCGTGGCGTGGGCGGAGCGGCCGGAGAGTCACATCGTCGCCAACGGCGAGGTCGTGTTCGTGGGTTACGGCGTCGCCGCGGAGGAGTGGCGCTGGGACGACTACAAGGACGTCGACGTTCGCGGCAAGGTGCTCTTGATGCTCGTGAACGATCCCGGCCTCCAGGATTCGACCATCTTCAACGGGCGGGCCCTGACCTACTACGGCCGTTGGACGTACAAGCTCGAAGAGGCGGCGCGCCGCGGCGCGGCGGGCGCGATCCTCCTCCACACGGCCGAGAGCGCCACGTACGGCTGGGACGTGGTGCGTGGGTCGTGGTCGGTGGAGCAATTCAAGCTCGACCGGCCGGCCGCCCAGAGCATCGCATTCGCCGCGTGGGTGACACACGACGCCGCTCAAGCCGCCCTCGCACGGGTCGGCCTCACCCTCGATTCGCTGACCCGTGCGGCGGGGCACCGCGAGTTTCGTCCGGTGACGACCGGAATCAACGTCGCGGTCGAGGTCACGAGCGCGCTGCGTCACGTCCGCTCGGAGAACGTCGTGGCCAGGATCCCCGGGGGCGACCCCGCCCTGGCCCGCCAGGCGGTGTTGTTCACGGCGCACTGGGATCACAAAGGGATCGGCCCCGCCGCGAACGGCGACTCGATTTACAACGGCGCGGAGGACAACGCGTCGGGTGTCGCGGCGATGCTCGGTGCCGCCGAGGCGCTGGCTCAGGTTCAGCCCCGGCCCCGGCGGACGCTCCTGTTCGTGGCGACCACTGCCGAGGAGAGCGGCTTGCTCGGCAGCGAGGCGTACACGCGGGACCCTCTCGTCCCACTCGAGCAGACGGCGGCGGTGATCAATCTCGATGTGACCAACGTTCGCGGCGCGACGCGCGACATCGACGCGCTGGGCCTCGACCGCTCGACTCTGGGCGCTGTGTTCGATGCGGCGGCTCGCGCGGAATCGCTAGCCGTGGTGCACGAGCCCGATGTGCGCGGCTCGTTCTACCGGTCGGACCATTTCCCCTTTTCAAAGGCCGGCGTGCCAGCGCTGTCGATCGAGCCGGGCAGGGACTTCGTCGGCCGCCCCGCCGGCTGGGGTCAAGAGGAGGCCGCGCGCTACAACCGCGAGCGCTACCACCAACCGGGCGACGAGTATCGCCCGACGTTCAGCTACGCGGGGATGGCGCAAGAGGTTCGGGTGGCGGTGCGAGTCGCGCTCGCGGTGGCGAACGCGTCGGCGATGCCGCGTTGGCTTCCGAATTCGGAATTCCAGCGGCCTGTCGAGCGTGCGCGTCCCTGAGTGCAACATGTTGCAGCATATGTAAGCTACGGTCAATAAATGCTATGTGAGCGTTGCGACGACCAGAACGTAGGTGCCTCTGGCCTATTGGGACGCACGCACATAAGTTTGCGCCCGCCTTTCGGGCAGTCGCACCTCCCGCACTCCGGAGTGGGCACCTGGAACTCCCCACATCGCATCGGCTGTCGCTGTCCTGGTTGCTCGAGGCGGCGAGCCCGCCGATCGTGTATCGAGCTTACGCCGAGGTCGTGCGGGAGGTCGAGCAGGACCCGGCGCGGCTCGACGTGATGCGCCAAGCTGTGTCGCAGTACAAGCCGGCCCAGGCGATCGCTCGCAAGCAGAAGGCTACGGGGTTGTGGGGCGGGAACCTGCTCGCGCCCATGGCGTCCAAAGCGTACGGGTGGACCGAGCCGGGCACGGTTTACCAGTATCGCCGGCTGCTCGAGCTGGGGTGGCCACCATCGGAGCGGGTGTTTCGCAACGCCGACCGGTTCCTGTTTCAACTGCTGTCGCGCATCGAGCCCGACGATCCCGATCGAAGCGTCGCCCAGCGGGCGCTCGAGCTGCTGGTGGAGTTTCACAAGCCTGCCAAGGCGGACCCCGGGCTGGGGCGCTGGGCGCGCCGCATGGGGCGCGAGGGAGCGGCGTGCGCGCTGGCGCGCGGTGGGCACAGCGATGACCCGCGGGTGCGCGGCACGGCGCACACCATCGCCAGCAACATCTCCCAGTACCTGCGCAGCGAGCTCGCCGCGAACCCCTTCAAGAAGGCCCAGGGGAAGACAGTGCTCGATCCCCATGCGTGCCCCCCGACCATCTTCGCCGTGGAAATGCTCGCTTTCCTGCCCCCCGTGCAGCGTGAGCGGGCCGGCTTCATCGAGCGATTGGGGCAGTATTGTTCCTCGCCCGCGCCACGCCGGGCGTTCTTCATCCTTGCGGGCAAGAAGCTCCTGAAGCCGATGTTCGAGATCCTCGGCGACCCGTTGCGCTCCGACGCCCAGGGCCACGTCAGCGACATCCCGTTCGCGCTCTATTGGCTCGAGCTCTTGGCTCGACTCGGTCTCGTGCGCCAGATCCCGAGCGCCAGCCGGGTGCTGGCGCGGCTGTTCAACGAGTGCGACGACCAGGGGATCTGGAGCCCGAAGAGCCTGCGCGCCATGCCGAAGGCGGCGAACCCCCTGACAGCACACTACTTCCCACTCGAGGGCCCGGGGAAGAGCCCAGCGCAACGGCAAACGGACACCACGTTCCGCTTAGGGCTCATCGCTCGGTTGATGGGGATTCCCGTCGAGATTCTCTAAGCTTTCCCTCTTGCGTCTTGGGCCTTGTTAACGTAGTAGTAATCGCTACTACGCTAATGCCCAGCGAAATCGATCTCACCCCTTTCGGGTTCACGGCCACCGAGTCCCAGGCGTACGCCGCCCTGCTCCGGCTCGGTCCGTCCACCGGGTACGCGGTTGCCCATGCCGCGCGCGTGGCGCGCGCCAACACCTACGGCGCGCTGGAGGGACTGGTGGGCCGCACGGCCGCGCTGCGGCTCCCGGGGCGTCCTGCCCGCTATCGAGCGACGGACCCAGCGGCGCTGATCGCCCAGCTGGCCGCGCAGCAAGGCGAGGCCCTTGACCGCCTCAGCCGGTCCCTGCGCGACGCGGCTGGTCCCGCGGAGCCGGAAACCCGGAGCGTCACGGGCGGGCGCGCCGTCGCGAACCTGATCATGCAGGTCGTAGCCCGCGCCGAGCGGCGGGCCGAGGGCGTGCTCTCAGCCGAGATGCTCCGCCCTACGCTGCCCGCCTGGCGCCGCGCCAAGGAACGCGCGGCGCTCGAGTTGCGAGTCGCGGGGGAAGCGCCCGCGGAGGCTAGTCCGATCCTCAGCGGGACCGTGGCGGGGGACTTACCCACCGTACTGCTGATCGACGACGTGCAAGCAGTGATCGTGGCAGGGAGCGGCGAGGCAGCCGCCGGGATCTGGAGCTCGCATCCAGCCGTCGCCGCCCTGGTTCGCGCGTGGCTCCGGGGGCTCGCGTGAGGCCCCTGCTTCCCTTGCTCCTCTGTGCTGCCGGTGGGTGCCGGGCCGCCGCCTTGCCCGAGGCACAGCTGTTTCCCGCCGGGACCCAGCTCACGGCCCGCTACGTCCTGGTCGACGGAACGAGGATACGCTACATCGACGCGGGCCGCGGTGCTCCGGTCCTCCTCCTACACGGCCTTGGTGCGTCGCTGTACGCGTGGCGCAAGAACATCGCAGCCGTGGCCGCAGCGGGCTTTCGCGTGATCGCGTTCGACAACCGCGGCTTCGGTCTCTCCGACAAGCCGCCGGCCCCCTACGACAACGCCGCGTACGCGCGTCTCGCGGTCGCCCTCATGGACTCGCTCGGTCTCCCGAATGCCGTGCTCATCGGACATTCCATGGGCGGCGCGATCGCCGCCGAGGTCGCGATCGAGTATCCGCAGCGGGTGCGAGGGCTCGTGCTGGTCGGCTCGGCCGGCCTGGGCACCCGGGAGCCGCTCTTGTTCCGGGTGGCCCGCTGGCCCGTGCTCGGACCGACACTGCTCGCGTTCCGGGGGCGTGGCCTCACCGGCCGTCTGCTCAGGTCCACCTACTTTGATCCGAGCAAGGTGACGGAAGCCGACGTGGATCAGTATTACGCCCCCGTCGCCCTGCCGGACTATGGACGAGCCCTGCGAGGGGTGCTGACGCAGTTCCGCTTCACGGCGCTGGACGGACGGCTCGATCGCATCGCGGCTCCCACGCTGGTGCTGTGGGGGGAGGCGGACCGCTGGGTGCCGATCGGACTCGGACGTGCGCTCGCGGGCGGGATCACCCGCTCCGCGTTCCTGAGCGTGCCGCGCGCCGGGCACTCTGTTCAGGAGGAAGCGCCCGACGAGGTGAACCGCTTGGTCATCCGGTTCCTGAACGACGGGCTGCCACGCGTCCCGGCGGACCTAGCGCTTGCTCGTTAGGGCAGTATATTTCATCAACCATCCGGTTGATGAAACTACACCATGAAACCTAAGCTAAGTAACTCCAGCGCATTACGACTCGTCGCCGCGGCCCGTGAGGAGTTCTCCCGTCGCGGGTTCGACGGCGCGCGTGTGGACCAGATCGCGCGGCGGGCGGGGGTGAACAAGCAATTGCTCTTCTACTACTTCCACTCCAAGCGCGGCCTGTTCACGGCGGTGCTCGCCCACGGTGCGGCAGAGCTCGAGCAGGCGCTGGCCGATCTGCCAGCGGGGGGCGACCGCCCCTTGGACCGGATCCGTGTCGCCCTGGGCGCCCAGTTCGATTTCCTGGCGGCGCATCCCGACCTGGTCACGCTGCTCACGCAAGCTGGCCGGTCCGAGGCGCGGCCCTTCGCGCCCGCCATCAAGCGGCTGGTCGTCCACCTCGCCGAGGGGCAGGGCCGCGGTCAGGTGCGGGACGATCTCGACCCGCACTTGGCCGCCGCCCAGGCCCTCGTGCTGATGGTCGCGTACCTCGGCCTCGAATCGCTGATCGCCACGAGCGCCCCGCCCCTGGGCGCCGACGAACCGACGCTACGCGAGCGCTGGAAAGACGCTGCGGTGAGGCTGGTGGTGGAGGGAGTAGCGGCGCGCTGACTCCTACCAGTTGATCCAGTAGGATGCCTTCACGAGGAAGGTGTTGTTGGGATGGAGGTCGAACAGGTCGTGGAAGTCGCCCGGGAGCGACCGGGGCCCTGCGAGCGGCGCAGATCCCACGCGTCCCTGCGTCCATACCAGGAACAACGTCGAACCGGGTCGATACTCCCAGCGCAGCACGGTGGTCGAGTTGAACGCCTTGCGGTTGAACCCACCTGGATGGTTGGCCACCGATGTATCCGCATAAGTCTTGTACCGCTGGTCGAAAGAGACGGCGCCGGGATCCCCGAGCTCGCGTACGCGCGAGAAAGTGCCCTTGCTGACAAACGGCTGCGCGTAGACCTGTAACGTGAGGGCCGTGCTGAGGGTGTAATCGACGCGGCCGGTCAGAGAGATCGTCTTCTGCTCGAGATGCGCGAATGTGTAGTGTGTGTTGAAGGGCGACGTCGTGTCGGTGATGTTGCGGAACCATTGAACGTCGTTCACGTTGTGCGTCGCGCTCAGGGTCAAGGAGGTATTGAGCTGGGACGCGATGCGATACGTGACCTGTGCATTGCCATTAAAGGACTCCGATCGGCCCCCGTCACCCCGCCAGTAGTTGAACCACATGTACGGCACGAACGGCGGGCGCCCGTCGCCGTCCACCTCCAGCCACGGGGCGATATAAGGATCGACGCGCACGGGCGGCCCCCCCCGCGAACAGTTGCGGTCGCAAAACGTAGTCCCGAGCTGGCCCGCGGTCACGCCCGCGTGCACCCACCAGCGGTTGTTCAGCTGGGCGTGCACGTTCGTGTTGGCGGCGCGCTCCACGGCCGTTCCCGCCGCCGTCCAGTACTGCCACCAATTGAAGTTCCAGAACGCGGTCTGATAGAACGAACTGGGATGTCGGGACTGAAACGCAAACCATGTGTACCAGCTCTGCTGGTCCGCCTGCCGCAGGAAGCCGAGATCGTTCACATCGAAGCCCTGGGAGCGGCGCTGGTAGCTGGTCTCGAACCGGGTAATTCCGCCCCCCACCTTTCCGAATTTGATCTCTTCAGCGTCGCCCCAGAGCGACGTCCGGGTCGGGTCGTAGGAGACGCCAGCGCCGTGCCGTTGGTAGTAGTGCACGGGATCGTTCTGGGTGGCGGCGATCGCCGAAGGCGTACCGGCGACCCGGCTCAGGTCGAGCGATCCCGAGATCTGGTACTTGCGGCCGGGGAATCGGTGCCGGAAGTCGAGAGCCCCCACGTAGGCGCTGCGGTGCAACGAGTCTTCGGTCCACTGGTCGAGGTGACGATTAACCGTCGTCACCATGGCGCCGATGCCGCTCTCGCCGCTGCGGAAGTCCTGTTGGGCCCGCACGACGGCGTAGTTGGTCGCCGGCTCCATGGTGCGGTCCAGCGTACCCGCTTCACGGCCCGTGACGGCGTCCAGCACACCGATGGTTTGGCCGCCCGGCAGGCGGCCGGTGAGCTTCGCGGCGCCGTAGATCGTCGTCGCCACGGAGGCACCGGCACCGCCGTAATCCGCGAGCTGGGGCGAGCGACCGATGCGCCGCGAATAGAACAGGCCCTCGCCGGTGTTGCAGTCGTTGACCGCGCTGCAATTCACGTCGAACCGAAAGATCCCCGCCCCCTGGACGAAAAAGGGACGCCGTTCTTGAAAGAAGGTCTCGAACGCGGTCAGGTTGAGTACCGCCGGATCCGCTTCGACCTGTCCAAAATCGGGGTTGATGGTCGCATCGAGCGTGAGGCTCGGCGTGAGCCCGTACTTCAAGTCGGCGCCGCCCGTCACCTTCTGAGAGCGGTCAAAGGCGCCGCCCGTCGGTACGGACACGTTCTTCGTCACCACGTACGGCGCGACCTCGGGCCGGCGCGGTGACGGCAGGCCCTCGAGGCCTGCCAGCTCGCCCAGTTGGGACGAAACTCCGGCCTGCGAACCCCGGTATACCGGCCAGCTGACCCGCTCGGAGTAACGCTGAATGTCCCGCCACACCGCGAACCCGAAGGTGTTGGTGGCCCCCGGGACGTAGCGCAACTGCGAGAGGGGAATCCGAAACTCGGCGGTCCAGCCGAGGGAGTCGACCTGGGTGCCGACGTCCCACACCGCGTCCCAGGCATCGTCCTCCTGATTGTCGTTGTACATCGCGTAGTCCCGCTTCACGCCGGCCGGGTTCACGGCGAACTCGAACCCCGAGCGCCGGTCGTGATACGAGTCCACCATGATCTTCAGCTGATCGGTTGCGGCCCGCACGTCGCGCCGCGCGAGCAGCTTGAGAATGCTGTCGGGGTGGGGATCGAACGCCCGGATAAAAACGTAGAAGTAGCGGTCGTCGTAGGCGACCTTGGCTTCCGTGGGGAATCGCGGATCCCCGTCTTCTTTCGGTTGGAACTCCCGGAACTGGCTG
>WNGQ01004176.1_pt1 | contig 16004 bp, 12 predicted proteins | sample 5407661 | NCBI WGS metagenome assembly WNGQ01 (sample SAMN13153382, study PRJNA577476) | soil metagenome | isolation source: 60 cm soil or saprolite under Garry oak tree replicate 2 | place: USA:California | collected 2016-06-15 | reverse complement strand
GCACCTGACCTATATGCCGCTTCCCGGAGGCGAACAGGCCGTGCGCCAACCCTGGCGCATGGCCGCCGCCTATCTCGCTCAAACCTACGGCGACACGTTCCTGGAACTGCACATTCCATTTGTACACCAGCTTGACAGGCCGAAATGGCGTACACTATCACAAATGATCACCAAAGGCATTAATAGCCCCTCGACCTCCAGCCTGGGCCGCCTGTTTGATGCCATCGCCGCCCTGCTATGCCTGCGCAGCGAGGTCCTCTACGAAGGCCAGGCCGCCATCGAACTCGAAATGCTTGCCCAATCCAGTCACGGGGAATATAGTAGTGGCGACCCTCGCGGTCGCCATGCCCAACGCGATAACAATAGTCAGGAAATGAAACCATATCCATTTACCATTCAAGACCAGTCACCCGCAAAACTAGATGTTACCTCAATGATCCGCGCCATTGTCGATGATATTCAGCAAAATCTACCAGTTCACGAGATTGCGATGCGTTTTCATTGTACAATTGCAGAACTGCTTGCGACAGCCTGCCTGAAAGCGCGCGAGCAGACAGGACTGAATATTGTAGCTCTAAGTGGAGGTGTATTCCAGAATCGGTTGCTACTTGAACAACTGATACTGTGCCTGGATGCAATGTCGTTTCAGGTCTATATCAACCGGCGTGTGCCGCCCAACGATGGCGGCCTCAGCCTTGGTCAGTTAGCAGTGGCCGCCGCGCGGCTGCAAAAGGGATAGGACGGATAAATACCGTCCCTATGAAGGAGGTCCGTATGTGTCTCGGTATTCCAGGTCAAATTATCGACATTGTGGACGATGAAAATTCTATTGCCAAGGTGGATGTCTCCGGCGTCAGGCGTAACGTGAGCGTCGCGCTCGTGCGCCCTGAGGGCATCGAACCAGGTGATTGGGTATTGATCCACGTCGGCTTCGCCATGAGTAAGATCGACGAGGTCGAGGCACATGAGACCATGAAGGCGCTTCTGCTCATGGGTCAGACCTACACCGACGAATTGGATATGCTCCATTCAAGCCAGATTGAATGATGTAGGGACGCGATTTATCGCGTCCACCACATTCCCGACGAGGGCGCATGGAAGTGATGATGCGATGTCAGCAGAAAGAGAACAGGCCGAACTGAAAGCGCTGGTGGTGGCACGCTTCGAACAGAGCATGACCGTACCCGAGGTGTTCTTCACGGCTGAAGCAGGGCATATTGCCCAGGCTTGCTGGGCTATGGCACGCCGCTTTCACCAGGGAGGACGGCTGCTTGCCTTTGGCAACGGCGCCTGGGCGACAGATGCTCAGCATGTCTCGGTTGAGTTCGTGCACCCGGTGATCGTCGGCAAGCGAGCGCTGCCTGCCCTGGCATTGACGAACGACAGCGCCACCCTTAGCGGTCTGATGGCCGGAGGCAATGCCGAAATGCCATTTGTGCGGCAACTCCAGGTTCTCGCCCGGCCCCAGGATATGGCAATGGGCTTCTCACCTGCTGGCAACTGCACCAACGTCGTAGCTGCGCTGGAGCTAGCCAGGAAGATGGGTCTGCTCACGCTGGGACTGGCGGGCGGCGATGGCGGCCTCATGAAGGAAAGCAGCTTAGATTTCTGCTTCGTTGTCCAGGCACACGATCCCCTGGTCATCCAGGAAACCCATGAGACACTCTACCACGTCTTATGGGAGCTGGTACACATTTTCTTTGAGCACGAAGGACTACTAACATGAGTAACGAGCAAGATGTAGGGACGCGATTTATCGCGTCCTCGAATCACAAACTCATTGAAATATCTCCCGCGATACACGAATCAGATGCCGCTTCGTATAGGGTACGGGCTGGGCTTGCCCCCGCCCTGGAAACGGTGAACGTCGCACGTTGCGAGCTGGATGCAGAGGGACATTGTATCACCTGTTCCGACGAGGCAGTGACGGTTCAAGTGTTGCAGGTCGATTCCGAGACGGGAATAGCGTTTGTCACAGTACAGGACAAGACGGAGGAGGTTGATATTACCCTTGTGGAGGATGTTGTTCCAGGGGACTGGCTGCTTGTGCACGGCGGTGTAGCAATTGCTAACGTTGAAAATCATTCCCCCAATGGCGCTGGCGAGGCAAGCGATGCATGATACGGAAGGGTCTGAGTACGACCGGCTCTTTTATCCCTTTCTCTTTGAGGGAGGCAAGGCGAGTATAGAGGATGTGCTGGCACAGGTGCGCCACTCGACGCTTGAGAAGTGCCGCGAGGTGATAGCGCTGCGCCGTATGACCCTTGAAAACTCTCTTGACCAGATTATTGCTGCCGGTCGGGCGATGGCACGCGCCTTCGCTGAAGGAGGCACATTGCTGGCTTTTGGCAACGGAGGTAGTACCACCGATGCTCAAGACCTGGTAACTGAATTGCTCGTTCCGCCTTTCCCCGGCTGGGTCCCTTTGCCAGCCATTGCCCTGACCAACGACATTGCGGTAGTCACGGCTGTAGGCAACGATGTCGGTTTCGAAAACATCTATACTCGCCAGGTTATCGCATATGGGCGGCGAGGCGACATCGCCCTGGGTATCTCGACGAGCGGCAATTCAACCAATGTGTTACAGGCGCTTGAGCAGGCAAAGAAGCAGGGATTGCTGACGATAGGGATGACTGGTTACGATGGCGGGAAGATGATGCGCTCAGCGGCAGTAGATGTTTGCATCAATTCCCCAAGTGACCACATTCCGCGTATCCAGGAGGCGCAGGCAACGGCCTATCACGCACTTATAGAGGTGATCCATAGGTTAATCAGGAAGGAGAATTCCCTATGAACATGAAATATGTAGATGAGTACCGTGATCCAGAGCTGGCGAAACGCATCTCGAGTGAGATTGCCAAAGTATCCGGTTCCCGGCCTCTCAAGCTGATGGAAGTCTGTGGTGGACATACCCACACCATTTATAAGCATGGCATTGAGGATGTGTTGCCGCACAACATTGATCTGATCCATGGACCAGGATGCCCTGTCTGCGTCTTGCCTATGGGCCGCATCGATGATGCCATCGCCATCGCCCGCATGGACGACGTTATTTTCACTACTTTTGGTGACATGATGCGCGTGCCGGGCTCTAAGGGAAGTCTCCTGGACGCCAAGGCCGATGGCGCTGACGTGCGCTTTGTCTACTCACCACTCGATGCCCTTAAGCTTGCCCGCCAGCATCCTGATCGCAAGGTGGTCTTCTTCGCCATCGGCTTTGAGACAACCGCTCCCTCGACGGCGGTGACGCTCTTACGGGCGAAAGAAGAAGGTATCAAGAACTTCTCCCTCTTCTGCAACCATGTCAACATCATCCCAGCGATGAAGGCCATACTCGATTCGCCGGATTTGCGCCTGGATGGATTCATCGGCGCCGGTCACGTCAGCATGGTAATCGGCATGCGCCCCTACAACTTTGTTGCGCGTGACCATCACAAGCCCGTCGTGATTGCAGGCTTCGAGCCGCTCGACATCATCCAGTCCGTCTACATGATCGTGAAGCAGATAGACGAGGGCCGAGCCGAGGTAGAAAACCAGTATGCGCGCGTGGTTCGACCGGAGGGCAATGTCAAAGCGCTCCAGGCAATGGCGCAAACCATGGAATTGCGACCTTTCTTCGAGTGGCGCGGGCTTGGCTTCATCACTCACAGCGCCTTGAAGCTCCGTCCAGAGTTTGCCGATTGGGACGCCGAGCTGCGTTACGAGGTACCAGGCCTGCGCGTCGCCGATCCCAAGGCCTGCCAATGCGGCGAAGTACTCAAGGGCGTCATTAAACCCTGGGAGTGCAAGGTATTCGGCACTGCCTGCACCCCCGAAACACCCATCGGCACCTGCATGGTCTCGCCAGAGGGCGCCTGCGCCGCATACTTCAATTATGGTCGCTTCTCAATGGCCTCTGAGCGTTCCCGCCTGAACGTTCTTCCCATGGCCGGGTCGTAGGGACAAGGAGTGGCCAAACGATTTCGTAAAGGACCGGACTCCAGGAGGTTTGTATGGATACGCCAACATCAGGCAATAGCGAGCGCATCGGCGATGTGCTGAGGAAGATCGAACGCACAAGACAGGCCCGCCGTCATAAATTCTACCTGCGCGACGAAAAAATCACGCTCAGTCATGGCAGTGGCGGTAAGTCCACTCACAACCTGATCGAGGGCGTCTTCGCGCCCGCTTTCTCAAATCCGCTGCTCGATGCGATGGACGATGCAGCAACCTTCGGTCTGGATGGAATGAGTCAACGCCTGGCCTTCACCACCGATACCTATGTCGTCAGTCCGCTCTTCTTTCCAGGCGGGGATATTGGCAAACTGGCCGTTCACGGCACGATCAACGACCTGGCAATGGCCGGTGCTGTCCCTCTCTACCTCTCGGCAGGCTTTATCCTTGAGGAAGGCTTTCCCATCGCCGACCTGCGCCGCATCGTCGCGTCGATGGCGACAGCAGCAAGAGAAGCGGGCGTCGCTATCGTCACCGGTGATACCAAAGTAGTTCAACGCGGCAAGGCCGATGGTGTATTCATCAACACCGCCGGTGTAGGGATTATCCACGCCAACTGGCTGCTTGGGCAAACGCAATTGCAGCCAGGAGACAAGGTATTGTTAAGTGGCGCCGTTGGTGATCACGGCATCGCCATTATGATGGCGCGTGAAGCACTCGAGATCGAAACCGATGTACAGAGCGATACCGCCCCACTCCATACACTGACAGCCGCGTTGCTCGAAGTAGCGGGTGCCAGCGTGCATTGCCTCAAGGACCCCACCCGCGGCGGCGTAGCAACCTCCTTGAACGAGATGGCGATAGGCTCAGAAGTGGCCATCGGCCTCGATGAACACGCCATTCCCGTACATGGCGAGGTACGAGGAGCCTGCGAAATTCTAGGTCTTGACCCTCTGACTATCGCCAACGAGGGCAAACTCCTGGCCATCATCGCCCCCGACAAAGCCGATGCCGCGCTGAAAGTCATGCGCAATCACCCGCTGGGCCGCGAAGCCGCCATTATAGGCGCTGTACAGGCCGACCCACCAGGCATGGTCTTCCTGCGTACCGACATCGGGGGTATGCGCGTGCTAGATATGCTGGTGGGAGATCCGTTGCCGCGCATCTGCTGAGGTGGGGTGCAATTCATTGCGCCCACGTCGGCACGTATTGACCTGGCACGAGGGCGCAATGATGAATCTTCAAAAATTAGGAGGGTATGTAGGGACGCGATTTATCGCGTCCAGGCGCTGGTTCAATGTGCGCCGAGGTGGACGCGATAAATCGCGTCCCTACATTTGATCCTTGATTCATTTATTCAGGTTCATCATTACACCCCTACCCTACCTGCACGGACTCGGCGTATTGCTCGTACTACTCGCTGGACATTGCCTGACTTCGAAGGTGGGAGACGAGGAGGCTGTGTGTGAGATAAGGGCGTAATAGAAGTGTTTGGTGGGGTCAGGAAAGGGGATGATCGGCGTGCTGTTTGCAGGCTCTGCAGTGACTAGAAACCAATCGCTGTGGGCTAGCAAGTCGGTGTGTTGCGGATTGCTGGAGTAGAGAGCATGGACGGCACCGTTTGAGACCTGTAATGGCCAGTGCGGGTATGCTGCCACCTCGTTGTTGGAATTCCCTAACCAGGCGTAATAGGCTGTATTTGCAGGCGAAGCAAGGATATTTTCAAGATCAACCTGCAATTGATCGAAGGTGTTGGGGGGAGCGTTCGGGCTACTGTGAAAGACAATGTGCCCAACTACAACGCTTGCTGTGGGTGTAGTGGTGGCGTTCTTAGGGAAAAGCAGAGGGAATGTGCTTATACCCACCACCCCAAGTAGAATACAGGCTATTGCAGCGACAAGCAGCCATCTGCGCTGAAATGGTGGAGGCAGTGTGTGTCGTGTAGGCTGTGCAGGTTGTGCTTGTTGCTCCTGTGGCAACGGTAATAGCGGTGATTGCGGCGAGCGATCGCCGTAGGAGCCGTAAATGCCCGGTGAAGCTGGTGTAAACGTGGCAGGCGGTGAAGCCGTAAGAACAGGAGGATGAGGCGTCATGCCGGTGCCTGGCATGGTGGGCTGGAGAGGATTGTAATCAGGCTGCCCGTTCACGCTCACGGCCCGATTGAGCTTCGCGGGAACTGCTACATTGAGCGCCTGGGCCAGCGCCTCACTCATAGCAGCGGCGGTAGGGAAACGCTCTTTCGGGTCTTTGGCGATGCTCCGCAGTACAACCGCCGAAAGTGCAGGCGAGATATGCGGATTGATGAGGGCAGGCGGTGTCGGCTTTTCATGCACATGCTGCATCATGATAGCGATTGGATTATCGCCGCGAAACGGCGTGATGCCGGTCACGATTTCGTACAGGACGATACCAAGTGAATAGAGATCGGAATGCTCGTCAACTGTGTGATCCTCAGCCTGCTCTGGTGAGATGTAGAGAGGCGTACCAAGCAAAGAGCGAGTCATGGTTGAAGTGACCGCTCCCTGCAATCTGGCGATACCGAAGTCGGTGAGAAATGGCTCCCCTATGGCCTTGCCTATACCAGGCTTGTCCAGCAAGATATTCGCGGGTTTGATGTCGCGATGGATCATTCCTTTCTGATGAGCATAGTCCAGGGCAAGGCCAATTGCTGTGAAGAGGTAAACTATATCGGCAGCCGGAGGGAAAAGACCTTTGCGCACGGTGTTGCGAATATAATCGGCCAGAGTCCCACCCTCAACGTAGTCCATCACCATATACGCCTTTACCCTTGATCCATCTGTGTTCGAGAGTTGGAAATCGTGGACGGGCACAATATTGGGATGGCGTAGGGATGCCACGAACTGAGCCTCGCGCATAAAATGCGTGACAAAATCAGGATTAGCCTGTAGATCAGCGTGAAGGAGCTTTATTGCCACGTAGCGTCGTAATTGCGTGTCACGACCCTTCCAGACTTCGCCCATGCCTCCTCGCCCCAGACACTCCAGCAGTTCATATTTACCAAGCCGTTCAAGCTCCATACAGATCGTTAATCCCCTCTTAGATATTCTGCGGCAGATTCGGTGAGATAGTCAACGTCGCAAGCCCGGCTACATCATAATGAACCTGGAGAACGCCGGGCAAAACCTGGTTAGTCTTTGGATCAAGCTGACCGATATAGGCGTAGGTGGCATTCGACAGCATGTTATCGAGCAGCGTTTGCGTTGAAGTTTGCGCCAATTGAAACTTATCCATTTTGACAAGCTGCTGTGCATCTCCCCTCACCTGTTGTAGCCACATTTTCGCGTTATTGAGTGCCTCGATGATCTGGGTGGCAAGCGTCCGCATGTGCGGCGTCGCGTCAGGGGCCTGCACCACGCCGTTCAGGTGGAGAGCGATATGTGGCAGGTAGCCGGGGGGATTATTGGCGAGATCTGTCAGGTTCACCTGTGCAGGGGCTACCGAAAGCAGCGCGACCTTGGAAATAGTAGCGTCGGCAGCCAGGGGACTACCACCAGGCACATCCATGTTTACATTTGGCGCTCCATCCAGGTAGTCCAGGATACTGAGAAACAGGTTATGAATGACCGTCGGGTCAGTGACCTGTAGATGATAATCATCTCGTGCGCTGATGGACCATTCCAGCACTTTTTCCGTATTCCTGAAGAGCCAGACGTCTAAACCACCGGGCAACCCCAACACGCCCACCCTCGTTTCCTTATAAAAAAGGTGACGAATGTGATCGAGGGCGCTCAATGCAGGATTTCCATACAGCGTTTGCGGAATCTCCGCGTAATAGCGCCAGGCGCTGCGGTCAGCGGCTGGGCCGCGCGGCGTTCCATTGGTATCCTCCTCGGTAAGCAGCATGCGGCTGGTTACTGAGATCAGGTTATCGTGCTGCGCCGTTCCTTTGTAAAAGAAACTCACGTTCCCATTGTTCACAGATAATTTCCCAAGCAACAGCGGCAGCGTAAACTGCGCTGGGGGTTGCAGCGGCTGCGTTTCTACGTGCGGCTGCCTATCACCCAGTAACCAGGCATAATAACTTTTGCCTGGTTGAGCATCAGGGACATGTTGCAGTGAAATTTCCAGCTGATCACCGATGCCTTGAGCAGTGCCAGTATTGAATTGCCCACTGCTCAAGAAGAAAGCCTGTCCCCCAGGAATTGGAGCGGGCGGGCTACTCTTAGAAAAAAACGCAAAGTATGCGCCCAGTCCAGACCCGAGCAACACGAGAATAACGAGAGCAATCAGGGCCGTGTACAGGCCTCTCCATTGTTTCCTTCGTCTCCCTGGTGGCAACGTGGGGGGCGCAGATGGACTTGCCGGTGCAGTCGGCGCCTGAATTGCCCCCGCCGATCCTGCCACCCCTCCGCCGGACGCCGATACCGAGAACGGTTGCCAGGAAGCCGGCGTAGCAAGTTGCGGCGTTACATTACCAGGCAATATAGTTCCGGGATTGCTACTGGCTGCCGATACAGCTGGCATGCCGCCTGAGGGGGGTGACATCGCAGGTTGCCAGGAAGCCGGCGTAGTAGGGTAGGGGCGACCCTCGCTGTCGCCCTGCTTGCTGATAAAGTAGGTGGGCATAAGGCGCGCGTCCGGTGGGTAGGCAGGCTGGCCAAGGCTCTCAGGGGGTGGGACATTGAGTGCCTCGGCAATAGCGGCAGCCATAGTAGTAGCGCGGGCAAAACGCGCGTTCGGGTCTTTGGCAAGAGCCGTCAGAATAACCATCGTCAGCGCTGGCGGGATATTCGGATTGAGGATGGCAGGAGAAGTTGGCGCGACATTGAGGTGCTGCGCCAGTACTGCCATTGGACTTTCGCCCCGGAAAGGTGGCGCGCCTGTGACAATTTCGTAGAGAATGATTCCAAGCGAATACAGGTCGCTCCGCTCGTTGCCAGCATAGCCCTGGGCCTGCTCAGGTGAAGTATATAGGGGTGTGCCCAGCGAAGTAGCGGTCAGGGTACCTGCCGATACTCCCAGCAGTTTAGCAAGCCCAAAGTCGGTGAGAATAGGCTCCCCCATTGGATTGCGCGCGGTATTATGGTTGTCCAGCAGGATATTCGCCGGCTTGATATCCCGGTGAATCATGCCTTTCTGGTGAGCATAGTCAACGGCAAGACTGATCGACGTAAAGAGATTGACTATCTCGCCAGGCGAGGGAATTCTTCCCCGAGCAGAGGTATTGGCGATGTAGTTGGCGAGCGTTTGCCCCTCGATGTAAGACATCACCATGTAGGCGGTAGGAGTGTTTGACTCAGGAGGTTGGGATACCTGGAAATCATGAATCTGCACAATATTGGGATGGCGCAGGGATGCAATGACTTGCGCTTCATGCTGGAAGCGCGTCACAAAATTCGGGTCTGCCTGTAGATTAGCATGCAGCAGCTTGATAGCCACATGGCGTTGCAATTGCGTATCCAGCGCCTTCCAGACCTCCGCCATGCCACCATGTCCCAGGCGTTCCTGTAACTCGTATTTCCCAAGCCGCCGAACTGGTTCTGTGCTCATCGCCATCTCCTCTTTTTTAATTACTGTTGTAGGGACAATGGGTGGTGTGGAGCGGACGTGGGGGCCTTGTGCTTGTCCTCCTCACCTTCTCGACGACCCAACGAGGACAAGCACAAGGCCCCCGCCCATCCGCTCCGCCGCCCCTTGTCCCTACGACTGCTGCTACTAGACTTGGCAAGGGTTGCTTGCCGTGCATACCTGTCCTGCCTACCTCCTCGATCCTCAAGGGAGGACAAGCACAAGGCCCCCGCCCATCCGCTCCGCCGCCCCTTGTCCCTACGATTGCTGTCACTGGACGGAGCAGGGGTTGCTTGCTGTACATGCCCGGATATCAAACGTTGCCAGTTGCTGGATGGCATAATGAATCTGCACAATACCGGGTGTTACCTGACCTTGCTGGTCGATCTGGCCCACAAAAGCCGTGTTCGCCAGTGTTGCTACTGTGTTCAGCAGCGTGCGACCATCGTTGCCTAACAACTGCGCCCTCGGCATAGCGTAGAGTTGCAGGACATCCGTACGTATCATCTCGAACCAGGTGTTCACCACATTGATCTCCTGGTTGATGCGAATAGCAAGCGTCCTCTGATCAGCATTCGTCTCTGGAAGCTGCACGATCTCATGCAAGTGCCTTGTGCCAATATGATACAGGTACCCAAGGGGATCCTGCTTGGCTGCATTAAAGGTCAGCAACCCGATTTTCGCTATATTTGGATCCATGCCCGTCGGTAGGGGTTGACCAGGGAGGTCTTGCGCCAGTTGAGTATACGTTGTCCCGTCGAGGTAGTAGATGATGCGTGTAAGCTGGCGGCGTATGAAATCAAAACCCCCGGATTTCTGCGCGTCTCTGGCGCTGCCTGCCCATTCCAGAATCTTTTCCGTATTTCGATAGAGCCAGATATCTAATCCCCCTGACAGCCCTGCCGCAAGCACTTTGGGATCATCGGCCAGCAGATGACGAATGTGGTCGTACAGACTGTAGGACTTCGGGTCAGCCGGATTGGGCTTCTTTTCGGAGAACTCGGCATAATAGCGCCATGCGCTCGGATTCAGGGAGGGGGCAAGAGGCGCCGAGGCTGCACTTTCTTCGGTGATCAAGAAGCGACTGTTGCTTTTGAGCAGGTTATTGTGCTGCGGGTCCTGATAAGTTAAGGTTGCCGTGCCATTATTGATGGTTAATGCGCCCAGGTAGATGGGATTCCAAGCCTGGCTTTTAGGGTTCAAGAGCCAGGCGTAGAGCTGCATGCCCGCCTGGGGAGGGGTAATGTTGTCCAGCTCGACCTGTACCTGGTCGGTAATGCCAGCATTGCTCTCGAGATTTGAACTCAACAGCCCGCTGCTGGCGAAGTAGGCGTGTCCTACTACCGATGGTGTCGTAGGCGTAGGAGGGGCACTCTTCGGGAAAAAGGCGAAGTAGGCGCCCAGGCCCGCTCCAATGACCACCAGGATCAGCAGCGCGGTCAAGGCTATCCATAAACCCCGTCTCCTGGGTTTATGGAATGGAGGAGCCCCAGGTGGCTGCGGATGGGATATACCAGGGAGACTTTGCGCTGATTGCCCTGGCGCGAATGTAGATGTTGGCATAGGAGTAATTGGCCCGCCGGACTGAACAGCTGCAAAAGGTTGTGATGATCTAGCAAAGGGAAGGGAGGGCGTCATATAGGGTACGGGCGTGGGGTTGTCCCCACCCTGGTTCGTGAGTATTCCTGGCAAGGAAGAAGACCCTCTCATGCTAAGCATGGTCGGCAGGTCTGTAGATTGAGCCTGGTAATCCCACTGATGCGGGTTCACAGGAATGGGCATATCTGTAGGGGCCCGATTTATCGCGCCCGCTTTCTCCTCTTGTTCAATATACTGTGTGAGGGCTGCGAGCAGAGCGGAGGCGTTGGGGAAGCGCGCTGCCGGGTCTTTAGCGATACAGCGCATGATGATCGTTGTAAGGGCCGGGGGTAGACCTGTATTGATCAACGCAGGTGAAGTCGGCGCAGTATTGATATGCTGCATCATAATCGTCGCCGGGTTGTGCCCAGGGAATGGTGGCGTACCTGCGCACATTTCGTAGAGCATGATGCCGAGGGAGTAAATGTCGCTGCGGGCATCAGCGGGAGAACCCATCACCTGCTCCGGCGAAGTGTAGATCGGTGTGCCAAACCAACCACTCGTGTTACCGGCGGGTACCCCTAACAGCTTAACCATGCCGAAGTCGGTGATAACAGGCTCACCCACTGTGTTGCGCGAGGTGTTACGTTTATCGAGCAACACATTAGCCGGCTTGAGCTGACCGTGTACTATACCACGCTGGTGAGCATACTCAACAGCCATACCAATAGAGAGAAAGATGCGCACGATATCGGCGGGAGGAGGAAACTTTCCCTGGCGGGAAGTATTACCAATATAGTCTGCCAGGGTCCCACCATCCACATAATCCATTACTATGTAGGCGGTAATATTCTTCGTTCCAGAGGGCTGCGCAATGGAGAAATCGTAGTACTGCACAATATTCGGATGGCGCAAGGAGGCGATAGTTTGCGCTTCACGCTGGAAGCGCATTCCAAAATCGGGGTCCGCCTGTGGATTGGTGCGAAAGAACTTGATGGCCACATAGCGGCGCGCCTGCATATCAAAGGCCTTCCAGACCTCGGTCAATCCCCCCTGTCCCAGCAATTCCTGCAATTCATACCTGTCAAAACGACCTGGATTTGTACTCATGCTAACCTGCGCCTTTCTGTACACTATAGGGAAAGTCGGAACAAACACGTTCCTAATCAGCCGGATGAGCCGCCAAGCGACGTTTCCGGCTGAATATGAAGAACCACCCTACAGCAACGCATGCTAGAGGTGAAAGGGTCACATTAAAACCTTCCTAATTATTAAAGATAAGATTACATTTGTCAATGGATAATTGTACTGACATCAGGGTGTGTGAATTATTACCAGGCCCTGGCACTGATATTTCACTCAACCTTTAACGAGCCTCTCCTTTTTCGATATCTCCAGATGAACCAGCATGCGCCGAGGAGTACTCCTAGAAGCAGCGTGGCGGCGAGGGCCAGCAGGGGAATGTTTGGCTGCGCGGCAGCTGGAAGCTTTGGAGTCGGCACATCTGTGGGTGGATAGGGGCCTGTAATGATGAAAGAAGGTTCCCCACCAACCAGAAGCGTTTTGACGACGCGTCGCCCAGGGATGTCCAGCATATCCACCCTGCCTTCACGAAGCGCTACAAAGCCGAATTGCCCATCGTTGGTAATGGCTATCGCACGCGGTGAGCCACTCACTCGAAGAATGCGCTGCGGCTCTTGCGGCATCAGTGGAGACCCGGACAATACCGGAGAGAGCACATCTACCTGGTCATGCTGCGCATCCGGCACATAGATGTCTCCGGTAATAGCATCATAGTCCATCGAACCAAATGTCCCTCCCGTGAGCAAGGATGCAAAAACCTGGTGGGTCACCATATCGACTGCGACAACGCTGCCCTGACCCGTAGCAATGTAGGCGGTCAATTCATTTGGCAGACAGACAAAGCGCGGTCCACCTGCGATTGGAGTACTGTCAAGTACCTGCCCCTGCTCGTCCAGGATGCTCACCGCGGTAGTCCCCGCGACCCAAAGTTGTGTGGAAAGAGTACTGCCGGTAGTGATTCCCGCTGCAGCAAGCCAGGTGATCGGCTGGGTAGTCTGGAAGGAGCCCTGGAGCGCGCAAGTTTGTGCATCAAGGGCAACGATGGTCGTTTCGTGAACACCCGCGGCGTACAGAACCGTCCTATCAATGTTCATTGCCAGCAGAGCAGGATGTCCAGGGAAGGTGAAAGTGCAGATCATCTGCCCCGTTTTGGCGGCCAGGGCAGTCACCTGGCCCGATGCGGGTTGCGTTACATAGAGCAGCCCCCCGTCAGGGCTCAGCAGAATGGTAGACGGATCGCCCGGCGCCGCAAATCCCCCGCTTACCTTCTGTTGAGCAACATCAATGACACTGACGCCCTGTGGCGTGCCAGCCACGTAGGCGAGGTTAGGCGCACCTCCGTCAGCATGTACCTGCAAGGGGGAGAAGATTGCAGGAAGCGTGAGCCAACATAGGAACAGGCAGCAGATTCGTACTTTGATCGTGGGGATTTTGTTCCGCTTATGTTGCTGCAAAGCCAGGTTCTCCTACCTCTACCGTTTGGATGAATGCCGAGTTTCATCTCCGATTGTACTGCAAAAATGCTTGCTTTGGTATGGAGAGGAGCTAGCCGCGCTTAACACTTCCCATTATCGCACCACCACTCCGCGACGTTGTAGGTATCGGTATAAGGCCCTTGCAGGTAGTTGTGCGTCCCCTTGTGCGCCAGCGCGAATTCTGTCCGACCGTAGAGCACAATGAAGGGGAACTGCGCCAGGTAGATCCGGTGGATCTGCACGAAGAGCTGCTGCCGCACACCCGGATCTGCTGTCGCCTGTTCCTGAGCAAACAGCTTGTCCAGGGCAGGATTGCAGTAGAAGTCGAGGTTGCCTCCACTAAAGTTATTGGCCGCCGATGGAAACTGGTTACAGGCGAACAAGCTGGAGTCATCCGGGTCGTAGGAAAGATTGTTTGCAAACTCGGCGATGTCATACCTGCCCGCCACCGCTCCCGTCGGCGGTGATGCCTGTCCCTGAGGCAGGAAGGAGCCAAAGAATGTATCTTGTGGATAATTCTGGATGTCGAGCTTGATGCCGATTTGCTGGAAGTCACGCTGGATGATCGTTTCAACGCCGAAGCGCTCGGCGAGGCCTACTTGCGACGAGTACTCGAACTCCAGGCGCTGCCCGTCCCTGGCTCGTACCCCATCAGGACCTCGCACCCAGCCATTGGCAATTTATTGGCTGCCGCTAGCTCAAACAGCGGGCAGGGATCATTTGGATCGAAGCCCGGATGATAGGCCGAGGGATGGTCGGTGCACAGCGGTGTGCCAAGCCCCTTGAGCGCTCCAGCGATGATGGTCTGCTGATCCACCGCCATGGCCATCGCCTGGCGCACTTCCAGGTGGCTGGCCAGCACCGTGTTGTGAAAGTTGAAGTACAGCGCCTCGAAGCCGTTCTGGGTGGGAGGATAGATGAGCGTATAGTCCTTAAGGCGCTGGTACTCCTGAAAATTCTGAACAGCCGTGAAATGGCCAGTAGCATCGAGGGAACCCGTCTGCAACTGCTTGAGAACGAGGTCAAGACGATATTCGACGCGGATGACGACCTTGTCCAGGTAAGGTAGCCCTTCGCTAGTGCGATAGTACCTGGGGTTGCGCACCAGTGTGTAGTGATCCCCCGGCACGCTCTCAGCCATCAGGAACGGACCGCTTGTCACCTTGGGGTTCAAGTTGTCGGGCGACTTGAGGATCTGATCTGGAGCCATACTGCTGAAATGGTGCGCCGGCAGCGGAGCAAATATTGGCCCAGAGCCGCCAGGTATAGTCGACGTCACGTGCATCGTAGGGCGCTCCATCCGACCACACCAGGTGCGGGCGCAGATGGAACGTCCAGATGGTGGCATCGGCGCTCACCCCCCCATTCTGCACGGTGGGCATCTCGGTCGCCGCCTCAGCATGGATGATGCCCTGGGCATCCCCAGAAAAGAGGGGCAGGTACAGCGCCTGATCCATCGAAGGCCCGCTATTTGCGCCATTGGGAATAAGCGAACCGACATCGCCAGGCATGCCATACGTCCAGATGCCTCCGCGAGCCACCTGGACGGTGGAGGGGCCGCTGTGAGCACCCAGCACCCCCAAATGAGCAAGCAGGCTGAGGCTACCCAGCACGCCCGCTGCGATGACCAGGGCCACCAATCCGATGAGCAGCAGTGCAGGGAGACGAGCCAGGCCCTTACGCCGGACGGGGAGGCTCGGCTCCAGAGGCATTGGGATAGCTGCAGCCACTGGCGTAGTCGCAGCCAGTGGCGTGGCTGGCGGAGTGAATACAGGGATCGCTTCCCAGACTGCATCTGGTGGCGTCTGTGGCGATTCTGCAGGCACGGCTGGTTCAGCGGGAGTATCGACAGGCAGGGTGGGTTGACTCGTCGGCACCGCGAGCGTGGCAAAGGCCGAGGCGGCAGCCGAACCTGCAGCAGGCTGCTCGCTGGGAATCTGCGCGGTGGGAGAGAGAGCACGCTGGCTCGCTTGCTCCAACGCCGCCGCAAAGTCTCGCACCGAGGCGAAGCGTGCTTTGGGATCTTTGGCCAGGGCGCGTAGGACAACCTGTTCCACCTCTGACGGGATGGTGGGTACACGCTCCCGCAGTGGTTGAGGGGGCATGCTCAAGTGTTGCACCATTACCTCGGTCACTGAACCCTCAAAGGGGCGACGCCCACAAAGCCATTCGTAGACCGACACGCCCAACGCGTACTGGTCGCTGGCCGCGCGCGGATGACCCTCGATCTGCTCCGGTGCCATGTAGGCCAGCGTGCCAATGGTGCCTTGCGAGCTGAGCGATCGGGTGTTGTGCGACAAGGCAGCCAGGCCAAAATCACTGAGCAGCACTTCCTGTCGCCGACCCAGCAGCATGTTCTCTGGTTTGACATCGCGGTGGATAAATTTCTGCTCGTGCGCGTACTGC
>WNGQ01003551.1_pt1 | contig 16009 bp, 13 predicted proteins | sample 5407661 | NCBI WGS metagenome assembly WNGQ01 (sample SAMN13153382, study PRJNA577476) | soil metagenome | isolation source: 60 cm soil or saprolite under Garry oak tree replicate 2 | place: USA:California | collected 2016-06-15 | reverse complement strand
TAATCGCTGCGGCCTGAGAAGCACCTTGGCCCCGGTGTATGAGACGCCCGGGGCCAGATCGTGCGTCTGCGGGTGAAGACGCGAGCGCCCCCTGACGGTGCCTTGCCGCAGTCCCGTTGCTACATGGCTTTCCAGTCCCCCGCCTGCTCAAAGGCATAGGCGGCACGGTAGATCGTTGGTTCGTCAAAATGCTTGCCGATCAGCATCAAGCCTACTGGCAAGCCATCAATCATCCCACAGGGCACCGTCATCGCCGGGTGATGGGTGATGTCGAAAGGCGCAGTGTTGCCGATCATCTCCAGCGCACGCTGCACGTAGAGCGTCCGTGGCGCGCTTTGCCGTAGTAGTGGCTGCCGTGATATTTCTTGATGTAGACGCCGAGCGTCGTAATCACCTTCGTCGTCTCGGAGAGTTCATTGGCGCGTGCGGTCCACCCGTGCAGCTTGTCGATCAGGCTCGTCACATACAGATCGGGGCGTGAGAGGCCATAGCCGTCACCATACATCATGGTCTGCGTGATGCCCTCCACACCGATGGGCGTCCACAGGGCCGGGCCGAGCAGGTGCATGGGGATCGAGACCTCTGCGACCGTGGCGCCCAGCTTCTTGAACAGCTCCGCCCCTTGTCGCACCTTCTCGTCTACCGTTCGTTCCGATTCGGGGCGGCCAAAACCTTCCCGTACCAGGGCTATCCGCATGCCGCGGACACCACGCTCCAGGCCGTCGGTGTAGGGCTGGACTCTTGGAGCGTACTGGCGTGGATCGTACCCATCCGGCCCTGCGATGACCTCCAGAAGCAGCGCATTATCCGTGACTGTCCTCGTCATGGGACCGGTGTGGTCGACGAAGATTTCGATGGGCATGATGCCGGTATAGGGGACCAGGCCGTGCGTCGGCTTCATCCCATAAATGCCACACCAGCACGCGGGGATGCGGATAGATCCCCCCTGGTCACCACCGAGCGCCATGTCTGCCTCACCCAGGGCCACGACCACGCCACTGCCAGCCGACGAGCCGCCCGCCGCGTACCCCATCTTATAGGGATTGTGCACCGGCCCCTTGGCCCCTGTGTGGCTACCTCCGGAAATGCAGTACGATTCGCAATGCACCTTGCCAACGATCTCGCCGCCAGCCTCCAGGATGCGCTGGACGACCGTGGCATCGATCTCCGGCACGTACCCTTCCAGGATCGAGCAGCCATTCATCATCGGCACCCCCGCCACCATCACGTTGTCCTTGACCGCGATGCGCTTGCCGTGCAGCGGGCCTGAGGCAGCCCCTTGGATGGCGGTCTTCACATACCAGGCGTTGTGCGTGTTCTCCTCAGGGGGTGGGAAGAAGCCCGGGGTGCGCGGGTAGCGCACGACGGGGAGGTAGTCGGGCATCGCGTCCACAACGTTATACGCGTGGATATTGGGCTTCATCAGTTCAATATAGGATTGGATATCCGCGTCGGTCAGCGACAGCCCGACCTCGGTGGCCGCTGCCTTGACTTGGTCAGGCGTGGGGATTTGTACTGCCATGCTCGGTCTCCTTTCCATACGACAGCCCTGAGGAGGGCTCATGAGTCCCTAGTGCACCTTCCCTCCCGTCACGAAGAGTGTGCAACGGTCTCATGCCAGCGGTAGTGGGGTGCGAAAGGGCATTGTAGAGTAACCAGGCGCTGCTGGTCAAATGGAGCAACACCCTGACGCACTCTCCTTACAAGACGCATAGAGAATCGAGTGACGGGTATTGAAGCCTATACGGATAGAAGGTCATTGGAGGCGATTGACCCCAACACCACGGGAAGCCGCCAGAGCCATCGAGGATATAGGACGTAGCACCCAAGGCGTTAGCAGAAACTATAGAAGGAATTTTGATTTGTAACTTGTTGATTTTTCTTATTTCGCTGTTTTCCCCCCAGCCAAGAACGAACAACTCTTTGAAATTTCATGCATTCATTGACAAGCCCTTGTTGAAACAGTGACATTGTCCTAGCTGCCGAACAGTCCTGTATTGATCGAGTATTCAACTGTTACCATACTTCCATCTCCTTTAATTAGGCGCTTTTTGCCGTCAATATCCATAAAAAAATCCGATAAGAAAGGATCATATGCGTTTATTTAAGTAAGATACCTAGAAAATTTGCAATGTAACCCATGAATATTCGTCAGTATTATAGAATGTTAGTGAAAAATAAGTGTATATGTTGTTATGTTCTCCTCACTATGATGGTGTTTTATCAAAAGACCAATATACACGCATTCACTTCCCCAGCGATCAATAGCTCTCAGACGTCCTCGAGGTGCCTATCAGAGGAAGAGCAGAAGCTAGCGCGTCTGATTCATGACTATCGCAGTATGCATGGCTTAGCCCTTACGAGCATCACTCACTCTTTGACCCAAGTTGCCAAAGTCCATGTCAGGGATTTACACGAGAATTTCTTGGTAACCGTACCCCCGAGCCCTGGCTTTGGTTGCAACCTGCATAGCTGGTCATCTCAGGGGCACTGGACGCCGATGTGCTATAGCCCTGACCATGCCCTGGCGGCAGCGATGCGGAACAAGCCTCGGGAAATCACGGCAAACGTGTATACCGGGAACGGCTATGAACTCGCCTATTGGAGTTCCATCCCAGCGACAGCCAGTCGCATCCTCACCGGTTGGCAACAGAGTCCGCCGCATCAAGCCGTACTTCTCGAAACCGGCGGCTGGCAGCAGAAACGCTGGCCCGTCATGGGCGTCGGGATATACGGGCAGTTCGCGGCTGTGTGGTTTGGGGATCGACCCGACCCGCAGGGCCTCGTGTTGCCCTGCCACGCCACCTCTAGAGCGAATATGGTGCCGCCTGCTGGGCCTGTGGCGTTGGGCCAGAGCCCAACGCCACAGGCTGCTACGGCGCTGCACGTCCCATAACGCTTACCACACAGGCACGCGAGGCGAGCGCAGCGCGTCTGGCGCGCTGCCATGCCCTCCAGCGACACCACACAAGACCTGCGAGCCCCAGGCTCAGCAAGGTCACGGTCGGAGGTTCGGGGACAACTATTGGTGCTGGGGGTGGTACCAGGGGAGTCGGTGCTGGGGGTGGTGCCAGGGGAGTCGGCAATGGTGACACCGGCACCGGCGCTGGGGCAGAGTCTGGAGGGGCCGGGGATGCGAGCCCCCCAGGCGGGGGCAGGAGTGACGACGGCGGTATCTCGCCCGGCGAGGGCGGCGAGAAGGGGGGGCCCCCAGGCGGGGGCAGGAGTGACGACGGTGGCACGTCTGCCGGTGTAGAGGGCGGCGAGAAGGGGGGCGCTCCAGGCGGGGCTACGAGTTCCGATGGCGGTGTCTCACCGGCTGGTGGGGCAAGCGATAGCGGGGATTCAGGAGGCCAGAGCGCCTGTGGGGAGGGCGGGAGCGGCGATGCCGGCTGTTCACCTTCTGAGGGCGGGGGTGGCGGTGCATCCACGATCTCGAACACCTCGTTGCAACAGTACGTGCGTGCCTGGAGAACTCCATCGGTCAGCAGCGTATCGCCCTTCGGTAAAAGCAGCGGGTACTTGGTCCGCGCTAGTGCTCCTGCTTTCTGGTAACTCACATAGACCAACCGTGGCACCGCAGTTGTCACGAGCCGCGCCTTGTCCCAATTAAAACTGCCATAATACGCTACCAGACGTTGATTACTGCCCACCACCCGACGAAAATCGTCAAGCGAGGCCACGCTCTTGTAGGGACAGAGTCCATACCAGGGCGCCGGCGTAGCCCCACGCTCTGGCCGATGTGCCGTCCCCTCACTCTCCGACTCGACCGTGGCTGATGCTCCCATGAGGTCCCGGGCGGGTGGTTCATCAGGCCGGGTCGGGAGCAGCCTCACACGATACCGCTGTAGGTGCACGTTTCTCGGCCCTTTTGCACCGTCCCCAAGGCTCGCGATCACGAGAGCGACAATGGCCACGAGCAGTGCGGCGAGGCCGAGGATGAGTGCAAGCGTTGAGCGTGCACTATGGTGTGGACGGCGCTGTGCCATGTCTGTCCCTGCACGACCTCATTTAATCATCGTATCTCTACGAAATTTCTAACATCCTACAGTCCATAATTTTACATAGAAAATGCAGAGATTGTAGTGATAAAAAGGGAACAATAATTGCGAGAGGTTGAGGAGACGGGTTTCAACCCTACACAGCATCGCAAGCGTCTATACAGACTGGTTGTGAATATAACGAGCTATGGACCTGGCCAGACGTTTTTCTATGCCCTCGCCCTCATGAGCCTTGCCGCTCTCGCGGGCGGCATAAAAATGGCCCTACCTGTGCTCTATGGTGACTGAAGATTCCATGTGGTTGCACATTGTAGGAGAGGTATGGGGTTGAGCTGTGCTCTCTGCGTTGGCAGCACGAGGGTTATCGCTGTAAAACAGAATAACTGGCGACAGAGCCGAGGCTCTTGGGGTACCATATTATGTCTTGTGTCGTCATGTCTTGGTACGCGGGCGGGGGCAGAGGCTGCCCATCGTGCCCGGCACCGACGAGGGTGTAACGGCAGCGAGGCCTATGGGCAAGCGCTGGTTGTGCTTGTGCACGGTGATGATAGACGATCTGACGCAGCAGGAAGGCATATGCAGGCAAAGATGACCCCACGCAGGAGCTTCCCTCGACGCCTGACCCCACCCGGCAGCATGCTGGCGATGCTCAAGCAGCACTTCGGGGAGACGCGTGCGGAACCGCCTCGACAGTGTGAAAGCATTCCCTACAACAAAGGCCGCTTCGCCATTATCGGTGATGTGCAACCCACCTCCAAGGTGGAGTTCTGGCGCAAGTCGAATGCCCGGGAGCGCGTGCAACTCATCCAACAGATCACCATGGAGGCCCCGGACTTTCTGGCGATTGTGGGAGACCTGGTCTTCTGTGGTTCCTCCGCAGCGAACTGGAGCGCGTTCGACACACTGGCTACACCCCTGTACGACGCACGTGTGCCGGTCTTTCCGCTCCTGGGTAACCATGACTATGGGATTGTGCGGCACGCGGCTCTGAGGCACTTCTTTACACGCTTCCCACACCTGGAGAAATGCCATTGGTTTTCGAGAACCTACGGGCCGCTGGGGCTCATTTTTCTCGATTCGAACGCGCGTCGGCTGCCAGTGGCGCAATGGCGTACGCAGGTCCGCTGGTACAAGCAGGAGCTGCAGCGCTTTGAGCAGAGGGCTGACATCCGGGGCGTCCTCGTCCTGCTGCACCATCCTCCGTATACCAACAGTATTCTGGTCTCGGACGATCTCGCCGTGCAGCGCGCCTTTGTGCCGCCCTTTATGCAGGCCCGGAAAACTCTGGCGATGATTTCTGGACATGTGCATAGCTACGAGCGCTTCACCCGCGTCGCGAAGACGTTCCTGGTGACAGGGGGGGGCGGCGCACGGAGCAAGCTCTACACGGACTGGCGGCGGCGCCACCTCGACGATTGCTTCGATGGACCGCCCCGTCGCGGCTTTCACTTTCTCCTCCTCACGCCGCTGTCGACGCGGCTTGAAATCGAGATGCGAGGACTGCAACAGCACCATGGGGGGTTTGAGACGCTGGACGACCTCGCCATACCCTGGGCGTCAAGCCCTGTCTAGAAGAGACGATGAGCTACCTGGGGTACACCAACCCGTTTTATCACGTTGGTCGCATTAGGCGTGGATATTTGCCCTCCCCCGCGACAGGGGAGGGCAGGCGCTTCCGCTCAGACTTCCGTGAAGAGATACGGCCTGAGGATGCCAAGGCGCTCATCGTAGGTGTGAGGATCGAGCAGCCACGCGGCCGCCGCGACACTGCTCAGGAGCGAATTGCCGTCCTGGGGGGTGAAACAAAAGCCCGTGATCTCATGCCCATCGCGCACGGTGAGCGTCGGGATCGAGACCACTGTCTGGTTGAGCAAACGGCCAAAATAGCCATGATCGCGCCCGAAGGAGAAAATCGGACCCGCCATGATTTTATGCGTCAGGGCCACATAGGGATTGGCCGACAATTTCTCGATCACGTCATCGAGGGTCACGGGACGCTGCACACGGAGGTTGAACCAGATACTGTGCATGTACTGGGTATTGAGCTTAATCACGGAGGAAAACAGATTCAGGTCGAAGCCGCGCGTGTGGAACAGATGCCAGGCATCGCGGGCGTGATGGGTCCCAAATTGTCCGTCCTTATGGGCGCCGGCCTCGGGTGCTGCAATAAAACTCTTCTCCTGGCTGATATCACTCGACCGCCGCATACAGACAAAGCGCCCCTCAAGGAGGTTATCGGGCGCCTCGTCGTGCAAGGCCAGGGTGGCAATTAAGACGGCCAGATTATGGGTATTGCAACTGACCACTTGCACGAAGCGATCCTCACCCGGCACGAGCGCCTCATCGTTGATGCCGCGGGCGTACATCTTGCCAAAGCCCGTCTCGCTGCCCTGGGCAATAAAGCCCTGCGCCCTGGTCAACTGCTCGTACCAGTCACGTTTGTGGGCGAGTCCCAGTCCATCCGAGGTACAATCGATCACCACCGTGGCCTGGGCCAGGGCCTCCTCGGTCGTGTAGACAGGCTGCAGGCCCAACTTTTCGAAGTCGGGGCGTTTTTCTGTATCAACGGCCAGGCGCGCCCCCCGGCGCATCAGGTTGGTGATCTTGGCGCGATCCCCTAAGCGGGGACTGTGCTTGTGAAACGTAATCTCGTCGACTTCCAGGGCGCGTTGGGTATGCAAGAGCAATCCTAGCAACGGCTCACCAATGGTTCCGGTGCCTACCACATGAATCGTACGTTTCGTCGCCATACATGTTTTCCTTCGCACAAGTGATGTGTCGATGCTGTGTCTGCCCGGCCTACACCTGGGGTACGGAGCGTGCGGCCTTCCCAGTGGCGATCGGCACAGGAGCCTGCCAGGTGTCCTGGGCCACGCCGACGGAGGTGCGGGCCCGCCGCGCTGCACGGACGTCATGTAACTCCCGCTGGACCACCCGGAATGCCGCATCCACCGCAGCATTCGGCGTCGCGCCACGCTGGGTCACGTGGAGGCTCTTCCCGGCGAGGAGGATCTCAATGCATACGGCATCACGCCGTCCCTGTTGCACAAAGGTGATACGCGCCTCACAGATGTCGTCATAGGGCGTATTGAGGTCCTCCAGTCGCTCGGCAATCCACCCCATTAGATGCGGGGCCAGCGTCATGTGCTTGCCCTCGATGTCTAAGCGCATTAGGATTCCTTCTTCTAGCTATGGCGGCCGTGATGGCGAGCGGAGAAGAACAGGGACACCACGGTGCTGCCAGGCGACAACTCGGCATACCCTTAACGTACCTTCCCCGTGATCAACGCCCTAAGCGTAGAGCAAAATCTATACCAAAACTGGCTACCCACATATAACCACACGGCTGCGGTATGGCAGTATACTGTATTATGGCTGAGATAATAGGCCGTAGACTATATTTTTCCCTACTACGTTTGGCATAAATATTGCTTTATTTCTCTATTGTGTAGTTTTCATCCTGCAAAAATACCTGTTGTACAGGAAATTTCAGGACACAAATGAGTTCTCATAGCTCATTTGTTGCTGAAAAATATCGATATGTAAAGGGTTTAGTGTGGAAACGCTGTTACAGAACATAGCAGATACGCTAATGTCACAAGCCGCGAAAATCCAGACAACTTTGTATGATCTGGTGGCTACCCTCAATGCAGAGCTCAGCCCAGACGAAGACAATGTTGTCACAGAGACGGTCGTGCATCTCTTAAACACGCACCGGGTCACCTGCACTGGCGCGCTGCAGGGATACCGGCTGGTCTGTAATGACCGAGCGCGCTCGGCACAGATCCCGCTACAAGAGTATGGGTATTTCTCTCAATTTGAGAGTTACACCAATCACTGTGAGAGACCTGGTTACAAGGCCATACCCTAAGCTCCAGGTGCCAGACGCGCGCCTGGCACCTCCCCCTGGCTCTTGACTCTCTCCTCCTGCCTCGGTACAGTACCCCGCCTCTCTCTGCAGACCATCTATTGTCCATGACCGTTATCCCTGCGCAGGAGGGCCTATGCTGCGCCGCTTGCTGCCGCCCACCACCGGCCTGGGCGCTGCGCTTCTCGCCGTGTGTGTCACCATCGTGCTGACCGCCTGTACCACTCCGAGCCCCCGTCGCGACGCAGAGCCTGCCTCGATTACCTGGCAAGCCACCGACTTTCGCGCCATCACGCGCACGGTCGACGGCGTCGAGCGCACACTCTATACGTTCATGCTGGTGCTGGAAGAGACGCAGGGCAGTGGCATCACGTTCACACAGCTCGACTCTACGACCTACCCTCCAGGCTTCGCCGTGCTACCGACTTCAGAGCGTACGGCCATTTTCTGGAAGCTCCGGCCCTATGGTGAGCTGCGACAATTCTTCTACTCTTCTCCGTGTTGCTTCGAGGCGCGCTTCGGCATACAGGGGCGTCTCGCGCCGGCATGGCATATCCTCCTGACCGGCACCAATAATCACGGCCAACCCGTGCGCCTGGTGATTGACCTCTCCTTGCCGCCGCAGCCGCCAGTATTGACCCAGAGACAAGCCGCTACGCCTTCGCGTGCGACGCCAGCCACGACCGCCCCAGTCCCGACGGTTGTTGGCAGTGCGGTACCGTTTGCGACCATGCGCCATACGGTCTTGGTGCACGCTGTGCTCAACCACCAGGAGCCCGTCACACTGCTGCTTGATACCGGTGCCACACGTACCCTGTTGACCCCAGATACCGCTCGGCGTTTAGGGATCAGTCCAGAGTCCGATGCACCCAGGAGCTCTATGGTGACGCTTGGGAGTCAGGAGGGGGAACTCCCGCTCATCCGACTGGCCTCCCTGGCAGTGGGGGACGCCGCTGTGGCGGATCTGCAAGTGGGGGTGTTTACGGCGCTCCCGCATGCTCCCTTCATCGATGGGCTGCTGGGGGGAGACTTTCTGCAGCACTTCAGGCTGCGACTCGATTATGCACGGAGTCGGCTGCAGCTCATTCCGCAGGACACGCCAGACACGTCGTCGCACCTCGCGACCTCGCCCCCTGCGGCTGTGCTGTGCACGATGCCGGCTGAGGTGATAGACAACCATATGCTGGTCCAGGCCACGCTCAATCACACCGAGCCAGTCACGCTCCTCCTCGATACCGGTACCACCTACACCATGCTGACGCCCGAGACGGCCCGGCGTGCCGGGCTGCAGCCCACACGCTCTCGGCCTATGGGGCTGCTCAAAGTGGTCGGCGGGCAGCAAGTGCGGTTCCCACTCGTGCCCATCGCCGCTCTGGCTATGGGGGACGCTATCGTCACAAACCTGCAGGTGGGTATCCTGGATGCCTTCCCGGGGACACGTCCCGTCGATGGTCTGCTGGGTGGAGATTTTCTGGAGCATTTTACGCTGACGCTGGACTACCGTACCAAGCGGCTCCAGTTGACCCCCGCGCTCTCCGGTAGACGAGGAGACTGAGTGGTACGACTTTTGCTCAGGCGCACATCTAGGGGTCGTCTATCCATGGTTTGGCTGAGGCGACCCGTCGCATGCACCTACACAAGCCATGAGCAATGCACCACACAGCACGCGAGTTGGAGGCCCTCCATGACCATACAAGCCGTCAACCCCACGACGGGGGAAACCATCAATACCTATACGGAGATGGCACCAGCCCAGGTGGCACGTGCCATTGCCCAGGCCCATGACGCCTTCCTGAGCTGGAGACAGACGAGCCTGGCCGAACGGGCTCACCGCATGCATCAGGCCGCCAAACTCCTGCGCGATCAGGCGACGGCGTATGCCCTGCTGATGGCGCAGGAGATGGGCAAACCGGTCAAAGACGGCCGGGCCGAAGTGGAGAAGTGTGCCTGGGTCTGCGACTTCTATGCTGAGCAGGCGGCGCAGTTTCTCATGCCAGAAGTCGTGGAGACTGAGGCCAGCAGGAGTTTTGTGACCTTCCAGCCCCTGGGTGTGATCCTGGCCGTGATGCCCTGGAATTTCCCGTTCTGGCAGGTCTTCCGCTTTGCCGCGCCGGCCCTGATGGCGGGCAATGCCGGCGTCTTGAAGCACGCCTCGAACGTGCCCGGCTGTGCCCTGGCGATTGCTGAGGTCTTCCGCCGGACGGGGTTCCCAGAGCATCTCTTTGCAACGCTCCTCATCGGCAGTGCCCAGGTGGATGCGGTGATTGAGCACCCCCTGGTCAAGGCGGTGACCCTGACGGGTAGCACCCCTGCCGGTCAGGCGGTAGCCAGCAAGGCCGGGGCCATGGTCAAAAAGACAGTCCTGGAACTGGGTGGCAGTGATCCCTATATTATTCTAGCCGACGCTGATATCGAGGCGTCGGTGCGTACCTGTGCCGCTAGCCGACTGATCAATAGTGGGCAGAGCTGTATTGCGGCCAAACGGTTCATTGTCGTCGAATCGATTCGGGAGCAGGTTGAGGCGCGTTTCGTCACCGAGATGCAAACCGCCCGCATGGGGGATCCCCTCGAAGAAGACACCACCATGGGGCCATTAGCCCGGTATGACCTGCGGGACGACCTGCACCAGCAAGTCCAGGCCAGTATAGCCAAAGGCGCCCACTGTCTGCTGGGCGGCACGATCCCCGAGGGCCCAGGTGCCTTCTATCCGCCTACCGTCCTCACGCACGTCAGGAAAGGTATGGCGGCCTACGACGAGGAGCTGTTTGGGCCGGTTGCCGCGATTATTGCCGTGCCGGACGAAGCCGAGGCTATCCGCACGGCAAACGACTCGAGCTTTGGCCTCGGCGCCGCGGTGTTCACGCAGGACAAGGCCAAGGGCGAACGGCTGGCCGCGCAGGAACTGGAGGCTGGCTGCTGCTTTGTGAATACGTTTGTGCGTTCTGATCCACGTCTCCCATTTGGTGGCGTGAAGGCCAGTGGCTACGGTCGCGAGTTGTCCCACTACGGGATCAAGGAATTCGTGAACATCAAGACCGTGTATGTGCAGTGATGGCGGGAGAGATCACCCTATGCCAGAGCCGATACACACCGTGCCCACGCGTCTAGAGTCGGACAGCATGGGCACGGTAGAAGTCCCCGCCAATGTCTACTGGGGAGCCCAGACGGCACGTTCGTTGCTCCATTTCAGTATCGGCAATGATCTCATGCCGCCGGAGCTGATCTGGGCTTTCGGGATCCTGAAGAAAGCGGCGGCGCGGGTGAATGAGGCGCTTGGCAAACTCCCGCCAGCCAAGGCACGGCTCATTGTGCAGGCCGCCGACGAGGTGATTGCCGGCACGCTCAACGCGCAGTTTCCGTTGCGCGTCTGGCAGACGGGCAGCGGCACGCACACCAACATGAACGCCAACGAAGTCATCGCCAACCGCGCCATCGAGATCGCAGGCGGCGTGTTGGGCTCCAAGGAGCCCATTCATCCCAACGATCATGTCAATATGTCACAGTCGTCGAACGATACGTTCCCGACGGCGATGCACATCGCTGCCGCAACCAGATTGCATCGCGACTTGATCCCTGCCGTGCAGCGCGTCCACGACGCGCTTGACACCAAAGCACACGCCTTCGCTGATGTCGTCAAGATCGGGCGTACCCATCTCCAAGACGCCACACCGCTCACGGTCGGGCAAGAGATATCCGGCTGGACCACCCTGCTGGCCCGCGACCTCGAGCGCTTGCACCAGGGGCTCGACGGCCTGTACGATCTGGCCATTGGCGGCACAGCAGTCGGTACCGGACTGCACACACATCCGGAGTTTGCCGAGCGTGCCGCAGCCATGATCGCCGACCTCACGGGACTGCCGTTTCGTTCGCACCCGAACAAGTTTGCGGCCCTCTCGGCACACGACGAATTGGTCTTTGCCCACGGGGCGCTCACCACCCTCGCCGGCTCGCTCATGAAGATCGCCAATGACCTGCGCTGGCTGGCTTCCGGCCCACGCTGCGGCCTGGGCGAGTTGCACCTGCCCGACAACGAGCCGGGCTCCTCGATGATGCCGGGCAAGGTTAACCCGACCCAGTGCGAGGCCATGACCATGATCGCCGTACAGGTGCACGGGAACAACGCTGCCATGGCCTTCGCCGGCTCCCAGGGAAACTTTGAGCTGAACGTGTTCAAGCCGGTGATGATCTACAACTTCTTGCACTCGGTCACACTGCTCCATGATGCGTGTCACAGTTTTGTGGAGTATCTGGTCAACGGCATCACGCTCAACCGTGATCGCATCGCCGCATACGTCAACAACTCGTTGATGCTGGTAACGGCGTTGACCCCTAAGATCGGCTATGACAAGGCCGCCCAAATTGCCCACACGGCATACGCCGAAGGCACCAGCCTGCGCGAAGCTTGCGTGAAGCTGGGCGTCTTGACAGGAGAGGCGTTTGACGAGATCGTGCGTCCGGAGGCAATGACCCATCCATGATGAGGGGGAGGTCGTCATAGAGTCGCGACACGTTTCACAGCATAGCCGAGGTAGAGGATACCTGTGTAGCGCACAAGTCGGAAACGCCAGCCTTGCCATGGAGATAACCAGACTGGCAGCATGCCACGGATAGCACCACATTGCATGCCGTGTTGGGTCAGCAGTCGGCGGAGTTCCTGAGGCCTGATAAACAAGCGCCAGTCGTGGGTGCCTCGTGGTGCCAGACCAGCGAGGTATTCCCAAAACCAGATCGCCAGTGGGCGGGACAGCCAGGTGCGATTGATCGTATCGTACAAGAAGAGTCCCCCCGGTTTGAGCACCCGGGCGATCTGGGCTATAGCCGTGGGCACATCAGGGAGATGTTCCAACACATCGGTACACCACACAACATCAAAGCTGGCGTCGGCAAAAGGAAGGGATTCGGCCCGACCACACGCAAAGATTGACTCAGGATGGCCATGCCCATGGACATGGCAGGACGCAACGTGCAGCGAAGCACGTGAGAGATCAACCCCTACTACCGCGGCACCACGCTGCGCTAGACAAGCAGTCGTCAGCCCACCACCACACCCGAGGTCAAGCACGCGTAGCCCCTGCCAGTGCTCTACAATCGTATCAAAGTAGGTAAAGCGTGCCGGATTCATACGCGCCAGCATATGCAGCTTACTGCCGGCCTGCCACCAGCTCTCTGCTAGAGTGTCATAGATGGTGAGATCGTTCACAGAGTACAATCCTACATCGGCTGGCACAGCTCGGGTGCTGACGAGTCAGCACCCTTTCTTTGACAGCACTTTGGTCTTTGTGGTTCGGAAAATTGCATGTAGCGTGCCTGTTGCGAGAGATGGCATGGGCTTTGCTCATATATAGCGTAATCTATTGCATAACGCCATGCTATTAATGAAAAGCTAGCTCTGAGGAGGGATGCTACGATGCGTGTGCTCGTCGTGAATTGTGGCAGCTCCACGTTGAAGTTTCAACTCCTTGACACCACACATGGAGATGCTGCTCCTGCCCCAGAGTGCTGTCTAGCACGTGGTGTGATCGAACGCATTGGCGGTCCGGCAAGTCTCGATTTTCAGGCGGGCAGCAACGTATACCGGGACACCGCGACCATCGCCGACCATGAGGAGGCGAGTCGGCGGATGTTTGCGTGGCTGGACACGATCGGTTTCCTGGCCTCCGGCGGCTTAGACGCCGTCGGGCATCGCGTTGTCCACGGCGGACCTCACTTTGTTGCGCCCGCGCGCCTGGAGAACGACGTCATTACAGCCCTCACCCAGCTTCGTGAGCTGGCCCCCCTGCACAACGAGCCGGCGCTGGCAGCCATCCAGGCTGCGCAAGCTGTGCTAGGTACCCGCGTGCCGATGGTCGCCGTATTTGATACGGCCTTTCATCACACTATGCCAGCATGGGCAGCGCAGTACGCTATCCCGCGTAGTCTGGCCACCAAATACCACCTGCGCCGCTACGGTTTCCACGGTCTGGCGCATCGCTCCATGAGCGAGGGCTACGCGGCCCTGACTGCCGCACCCCTGGACCAGCTCAAGCTGATTACCCTGCAACTGGGCAGTGGCTGCTCAGCCGCGGCCATTGACGCTGGACGCTCGGTTGATACCTCTATGGGGTTCACGCCCCTGGAGGGGCTGATGATGGGGACTCGTTCTGGGGATCTGGACCCAGCGCTGCCAGGCTTTCTCGCCCGTAAGGAAGGGGTGGAGACGGCTGAGGTCGAAACCTGGCTCAACACGCGTTCGGGCCTCCGCGGGGTGTCAGAACGCTCCAGCGATATGCGGGAATTGCTCGCAGCCGCAGGACAGGGTGATGCTGGAGCAGAGCTGGCGGTGGCGATGTTCTGCTATCGCGTCCGCAAGTACATTGCCGCCTACCTGGCGGTACTCAACGGTGCTGACGCCATTCTCTTTGGTGGTGGCATTGGAGAAAACGCCCCAGAGGTGCGCGCGCGCATCTGTGCCAAGATGGACTGGTGTGGGCTGCGGCTGGACACGGCCCGCAATACCGCAGTGCGAGGGACGCCAGCCCGCATCAGCACGGATGACGCCAAGCTGCACGCCTATGTTATGCCGGTAGATGAAGCCCGCATCATTGCCCGGGACACGGCGCACTGTCTTGGTGTCTGATACGTCACCCTCTCTTTGTCAACCGTTGCACCTGGGTGCATATTGTGGCGGAGGTAGCTCGTCTCCTGGCTCTGGCCCAGGAGGACCTGTTGAGTCCCGAAGAACGGGCGACGCTAGAGGGCAGCACCCGCGGGGGGCGTGATCTAAAGCCGTTGCAGAGGGACAGTGTGGCTTATTGTTCCAAGCATGCCTGAAGCATAGCTTTGTGCTGTTTGAGCTTATCCAGGGCTGTGGTCGTAATCTGCCGCACGCGTTCACGGGAGATATGCAAATCGCGGCCGATCTGTTCCAACGTCTCGGCAGGACGGTCACCCAGACCAAAACGTCGAGAGATCACGGCCGCCTCCCGCGGCGTTAAACACGCTAACGCATCTTGCGTGTAGCGCTGGAGAGCATGTTGCACCAGCATCTCATGACTGTTAGTCAGGCGCGTGTCTGGGAGCAGCTCACGGAGTGGCCACTGCTTACCGGGCAGGGGATTGTCGATGGAGATTTGCTCTGGAGTATGCTCCAGGCTCCAGGCGACGCGTTCCAGAGAAATATCGGTGCGCTGCGCAATTTCCTGTGGTGTCGGGGTCCTGCCATGCTCTACAGTGAAGGCGTCGACAACCTGATGCACGCGTCGGACGTTGTCGCGGCAATATTCTGGAAGCCGCATCAGGGATTGCGAGGAGCCGGCACGGTGAATAGCCTGTCGAATCCACCAAATAGCATAGGTGCTGAACTTCAGATCGCGTCGATAGTCAAAATTGTCAACCGCCCGCATCAACCCAATGTTGCCGTCTTGAATCAGGTCGCTGAGGGGCAGGCCAGTATAGCGAAACTTGTAGACGACACTGATCACCAGACGCAGATTGTGGTTGACCATCTCTTGTTTCGCTTGTTCCATCACGCTGTAGACCCGGCATAAGTCGCGCCACAGCCGGCATAATGTCTCCATACTGTAGCCAAGCATCGTGACATAACACGCGGCGCGCCGGTACTGCCCAGCGACCGTGGCGTGCGTCATGGCGGAATGAAATTTATGCCAGGCCCGATGCAGAAACTCCGGATGCCAATCCAGCCCCTGGAGTAACTCCCGCATGGTGGTCTGCAACGGCGCGACGATATGCGCCGGCGGCACGTCTTGCCCTTGGACCTTATGACGCATCTCGCCGCGCAGCGCGTGCAGACGCTGCAGCGTGGTCTTGAACTCAGTAATCGTGGGTGTAGCTCCTTGGCGGCAGAGAGACGTCAGGCGCACTGTACCCTGACTTATACGTGGCCTCCAGGCTAACAACAGAGGAATATGCAAAAGGTGCTCAAGGAGCTGCTCCTGCCACTGCGTGCGGCTTTCCACAATTTGCTTGGCGAGGGCCCGTTCGCTCTCGCGCGACAGCACGCTGTAGTGCCGCACATCTCGTAGATATCGTTCCAGGCACTCGTTCCCGTCAATACGTGCAGGTTGTTTCTTGTCGGTCTTCATGCGTCCAGAGCGAGGCGACGATACAGTTGGCATGGATGCAGCTTCCTCCAGGATTAGGA
>WNGQ01008220.1_pt1 | contig 16013 bp, 9 predicted proteins | sample 5407661 | NCBI WGS metagenome assembly WNGQ01 (sample SAMN13153382, study PRJNA577476) | soil metagenome | isolation source: 60 cm soil or saprolite under Garry oak tree replicate 2 | place: USA:California | collected 2016-06-15 | reverse complement strand
AATTCTCTATGGCTCTGAATACTTCTGATCTGACCCAACATCCGCCCCGCAGCCCGCGCGTGCGCCTGGGCGGCTATGTCATTCTGCCGCGTATGCTGGATAAAGGACGCGCGACGATTGCCGGCAAATATGGCGAGTATAAGTTCGCCTGCCCGCTCGACCAGCGCTTCCTGGATTTAGTTGGCCTTAAAGCTGACGCGCTCAAGAAGCAACTGGCGGCCGGCAAGGGGGACGGCGAAATCCTGGAATGGATTCAGAAGAACGCCAAGCACAAGCCAACGGACGCCGAAATCGCCGCCTGGTCTGAATTCGCAGAGCGGCGCGTGCCCAGCGACGCGGAGTCGCGCCAATACTTTAACGAGTTGCACCAGAAGGCCGCGCCCAAACGCGAAGACGTGGCCACGTGGTTCGACTTGCTCGACTTGGATGACTTCGTCAGCTTCGGCGGCAAGGCGTGACGTGGCCATGGTGACATAATAAGTTACAGCGTTGCAGAGTCACCGTGAGTAATGGGTCAGCGACAGCGGACGCGGCGAGCCAAAGCAGGTAGGGCGCGTCACTCCGTGCGCGCCGTTGTGCCCTCCCATCAGTCGGCGCGCACGGAGTGACGCGCCCTACCCGCCTTCACTGAGGCATTACCACCGGGAGTTGGCCGCAGCACGCAGCCAAGGTGGCACTCTGACCCATCTAACCTTGTCACTTGTGTCACAATGTCACCGGTTCATGCTGGGCGGTACGGCTCAATCGACTCAATGCGGTGGCGGCGCTTGGCGCCGTGCACTTCGACTTCCACCTCATCGCCCACTTTGCGGTTGAGCAGCGCTTGGGCAACTGGCGAGAGGTAACTGACGACCCCTTTCTCCGGGTCCGAGTCCCACGCGCCCAGAATGGTGAAGTGTTCAGCCAGATTGGCTTCCAGATCGGTAGCGCGCACGATGGCGCCGATGCTCACGACGTCGGTTCGAGCAGTGGAGAAATCGGTGCCCCGGGCGCGCAGCAATTGCGTTTCCAACTCCGCCTTGCGCCGCATGAGCAGTTTCTGCATTTCCTTGGCCGCTTTGTATTCGTGGTTTTCCCGCAGGTCCCCATAGCTGCGGGCCAGCGCGATTTCCTTCGAGTTGGCTGGAATTTTTTTCTCGACCAATTCGTGGTATTCGTTCTTGCGCCGCTCCAGGCTCTCCCACGACACCACCAGGTTGGATTCGGCCTTGGGCTGCTCGCCGGTGATGAGGGACTGAATTGCGGGGTAGCTCTTGACGATGCGCGCCAGCAGCGAGCGCTTGTCCATGTCGTCGAAGCATGGGGAAAGCTGCAGCGCCCGCGTCAGGTCTTTGATGACTTCAAAATCGGCCGAGCCGATAAGCTCCACCAGCAATTCCTGGTCGTCGAGGATGAAATCACGCAGCCGGTTGGAGCGCTTTTCGTTGAACTGGTCGCGCTCCATCGTCGTGAGCATGGCGCGGAAGACCTCAGGGCCGAGGATGTCTGCGAACGAGTCATTTCGGTCTTTGGCCAGCCAAAGGAGCAGTTCACTGCTGGCGGTGTGCTGGCTGATGAGCCGCGCCAGGGTTTCTTTAAGCGGCTCGATCTTGCCTTCATGGATGAGCAGGCTGGCGAACTCGCGGCAGAGCTTGGCCGAAACGCTGTTGAGCGCGTTGCGCAAGGCCTCGTGCCAGCGCTCAGGGTTGGCGGCCTTGAACGACTCCAGGGCACGGCGATGTTTGGCCGCCGACAACTGCTCCATCAGGGCGCCGAGCTTGAGATCCTGCGACCATATCGCCTGCGCCTCAAGTTCGCCTTCGGCGGGCGGCAACTGGGCCATCTGGCGAATATCATCCCTGGCGAAGAGCGCTTCGAGCGCTACGGCGGGCTGGGTGCGCTGGTAGCTGGGAATCTCCGCGTTCAATGCAGCGATAACTTCCGCAGCGGCGGGCTGTGGGCTGGCCAGGTCCTGCGCGCTTCTGAGCAGTTCACCCGCCACCGTCAGACGGGCCTTCAATCCCTTGGCCGCCCGGAACTCCCCCATGAGCCGGTCCTGGAGCGAAACCTCCTGCGCTTGATAAATAATCGGCTCGCTCTTCTTGAGCGGCACCTGGAAGTGGCCATTCTTCTTCAACTCGCGCTTGGCGGCTTCCCACCATTTCTTCCAGTCATCGCGGATGACTTCCGGCACGAGCGCCTGCTGAATCTGATCCACGGTGGCCTTGCCGCCGTAGCTGTTCAACACCAGCTTAACCAGCTCCAGATGATTGGTCGCCGCCAGTTGCCGCAGGCCCTCCAGATCCGAGGCCTTGCGCGCCAGGATATGGTCCTTGGCAATTGGTTTGAGCGATTCCGCAGCAAACGCCAAATCCATCGTATGGCCCGCCTTGCTCTGAAAGTCGATGGTGAAGCGGGCGAATACCGTGTCCACCGTCTTGATGCGCCCGAACCCCCAACTCCGATGCATGCAAAAGCCGCTATTGGTCAGTTGCACCAATGACTCGATGTAGTGCCGGTCCAGTTTGCCGGCCGCGGCCATTTTCTCGAACTCTTCTCTCATACAGTATCTTAACGCTCGCACCCCTGTAGGGGAATGAGATTATTAAAGGTTGTGAGCGGTCAAAAACCAAGAGAAATTGCAGTGAGGGTCCTGGAGCGTCGCCAGGGCGTGGATTTCGTGGAGGACCTGCTGGAAAACGCGCTGGCCCGCGCGCGGCTCTCGCTTCCCGACCGCCATTTGTGCCAGCAACTGGTCTATGGCATTGTCCGCTGGCAGATGACGCTGGATTGGCTCATCGCTCGCAAGACCAAGGGTCGCGCGCAGAAGCCGCTGCTGCAAAACCTGCTGCGGCTGGGACTTTACCAGATTTTTTGGCTCGATCGCATCCCAAACCATGCCGCGGTCCACGAAACCGTCGAGTTGGCCAGGAGCAGCGGCTTGGTCTCGCAGTCAGGATTCCTCAACGCGGTGCTGCGTCGCTATCTCCGGGCATATGAGTCCACGAGGCAGTTGTTGGCCGACCTCAAAAAGGCCCAACCTCATCTCGGCTATTCCCATCCGCAATGGCTGGTGGCCCGTTGGCAAAGGCGGTGGGGCCAAGCCAATGCCCAGCGATTGATGGAGTGGAATAACACGCCTCCGAAGACTTTCGCCCGTTTCAACACGTTGAAGGCGGAGCCAGCCACGCTGCTGGCTCATTGGCGCGACGAAAAGGTGGAATACGATGTTGTCCATCACCCGTGGTTCGAGAAGAATCTGGTCTTCGAGTTAAAGGCCCATCCACCGCTGGACGGACTGCCAAGTTTTCAGCAGGGGTGGTTTTACGTTCAAGACCCCAGCAGCCTGCTGGCCCCGCGCGAATTGAACCCTCACCCCGGCGAAACCGTGCTCGACCTCTGCGCCGCGCCCGGTGGGAAGCTCACCTATATCGCGCAACTGATGCGAAACCAGGGCCACCTCGTGGCCCGCGACATCTCGCCCCGGCGGCTGAAGTTGATTGAAGAGAACTGCGCGCGTCTGGGGGTCACTTGCGTGCAAGCCATGGGCAGAGGGAAGAGAGCAGAGGGGAGAGGGAAGAGGGAAGGGCAGAGGGCAGAGGGCCTGCGCTCTCCGCTCTCCGCTCTCCGCTCTTCCCTCTCCCCGTTGCACCCATCCCATTTTGACGGGATTCTCATCGACGCTCCATGTTCCAACACCGGCGTGATGCGCCGTCGCGTTGAGGTGCGCTGGCGGATTGGCCCGGAGGAGATCGCCCGTCTGTGTGCGATTCAACTGGACTTGCTGCGAGAAGCCGCCCCGCTTTTGAAACCGGGCGGGAGGCTGGTTTACAGCACCTGCAGCCTTGAGCTGGAGGAAAATCAGGAGATTGTGCAACAGTTTGTGCAGGAGCACCGCGATTTCAAATTGCAGCAAGAACGTGAATTGCTGCCGTTTGTGGAGGCTGTGGATGGGGCGTATGTGGCGGTGTTGGAGCGGAGCGCTTAAACGGATTACCGCTGGCGGTTGGGCGGATTGTGCCGGAGTTCCTCGAGAGCTGCCTTGGCGGTCGTGTCACCCTTTTGAGCCGCTTCCAACAATCGCTGGTTGACCGAAGTTAACACCTTCTCCACCGCCGCCTTCTGCGGAGGGGACAACGGCTGGCGCACCAGAGCGTACAGGAGAGTTTCCGCCGCCACATAATCATTGGCTTTGTCGGCCTCCCATGCCTTTTCCCAGGCCTGCTTCAACTCGGGCGGGGCATTGTCGAAACTCTGTCTGTCGCTCGCCGTCGGTCCGCCCGGCTTGCTTCCGCCGCACCCGGCCAAGGTGAGAGTCACAATTATGGCCGCAAACTTCAGGTTTAGGAAGGCTCTCACACTCGGGATCGAGACCCGGCCGAGCCCCCGTAGATCCCATCGGCTTTAGTGACCATCGGTGCTAAAGGGACTCCACCACAGATAAGTCTTACCGCCTGGTCCTGGCCCTTGTCGGCTGGGCGTGTCACCGTCCTGTCGAAACTGCACGCGCGTAAGAAACTGCACGTGCCCCATGATGGCGATAATCGTTCCGCCCTTCCTGCTATGAAGCCGGCCGATGCCTTCGCTGGCATTCGGGAAATTGGCCGCATCGTTGAAATCAAATGCGCCCGGGTTGCCCTTTCCCAGGTTGTTCTCGTCAGGTTCCCAAAGCAGATAGCACATGGGACTCCAGATCTGCGTAGTTTTGCAACTGCGATCGCCAGGCCCGTAACCACACACGGCCCCGTTCATCACGAAGCTGGAAAGTCTGTTGTTCCGGTGCAGCGGCGAACCGGGCTTCGCCAGATAGGTCGGACTCTTAATGTCCACCGGACAGAGGAACGTCTTTGGGTTGGGCATGTACGAGTACCAAAGCCCTGTCTTATACGCAGTAATCTGATTGTTCTCGTAAGCTCCTCCTGGACCAGGGTCGGGGATGGTTCCGCCAATGCTGCCATAACACCAGCCGGGTACGGTCGCGTTGCCACCGTCCCAGTTGGGGAACGCCATCCGTTCGTTGTAATCCTCGGCGTACATTCGCATGGCCAGCGCCATCTGCTTCTGGTTGCCAACGCAGGTCGTCCGCAGCGCTTTGTCTTTAGCGCTGGCCAGCACCGGCAACAACATCGCCGCAAGGATGGCTATAATGGCGATGACGACCAGCAGTTCGATCAACGTGAAGGCTGTGAGAGGTGAACTCCTTTTTCCGGTTGCTTGGGCACCCTCATTAAGTGGCGTTTTCATAGGACGCTCTGGATGGTTAAAGGGCTATTATTGACCCATCTTAACCTTGCCCGGAAACAAGCGCAAGGAGAAAATGGAAAAATTGGTACTGGGTCAGCGACGGCGGGAGATCGCCTCGGCGGAGTGCGCCCGTCCTCGGGCGCAGCAATGTCGGAACGCGAGCGAGCCCCAGTGGAATCGGACGCATCGGAACAACCGGTGCTCGCTGCGCCCGAGGACGGGCGCACTCCGGCCCAAAGTGGCGCTTGCGCAGCCACTTCGACCCCAATGCTCCGGTTTTGATGCCAAAGCGGGCCTGATCATTGCCGCCTTTCAAGCGCCATCTTACCGCGTCAGGGCCGGCACAGGTGCGCCTGCGCAAAGGAAGGTCATACGGATGAGTTGAGGCGCCCTGGCTATGGGCCTCCCCACCGCGCTGGAAAGTTCTTCTCAATCTCGCCGAGCCGTGCGACAGTGCAAAGGCTATGAAATACACCGGCAAGGTCAAAGGCGGGGTGGTGGTGCTCCAAGGCTCGCCGCCGCTCAAAGACGGCACCGTAGTGGCAGTCGAGCCGGTGGAGGCTCCCGCCACGCCTCGCAGTCTCGGACAGCGCCTTAAGCCCTTTTCGGGATCGGCCAAAGGACTCCCAACGGACATGGCCCGAAACCATGACCACTACCTGCAGGGCCGACCCAGGAAATGAAGACGTTGTTTGCGGACACGTTCTTCTTTTTCGCCTTCCTAATCACTCCAGAGTGCGCCAGGTGCATGCGATATGGACAGGCCTGACCCGACAGCCTTTGCGCCGCGCGGTGAACCGGCAATTGTGATTCGGCGCTGGTTTCGTCAAGCCTGGTCGCGCAACATGGTTTCAACCGAACACGGGTTGCCCGATTCGTTAGACCCAAATACCGGCAAGAACATCAAATGGACCGCTCAGCTCGGCACCGAAACCCATTCCACGCCGGTGGTTGCCGGTGGCCGGGTGTATATCGGCACGAACAACGGACAGCCTCGCGATCCCAAATACCAGGGCGACCGCGGGGTGTTGATGTGCTTCGACGAAAAGACCGGTCGGTTCCTCTGGCAACTGGTGGTGCCTAAACGCGAGGAGGACGTTTACTTTGATTGGCCCAACACCGGCATGGCCTCGCCTGCCACCGTCGAGGGCGACCGCGTTTATGTGGTCAGCAATCGCGGGGAAGTACTCTGTCTCGATCCTAACGCCGCCGCCGATGGCAGCCCCGGCACCATCTGGCGCTTTGACCTGACGACCGGCGCGGGCATCTGGTCGCACGATGCCGCGCACAGCTCGATTCTGATCCACGGGGACCATCTGTATCTGAACACCGGCACCGGCGTTGACAACACCCACAAACGCATCCGCGCGCCGGATGCGCCAAGCCTCGTGGTGCTCGACAAACACACTGGCCGTCTTGTCGCGCGCGACGACGAGCATATCGCTCCAAATATTTTTCACTGTACCTGGTCGTCGCCATCGTTGGCGTCAGTGAACGGCCATGCGCTGGTTTTTTTCGCCGCCGGAAATGGAATCGTCTATGCGTTTAATGCCATCCAAGACGGAGTGATGGGGTCGCGGAGTAATGAAGCGGAGGGGAAACGGGTTTTCACAGCGATCTCCAATACCCAGTCGCTCCATGCATCCGCTTCTCTCCGCCGAGTTTGGCAATTCGATTTCGATCCGACTGCGCCCAAAGAGAATGGTCACAAATACAACAGCAACCGGCGCGAAGGCCCGAGCAACTTTTATGCTATGCCGGTTTTCTACAAAAACCGGCTTTATGTAGCCGGCGGGGGCGACCTTTGGTGGGGCAAGAATGAAGCCTGGCTCAAGTGCATGGACCCCACCAGGACCGGCGACATCACCGACAATGGCCTGATCTGGTCCTATCCTCTCCAAAGACACGTCCTATCCACCCCGGCAATTTACGACGGCCTGGTATTCATTGCCGACTGCGGACACATGGTTCATTGCCTCAACGCGGACACCGGCAAACCATACTGGACCCACGACCTCAATGGGGAGGTCTGGGCCTCTCCGCTGGTTGCGGACGGCAAAATGTATCTGGGAACGCGCAGCGGAGATTTATATGTCTTCGCCGCCAGCAGGACCAAAAAGCTCTTGAGCGCGACACAACTCGGCGATCCGATCAGTGCCACCGCCACCGCCGCAAACGGTGTGCTCTACGTCGCCACCATGTCGCATCTCTACGCAGTGCAAACGCGTTCGCCGTGAATAACCGTTTGTGACCGCTGGTTTACTTCGCCAACGGAGCAGCCAATAAAATGGTGACTGTTCAGGTAGCCGCCGAGTTCTGCGCTGTTTTCGATGGATCCGCGCGGCACGAAGCTCCAAAAGCCAAACTCCAAGCTCCAGGGAAGCACCAAGCTCCAGATTCCAAGCCCGGCGCGTCAAGTGGGCCGGCGAACGATCTGGTTGAATCCAAACAAATGAACGGCGCCTAATCACCGCCGCGTTGGAGCTTGAAATTTGGAGTTTCTCTGGAGCTTGGGGTTTGGAGCTTGGTGCTTCGGCCTTAAGCGTTGCACTGGAAACAGCGAGGAAGCCGCCGTCCCGGGTCAATCGGTGCGGCGACCTAAACACTTACATAAAATATCAGTGCCCGGCCGGATCAGCTATCTCCTGCGCAGCAGAGATCAGCGAATGGTACTGCGCCAGCAGTTGATCAAGCTGCGACTGTTGAGCTTTGATCTCCGCAGCCAATTGCTTTGCTCCCGGGCGGTCTTTGCTGGCCGCGACCGGCGCAGCATTGGTTTGGGGGGCAACTTTTGCCGCCAAGCGTTTAGTAGTTGAGAGTTCTTTTGCTGTGTCTCCGTTGGGGCGCTGGCCGGCTTCGATCATGGCGACCGCTGTCTGCTGTTCACGCTTCCTGGCTGCCAGTCTCTCGCGGGCGTGATAGACCGACGATAGGAGTCGCGCTGCCTCCAGCCGGGTGACGGCTGCTTTGGCTTCGGCCAGGGCGACGTTGGGGTTTTCGGCCTCGGTCCTGGTCACTTTGGCTTGGGCGGCTTCGAGCTGACTGACGCGCTTTTGCGCGGCGGCAAGCTGGTCGGCGAGCGGGAGCGCGTTGGGGTTCAACTCGCCCAACTGCTTGCCGTCGTTGGCGCGCCAAACGGTGACGCGACCCGAGAAGTCAGTCAAAAAAATGCGTTTGCCATCGTGGCTAAAGGCGGCCCGTAGCGGGAGGTCGCTCGATGGTTCCAGGCTGCGCACTTTGCTGCCGTTGGCATCCCACAAATTTACGGTGTTATCCCGGCCGCAAGTGACGAGGCGGCCATCGTGGCTGTAACTGACGGAAAGGGCGCCCGCGGCATGGGCGGTCCAGCTCTTGACCTGCTTGCCCTCCTGGGTTTCCCAAAGCTTCACCGCGCTGTCTTCGCTGGAGGAAACCAGGAGCTTTGAATCGCTGCGCCAGCTCAAAGCTGTGACGGCGGATTTATGCCCGGCGAGAGTGAAGAGTTCTTGCGCGTTGTCCGGGTCCCAAAGGCTGATGCCGCCGTTGCGGTCGGCGGTGGCCAGCATCTGGCCATTGGGGCTAAAGGCGACCGCTGTGACCCAATCGGTGTGTTTCTTGATTTTGTGCTGCAGCTCGCCGGTCTTCGTTGAGAAGATTTTCACCAATCGGCTGGGGGTGCCGAGCGCCACCTGCGATTGGTCGGGGCGGATATCCGCGGTTAGGACGGTATCATATTCACCACCGAGGGTCATCAGACGCGCGCCAGTCAGGGTGTCCCACACAACCACACAACCTGACTTCGCGCCACGTCCGCCACTGCCAAGCAGGAGTCTGCCGTTGCGGCTGAAAGTCACCTCAGCAGGCTGACCTTCAGTGAAGGGCAGGATACCCAGCAGGTCGAGGGTATCGCTATGGAACAGCAGGACTTGCTTTTGGCCGGCGATGGCGATCAATGGCGCGCAGGGGCTGCTGGCCAACCCGGTGATGGCGTCCATTCGCGCGGTATGGACGACCGGTTCGAGAGGTAATTCCGCCGGCATTGGCGGCGAGCCTTCAGGCTTTCCGCTGATGTCGGCCTTGAGAGTGAGGTCCATGGCCAGCGCGGAAGCAGCGACGGGCTTGCCGCTTGCGGTTTCGAGCAGTCCGCCGAGGATCCATTTCCTAAACAATTCCAGTTCTTGGTCGGCAAGTTTGGGGCGGTTGGGCGGCATGAACGGCTCTTCGGCGTGGGTGAGGGCCTTCCACAGCTTGCTCGCCTCCGGGTTGCCTGCAACCAGGATGGCGCCCGAACCGCTGCCTTTGAGTGCGCCTTGGTAGCTGGTCAGTTCGAGATCCGCCTTTTTTTTGTCCGCGTTGTGGCACTTGGAGCAGTTCGCTTCGACCAGCGGTAGAATGTGGTCCTGGTAACTGATTTTTTCCTGGGCGAACGCCGGGGAGGTCAAGAAGCAGAATGCGGATAGGCAAAGGGCGCGATGCGCCAGGCAGCGTGCTACTCCGAAAATGGCGAAGGGACCCCTCACCCCCAGCCTTCTCCCCTTCGGAAGGGGAGAGGGAGAAGAATCGGATGGCCGTGTAAATCCGCAAAGCAATCCAGCATGAAGACGAAAGCTAGTATGGCGACAAAGAGATTTCGATACATGGTCAAGAGGCTGGGTAGGGCGCGTCACTCCGTGCGCGCCGTTCGGTAGATCGCTTGCAGGTTGCGGCGCGCACGGAGTGACGCGCCCTACCAGGTTGCGAAGTTTATTTGTCACAGTACTAGGGACGCAGGGGACTGCATCCTTACCTGGTGCAAATCGGCAAACCAATCCAGCCTGAAGACGAAAAGGATTGTTCAAGCCTGCGTGCGTGCACTTTCGCCGGTTCATGGCGCCATCCTATCAATGATTAAATACAAATTCCTTGGCATTGAGCAGCGACCAAAAGATGTCGTTCAACACCTGCTCAGGGTTGGTATCGGCGCTGACGAATGCCTCGAGCTTGGCCGCCTCGTCACTCGTCGGTTTGCGGCCCAGGCAGCGGAGGTAGAGGTTCTCAATGACTTGTTCGGGCGCCTGTCCTTGTTTGAGGAGTTTCTTGACCACGCCGCCTTGTTCGATCTTGGTTTGCAGAGTGTCGCCGTTGAGCAGGTGCAACGCTTGCGAAAGGTTCGGGTCCGTCTTGACTTCGCACGAACATACCGTTGTGCGCGTCGCCCGGCCAAAGGTGGTGAGAAAGTAATTGGCCGTGTTGCCGTCGGCGATTTCCACCGCGCGCGCGCCGCGCGGCAAGCCGGGGAATTTGTCCTGGGTCTCAGTCACCTGGCTGATGCAGTCGAGCAGGACTTCGGCCCGGATGCGGCGGACGGCGGCCTTGCTGAAGTTGCGGTCGTCCGATGCGTTAGTCATGTTGGGATGGCTGCTGAGTTGATAGGTGCGGGAGGCGCAGATGTCGCGGACCAGCCTCCGGAAATCGTATTGGTAGTCAATGAACTTCGCGGCCAACGCGTCGAGCAAGTCCGGGTTTGACGGCGGGTTGCTGATGCGCACGTCATCAGCGGGTTCGATGATACCCCGGCCCATGAAATGCGCCCAGACGATGTTGGCGACGTTGCGCGCGAAATACGGGTTTTGCGGCGAGGTCAGCCAGCGCGCCAGCACTTCGCGCCGGCTCTGGTCTTTGATTTCCGGTGCTTCGCCGCCGAGGAATTTAGGGCGCATCGCCGCGCCGGTCACCGGATGTTTGACCTCGCCCTCGCTGCGGTCGAAAATCACCGTCTCTCGCGGATCGTCGCCAGGCTTATGGCCAACCTGGGCGAAGAAGGCAGCGAAACCGTAATAATCGTTCATCGTCCAGCGGTCGAAGGGATGATTGTGGCACTGGGCGCACTGGATGCGCATACCCAGAAACACCTGGGCGGTGTTCTCGGCCATCTTCAATGCGTCCGGCTCGATTTGGTAGTAGTTCGCCGCTGGGTTGCGGAAATTGCTCTCCGAGGCTGTTAGCAGGCCCTGCACAATGCGATCCAGCGGCACGTTGGTCAGCATTTGGTCGCGGAGCCATTCGAAGTAAAGCTCCGTCGCCTTGGGATAGACCCTGTTGTCACGCGAGCGGATTTGGAGAAGCTCGGCCCATTTCATCACCCAGAGCTCGGCGAATTCTTTGCGCGACAGCAACTGCTCTACCAGGCGGTCGCGCCTGGCGGGGTCTTTGTCCTGACTGAATTTCTCCACTTCATCGGGCGTCGGCAACGCACCGATCAGGTCCAGAAACGCCCGACGAATGAACGTGGCATCGTCACACACTTCGGATGGGATGAACCGAAGCTTCTTAAGCTTGCCGTAAACAGCTTCGTCAATGTAGTTGCCGGCGGCAACTTCCGGCCACCGATAGGGCAGGTTCTTCGGTACGACGATCACCTGGGCTCCCACGTTGAACTCAGCGAAGCGCGCCTGGATGAATGCTTCGCCGCGCTGGCCGGCAGTGACGAGCCCGTCCTCGCCCGCCTTGGCAGTTACGTCGTTGTTGCTGATGAAGACCGCCAGCGGCGTCACGTCCCGGTCGGTGCCGTCCGAGTAGCTGGCGCGCACGACCAATCGCTGCACGCTGTTGGAACCTTCAAGCACGGCGGACTTAGGGAATATCTCGATACCCGTGACCTTGGGGATTTCGGACGGGTCCTTGGGCGCGCCGGCGGCCAGCCAGGCAATGAAGGTCTTGCACAGATCGCTGTTCGTGCCGAAGCGCACGCCGCCGGTGTGCTGGACTGCGCCGAGGCCCTTCTGGACGATGAGACTCTCCTGCGGAATTGCCAGGTTAATGCGGCGGCCAATTTGCTCACGAGTAAGCCGGTAATAATCTCCGTCCGGGTCGAAGCCGAAAAGGGAAAGACGGAAGCCGTCTTTACCGCGCGAAGAGCCGTGGCACGAGCCTGCGTTGCAGCCGGCCTTCATGAACACGGGCATGACATCGAGCTTGAAGCTGATTGGCGGTTGCGCGGTGGCGTTCGTGACCAGCACGGGCACGGCCAGCGCGCGACCTTTGAAAGAGACGCGCAACTCGGTCTTGCCGTCGGCGAGCGGGTAGATTGTCGCATGGTCGAGGCGGGCGAGCTTGCGGTCGCCCAGCTTGTAGCCGGCTTGAGCGGTCACATCACGAGTCACCCCGTCCGAATAGGTGGCTTGGACGACGACATGTTGGCGGGACTTGGCTGAGGTAAGGTTGATTTCGGGCGGATAGGCTTTCAGTTCAGTCAGTGATGGGTTGCTTGCGCCGAATGTAGAGGAGGCGGGGAAACTCCAAGCTACAAGCCCCAAGCTCCAGAGAAGCGCCAAACTCCAAGCTCCGGAACCGGGCCGCGCTCGACTTGGCCGGTGCGGTTCTGCCCCGGGCTGGCCAATCGTCTCGCAGTGGATCTTGGCATTCTGCTTCCCCTCTCCCATCCGATGGGAGAGGGCCAGGGTGAGGGCTTGCGGTTTCCCTGGAGTTTGGAGCTTGGTGCTTGGAGATTTATCTGCCCTCGGAGCTTTTTCTGCCTGCGAATTCATCGGAGCCTCACTTCTTGCTGTCCACGACCGCGATCTTGTTGTGTTCTTCCTTTTGCGGCACCACTCGCAAAATGCCGCCCGAAGCGATCGTGTGCGGAATTACATCGCCGTTTTGCTTTATCTCTACCGCGCAAAACAGGTTCTTGTGCGAACCCGTCGGGCACTTTGGGTCCACCGTCAAATCGAAGACTACTTCTTGATCGTCTTTGGTAATCTCCTGGTCCGCCACGGTAACCTTTTCCGGCAAGCCCAGCAGACGAATTGTCGCCTTGCCGTCAAAGGGTTTTTTCTGTTGCAAATTGACCGTCAGCTTGCCCGATTTTCCTGGGTTCACCCACAAGGTCTCCATCTTCCCAGTGAGGAACGGCGTTGCTACTTCGAGATTCGCTAATTGCGACGACGTATAAACCTCGCCTCCGTCCACCGTCGCATGACCCAGCACCGCGATCTTCCACACGCGCGTCTCGGCGCCGCCGCCGGCGTTGAGTTGATAGTACAGGTTCGTCTCCCCTTTGGGAATGGTCGCTTCCGACTGAGAACTGACGCCCGGCGGGTTCCACACCATCTTAACTTCGATCGGCTCGTCGAAGCCGGCCGCGCGGTCGGCCACAATTCCCAGGCGCATCGAGCCCGCCTGCACCAGCGGTACTTTGGGTTCCACCAGCCGTAACTGGAACGGCGCTTCCTTGGTGACCGCCACACAAAGTTTATCAACTCTGGTGCCGTAAAAGCTGGTGTTGTTCGGTCCTTCCACCAGCTCGATGTCCTGTCGAAACTTGCCCGCCACAGTTCTGCTCTCGTTCGTTCCGCTGGCCGTCAGATCCAGCAACTTGCCCCCGATAGGCGCATCGTCCGCGGCTTCGAAAACCAGCGGCATGGCCTCGCTGTTCGCCGGCATCCGGTCCGCCAGCATGTTCACGCCCTGCGGCAAGTCCTCGATGCCAAAGACCAGCTCGCCCGTGAAGTTGGCGCGCTTGGCTGAGATAAGGGTCGCGAACCGATTGCTCCGGGGAACGACGATGAACTGCCGCGACTGCGTGTCGTTGCGCGCTACTTCAGGAATTTTCAACTCCAGGCCCGGCTGCACGGGGGTAATCTCCACGCGGTAGGTGAAATCGCGCCCACCCTCCCGCAGCGCGTCCCGGACGCGGACAAAGTAGTTGGTGCTTTCCGCTGGCGTAAACTTCAACGAACTGTCTGCCCCAACGGCGTCGTCGTTCGAGGCGATATTCTTGCCGCTCGGATCAAGAATTTCCACCTCGGAATCCATCGGCGAGCGCAGGCGGCGAGCATACACGTTGACCTCCAAGGCGACACCTTTGGTGGCGTTGAAACGAAACCAGTCTTGCTGGCCTTTCTGCGACAGGACACCGTTCAGGGCGAAAGGAGACTGGAGATCTGTCAACGTTGCGTGTTCACGGTCGTGGTTGGGCGCGGCGGCCAGCACATTCGGAAACGCTGAGACGCGAATCCAATTTGGCGTTGGCGCCGGCAGACCGTCCAGCTCGGCGAACACGCCAAACTTTTCCTGGGGCGTGTCGGGCAGTTTCACCTGCAATGGAAAGTCGCCGGTGGCTTGACTGAAGCAGGTCAGGGTGAGTGCCTCGCCGGCCTTGCCGCCGAGCGGGTAAACGGCGGTCGGCCTGGGGAAGGAGCCGATGTGAAGACGGTATTGACACTTGTCGTTGCCGCCGTAAGCCACTTCGCGCAGGGTGACGATGTAGCTACCATCCCTGGGCACAATAAAGCTCACGAACGGATCTTGCAGCCCCAACCAGGTGTCAGCGGCATCCGCCAAAATCCTGCCCTCGGTGTCCAACACGGTGAGTCGCGCGTCCCAAGCGGCGCGTCCCAAACGCATCCCTTCAACCTCTGCCGAGAGCCGCTGTCCTTTTCTGACTTCGACCCGGAACCAATCCATGTCCTCGCCGGTGATGACGCCGGTGACCGTCGTGTTGAGCGACACTGGCTGCGCAGTGCGGGGATCATTGTTGGGTTCCTGTTCCGCGACGACCGGAAACGGGCCGACCAAGAAGGTCAGCAACTCCGACAAGCCGGTAGCCGTGCGCAGGCGCAAGTGATGTTCGCCAAAGTGGCAGTCCGGCGCGATTTTCACTTGCGCGGTGACGGTCTTGTTGGTGATGAGCTCAAGCTTGAGGACCTCAATACCCGGCTCGTAGCAAATGATTTCCTCGGTGTCCTGCAGGCGATCACCGACGAAACTGACTTGGACCTCAGTGCCGCGCTGAGCGCCGGTCGAGAGCAGAGAGATAAGATGAGGAGAGGTTGCCTGGGCGCACATCGGCAAGAAGCTGCAGAGCGCGAGTAGAAAAGCACCAAGCTCCAGGCGCCTCTCCCCCTGGCCCCCTCTCCATCGGAAGGAGAGGGGGCCAGGGGGAGAGGCCAGGGATTTGAAGCCTTGGCAACTCATTGATCCACAGAAAACCATGGAAGCCCTGCCCTATCCTACGCGAGCAAGCCCTTCACCACTTCGCCGTCCTTCACGATCTTCACTGGACGAGCGCCGGCCAGCAACGTCTTTTCCCAGTCGATTCCAAGCAAGTGATAAACCGTGGCGGCGTAATCGGGCACCGTCAGCGGGTCATTGTCCGGTTCGCTTCCGGTTGGATCGGTTGCGCCGTGGACGTACCCTTGCTTGATGCCGCCGCCGGCCATCACGATACTGAATACCTTCGGATAATGATCGCGCCCGGCCGTGCGATTGATCTTGGGTGTGCGCCCAAACTCGGTCGTGACCAGCACCAACGTCGAATCCAACATTCCGCGGCGGTCCAGATCGCGCACGAGCGCGGCGAAGGCTTGATCGAAGTTTGGCATCTGGTTGGTCACACCGTTGCGGATGTTGTCATGATGGTCCCATCCGCCGTAAGTCAACGAAACAAAGCGCACGCCACCCTCCACCAGCCGGCGCGCCAGCAGCATCCGTTGCCCCGCCGCATTGCGGCCATATTCGTCGCGCAGCTTGTCGGGCTCTTTTTTCAGATCGAACGCCGCGCGCGCCGCCTCCGAGCTCATCATCGCGTAAGCCCGCTGGTAGAAAGAATCCATCCCGGCCAACGCGTCGGATTTTTCCAGTGTGCTGAAGTGCGCGTCCACCACGGCCCGTATCTCGCGCCGTTGAGCAAAGCGCTTCTCGTCCACACCGCCGGGTAAATTGAGGTCGCGCACTTTGAATCTGCCGCTGGCGGGATCGGCGCCCAGGCTGAAGGGACCGTAAGCCGAGCCCAGGTAGCCGGTGCCGGCAAAGCTGTTTGGCTGGCTGGG